>Ga0209702_10000007_pt1 | contig 350996 bp, 384 predicted proteins | sample FRY01_FD_187210 | JGI IMG/M metagenome (GOLD analysis project Ga0209702, IMG submission 187210) | Freshwater microbial communities from Lake Fryxell liftoff mats and glacier meltwater in Antarctica - FRY-01 (SPAdes) (version 2) | ecosystem: Environmental > Aquatic > Freshwater > Ice > Glacier...
ACTGATTGGAGCTGAATGCGGGTGCGGTACAGCCTTCAAGATAGGATACCGATGCCCCTTCCTCCGCAATGATGAGCGTACGTTCGAACTGCCCCGTTTCCTCCGTGTTGATGCGGAAGTAGGTCGATAATTCCATCGGGCACTTGACGCCCTTAGGGATGAAGCAGAACGAGCCATCAGTAAACACTGCCGAGTTGAGCGCGGCGTAAAAGTTATCGCTGGTCGGTACGACGGTACCAAGATACTTCTGCACCAGTTCAGGGTGCTCCAGCACAGCCTCTGACATCGAACAGAAAATGACACCAACCTCTGCCAGCTTCTGCTTGTAAGTGGTCGCCACCGATACGCTGTCAAAAATCACATCGACAGCAACGCCTGCCAGTGCCATGCGCTCATTAAGCGGCACACCCAGCTTCTCGAAGGTACGCAACAATTCAGGATCAACCTCATCGATACTGTTTAACTTGGCTTTGATCTTGGGTGCGGCGTAATAACTAATCGCCTGATAATCAATCTTCGGGTGGTGACAATTTTGCCACTCGGGCTCCGTCATCTTGAGCCATGCCTGGTAGGACTTGAGGCGAAATTCAAGCAACCACTCGGGCTCTTTTTTTTTGCGCGAAATCATCCGAATAATGTCTTCATTGAGACCCTTAGGCGAGACCTCCGATTCAATGTCGGTGACAAAGCCATGCTTGTAAGGCTGATTGACTAGATTTTGCAGTACTGCACTCATAATGTTGTTCCTATATTATAAAGTTAAGCTGAAAAAGAAGACCCGCAGCCACAAGTGCTTTTTGCGGCAGGATTCTTAATTACAAATTGTGAGCCCTGAACATTATCTTGATAATCAATTTCTGAACCTGTTAAATATTGTAAGCTCATTGGATCTACCAAAAGAGTGACATTATCTTTAACAACTTGCGTATCATCTTCGTTAGCAACCTCTTCAAAAGTAAATCCATATTGAAACCCAGAACACCCGCCACCACTAACAAAAACTCTAAGCTTTAGGTCAGGCGTATCTTCTTCCAAAATTAAACCCTTAACTTTTTTTACTGCGTTATCAGTAAAGTTAATCGGGGCGGGCATTTCTAAATCAGGTAAATCGATTACTGCGGTCATGTTGCTCTCCTTAAACTTTCAAATTTAGTAAGTTAATCAATTCACTACTTTAATGTGTTATCTACAGCCTTTCGCCAACCTAACCTATGCTTGGTGGTGTAACGGTTATGCTTTTTCAGCTTCCGTTTTCACCTTCATGTTGAAGCTCTCACCACAGCCGCACTCGCTTTCGACGTTAGGATTATCAAATTTATACATCTGCTTAAGCCCTTCAGTGACGAAATCGATATGAGAGCCATCGAGCACCGACAGACTGTCAGTATCGATTACCACACAAGCGTTATGTGACTCGAACGTGTGATCTCCCGCATGTATTTCGTCAGCAATCTCGAAGGTATGAGCAAAACCAGAACACCCAACTTTCTTAACGCCGATGCGGAGAGCAATCCCCTTACCGTGTTTTGCAAGTTGGCTCTGAATCTTTTTTGCTGCCCTTTCCGTTAATGTGATTGCCATAATCTCTCAGTTATTCAAAATAATTAATAATACTTGAGTAAAATACTCAAGTATTACTCTAAATTAACCTAGTATTTAAGTCAAGTATTAAAATAGTGTGGTTAATGTTGAAATTGATTCAAGAAATATGACGTTTACTAAAAAATATCTTTTAAGTAATGCACATAAATCAAATAGCTTGATAGCAATAAAAGGGTTTATTTAAAATTAAGAAAGTATCTTGTAGGGTATAACGAACCAAAACTCAAGGATAATTACTTAACAGATACCTGCAAGGAATTAATGAACCATTAATACGAAATCATAAATTGACCGAATATTTAATTCGGTTGAATACAGGAGTCTAACCTTGGGCCAAGCAATTATGAGGTATGACTAAGGTAGATAAATTTATATTTTATAGGGGGTTTGTTTTGAGGATGCTAGGCATCGTTTGTGCAGATTAGAATGTATAGGGGTAGATAGGAGTCCCAGTTTGAAAATGGTGTTATGGGTATGGGGTGGGGGTTATGTTCTACGGAATGAGTTTAAATTACGATTGCTAACTAATGTAAAAGTGTACCTTAAGGTGTACCTTAAATTAAAAAATCGATTTATTATAAATACATAAATATCCTAACTTATTGATTTAATTGGTCGGGACGGTGAGATTCGAACTCACGACCCCATGCACCCCATGCATGTACGCTACCAGGCTGCGCTACGCCCCGAATTAATTAAACCTGTTTTTTTATTTACTTTAGAACCTTAAGAATGTCGCCGAGTTGTGCCTTAAAGCTACTCAGATCCATAGGGCTTTGTAAAACAACTGAGTCTTCTAACGGTAATTCTGCTTGAGCTTTTTCTATTGCTTCTTTTGAGGTCGTTTCTTTAACAAATTGGCGGTCAGAAAGCTTTCCTTTGGCGCCTTGAATGGTAAAGCCTTCAAAGTAAAGCAATTCCCTGATTTTTCGTATTAACAGAATTTCTGCTTGCTGATAGTACCTACGATTTCCTCGACGTGTAGATGGCTTCAACTGACTAAATTCTTGCTCCCAATAACGTAAAACATGAGGCTTAAGGTCGCACAGAGTGCTCACCTCACCAATAGCAAAATACCTTTTATTGGGGATCGCGGGTAATATTTTTTTATGCTTGTTTTCCAGCTGTCTTCTCTTCTACACTAGTTTTAAGCTTCTGACTGGAATGAAAAGTGACAACGCGACGGGCTTTGATAGGAATCTCTTCTCCTGTTTTAGGATTTCTTCCGGGCCTTTCAGATTTTGTTCTCAGATCAAAATTACCAAACCCAGATAGTTTTACACTATCGCCTTTCTCAAGAGCGGTACGAATCTCCTCAAAGAAGGCCTCAACCATTTCCTTGGCTTCACTTTTATTTAAACCAACTTGTTCAAATAAAATCTCTGATAGTTCTGCTTTTGTTAAAGTCATAAGAATATTCTTTATAAGTTTCTGTTAGCGTAATTTAGCATCGTATTTACTTTCCATAACCGCAACCACTTGATCTACTACTTTAGCTATGTCTGTATCCTCAAGTGTTTTATAAGTATCTTGGATAAGTATAAGAAATGCAATACTTTTTTTATCCTTCTCTACGCCTTCACCCTCGTAAATATCAAACGGCTGAAACTCAATTAAGCTGGGAATTTTCATGCCATATACTGCTTCAATCGCTTCACCAACAACCACATCTTTATTCATAACAAGCGAAACATCCCTTCTGATCGGAATAAATTTGCTTGGAATGGTATAAGGGTTATGAGTAGTTTGGCTGAGTTTTTCTATATCAATTTCAAATAGATACGTTTTTTTAGGTATTTCATATTGCTGTTGCCACGATGGATGTAGTTGTCCTAGCCAGCCGATATGATTACCATTCATTATTATTTCTGCTACTTTTCCTGGGTGGAAGGCGCTAGGTATTGCCTTTTTTGGTTTATTAAAAGTTAATGTATTACTTGAGATACTTTCTATATCTCCTTTAATATCAAAGAAATTTATTTCTCTATTTTTTTCACCCCATTGCTCAGGTAGTTGGTCGCCATAAACAAGCCCAGATAATACTTTCGTTTCCGTGTAGCTACCTTCTCGCTCCTGATAAACGGAGGCTACTTCAAATATTCTAATATTTTTTTGACTCCGATTAAGGTTATACACCAACGCATCGATATGACTTCCCCATATGCGTGAGCGCATCACATCCAAATGTGAAGCTATGGGATTTTTTAATTTAATCGGGTTTTTATTATCATGCAAACCCTCTTCCACCACTTTTCCAATAAAGCTATAGCTAATGACTTCGTTATACCCATGATTAACTAAAGTGTCCTTTGTTATTTTTAGGTCTTTTTTTCTACTATCCACAGGAAGCATTGAGGCTTCGGTGCTAGGCATTAATGCCGGTATATTGTCATAACCATACAATCTAATGACCTCTTCTACCAGATCTTCCTCGATGCACATATCAAAGCGATAGGTAGGTGGATTTACGGTAAATATGCCTTTTTCATAAGTAAATTCAAACTGTAATTTCGCCAATATTGCTTTTATTTCTGTGTCAGATATTTTCATACCCATAATATCTGCTACCCTTTTTGTTCTGAGGGAGATTGCAGACCGTTGCGGGAGGTTTCCTGTTATATCAACGGATGCTGATATGCTTCCACCGCAATACTTAATAATTAACGATGCTGCATATTGTGCCACATTAAGGGTGCTACCAAAGTCAACGCCGCGTTCAAAGCGATGTGACGAGTCAGTATTCAGGCTAAACGATCTTGCTCTCCCAGAGATGGCAGCGGGATCGAAATAAGCACTCTCTAGAAAGATGTTTGTTGTGCCTTCTTGTGTTGATGAAAGCAGTCCTCCTATAATGCCGGCTAGCGCCAAAGGCCCTGATTGATCAGCAATAACTAACTCTTCTCCAGCAAAAATAATCTCTTGATGGTTGATCGTCATTAACGACTCATCTTTTATTGCTTTCCGCACACTTACATTCCCATGAATCTTATCCTTATCAAAGGCGTGTAATGGTTGCCCTGTCTCTAAAAGTACATAATTAGTAATATCTACCACCGGATTGATTGAGGAGATTCCGCCTCGTTCAAGGTAGTGAGTCATAAATTCCGGTAATTTTTTCTTGTTATCCACTCCTTGAATGTGTAAGCCCACATACCTTGGACATAATGCCGCATCCTCAACAACAACCTCCTGTGTGTTACTTGAAGGTATTTGATTGTATTCGGTAGTAAATTTTTTAAGTGTGAGGTCTGATAAAGCCTCTACTTCCCTAGCAATCCCTTTCATGCTGAGGCAATCCGCTCTGTTAGGTGTAATTGACAGATGGTAAATAGAGTCATTTAATGCCAATGCATCAACAACCGGCTGGCCTAACATTAAGTCAGACTTAAGCTCATACAAACCTTCCGATTCTTGGCTTAGACCTAATTCCTTCGCCGAGCAAAGCATACCAAAAGACTCGACACCCCTAAGCTTAGCTTTCTTAATATCGAATCCAGGGAGTTGTGCGCCAACTTTAGCGCAAGGAATTTTTATCCCTTGTCGCGCATTAGGTGCACCGCAAACTATTTGCAATAATTCTTTAGATCCTACATCGACCTGACAAATATTAAGGCGGTCTGCATCAGGATGTTTCTCCATACTGACGATTTCACCGACTACAATTTGATCAGATAATCCTGATAAATCTTGAATATCCTCTACTTCAATCCCAGCAATGGTGAGAGTTTGTGCAAGATCAATGTCGTCCAATGAGGAGTCAAAAAATTCTTGTAGCCATAATTTAGAAAATTGCATGATTTAGGCCTTAAATTGCTGCAGGAAACGTAAGTCGTGAGTAAAGAAAGGTCTTAAATCATTTAATTCAAATTTCAGCATAGCCAACCTTTCTACGCCTAAACCAAAAGCGAAACCCTGGTACTCATTAATATCAATACCAACATGCTTAAGGACCTCAGGATGAACCATTCCGCATCCACCTATTTCTAACCAGCCTCCGTTCCAACTCATATCAATTTCTGCCGACGGTTCGGTAAAAGGGAAAAAAGAAGGTCTAAACCTAATACTTAACGTATTGTCCTCAAAAAATTGTTGGAGAAAATCTTGCACCACTCCTTTTAAATTAGCAAAGCTAACTTTCTCATCTATCCAAAGCCCTTCTACCTGATGAAACATTGGAGAGTGTGTTGCATCCGAATCTACACGGTAAACTCTACCTGAAGATATAATTTTTAAAGGGGGTTTGTTATTCTTCATATACCTTACCTGCACCGGTGAGGTATGGGTTCTTAATACGTGCTCATCATCAATGTAAAAGGTATCATGCATGGCTCTGGCCGGATGATATTCGGGAATATTTAGTGCGGTGAAATTATGGTAATCGTCCTCAATCTCAGGTCCGTCCGCCATAGTAAACCCAATAGAATGAAAAAAGCTTTCAATCCGATTCATCGTTAAGGTGATTGGGTGAAGGCTGCCTTGATTTCTTCTAATTCCGGGCAAAGTTACATCAATTGATTCATCGCTTAATTGCTTGGAAAGCTCATTGTTTTGGATGGTCTCTTTACGTGCAACCAATAACAGCTCAATGCTTTTTTTTATTTCATTAATAAAGGCACCAGCTTTTGGTTTTTCTTCTTTAGACAGACTTGAAAGACCCTTCATAGCCTCAGTTAAAGGTCCGGTTTTTCCTATGTACTTTGATTTTGAATTGTCTAATTCCGTCAAAGATTCGCAAGAATCAAAGTCTTTTTTTGCTTCATCAATTAATTTTTTAAGATCTTCCATAGCTCTATTCTAATAAAAAAGGAGGCCTTTAGCCTCCTTTTTTTATCATTCTTCTTGTTAAACAGTTCCGAGGTTATTTTTGGCTAGTTCAACGAACTTCTCAAAAGCTGGCTTATCGAAAACTGCCATGTCGGCTAAGACCTTACGATCAACCTCTACAGAAGCTTTTTTTAATCCATTCATGAAGCGGCTATATGTTAATCCAAACTCCCTAGCACCTGCATTAATTCTAGCGATCCATAACACTCTGAATACACGTTTTTTCTGCCTACGGTCACGATAAGCATACTGACCAGCCTTCATAACTGCTTGTTTAGCTACTCTATATACATTTTTACGGCGACCACGAAAGCCTTTGGCAGCTACTAATACTTTTTTATGTTTTGCTCTTGCGGTTACTCCACGTTTTACTCTAGGCATCTCAGTCTCCTTATTGGGTTGGCATCATCGCGCGAACTCGTTTCGCGTCGCTTGATGAAATAATTGCAGTTCCACGAAGATTTCTTTTTTGCTTTGTGGTCTTCTTGGTAAGGATGTGACGAAGATGGGAATGGGTCCGTTTGATAGCCCCGCTTCCTAAAAATTTAAAGCGTTTTTTTGCACCGCTTTTGGTTTTCATTTTTGGCATTTTGTTCTCCTAATTTAATTATGAGTGCTTCGGCATGCCTTTAGGCCTTATCACTCTTCTTCTTTTTATGTATCAACTACTTCATTGCTAAGCCCTGCTACTTCTTCGTTGTCATTTTTTACAACTTCAACTTTTGCTTTTTGCTTAGGTTTTTTACTTGGTGACAAAACCATCACCATTTGGCGTCCTTCCATTTTCGGGAATTGTTCCACTACTCCATACTCCTCAAGATCAGCTTCTACTCTTTTTAAGAGAACCATTCCAAGCTGTTGATGAGCAATTTCTCTACCTCTAAATCTAAGCGTAACCTTTGTCTTGTCTCCGTCACCAAGAAATCGAATCAGATTTCTTAACTTAACGTTATAGTCATTGTCATCGGTGCCCGGCCTAAATTTTACCTCTTTAACCTGTACATTTTTCTGTTTAGTTTTTGCTTCATGCAACTTCTTACTTTGTGCATATTTAAATTTGCCGTAATCCATTAACCTGCACACCGGTGGTTTTGCTTTGGGGGCAATTTCTACTAAATCAGTCTCTAGTTCATCTGCTTGCGCTATTGCTTCAGCTAATGACACAATACCTAAGGGTTCTGCTTCCATTCCTACCAGACGAATTTCTTGCGCTGTTATATCGCTATTAATTCGAACATTTTTATCTAAAGCTATAGTAATCCCCTGGTAAATAAATTAAATCGCATCCGCTTAAACCTTCTTTTCAATATCGCTATTGAGGTGCTGAATAAAAGCATCGATTGCCATTGCACCTAGATCTTCACCGCTTTGCGTTCTTACTGTTACTTGTTTTTCTTGCATCTCCCGGTCACCCAAAACAACCATGTATGGTATCCGCTGCATGCTGTGTTCGCGTATTTTATAGGTAATCTTCTCATTTCTCAAGTCCGATTCGCATCTAATGCCATTTTCCTTAAAAATCAACTCAAGCTCTTCTGCGTATTCTTTTTGTGCATCTGATATGTTTAGTAAAATTACTTGGATGGGTGTTAGCCATAATGGCAATGACCCAGCGTAATGTTCAATGAGTATGCCAATAAACCGTTCCATTGAGCCCACAATTGCCCTGTGAAGCATAACGGGATTTTTTCGGCTGTTATCCTCGTCAATATATTCCGCTCCAAGCCTTTTGGGAAGGTTAAAGTCTAACTGAATAGTTCCGCATTGCCATACACGGCCCAAACTATCTTTTAATGTGTATTCAATTTTTGGACCATAAAATGCACCTTCGCCAGGTTGAATTGTGTATGCAAGGCCAGTCTCTTTAAGCGCACCTTCTAAAGATTCCTCAGCTTTATCCCAGACTTCGTCGGTCCCGACTCTTTTTTCTGGTCGCGTAGAAAGCATGACCACAATATCTTTAAAACCAAAGTCTGCATAAGCTTTGAAGAGCATGTCATTAAATACCATAACCTCTTCTTTTATTTGGTCTTCGGTACAAAATATATGCGCATCATCCTGAGTAAATCCTCTTACACGCATAAGTCCGTGTAATGCCCCGGATGGTTCATTTCTGTGACAGGAGCCAAATTCGGCCAGTCTTAATGGTAGGTCTCTGTAGCTGTGAAGGGAATTATTAAAAACCTCAACATGACCGGGGCAGTTCATTGGCTTTACGGCATAAACCCTATTTTCCGATGCAGTTGTAAACATATTATCTTGATAGTTTTCCCAGTGACCTGACTTTTCCCACAGCGATTTATCAATAATAGTGGGTGTTTTAATTTCTTTATACCCATAATCCTTAAACATCTGACGCATGTAGTCTTCAACTGCAAGCCATAAAGACCATCCTTTAGGATGCCAAAATACCATCCCCGGAGCATTGTCTTGCAAATGAAACAAATCAAGTTGTTTGCCTAGCTTTCTATGATCTCGTTTCTCCGCCTCTTCTAAGCGAAAAAGATACTCTTTTAACTCGTCTTTATTTGCCCATGCAGTTCCGTAAATTCGCTGAAGCATTTCGTTATTTGAGTCACCGCGCCAATAGGCTCCAGCAACCTTCATCAGCTTAAACACTTTGAGCTTTCCTGTAGAAGGAACATGAGGTCCTCTGCATAAATCTACAAAATCGCCTTGCTTGTATAAAGAAACATCCTCGTTCTGAGGTATGGATTTAATTATTTCAGATTTGTAGTCCTCTCCAATACCCTTAAAAAAATCGATTGCCTCGTTTCGCGGCATAACCATTCTTTCAACAGGTAGATCATTTTTAGCTAATTCGGACATTTTCTTTTCTATCATCAACAAATCATCCGGAGTAAAAGACCGCTTGTATGAGAAGTCGTAATAAAAACCCTCCTCAATAACCGGACCAATAGTAACCTGAGCTTCCGGGAAAAGTTCTTTTACCGCATTTGCCAAAAGATGAGCTGTGGAATGCCGAATAATATCAATACCTTCGTCATTTTTAGCCGTAACAATACTAAGCTCTACATCTGTGGAGATAACATGTGATAGGTCAACTAACTGTTTATTGACTATTCCAGCAAGCGCAGCTCTTGCGAGCCCCTCACCTATGTCTTGAGCAACATCAGCAACGCTAACACTGTTGCTGTAGGACCTTACTGAACCATCGGGAAGACTAATTTCTGGCATATAAATATCTATTTTTTTTAATGTGATTATTATACCAATATAGTGGGTAATCCCCTTAATTGGTAGGCGCGATTGGATTCGAACCAACGACCCCCACAATGTCAATGTGGTGCTCTAACCAACTGAGCTACGCGCCTATAATTTTTTCAACGGGCCATTTTATATCACAGTTCCGCATCAATCAATGATTGCTCTTTGATCATACTGATTTATTTATTAGCGATAATTGCGTTATATCCAATTTTATAATCAGGGTAATTGTAAACAAAGTCAGTTTTTGGAATAATTTCAGATTGAAGTTTTTTTCCTTCAAAAGGCGGGATAGATGTTCTATTGATAATATCCAGGCCTAGTGCCACCCTTATATGATTTAAAACCTCAAACAACAAGGCTGAGGAGCTATCAGTTACAAGGTACAAAGGCTTTAATGAAGATCCAGAGATAAGCCGATTAAATAAAAATGATATGAATCTCGCCGCATCATCCTCGTGAATCCGGTTGGTCCAACGATTTTTTTCTGGCCAACGCATCTCGTCTTCGGCCATTCTTAATAGGTAGGTTCTTTGGCTACCGTATATCCCAGAAAGCCTTAGAATAGTAGTAGGAATAAGGGAGTTATTAACTAATTTTTCACCCTCTAACAATGCAATACCACCAAAATCATTAGGTTCTGGTTGGGTGGACTCAGTCATTGTTTGATCATTGCTTTGTCCGTATACGCGTGTGCTTGATACAAAAAAAAGGTGCTTAACTGAAGGGCAATAGCGATTGATAGAATTAATACAAATGTCCAAACCATCAACGTATGCTTTTTTATAACTCTCACTGGATTGATCATCGGCGGCAGCGGCATACAAAAGATAGGTTGGGTTAATTTTTTCCAATAGCAAATGAAATGTTTCATCAAAAGTATCTTGGCTAATAATTTGAAATTCAGTGAAGTTTTCAGAGGGTTTTCGCTTGATACCAATAACGGTAAATTGCTCTTTTAATGCTAAGCCAATTTTTATTCCAAGCTTACCGCAGCCGACAATCAATAATGTAGGGTTCACTTCCAAATGACTTTATAAATAAATCCTGGAGATGAAAAAACAACAAAAAGAAAAAAAGTAATCACATAAAACTCCCAACTCTGTTGGTGAATGTTACCAACAATCTGTTTTTCTACATAACTAACAATAATACCGAATGCTAAATAGAAAGTGAGCACCTCAAGCAGGGTAAGGGGGATAGATTTTAGTTTTTTTTGCGGAATAAAAATAAAAAGATTATTTGATAACCATGGGATGTTTGCTAACAATAAAGCCAAAAAAATAATAGTAAAACTCATCATGATTGCAATCCAAAGCCTGCCGTAATTGCAGCAATGCTCATTAATGTTTTAGGGAAAATTCCTAATAAAATAATACTGCCAGTATTGATAGTCAGTACCCATAAAAGGCTCTTAGGAATATTAATCACCATTAATTTAGGCGCCTCATCAAAGTACATGAGTTTGATAATCCTTAAATAATAATACATGCCAATTAAAGCCATCATCACAGCAAAAACAGCTGGCCAAATGTAGCCAGCGCTTACTATTGATTCGAGTATTGAGAATTTTGCATAGAAACCTACTGTGGGTGGAATACCTGCGAGGCTTAACATTGTTATTAAAAGAATTGCTGCTGCCCACGGATTTCTTTTATTTAACCCCTTAAAATCATCCAGCAATTCAAAATCTTTACCATTAGATGATAGAGCAATAATCAAGCCGAAAGCAGCTAGGGTCATTAATGCATAACAGGCTATGTAAAATAAAATAGCCGATGCACCATTTACCGATCCTGACATAAGCCCAAGAAAAATAAATCCTACGTGAGATATTGTTGAGTATGCCAACATTCTTTTGATATTAGTCTGAGCTATAGCCGTTATATTTCCTATCAACATGGATAGTAAAGCCATAAACAAAAACATCTGCTGCCATTCTGATGATAGTGTTTCGAGTCCCTGAAAAAGCAATCTAATTGACATCGCCACTGCAGCAAACTTAGGAACTGATCCAATTAACATGGTGATCGGGAGCGGTGCCCCCTGATAAACATCGGGTACCCACATCTGAAAAGGTGCTGCCCCAAATTTAAATGCGATTCCTACCACGATAAATACCAAGCCAAAGACCAAGATTGATTGATCCATGGGTGTCTCTTGTAATACGTTAGCAATAACGAGAAGGTCTAAAGAGCCTGTTAATCCATACAGCATTGACATTCCATATAGCAATAAACCCGATGCTAGTGCCCCTAAAACAAAATATTTCATGGCTGCTTCACTGGCTTTAGGATTATCTCTATCTAAAGCAACTAGCGCATAAAGACTAAGTGACAGTAACTCAAGCCCCATATAAATCATCAGCAAATTCATGCTTGAAATCATCAGCATGACGCCCAACAAAACAAATAAACTTAGACTAAAGTACTCCCCTTTCAGAAGCAATCTCGCTTTAAGGTAGGTCCTACTATAAGTAAAGACCAATGACATACTGATATATGCAAGAAGCTTTAAGTACGTTGAGATGCTATCGGAAATAAACATACCATTAAATGCAAGCGCTTTAATTTCAAAACCTTGAATAGCCGTTGAAATGGCGGCAAACAATAGTGCTAGCTGCGATAAACCATAAACCAAGTTTTTTTCTTTATCCTTGAAGTAAAGATCAAGAACTAAAACAAACATAGCAAAAAAAGCTATGATCATTTCTGGTAATAATAAAATTAATTGACTATTTAAATCAGGGTTCATTTTATAACCTTAGAGAAACTCATGCTTTGAATAAATTGATCTGCCGTGACGTTGGTAATGTCAGAAATGATAGCGGGATAAACTCCGACTACAATCACAAGGCAAGCTAACGACCCTAGGACGACAGTTTCTCTCAACCCTATGTCTTTTAAATTATCCACTAGCTTATTAGTCACCTCTCCATAAAAAACTCTTTTGATCATCCATAGCGAATAAGCTGCCCCCACAAGCAAGGTTAGCGATGCCACAAATGCAATCCAAAAGTTTGATTGTGCGGAAGCTAGAATCACAAGAAACTCACCCACAAAACCAGATGTTCCTGGAAGACCGGCATTTGCCATTGCAAAAAATACGGCAAAAGCAGTAAATAGTGGCATTTTGTTTATAACGCCGCCATACCTATCAATATCCCTGGTGTGGGACTGGTCATACAAAATACCAACACACAAAAATAGTGCGGCAGAGATAAAGCCATGAGAGATCATTTGGATATAACCTCCCTCCACACCCAATGGTGTTAAGAGAAATAAGCCTAAGGTCACAAAACCCATGTGTGATATTGATGAATAAGCAATTAACTTTTTCATATCTTTTTGTACTAATGCTATGAGCGCAATATAAACAATACTCACCAACGACAATCCAATAATAAAAGGCTTAAGATATATAGCGGCATCAGTTGCAATAGGCATTGCAAATCGTATAAAGCTATAACCACCAAGTTTCAGCATGATTGCAGCAAGGATAATGGATCCTCCAGTGGGGGCCTCTACATGTGCGTCTGGCAACCATGTATGTACTGGCCACATAGGAATTTTTACAGCAAAAGCCATAAAGAAGGCCATAAAAATTAAAAGCTGTGTATTGAGTGTTAATGGAATTTTATAGAAGTCAAATAGAGAGAAGCTGCCTGTTTGCATATACAGGTAAATAAATGCAACAAGCATTAATAAAGACCCAAGAACGGTGTAAAGGAAAAATTTTATGGTTGCGTAAACTCGGTTTGGCCCACCCCAAACACCAATGATGAGAAACATGGGAATTAGCATGGCCTCCCAAAAAATATAATATAGGATCGCATCAAGTGAAGTAAACACCCCTATCATAAGACCGGACATTATAAGAAAGGCACCGTTATAAAGCCCAATATTTTTTTGTATGCTCCCCTTTGATTTACTAGAAGGAACGCTCTTCCTTGTATTAGTAATGATCACTACCAAGGTCATGAAGCTTGTGAGGAGAATTAGAGGCACTGAAAAACCATCAACACCCAAGTGATAATTGATTCTGTAAGGTAATATCCAATGGGCAAATTCTTGGAACTGGAACTGCGCGGTTGTAAGATCAAAATTTACAACAATAGGCAGGGTAACGAGAAAAGAAACCATCCCCGCAAATAATGATAAGTATTCCGCTGTTTTCGGCTTACATAATTTACTGCTAAACAATAGTAGACCGCCAAAAAAAATTGGCACCCATATAGCTAGCGATAAAATAGAATTAGTTTGCATTTAGATCTTCACAAAAAAAGTTATTAGTAAGAATAAGCCGATAATCATGGTGAATGCATAGTGATATATGTAGCCTGACTGTAGTGATTTTAAAAGCACTGATGCCACTTTGACAAGCTTGGCTGCCCCGTTAACAAAAAATGAATCAATAATGTTTGTATCAATATACTTCCATAAAAAATGTCCTAATTTCCTTAATCCTGCGGCTAACCATTGTTCATAAAAATAATCGAAACCATAATTAGCATCTAACATTTTTTTTACGGGTTTTATAATTAATGGGGGAATAGCCAGTCTTATATTTTTTATATACATTAGCCAAGCCAATAACACTCCGCTAGCTGTAAGAATGAAAGGCAAAGTCAGGAAGCCGTGAAGGCCCATGGCCCATGGCCCATGAAAATGCTGCTGCAAATCATATAAATTTTGATGTTTAGCCAAGTCTACGAATATTGACTGCTTGAAGAAGTCACCATATAAAATAAAATCTATGCTGAAATAACCGATGGCTAATGATGGAATAGCCAATAAAACAAGAGGCAAAGTAATCACAAATGATGTTTCATGTGGGCTTTGATTTTTATTTAACCCATGATGCAAATCGGTCTTTTTATTCATTCTCCACTTCTCTTGGCCATGAAAAACTAAGAAGTACAGTCGGGCTGAATAAAAGGCTGTGAAAAACACTCCTATAACGAGCGCCCAATAAGCAAAACTACTACCCATATTCTGACTAAGCTTTGCTGTCTCTATGATAGTTTCTTTTGAATAAAAGCCTGAAAGAAACGGAGTCCCAATTAACGCTAACGAACCAATTAAAAAAGTTATCCATGTGATAGGCATGTACTTTTTTAAACCTCCCATATTTCGAATATCCTGATCATGATGCATTGCAATAATTACCGACCCAGCCGCCAAGAATAATAAAGCTTTAAAAAAAGCATGAGTCATTAGGTGGAAAATAGCGACGGAGTAGGCTGATACTCCAAGAGCCACCGTCATATAACCTAACTGCGAGAGTGTTGAGTAGGCAATGACCCGTTTTATATCATTTTGAATGACGCCTAGAAGCCCCATAGACAATGCAGTAACTGCCCCAATGATTGTTATGAACGATAGTGCTGTATTGGAAAACTCGAAAATTGGAGACATTCTTGCAACCATAAATATTCCTGCAGTCACCATTGTTGCTGCATGAATAAGCGCGGATATAGGCGTTGGTCCCTCCATTGAGTCAGGAAGCCAAACATGTAAAGGCACTTGAGCTGATTTACCCATAGCACCTATAAATAGTAAAATGCAAATGACACTAATGACAGAAACCGACTGGCTGCCAAAAAGCATCATCTGTTCTTGTTGTAAAAAATTAGCTCGTTGAAAAACACTCGCATAATCCAGAGAACCAAACCAAAATAAGATCAATGCTATACCTAGAACCAGCCCAATATCGCCAACTCTGTTGACCAAAAATGCTTTTAGATTAGCGTGAATTGCTGTGCTTTTTTTGTACCAGAATCCTATGAGCAAATAAGATACTACGCCGACCCCCTCCCAACCAAAGAAGAGTTGAAGGAAATTGTTACTCATTACCAGCATCAACATAACAAAAGTGAATAGTGATATGTAGCTAAAAAATCTACTGAAGCCTGGGTCATCTTTCATGTAACCAATCGTATAAATATGCACCATGAGCGAAACAAAGGTAACTACAACCATCATCAATGAAGTTAAATTATCGATTAAAAACCCAATTTCAAATTTATAACTTCCAGAAGCCATCCACTGGTATAGAGCTTCATTCATAGAATAGCCGTTACTTGTTAGGTAAAGTAAATATAGCGATATTAAGAAAGCTATAAAAACGCCCAGAATAGTTATGCCGTAAGAGAATATCTTAGGTAGTTTTTTTCCAAAAAAACCAACGAGTAAAGCTGCGACCAAAGGAGCAAAGGGGGCAATAGAAAATATATGTATTAACTTCATATCAGCCTTTGAGCTTGTTTAGTTCATCAATATTAATCGATTGATTATTTCTAAATACCAAGATAATAATAGCCAAACCAATTGCTGACTCAGCTGCAGCTACAGTTAAAATAAAGAATACAAAAACTTGACCCGCTATATCTCCCAAGTAATGACTGAATGCAATAAAGTTGATATTCACCGCTAAAAGCATTAGTTCTATTGCCATCAACAAAGTAATGATATTTTTTCTGTTTAGAAAAATTCCCACCACCCCGATTAAAAATAGAAGTGCGGCTAGGATAAGGTAAGAGGATAGCGTTATCATTTTTTCCCTCTTAACTTGGTTGATGATTTCATGTCCACCATTCTTAACCTGTCTTTCTTAGTAACACTAACCTGGCTTGCAGGATTAATACCTTTGTGGTTTTTAACCCCTCTTAAGGTAAGGGCGATAGCGGCTATGATTGCAACTAAAAGAATGATTGAAGCAACCTCAAAAGGAAGTATGTAGTCGGAATATAAGACTAGACCAAGAGCTTCTGTATTGCTTATGCTGGTGTATACGGCATTCGATGTTTCTTGAAAGTAATTATTGTTAAGGACCAGAATCATTTCAACAAGCATTACTATCGCAACAAAGATGGCCATCGGGAAATAATTCCAGAAGCCCTCTTTTATCTTTTCAAGGTTGATATCCAGCATCATTACAACAAACAAAAAGAGCACCATAACCGCGCCTACGTAAACGAGGACTAAAGCAATTGCCAAAAACTCTGCCTGCAGTAAAAGCCATATACCAGCAGCACTAAAAAATGAGAGCACTAAATACAGCGCAGAAAATACGGGATTTTTTGAAGTAATGACCTTGATTGCTGACACAAGGAGTACTGACGATAAAATGTAGAATACAGTCTCCATTATCTATACTTCGCCTCCTCTGATCTATCTTTGGCTATCTGATCTTCGTGCTTGTCTCCCACATCCAAGAGCATCTCTTTTGTGTATAACAAGTCTCCTCGCTCCTCTCCGTGGTAGGCAAAAATCCTAGTCTCAACAATAGCATCTACGGGGCAGGATTCTTCACAAAAACCACAAAAAATACATTTCGTTAAATCAATATCGTACCGTGTAGTCCGTCGCGTATTATCTTCCCTTAGCTCAGACTCTATAGTTATAGCCATAGCGGGACATACCGCTTCGCACAATTTACAAGCAATACATCTTTCCTCTCCATTTGGATATCTCCTTAATGCAAGCAATCCTCGAAACCTTGGGGATTGAGGTGTGGTCTCCTCTGGATACTGAATCGTAATTTTTCTTGAAAAGAAATACCTACCCGTTAAGCCTAAGCCAATGATTAATTCGTAAAGCGAAAGACTTTTGAGCGTTCTCGTGATGATTTTAAGAATATTCATTTAATGAAACATCCCGTTATATGAAGTTTGCATCATAGCTCCAATAAAAATTATCCACACCAAGGTGATAGGTATAAAAATTTTCCATCCTAAGCGCATAATTTGATCGTATCGGTATCTTGGGAAAGTAGCCCTAAACCACAAAAAGAAGAATAATAAAGCTGCAGTTTTAATTAGTAACCAATGGATACCATCTGGAATTAAGGCTGTCGGGGATAACCATCCTCCAAGAAACATTAGTGCGGCGAGTACTGAAACAAGGATCATATTTGCATATTCAGCTAAAAAGAATACTGCAAAAGCCATGCCTGAGTATTCAACGTGGAAACCAGCAACGATTTCTGATTCGCCCTCTGCAACATCAAAAGGTGCTCGGTTCGTTTCAGCGACAGCGCTAATAAAGTAAATAATAAATAAAGGAAATAATGGCCATACATACCACTGAAGAATACCTCCCGACTGGCCTACTACAATATCTCCTAAATTAAGACTATTTGCACACATTAGGACACCAACCAATGTAAAGCCCATTGCAATCTCATATGAAACAATTTGCGCTGCTGAACGCATACTACCTAAAAAAGCGTATTTTGAATTTGAAGCCCATCCAGCAATGATGACGCCATAAACGGCTATAGAGGTCATGGCTAAAACATACAATAAGCCTGCATTGATATCAGCCAAAACTAACTCTGCATTAAATGGGATAACTGCCCAAGCAGCGAATGCAGGAGCAATAGTTAAAACTGGAGCAAGGTAAAATAAAGCTTTACTAGATTTTGTTGGGAGAATGATTTCCTTGAAAAGCAACTTCAGCGCATCTGCAATTGGTTGCAGTAGCCCAAAATAACCTACTCGATTTGGGCCAATCCGACCCTGCATATAACCAATCACCTTTCTTTCAAAATAAGTTAGGTAGGCAACAGAAATCATTAAAGGGATGACTATGGCTACAATTTTCATCAGCACCCATATTGTGTCAGCAAATGCAGGAAAATATTCTTGAAGTATAGGCTGCATATTAGCTACCCACCTTGTTCGATTCAGGTTTAGTGCCAGTTAAGCTAGTTAACTTCTGATAGTAACAAACCGTGTTTGTTGAAATTTTTTCATCTTCGACAATTGGTAGTGATATCTCCTCGCCTTCCCTATCCACCTTAATGGAATCCTTAAGCTTAAACTTCACAGCAGTCTTTGGGTTAACTCTTGCTACATCTAACCAATTTCCGTCAAGAGCATGGAGGGCATCCGCTCTTCTAACGATCATATCGTTGTCTTGAGAGCGTACTAAGTGCAAATGGTCTAGAGAACCTTGACCGCCCGGTTTAATTTGTTTAATTTTTTCATTCGTACTCTCTTCGGGAAAGTTAAAGCTGGTGTTATTTCCTAGAATTTCTTTCTTTATGTCCTCGGATGATTCGTAGGTAAATCCCTCAATTTGTAGGTAATTAGCCAACACTCTTAATATCTTCCAGGCTGGTCTAGCTTTTCCTAACGGCTTTGTTACTGCTTTTATGGACTGGTCTTGTCGAGCAATATTAATGTACGTACCTGAAGACTCTGTAAATGTGGCCATAGGAAGAAGGCAATCAAATTCAGCGTACGCATCAGAGCTGTATGGAGTTATCGCAAGATTAAATTTCGATTCTTTTAAAGCTTCAGTTAAGACTTTGCCGCAAGATATATCCTTAGCACCCTCTAGGTTAACAGTAATTAAAGCCGATAATTTACTTTCAAGCATGTTAATTGTATTTGATTTGTTAAGATTATGGCTAAGCATATCTAGCCCAACAATATTGGGAGCGTCTAATATTGACCCGACATTTATATTTAATGACTCACCGATAATTTTTGCAACAACATATATATCATTAGCCGATTTATGATTTAGTGCATTTTGGCCTATAAAAATGCTTCCCATGTTCTTTGCTTTTATTAAAGCTTTTGCATAACCTAATGATTTACCATCCACAGGAATAGCTTTCATTTGGCTTTCAACATACTGATTATTAATAGAAAATTTACGTAATGTAGTAAGTGCTTTAAGAATTTTTAATAATTCATACGAATAATCTGATGGCCTACATATAATCCTATCTGTCACTGGCATAAGCAAATCATCTTCATAAGAATTGATAGTGAAGATCTTGCCTTCTGCATGAGCCATTTTTCTAAATCGGTTAGCCATTAATGGTTGCTCAGACCTAATATTGCTTCCAATCAACACTATCGTTTTAAGCTTCTCAATATCGTCAACAGGACAACCAAGCCAAACACCCTTGAGATCAAAGTTATCTTGCCTTACTCTATAGTCAACATGGCATGACCCAAGTGCGTCTGCTATTTTATTTACCAAGAATCCCTCCTCAATAGAGCTTTGAGGTGAATATAAAAAACCAATCGTATCACCTTGATTTTTATCGATTTGGGGTTTTATTTTTTTAACAATAAATTCAAAAGCCTCATCCCAGTCAACAGCTTTCCACGACTTATTTACCTTGATCATTGGGGTCTGTAATCGATCTTTATGATTAAGCCCTTCATAAGAGTATCTATCTCTGTCAGAAATCCAACACTCATTAATTGCTTCATTCTCTTTTGGTAAAGCTCTCATTACCTTATGGTCTTTAATGTGGAATTCAAGATTGGACCCAAGGCTGTCATGAATCGAAATTGATGGTCTCCTAATCAACTCCCAAGTCCTTGCGGAATATCTAAAGGGTTTGGAGGTAAGTGCGCCGACAGGGCAAAGATCGATGATATTGCCTGAGAGTTCAGACCCTACCGCTTTATCTACATATGCCGATATTTCCGCATGCTCTCCTCGACCAACTAAACCAAGCTCCATTACCCCACCAACTTCTTTTAGAAATCTAACGCAACGTGTGCATTGAATGCACCGTGTTAGATCTGTCGATATGAGTGGGCCAATATTTTTATTGAAAACTACCCTTTTTTCTTCGGTGTACCTAGTTTTACTTGCCCCATAAGCCACGGCAGTGTCTTGTAAATCACATTCACCCCCTTGATCGCAAATCGGGCAATCTAATGGGTGGTTAATTAACAAGAATTCCATGATACTTTTTTGCGTATCTTTAACTGATTTTGAATTGGTAGAAATCTCCATTCCATCCATTAACTGGGTCGCACATGCTGGAAGGGGTTTACCAAATTTTTTTACTTCTACTAAACACATTCTGCAATTTGCAGCTACGGACAATTTCTTATGGTAACAAAATCTTGGGATATCGATGCCGAGCTTATCTGCAGCCTCAATGATTGTTGTTTTAGACTGAACCTCTATTTCCTTCCCATTAATTTTTACTTTAATCATTTTCGCCCTTAATCATTGAGCGGCCATGACGAATGTAATACCTAAACTCATCTTCAAAATGCTTTATAAAACTTAATACTGGAACAGCAGCAGCATCACCTAATGCACAAATAGTTCTCCCTGATACTTTCTGACTCACGTCTTTAAGTAGAGCTAAATCTTCTATCTTGCCTTCTCCATTAACAATTCTTTTTATTACTCTGTATATCCAACCCGTTCCTTCTCTACATGGTGTACATTGGCCACACGATTCTTCGTAAAAAAAGTAAGAAAGTCTTTTGAGTGCCTGAACCATACAGGTGGTATCGTCCATAATAATGACAGACCCAGCCCCAAGGCTAGAACTAATGTTGGATAAACCATCGTAATCCATAGTAGCTCTCATCATATCTTCGGCTTTTACTAGCGGCGTGGAAGGACCTCCTGGTATAACTGCTTTTAATGAGTTACCTTTCCATACCCCGCCAGCTAAACTCAGAAGTTCTTCAAAAGGCATTCCTAGTTGTATCTCAAAGTTACCAGGATTATTTACATGTCCGGATACTGAAAAAATTTTGGTCCCCCCTGAGTTAGGAACCCCAAGATCTAAAAATGCTTGGCCGCCGTTGTTTATTATCCAAGGTATGGATGCAAAAGTTTCGGTATTGTTTACATTGGTCGGCTTTCCGTAAATACCATAAGTTGCAGGGAATGGTGGTTTAAATCGTGGTTGGCCTTTTTTCCCTTCTATGGATTCTATTAAAGCCGTTTCTTCCCCACAAATATAAGCCCCATAACCATGAAAAGCATGCAGATCAAAATTAAAGGCCGATCCTTGTATCTTCTTTCCTAAAAAACCAGCAGCTTTAGCCTCATCAATAGCATCCTCAAACGATAAGTATTCTTGCCATATTTCTCCATGAATATAGTTATAGCCAACATTCGCACCCATAATGTAAGCGCCTATCATCATACCTTCGATTATCTGATGGGGATTGTAACGAATAATGTCTCTGTCTTTAAATGTGCCAGGCTCGCCCTCATCGCTATTGCAGACAATGTATTTATCACCCTTAGTACCATTTGACATAAATGACCACTTCAGGCCAGTTGGAAATCCGGCCCCACCCCTTCCCCTGAGTCCCGATATTTTTATTTCATTGATAAGGGCTTCTGGAGAAATTTTTTCGTTTAATATTTTTTTTATTGCAGAATAACCACCGATACTTAAATACGTATCAATGCTTGCAGGATTACTTAGGCCAGCTGTTTGTAGGCAAAGCGGGAAAGGCTTTTTTTTACTATCCATTGATTTATTTGTTGTAATGTTTGACATTTAATCTAGCTCTTCAATGATTTGGTCAAATTTTTCTGGGGTCAGGTTTTCATGCATGTATTGATTGTTGACAACCATGAGTGGTGCACCTCCGCACGCCCCCATGCACTCGCTTTCTTTTAAACAAAACTTACCGTCTTCTGTCACTTGATTGAAGTCTATTTTAAGTTGCTTTTTCACATGAGCCAACAGGCTATCTGTATCTCTAAGCATGCATGAAATATTAGTACAAATAGCTATCTTGAATCTTCCTGATTCTTTTAAATCATACATATTATAAAAAGTTGCCACTTCCAAAACCGCTATCTCTGGAATGTCAAGGTATGCTGCAACCTCGGAAATACTTTTTTCGCTTAACCACCCTCTTTCATTTTGAACCAACTGAAGTGCAGCCATAACCGCAGAGCGTTTTTGTTCTTTGGGAAACTTTAATAACTCCTTGTTTATTTTTTCTTTTATTTTTTTGGGTAACATTGTTATCTATCAATCTCCCCAAAGACAATATCTTGCGTCCCAATAATAGCTACTAAATCAGAGAGCATATGCCCTTGAGTCATTTCATTTAGTGCTGCAAGATGAGGAAAGCCTGGGGCACGTATTTTCAATCTGTATGGCTTGTTAGCTCCGTCTGAAATTATGTATGTACCAAACTCACCTTTAGGATGCTCAACGGCACAGTAAGCCTCTCCCTCAGGTATATGAAATCCTTCGGTAAATAACTTAAAGTGGTGAATCATAGCCTCCATATCCTCCTTCATTTCTTGTCTACGAGGAGGCGCTACCTTATGGTCTTTGGAAATAACTGGTCCCGGGTTGTCTCTTAACCAACCAATGCATTGCTTTATAATCTTATTTGACTCTCGCATCTCTTCCATTCTTACCAAATACCGATCGTAACAATCACCTTTCTTGCCTACGGGAATATTAAATTTCATTTTGTCGTAAACTTCATAAGGCTGCTTTCTTCTTAAATCCCACTCCACACCTGATCCTCTTAGCATAGGACCTGTCATCCCTAGAGCAATCGCTCTTTCTGGGGTAACAACACCTATACCTACGGTTCGTTGTTTCCATATGCGATTATCCGTTAATAACGTTTCGTACTCATCAACATAAGTTGGAAAACGATTTGAAAAGTCTTCAATAAAATCTAGTAGCGATCCTTGGCGATTATTATTTAATCGGTCCATTTCTTTTTTGCTTTTGTTGTTTGCAGCCTGATATTGAGGCATAAGATCTGGAAGATCCCTATAAACTCCTCCTGGACGATAGTATGCTGCATGCATTCTTGCGCCTGACACCGCTTCATAGCAATCAAACAGATCTTCCCTTTCTCTAAAGGCGTAAAGAAAAACAGTCATCGCCCCAACATCAAGAGCATGGGCACCAAGCCATAAAAGATGATTTAATATCCTGGTAATTTCATCGAAAAGTACGCGGATATATTGAGCTCTTATAGGAACTTTAATGTTCATCATTTTCTCAATGGTCATGACAAAAGCATGTTCATTCACCATCATTGATACGTAATCAAGACGATCCATGTAAGGCACTGATTGGAGGTAAGTTCTGTTCTCGGCTAACTTTTCGGTTGCTCGATGCAAAAGGCCTATGTGTGGATCGGCTCTTTGAATAACTTCGCCATCCATTTCTAAAACTAACCTTAAAACTCCGTGTGCTGCGGGATGTTGCGGACCAAAATTCATCGTATAATTTTTAATTTCAGCCATTATGAAACCCTTCATCCCTGACAATTCTTGGGACATTATTTCTTTCTTCAATAGTTACGGGTTGATAGATGACTCTTTTTTGTGAAGGATCATAGCGCATCTCAACCTTTCCTATCATTGGAAAATCTTTTCTAAATGGATGACCAACAAATCCATAGTCAGTGAGAATCCTTCTCAGGTCAGGGTGATCTAAGAACATGATGCCAAACAGATCAAATGCTTCTCTTTCATACCAGTCTGCGGCAGGCCATAGAGCGGTAGTAGTTTCTATTACAGGAAATTCGTTATTATCTATAAATGCCCTAACCCTAATTCGACTATTATTTTTTATAGACAATAAATGATAAACAACTGCAAAACGCTTATCCTGAATTGCTCCTTTAGGATATTCCAGATAATCAACACCACACAAATCAATAAGCTGATTGAATTTTAAAGTAGGTGTGCTTTTCAAGCCTTGCAAAATTGAAATAATATTTTTTTGGTCAACGATGATGGTTAATTCATTATTGTTAACAATAGAATCTAATACTTTCTTACCAAAAGTTTTTTTTATAACGCTTAGTAGATTTTTTTTTAAATCCATCATCGTGCGATTGTGTTTGTCTTTTTAATCTTTTTTTGTAGCTGAATAATGCCATACATTAATGCTTCTGCTGTTGGTGGGCAACCAGGGACGTAAACGTCTACCGGTACTATTCGATCACATCCTCTTACGACCGAATATGAGTAGTGATAATACCCTCCTCCATTCGCACAAGAACCCATGGATATAACCCACTTTGGTTCTGCCATTTGGTCATAGACTTTTCTTAATGCCGGAGCCATCTTATTAACCAAAGTACCAGCTATAATCATTACATCAGCTTGTCTTGGGCTAGCTCTAAAAACAATCCCAAAACGATCCAAATCGTATCTTGCGGCTCCTGCGTGCATCATCTCAACAGCGCAACAAGCTAAACCAAAAGTCATCGGCCACAAAGAACCTGTTCGAGTATAGTTAATTAAGGTGTCTAGGTTGGTTGTAACGAAACCTTTCTCAAGAATGCCTTCTATGCTCATCTTATTACTCCCAATCTAACGCACCTTTTTTCCATTCATAAATAAAGCCTACAATTAAAATTCCTAAGAAAAGCATCATCGCAAAATAACCGAATAATCCTATCTCATTAATAACTACTGCCCATGGAAACAAAAATGTTATCTCTAGATCGAAAAGTATGAATAAAATTGCGACAAGGTAGTAGCGCACATCAAATTTCATACGCGCATCTTCAAAGGCTTCAAAGCCACACTCATAGGGGGAATTTTTTGCTTGGCTTGGTTTGAACGGACTGAGAATTAAGCCCATAATTAAAGGACCAAATCCAACACCCAAACCAACAACAATAAAAATTAAAATTGGAAAATAATTTTCCAGCACAAATGGTCCTTAAGTAAGTTGCATTATATTTAATGGTGCCGTCGGAGAGACTCGAACTCTCACGACTTTCGTCACTACCCCCTCAAGGTAGCGTGTCTACCAATTCCACCACGACGGCAAAAACTATAAGGCCATACTAGTTTGGAATATCTTGTGCACCAATAGGTGAATCAGACTCTGCATCTATAGTAATAGTTGCATTATTCTCAGAGCTAATATCTACTACACTGCTATTCCCATGTTTTTTACTTGCAACGACTGCTAGTGCAATGCTGGTACAAAAAAAGGTGGTCACGCATATTGATGTGGCTCGGCTTAAAAAGTTAGCTGAACCCTGAACACCAAAAACACTTCCAGAATTTCCACCACCAAATGCAGCTCCGGCATCGGCACCTTTGCCATGCTGAATTAATACAAGCCCAATAACACCCAGACTGGCAATAATGTGAATTATTAAGATTAAATTTTCCATAATTTTGTTAGTTTTTTACCAAGTTAATCTGAAAGTGAATCTGCTAAATTACAAATACTCGTAAAATCGTCAGCGCTCAATGAAGATCTTCCAATTAAACCTCCGTCAACACTTTCTAAGCCGAATAATTGTACCGTATTTTTGGGATTTACGCTCCCACCATAAATAATTTTTATGTTCTTTATTTCCTTGTTTGATTCGTTATTTATAGTGTTTCTAATAAAGCTACACATATGATTGGTTTGTTCTGGTGTTGCAGCCATGTCGTTTCCAATTGCCCAAATTGGCTCATACGCAACAATAGAGTTCTCAAAGACAGTAACAGAATATTTTTTGGTAATTGCTTCTAATTGAGACTTAACAACGCTCTCCATAATGCCTGCTTCTCTCTCAATCAAAGTCTCTCCAACACATAAAACAGGTGTCATGCCATGCTCCTTAACCATCTGAAACTTATCGGCAATATTTTCCTCTGATTCACAGTAAGCAGTATTTCTTTCTGAATGCCCAACAATAACGTATGTCGAAGAAAAATCCCTAAGCATTGAGGCGCTTACCTCTCCGGTATGAGCACCAGATAAAAATTTACCTACATTCTGACTACCCCATTTAATTGAACTTCCACTTAAAACTTGTTCCGCCTGAAAAAGATATGGGTAAGGCAAGCAAATACCAATCGTTACATGCTTAAGATTTTTTAACGATGATTTTAATGTGTCAAGATAGTTCTGATAGAAAGCTAGAGAGCCATTCATTTTTAAATTACCAATTATTACTTTGTTTTCATTTATGGCCATTACACTAGCTCTCTTAGGATTAATTGAATGCTTTTATTACCTCGAAAATCGTTTGTTTCCATACTATATACAGCCACTATTCTATCAGGTAGGGTCTCTACATAATTGAAAATAATAGCCTCATAGATTTTGCTTTTTAATGACAGTTGACATTTTACGTGCTTATTCATCAGAGTTTTTTGACCGATTACCTCAAACTCATCCTTAAAATAGGGAGGGCTGAACCCCTGACCCCAAACACTCAAACCAATCTGTCGCACATCTTCAAAAGTAACGCTCTTAGCAAGAATAGATTCGTCCACATCAACCACCAAATTTAAATCATCTTTAGTTAAAGTTTTTGCACAATGAAGCTCAAAAACTGTTACAAATTCATCGAAACTAGCTTCCTCTATTGATAAGCCCGCTGCCATTGCATGGCCACCAAATGTTTTAATTAAATGCGTATGTTGTTTTGATATCAAGTCTAAAGCGTCTCTCATATGAAACCCTGGGATCGAGCGGGCTGAACCTTTAAAGATCCCACTGCTATCTAACGCAAAAATTATAGTCGGCCTATGGTATTTCTCTTTCATGCGAGAGGCTAAAATACCAATCACCCCTTGATGCCAATTTTTATTATACAAACATAGCGAATAAGATTTGTCTTTATCGAAAGAAAGGTTATCTAGGGCATCCTCTTTCATCTCAAGCTCAATCTCTTTTCTTTGTACATTTAATTTCATTAACTCAAGAGCGAAATGCTCTGCCTCTGCATAGCTTTGTGCAAGTAAACATTTAATACCAATAGACATATCATCTAACCTTCCTGCAGCATTCAGTTTTGGCGCTATAGAAAAAGACAGGTCGGATGTTTTAAGACTTGCTATTGATTTATTGCTCAGTTTAGCTATGGCCTGAATCCCATAATTACAAGCATTCTGTCTAATTTTTTTCATTCCATACTGAACCAAAATTCGATTATTAAAATCTAGAGGGACTAGGTCTGCTACTGTCCCTAAGCAGACAAGATCAATAAGTTCTAACAAGTTAGGTTCTGGGGTATTTTTAAATTCACCTTTCGATCTAAAAACGACTCTCAAAGCTAGTAATAGATAAAAAACCACTCCTACCCCACATAAATTTTTACTTGGAAAGGAACAGTCTCTTTGGTTGGGATTTATAATAAAATTTGCTTTAGGTAGCTGTTCTGCCTGAAGGTGATGATCGGTAACAATAACATCTATATTATTCGCTCTTGCAAAGCTAACGCCGTCTATGCTGGCGATTCCATTGTCAACGGTGATTATTACATCCGGATTATTTTTCATTGCTTCTTTAACAATGCCTTCAGATAATCCATATCCATAAACAAATCTGTTGGGGACAAGAAAATCTACATTAGCTAAAAATTTTCTCAGACCTAGAACAGCAACTGCCGATGCTGTTGCGCCATCAGCATCATAATCTCCAATGATAATTATTTTTTTTTCTTGTTTAATACTTTCGTAAAGGAATTCTGCTGCACTTTCAATTGAATGCATAAGGCTCGGAGGTAGCAAACTTTTTAAGTCATAATTTGTTTCGTCAGGTGAACCTATATTTCTTGCAGCCAATATACTAGCCAAAAATTGATTGGACCCATTTTCAATGAGCTGCTCTTTTAAATGTAAATTAATATTTCTTTGTTTAACTTGCATTGAATAACTCACTTATAACTTTTTTAGCCTTCCAAAACTTAAACTTTCCTAAGGATGATGTGGTGATAAGCAAACATGCATTACCGACGACGATCCTAAGAGCTATTTTTTTATACTTCTTAGATTTTAATTCATCAAAAAAATAATCTAAATACCTGGACAAATATTCATCAGAATTAAAATGAAAATATGCTGAATCATATTTAAGGGCTTTAAAGGTCTCATTATGATTGTAAGTACTCATCTTTATTTCCGGAAATAATAAATTAACATTTTGGAATAATTTTAAATTAGTTAAGATAGTCTTTGGCTGGGATGAATCTCTGACCTTAACAGGAAGCTGACCTCCGCCAGAAAACCATAAGGTATTTGCTGGATAGCTACCAGCCTCCTCCCTTTTCTTGTTCAACTCCCAGTCATGTAAAAACATTTGAATTTCATTTATAAGCTTGTGAAAAATTAAAGCACCCTTACCTTGTGGTAAAAATTTTCTTTTATTTATATGGTTAATCTCTTCAGGAAAATAAGTAATAATCTCATGTCCCAATGTAGTAGCAAAAAATAATCGGTTATGATTTAAAAAAAATCGGCTATCTTTATCCTTAAAAAGTATATTCAATTCATCACATAACTGACTATATTCAATATCAGTAAAGCCATCCGAAAGATTGTGTTCAAAGCGATAATAATCCCTTTGTAATGAAAAAAAACATGGGGCTACATTATAAATGTATTCATTTTTTTTTATTGAGTTCACATTTGAGCATTCGAGTGCAGCTATTGGGAAATCATATTGCTGGTTTATTCCTAAATCTTCACAAATTAGTTGCTGAAAGGTTTTTTTGACAAAGGAATAGTTATGTCTTGAAATAAAATTGTTTAGACGAGAATCTGTTGGCGGTGTTCTAGAGCTAATCGTTAATGAATAACTCACTTTAGCTTAGTTGAGAAAAAGGTAAATAAGAAGAGAAAAGTACAAAAAAGCAAAAAATGCAACAACAACAAAAACGTAGATTAATGCTCTATATATTTTGCTTAATAAGATCTTGATTTCAATGATTTCTTGCTGGCTCATAATGTATTAAATGGTGCCCGGAGCCGGAATCGAACCGGCACGACCAGAGGTCGAGAGATTTTAAGTCTCTTGTGTCTACCAATTTCACCACCCGGGCAAAAGTTTAATCTTATCACTACTTTTAAATCCCAAGGATTTAAATTGGAGGCGCGTGCCGGAATCGAACCGGCGTCTAAGGCTTTGCAGGCCTCTGCATAACCACTTTGCTAACGCGCCAATATAAAACTAAAAAAGGGGAGACAAATTATGAGCTCCCCCTTCTTATAAATCTGGAGCGGGAAACGAGGTTCGAACTCGCGACCTATACCTTGGCAAGGTATCGCTCTACCAGCTGAGCTATTCCCGCATTGCGAAGGCAGTATTTTAGCTTTTTTTTGGTCCATGTCAATTAATGACTTAATAAATTCTCAGCACCCCTACAATTTCATTGCAGCTCTCAAATAAAACCCCATTGAAACTATCGTTAAAATTGCAGCAAAATTTATTAAAATTTCACCAATAAGTGATATTGGAATAAACATTAGATTATCGAAGTAAAGTAAACATATAATTGCTGCCATTTGAAAGCCTGTTTTTAGCTTTCCAATATATGCTACAGCAAGCCCCCCAGGCTTACCGATGGTTGCCATCCATTCTCTAAGAGCACTTATAGCAAATTCTCTACCAATAATTATCAGGGCTACAATACTATTCACACGATCTAAATCCACCAACAATAATAATGCTGCGATAACAATTAATTTATCTGCAACAGGATCAATGAATGCCCCAAAATTAGATGTTTGATTGAGCTTTCTTGCCAGGTAGCCATCAAGCCAATCTGATATTGCTGCCAGAACAAAAAGAAAGGTAGCCCACATATTTTTTTGGTGCATATCAAGGTAGGGCTCAGGTAAATAAAAAACAAGCATCAGACAAGGGATTAATGCAATTCGAAAGTAGGTAATAATATTTGGTACGTTATAAACCATTAGTATCCTTGAATCATTTAATGAAAAAAACTAAATATTTTTTCAGCTAATCGAGCATTAATTCCTTCCACAAGCATTAATTCCTCGATAGGTGCTTTTTTGACACCATCTAGACCTCCGAAATAAACCAATAAACTTTTTCTTTTTTTAGCTCCAACACCTTCTACTTCCTCAAGCGATGAGGACATTCGATTTTTCGCTCGCTTAGCTCTATGTCCGGTTATGGCAAACCGATGTGACTCGTCTCTAATATGTTGGATCAAATGATAGCCTAAGTCTTCAGAGTTTACTGCATCAAGAACCCTGCCCTCACTAAGAATAAGCTTTTCCTTCCCAGCCTTACGGTCAGCCCCTTTGGACACGCCCACTAAAAATATATCGGTTATACCGCTATCTTCCATTATTTTTTTAGCTATCCCAAACTGACCTTTTCCTCCATCTATTAAGACAAGATCTGGTTTGACCGCATCTTCTTCGGCCATTCTCTTAAATCTTCTCTCCAAAACATCCTTCATAGCACCGTAATCATCTCCCGGAGTAATGTTCTTTATATTATATTTTCTGTAATCTTTATTTTGCATCTCGTATTTATCATAGACAACGCATGACCCAACTGTAGATTCGCCCATAGTATGGCTAATATCATAGCATTCGATGCGATTAACATGGTCTGGCAAACCTAGTAATGCTCTCAATGCCAATAATCGCTCCACCTGGCTGGCTTGCTCATTATTTTTTTGTTCGAGTGAGATTTGTGCATTTTTCTTCGCCATTAACAGCCAGTTCTTTTTGTCCCCTGTGAGCCTGGATAGCAACCTTACTTTACCGTATTGTTTTATTGTAAAAAAATCTTTTACCAGATCATTACTAACTTTCTTTTCCGTAACTATGACTGGCGGAGGCTTGTGTAAATCATAATATTGGGTAATAAAAGTCTCCACAATACTGTTTTCTATATGGCCGTCATGATTTTTAGGGAAAAATGTTGTGTCTCCCAGGTGTCTTCCTCCTCGAATCATTACCACGTTTGCACATATTTTTCCTGCTGATTCGGCAAACGCTATAATATCTGCGTCGTTCTCACTAAAGTCACTCACAAATTGTTTTAATCTTACCTGCCTTAAACTTTGGATCCTATCTCTAAAAATTGCTGCCCTTTCGAAGTTAAATACCTCGGAATGCTCGTTCATTTTTTTTGTCAGATTGCCAATAACCTCACTATCTTTTCCATCAAGAAATAAATTGGCTTGATTTACATCCCCTCTATATTCACTTTCTTCAATAAGACCTACACAGGGAGCAGTGCATCTTTTTATTTGATGCTCTAAACACGGTCTAGTGCGATTATTAAATACGGAGTTCTCGCAAGTTCTTAACATAAAAACTTTTTGAAGCAATTGCATGCTTTGCCTTACGGCGTTAGAGTTTGGAAAGGGTCCAAAATACTTCGTATCTTTTTTTTGAATCCCTCTATGAAATCTAATTCTTGGAAACTTATCTCCAGTTATCGCGAGGTAAGGATAGGATTTATCATCACGAAAAATTACGTTATATCGAGGCATAAAAGATCGAATCATATTGTTTTCAAGTATCAATGCTTCAGCTTCTGTATTGGTGACAGTGAATTCAATGCTTGCAATATTACCAACCATCAAACGTGTTCTAGGGCTTGGTTGAGTTTTATTAAAATACGACAGGACTCTTTTCTTTAAATCCTTAGATTTTCCAATATAAATAATATCCCCTACTTTGTTAAGCATCCGATACACGCCCGGTAGGTTTGGGAATTTTTTTACCTCATCTTTTACATTCTCGCTCACAATTAACCTAGCAAGCTACCTCCAATTGCCCAGTCCTCAGTCTTTACCTCTTCAAAAACTATATATGTATAGGATGCTGGTTTATTTGCGATTCGCTGCATTACCTCCGTCATCTCTTGGGCAATCTGCTTTTTTTGATCCTTGTTTAATGTTCCTGCTAACTTCACATTGATGAATGGCATTTACTTCTCCTTTTCTTTCTTTATGTTTGAAAAAATATTGCAAAACATAGCTTTGGTCAGCCTCTTTGTTTGCGTGTTGTAACGACTGCAATGGTAGCTATCATATAAAATTAATCCATTTGGCAGTATATGTCGATAACCATGTGAAAATTTAAAATGGCTTCCTATCAGCCCTTGTGACTTTAGTATAGCGTTATGAGCTATAAGGCCTAAAGCTAAAAGTACTGACCCTGCTCTGAGTTCATTAATTTCGCTGGTAAGAAATACATTACAATTATTAACCTCATCAGTTTTCGGTTTATTTTCGGGGGGGAGGCATTTCACGGCATTAGTAATTCTACAACCCGCTAACTGAAGATTATCATTGAATTCTGAATCTTTTTTGCTGGAAAAACCGTATTTATATAATGTTTCGTAAAGCAGGATTCCAGCATGGTCTCCGGTAAATGGTCGTCCCGTTTGATTTGCTCCATGCATTCCTGGAGCCAACCCCACAATAAGAAGGAATGGATTTTTATCGCCAAAGCTGGGAACAGGTTTACAAAAATATTGGGGGTATTTATTTTTTGTGTCACTTAAAAACTTCTCTAATCGACTGCATTTTTTGCAATTAGGATCATAATTCATGGCAAAACTAATTTACCGGATTAATTTCAATAACTTTCCTATCCTGATAGTCGTCCATCATATTAAAGTTTAAGTATTGATAGATTTCACCCGCATTCTGATTTATCTTATCCGCCATAAGCGATAGGTATTCTTCTTTATTGGGTATATAGCCCAAAATAGAGCAAAAAGCTGCAAGTTCTGCAGAGCCAAGGTAAACCTGAGCGTCTTTACCCATGCGGTTATCAAAATTTCGTGTGCTCGTTGAGAAAACGTGAGCCTTGTCGTCAACTCTTGCCTGATTACCCATACATAAACTACATCCAGGAATCTCTGTTCTAGCTCCCGCAGACTCAAACACTTTGTATACACCTTCTTTTTTAAGTTGCGATTCATCCATTCTTGTTGGTGGGGCAATCCACAGTTTTGTTTTTATTTTTCCTAATCCATCAATAACCTTAGCTGCTGCACGATAATGGCCGATATTGGTCATACAGCTTCCAATAAACACCTCATCAATCTTTGCGCTAGCTATCTCCGATAGCATTTTAATATTATCGGGGTCGTTAGGACATGCAATCAACGGTTCAGTTATTTGGTTGAGGTCAATATTTAAAGTGTAGGCGTAATGAGCGTCACTGTCTGGCTCTAATAATACGGGATCCTCAAGCCAGTTTTTCATCTCCGTAATTCTTCTCTCAAGAGTTCTCGCGTCCTTGTATCCCTGGTCAATCATATGTTGCATTAATACAATGTTTGAATTCATAAACTCAATGATTGGCTCTTTATTAAGCCTAATCGTACATCCATTAGCCGACCTCTCTGCCGATGCATCAGAAAATTCAAATGCTTGCTCAACTTTTAAATCAGGCAAGCCTTCTATTTCCAAAATTTTTCCACTAAAAATATTCTTCTTCTGTTTGCCAATGGTCAACTCCCCTTGTTTGATTGCAAAGAAGGGTATTGCATTCACTAGGTCTCTTAAAGTTATGCCAGGTTGCATCTGCCCAGTAAATCTAACTAAAACAGACTCAGGCATGTCTAGAGGCATTATTCCAATAGCTGCGCCAAACGCAACCAGTCCTGAGCCTGCAGGAAATGAAATTCCTATTGGAAATCTCGTGTGTGAGTCTCCTCCCGTGCCGACGGTATCCGGTAATATCATTCTATTTAGCCACGAATGAATAACCCCGTCCCCAGCCTTCAAACTAACTCCTCCTCGACTACTCATGAAGTCAGGCAATGTATGTTGTAGCTCTAAATCTACTGGTTTTGGGTAAGCTGCGGTATGGCAAAAACTTTGCATAACCAGATCTGCGCTAAACCCTAAGCATGCTAACTCTTTTAGTTCGTCCCTAGTCATTGCTCCAGTAGTGTCTTGAGATCCTACTGTCGTCATTTTAGGCTCGCAGTAAACGCCAGGTCTAATACCTTCAACACCACAGGCTTTTCCTACAATTTTTTGAGCTAATGTAAATCCAGCATGGTTAGATTCGTCCTGAGGGACTGAGGTGATAAATGCCTCTGATTTAGGCAAGCCCAAAGCCATACGCGATTTTTCTGTTAGCCCACGACCAATAATAAGAGGAATTCTTCCTCCTGCCCTTAATTCATCTAACAATGTAGTAGGGCTTAAATGAAAATTACATACTCGAGATTCATTCCTTAAGATGCTCTGGCTTTCTAAATCAATTTTAATTTTATCGCCCATTTTAAAGGATGAAACATCACACTCAATTGGGAGTGCCCCTGAGTCTTCAGCCGTATTAAAGAAAATTGGTGCTATCTTGTTGCCTAAAATAATACCGCCCGAGTGTTTATTGGGTATAAATGGTATAGGGTTTCCCATATGCCATTGGAGAGAATTGATAGCAGATTTTCGAGACGATCCTGTGCCAACAATATCTCCAACAAATACTAATGGTAGGCCTTGGCTTTTAAGTTTACTGATAATGTCTATGGCTTCTGGTGTTTTATTTTGCAATATTGATTTGGCATGCAGGGGAATATCAGCTCTTGACCAAGCCTCTTGTGCCGGAGATAGATCATCCGTATTTATTTCTCCGTCAGCTCTAAAAACAATTGCCTCAATAAATTTTGGAGAACTGTTTTTTTGATTAAACCAGTCCGCATCAGCCCATGACTGAATTAGTTGCGTAGCAAAAGTATTGCCAGCGAGATGAAGTTCTTCAACATCATAAAATGCATCAAAAATTAAAGTTATTTTAGAAAGGGCTTTAACGGCCGCATCAGCTTTATCAGTTTTTAGTAAATCAACTAGAGCCTGAACGTTATATCCGCCAAGCATTGTTCCTAGCAATTCAATTGCCTTAGCGCTTGTTATAAATGGTGATGATATTTTTTCAAGGGCAATATCGTTCAAAAAAGCTGCTTTAACGAACGCAGCCTGATCTACTCCAGCAGGAACTCGATTAATTAGCATGTCTAGAAGGTAATCTACATCTGTCGAACCTGGGCTTTTAATTAACTGTATTAGGCCCGCTGTTTGTTCGGCGCTTAACGGCAGAGGAGGTAAGCCAATTTTTGCTCTTTCTTGTATTTGATTTTTGTATTCTTCGAGCATGAATTTTATCCTAAACGTAATTTGTAACGCCTCTTAGGGATCTATTTTAAAGCAAAAAATATAGTTTTCCCAAATATCGCTCTCATTATATTTTTAATATAAGAGTTCGGTCTGCATTAATGTTTTTTGGGGTAAAATATATCCTTAAAAGCTTACAATATAATTATGACATTTTTACTCAATGCTTTATCTCCTGTTGACGGTCGATACTCAGACAAAGCTGACAGACTTAGACCTATATTTAGCGAATATGGTCTAATCAAAAAAAGAGTAACTATTGAAGTTCAATGGCTTATTGCGTTAAGCAAAAATCAAGAAATTAAGGAAATTCCAACATTCTCAGACAAGGCGCTGAAGAAGCTCAACAATCTCATTAACTCATTCGATGAGCAAGATGCACAGGCAGTTAAGGATATTGAAAAGACAACAAACCATGATGTTAAGGCTGTTGAGTACTGGATTAAGAATGCGCTTATTTCAGAAAATGAGATTCAAGCAGTATCAGAATTTATTCATTTTGGCTGCACATCAGAAGACATTAATAACCTATCCTATGCATTAATGTTAAAGGAGGGTATTGATAATGTTGTCATACCCGAAATTCAAAAAGTACAACAAAAGCTAACAGAAAATGCAATAAAATTTTCAGCCATCCCGTTGCTTGCAAGAACGCATGGTCAAACCGCAAGCCCAACAACTCTAGGGAAAGAATTTGCTAATGTAGCACAGCGTATTGCAAGACAATTAAACGGTCTTGGTAAGCAACAATTCCTTGGTAAAATGAATGGTGCTGTGGGTAATTTTAATGCTCATACCTCTGCGTATCCACATGTTGATTGGAATACATTCTCTAAGACTTTTGTAACCTCTCTTGGCTTAGAATACAATGAATTCACCACACAGATAGAACCACATGACTTTATAGCTGAAATTTTTCATAATCTACTAAGAATTAACACGATATTAATTGATTTTAATAGAGATATTTGGAGTTATATCTCTTTAGGTTATTTCTCTCAAAAGACCATAAAAAATGAAATTGGATCTTCTACAATGCCACACAAGGTAAACCCTATTGATTTCGAAAATTCTGAAGGCAATCTAGGCCTATCCAATGCCTTGCTGAGTCATCTTGCAGAAAAATTACCAATCTCAAGATGGCAAAGGGATCTAACGGATTCAACAGTTTTAAGAAATATGGGGCTTACTCTAGCTTACGGACTGATTGCTTATCAATCTTGTTTAAAAGGTCTAAATAAACTAGTTGTAAATGAGGGTAAAATAAATCAGGACCTAGATAGCGCATGGGAAGTTCTAGCTGAACCAATACAAACTGTAATGCGAAAAAATGGTATTGAAAATCCTTATGAAAAACTCAAAGACCTTACAAGAGGAAGTGAAATAATTACCCAAGAGGTATTACGTAATTTTATTGAAGGATTAGATATTCCTGCTGAAGATAAAACACGCCTATTAACGATGTCTCCACAAAACTACATAGGAATTGCAGCTATTCTTGCTAAAAAATCCTAATGCTAGAAATTCTGGTTCTTTATTATTCTAAAGGTGGTTCTGTCAAGGAGATGTCAAAAATTATTGCTAGAGGCATTAATTCAATTGATGGGGTTGAGGCAAAGTTAAGAACGGTGCCAGAAGTCTCAGCGCTTACCAAGCCCCTAGAAGATCAGATTCCTGAAAGTGGGGATTTGTATGCCAGCTTAAGTGATCTAGAGGGCTGCCAAGGATTAGTGTTAGGAAGCCCTACCCGTTTTGGTAACATGGCAGCCCCTTTAAAATACTTTATAGACACACTGTCTCCTTTATGGTTAAAAGGGACAATGGAAAATAAACCAGCATCAGTATTTACCTCTTCTGGCTCTATTCATGGAGGAAATGAAACTACACTTCTCACCATGCAATTGCCATTACTTCATTTAGGTATGCTGATTATGGGGGTTCCATATTCCACCCCTTCTCTTATTGCAACAAAATCCGGCGGGACCCCTTATGGAGCAAGCCATATAGGAGGTGACAACAATCAGAATGACCTAACAAGTGATGAAAAAAGTATTTGCTTTGCACAAGGCGAGCGCATTGCATTGTTAGTAAAAAAAATTAATGAGTAACAAACTCTTTTACATTGCGCTGTGCAGCCTAATTTGTTTGATTTTGCTAAATCTTGTATGGGAATTATTTTTCAATCCTTTTAATCCCAATGGGTCATGGATGGTGCTTAAGTCTTTAGTTCTTCTGACGCCTTTACTAGGAATATTAAAAAGGAATAGGCGCACTTTTCAGTGGTCAAGCATGGTAGTTCTTCTATTTTTTGTTGAAGGTGTTGTTAGGTTTTATGCTGAATCAGGTATATCAAAAAGCTTTGCGATGGGTGAAATTATCCTCACCTTAACATTCTTCCTTTCTGCAATTTTTTATTGTAAATATAATCGCTAATATGAAAATTTTAGTATCAAATGATGATGGGTATCATGCTCCTGGATTAACAATAATTGTTGAATACCTAAAAAAAATAGCGGAGGTGGTCGTTGTTGCTCCGGATAGAAATCGAAGCGGTTCTAGTAGTTCACTCACATTAGATAAACCACTTTCAGTCAGCGAAATAAGTCCTAATCACTATATTGTAGATGGTACGCCAACAGACTGTGTTCATCTTGCGCTAACTGGGCTACTAAAGTTTAAGCCAGATATGGTTATTTCAGGTATTAATGATGGTGCAAATATGGGGGATGATACGTTGTATTCAGGCACAGTTGCTGCAGCCATTGAAGGTTATACTATAGGAATTCCATCAATGGCAGTCTCTATGGCAAATCATAAGCCAAAACACTTTAAAACTGCAGCAATGGTCACGATGGATTTAATTAATAAAATGAATGCTCAAGCAACTGCAGAAATTCCCCTTCTTAATATTAATGTTCCAGATGTGCCATATGATGAACTCAACGGCTTATTAATAACGAGACTGGGTAAAAGAAAGCAAGCTGATCCAATAATAAGCAGCCTAACTCCAAAGGGACAGAATATATACTGGATAGGTCCAGCAGGAGAGCCGAGTGACTGTGGCAAAGGTACAGATTTTTTTGCGGTTAAGGAAAACTATGTTTCAATATCACCTATTCAAATTGATTTAACAAATCATAAATTAATCGAACATATGAGTGAATGGCTTAAGTAAATATTATGGATACTAAAAAAATAATTGCTCTGATTTTTGTTATGTTTCTCTACAGTTGTGCTTCAAAAATTCCTGCCCCAGTAGAAACTCAAACCTATGAAAATAAACAACCCAGTGAAGACAAGAAAAATAAGGCAAGCTGTCCTGACGTATACAAACTTAAAAAAGGTGAAACACTTTTTAGTATTAGTATTAAGTGTGGGGTTAACTATAAAGATGTAGCTAGGGTTAATGGTTTAAGCAAGCCGTACCGTGTTAAAGAGGGAGATGAAATTAGATTTGATTTACTGAAAGAGCAGTCAAGCAAAGAAACAATAGATGCACGTGAAGAAAATATAGAAACCATCCCGCTTAATGAAAAAACATACGATATTGAGGCAGAAGAGTTTCAAGGTTATGGAACCCCCACTCGCATTGATGAGCCAAAAGTTATTCGAGAGGTTTATTCAAAACGAACACTGAAAGAAACTAGTGATATCGTATCTGCGAAAACAAAATTAGAAAAAACATGGTCATGGCCTACGGAAGGTGACATAGAAAAACCTTTTGACAGTAACAGCTCAACCAAAGGGGTAGAAATACTAGGTACTTTTGGCCAAGAGATAAAATCAGTATCCAAGGGTAAGGTAATTTATGCCGGTGAAGATCTTAAGGGTTACGGTCGCCTTATTATTATTAAACACGACAATGATTTATTGAGTGTGTATGGACATAATGAGGAAATATTTGTTCGAGAAGGACAAACTGTAGAAGCATTGGAAGCTATTGGGACAATGGGAAGCACCGGGGTTGATAGGGTTAAGCTGTACTTCGAAATTAGAAAAGGGGGGCAATCTGTTGACCCCCTTTTGTATATTAATAAATAATATCGCTTAGTTTAACTCGCTATTTTCTACTTTTTTATAAAAATCTTCCACCGTACTCATATCATAATCTTTTGCCCACTTAATTATCTCATCAAAAGCGGGGGCGCCAATTTCACCAACTTGGGCATGAATGCCGGCCTTGTCTCTAATAAATAATAAGCCAGGTATTTTTTCTACCTGGAAATACTCACTGATCTCAGGATGTGTTTCCGTATCTACCATACCAAAGATTATGTCAGGGTTATTCTTTGCGGCTGCTTCAAAAACTGGGGTAAATGCAACGCAAGGCTCACACCATGGGGCCCAAAAATCTACGATCACAAAACTATTTTCTTCAATAGTTTTCTTAAAATTATCTTTTGTTAATGTAACTAGATTAGTCATTTTTTTCCTTATTTTTTCCAAGTATTAATATTATAAACCTCTTCTAAAGGTTTGCGCTTTCTTGGCGTGATTTCTCGCTCCATCTGAAGTGCACTTATTTTTTTTTCTTCTAACATTTTTCCTACTGCAATAAATGAAAGTATATCAACATCGCTCGGAATAGCAGCCATATCTCTGGCTTTTTCTGAATCAAATCCTCCCATTTGGTGAGCACTTAAATTCATATACGAAGCCTGCAGGCAAATATTTTCAGAGGCAGCGCCAGTATCATACTGGTTAAATCTGTTCGGTGCACCGTTATGTTGAAAGTTTTTATTGGCGCACACTAAAACTAAAATGGAAGCATCCATTGCCCAATCCTGGTTTCCCACGGACAAACAATTAAGAGCTTTTGAAAAAGATGTTGCATCATCTTTATTGAATAAAATAAACTTCCATGGCTGATCGCCAAAACAAGAAGGAGCCCATCTAGCTGCCTCAAAAAGCGAGTCAATGATTTCGGACGTTAGCATAAACTCTGGGTCAAATGCCCTGGGACTCCATCTTTTAGCAATAACTTCATTGATGCCTACCTTGGTAATAGCTGGCTTTTGCATAAAATTCCCTTTATTTTCTTAAAATTCAAAATAACTAATAAACTAGAGTGTTATTGTTACTCATAATTCAATTTTTGGTGCCAATTTATGGAAAAAAAATTCTTTAGCCTTAATTTCCTCTGATATGCAGAATTCCAATCAAAAATATTTTTTTATGCAAGAGGCCTTATCAATGGCCAAGAAATCCTATGATGATGACGAAGTTCCCGTAGGCGCGATTATTGTTAAAGATAATATTATTATTGGTAGAGGCCACAACCAATTAATCAGAAAAAATGATCCTACCGGTCATGCAGAAATTATAGCTATTAGAGACGCCGCACAATTTATTAGTAACTACCGGCTCATAAATTGTGACATCTATGTGACTTTAGAACCCTGTGCTATGTGTGCTGGTGCAATTTTTAACTCCCGTATTAAAAATCTTTTCTTTGGTGCTCATGACCCTAAAACAGGCGCATGCGAGAGCGTTGTAAATCTTGGATCTTTTAAAACATTAAATCATCACTGCCATATACATGGGGGGGTCTTACAAGAAGAGTCAAAGAACTTATTACAAAAATTTTTTAAGAAAAAAAGGATAAATAAAACCGCTGTTTAATAACAGCGGTTTTAGAAGATCAATTAGTCTCTTTTACCCATCAGCGCCATTAGCAAATAAAGTAAATTAACGAATAAGTTATAAATATTCATATAAAGAGCCAATGTTGCCATAATGTAATTCGTTTCACCGCCTTTAACTATACGATTAACATCATACAAAATGAAGCCTGAAAAAATCATCACAGCTATAGCTGAAATAGCAAGTGATGCAGCAGGAACTTGAAAAAACATATTAGCTAAAGATGCAAGAATTAGCATGATTAGGCCGATCATAAGAAATTTTCCCATAAATGAGAAGTCTCTTTTAGACGTTTGTGCTATGCCTGCTAGTACAAGAAATATAGCCCCAGTTCCACCGGCTGCCAAGCTCACAATCTGACCGCCATTACTTAAGCTGAAGGCTACCTGCAAAATTGGTCCCAGCATCAATCCAAGTAGAAATGTTAGCGCTAAAAGAAAGACGACCCCTAGGCTGCTATTTTTATTTTTTTGTATTAAAAAAAACATCCCAAAAATACCACCCAAAGTCATGATCATGAATAAAATAGGACTGCTGGCCGCAAAACCCCAGCTCATACTCATACCCATAAGTGCACCGATTACTGTTGGAAATAATGAAACGCCTAGCAATGCGTATGTATTTCTTAACACTTTATTTGTCGCTAAAGCTGATGGTGTGTTTGAAGCAATATTAATATTATTTTGCATAGTCTTCTAAAATCCTTTAATTAATAAATATTACCCCTATAGGATAAGGGTTGAGCAGCAAAGTTTCAAGTAATTATAACTGAAAAGTTTATCGGGTGATGAGATTTTCTATCAGCTTGCCTGCTTCTGGTGCTGTTAAATTCATGTATCGGTTTTTCTTGTTTTTTTTCTTGTTTAAGCCCATAGATTTTATACGGAATTCGGACTCTTTACTCACCAGCCAATCCAAATTGGTTAAAACAGTATCAACATCTTCTCCGGCATTACACACTAATACCATGTCACACCCAACCTGAAGAGCTTCTAAGACTCTTTTTGTGACGTCTTTTTCTGTAAAAACCGCTGCCTGCATACTCATATCATCACTAAATATTGCGCCATTAAAGCCGAGATTTTTTCTTAATTGCTCTTGAAGCCAGAAATATGACAAGCCCGAGGGCTTATCATCACATAAAGAATAAATTACATGGGAAGGCATAATACCCTCTAGCCCATTTCCTATAAGTGTTTTAAATACCAGCATATCGCTTTCTTTGATATCTTTAAATGCTCTCCCATCCACCCCAACTTCTAAGTGAGTGTCTGCTTTAATAAATCCATGGCCTGGGAAATGCTTGCCAACTCCCTGCATGCCTGCTTCACTTAGACCTTCTGTTAGACTGGTAGCGAGATAAATGATCGGCTGGATTTCTTTATGGAAAGCACGATTACCAATAACAGAGCTAGACTGATAGTTAATATCTAAAACAGGGGTAAAACTAAAGTCAATATCGCAATCACCTAGCTCTTTTGCAATTAACCAGCCGCATAACTTAGCCATTCTTATAGCTTCATCCGGGTCCTCATCAAACAAATTTCCCAATAAGGCCATAGCTGGTAATTGAGTAAAGTCATCTCTAAACCTTTGTACCCTTCCGCCCTCATGATCTACTGCAATCAAAATGTCATACTTAATCTCTCTTATAGATTTTACCAGAGACTTTAATTGCTCTCTGTTTTCATAATTTCTTGAAAAAAGGATAACCCCACCCACAAGTGGGTGGTCAATTCTCCTGATATCATTTGAATCCAAAGATATTGATGCGACATCAATCATTAAACAAGTCATAACAACTCTTCCTTTAATCTACTGTTTGGCATAGCTTTCTTTAATATTAAAATATTTGTGAAGGTGGTCACCGGTATGATTAATGCAGTAGACAATGGACATAATGCTTATACCCACAAAAATTGCGTAATGTGGCGATACCAGTAGGTAACGAACACTATCTCTCATCATAGCTCCCCAAGAAGCTTCAGGTGCTTGTAAGCCAAGGCCAAGAAAGGATAAGCTTGCTTCAGCAATAATTAATCCGGCAACGGCATAGGTTGCCTCAACCAATAAAGGGGTGCTGAGTGAAGGGATAACATGCCTCCCTACTATCCACCAGTGGCTTGCTCCCATTGCTCTAGATGCTTTTACGTACTCAAAATTCCTCACCATTAGTGCCTGCCCCCTAGAAAGTCTTGCGTAACTTACCCACCCACCTATTGATAAAGCTAAGATTAAATTTAATTTTCCTGGGTTTAGCATAGCTGCAAAAGCGATAGCCAATAAAATACCGGGGAATGACATAAACAAATTAATAATAAAAGAAACTATGGCATCAAATTTTCCACCAATATAGCCAGACAACGTTCCTATAACAACTCCTGTGGTACAAGAAATTAAACTTACGACAAGAATGATTTCTATAGAATTTTTAAAGCCTTCAAAAAGTCGGAAAATTATGGATCGTCCATAATCATCTCTCCCAAAAATAGCTTCCATATTAGGTGTAGCTAAAATTGCACTGAACTGCATATCATTAGCATCCCAACTCATAATATGCTTTAGGACTGTACCAACAATCCAAAAAAGGGCTATGAAAATTGATGCTTTATGCAATTTTACTGATCCTCATTCTTGGGTCTGCGACTTTATAAATAAAGTCAGTCAGTATGTTCACCAAGATATAAGATAATGCAATTACAAAAATACATGCCTGAGTTATAGGGTAATCTCTTGTCTGAATAGAATCTACCAGTAACATCCCAATACCATTCCAACTAAAGATAGTTTCAGTAATAACAGCTCCTGATAAAAGTGACCCAAACTGCATTCCCAAAACAGAAATAATAGGGATAAGTACCAAACGAAATACATGGTTTATTAATACCGTCCATTCACTAAGTCCTTTTGCTCTTGCAGTCCTAACAATATCGGAATCTATTAATTCCAACATACAGTTTCTCGTCAATTTCACAATGATAGCTATCATTCCTAAGGCTAATGTAAATGCTGGCAATACTATCGATGAGAAACCTCCCATCCCGTTTACTGGAAACCATCCAAGCCAAATAGAAAAAAAAAGTATCAGCAATGGTCCTAAAAAAAAATGAGGGATTGAGATAAAAAATATACTAATGCTCATAATTATTTTATCTGCTGCCGACTCATGAAACTTAGCTGAAATAATTCCCCCCACTAGTCCGAAGCTTAATGCGATTAATAGTGCGGTACCAGCAAGAATATAGGTGTTTTTTCCGGCAATTATTAACTGATCTAGAACAGGCTTTTGATTAAGTATTGACACCCCAAAATCACCTTGAAATACTTTTATCACAGATGATGTGAGTTGCACATAAATTGACTTGTCCAGACCCAGCTGCATTCGTAATTTACTTTGATCTGCTAAAGAGGCTGACTCTCCCAACATAACTTGAATTGGGTCTCCTGGAATCAGGTGAAGAAGCATAAAGGTCGCTATATATATAGCTAAAACTTGAAGTAAGATCAGTGGAATTTTTTTTAGCATCATTGCCTAATAAACAATCTCAACAATATCGCCTACTGACACCAAATCAAATAATTCTATGACATCCTTATTCGACATTCGTATGCATCCATGTGACGAGGGGGTACCTAACAAATGCTCTTCATTAGTTCCATGTATGTATATATAACGCTGCATTGTGTCTACATTCCCCAGCCTATTCTTTCCTATCTCTTTTCCCGATAACCAAATCACCCTAGATAGAATCCAATCATTGGTTGCTAAGGTGTCCTTAAGTTCATTTGTCCATATTTGATTAGTAAAGCGCCTGCCTTGAATTACTGAATAAATTGGAAGGCTTCCTCCAATCATTGCACGAATAATATGTTTTCCCAAAGGTGTTTTGTTGCTATTTTTCTCTTGGCCCACGCCATTTAGCGCAGAAGAAATTTTATAAGCAGAAATCAATTTTCCTTGCTGGAATAGACTTAATGTTTGACTTGAGACTGAAATATTTAATTTAGAGATCATTTTTTTTTATAGTTCTTAATCCGTCCCAATTACCATCAGCATGGATGGTATATCCTGATATTGATTTATTAAAAGCCGCTACATTTCCTTCATACCATAAAGGAATAAATCCTATTTGCATATGAACCTGGTTGATAACTTTTGACCAATTATTGGTTAGGCTTGCCGCCTCTAAAAGTTTATCTAACTGTAGCGAGCTAAAATTACCTCTATTTAAGCCATGTGGTGGTATAGACTGTGAGTGAAAAATCTTTTGGTAAATGTCTGGATTTTTGACTCCAACCCATGTGAGCCCATACATCTGGAAGTTTCCACTCTGTATGTCTTTAAAATAAGTGCCCCAATCAAGCGTTTTAATTTTTAGACGGATACCAACCTCATCCAATTGCTCTTGAATAATCGTAGAAATCTTTAAACGAAATGGATCAGTAGATGTTTTAAAGGTTAACTCTATTACTCTGTCGGGAGAAAGTTTACTGACGATCTCTTTTGCTAAGATTGGATCATATGGTAAAGGTTTTATTTGTTCGCTAACCCAATGTGCTGGTGGGAAAATCTGTTCTGCAAGTCTGGTATTTTCATTCAAAAAAAATGTTGTTAGTTGCTCCCTGTTAATAGCAAGAGAAATTGCTTTTCTTAACTCTATTTTGCTAAGCCATGGGTCCTTAAAATTGAATCCTATGTATGAAATATTCGATCCTACCGACTTTAAAATACTGATACTTTCCTTACCTTCTAAAAACTTTGAAGTCTCCTTAGGTATGTCATTTTGTATAATATCAATTTCATTTTTCAGGAGCTTTAATGCCCTCACAGTTGGGTCTTTAATTTCTATTAACTCGACAATCTGCCCATCATCAACTCTTTTAATTTTTATGTTTTGTCTAGAGGGAAGAAAAGAAAAAGGACCTGACCCTATTGGATTAACTGAGAAATTATGATTTTTGTTAATCAGATCTGCGGGCAAGATTGCAAAATTTAAATTATGAACAAAATTCAAATCAGAGCTATTAAGATAAATCTTAAATGCTTGTGGAGAGATTTTTTCCAGCTTTTTAATTTTTTTTAGCTCTATTGCTTTTGGAGACAATCCATCGGAAATAATATGCGTAACCGTTATCATAATGTCATCAAGGTCCATTTTTTTACCATGATGAAAATAGGGCAAATTTTCTTTTAGTGTAAATACGTACTCTTTTGGAGACAACATTTTATAGCTCACGATTTCTGATTGCATATTAAATCTTTCATCGTAGAAAAATAAAGGTGAATAGATGAGGTTGTTAATCTTTTCCGATGCCGCGTCATTGGCGAAATGTGGGTCTAAATTTTGTGGGCTCTGAGCAAGTCCAAAATAAATAACGTTGTCGTCATTATCTTCCGTGCAACCCAACAAACAGAAGATAAAAATTAAAGGGAAGCATAGGGAGTGTAACTTACTGCTCATTAACTTCAAATAATGCAATCGATTCAACATGCGATGTGTGCGGAAACATATTAAGAATGCCTGCCTTGGCAAACTTATAGCCTTTCTCGGTAATTAAAATATTTGCATCTCTTGCCAAGGTTGCTGGATTGCATGATATATAGCAGATAATATCTGGCTTATTTACATCATTAATACTATTAATTAAATTAAGCGCTCCATCCCTTGGTGGATCAATGAGCCACTTATTCGCCCTGCCTAAACCGGTTATTGTCTGTTCATCAATCTTAAACAAATCAACCTTCTTAAACTCTGCTAGCTTTTGTAAGCTATTCTTATTGGCATTAAGATTTGCTGAGTCGACAAGCGCTTCATCACCCTCAAAGCCAATAACAGTTGAACCAAAAGAGGCTATAGGTAAGGTAAAGTTCCCAAGTCCACAAAAGAAATCAAAAATGACCTCCTTAGGTTGTGGGTTAAGAAGGCTTATTGCTCTCCTTATTAATACCCCATTAATAAAAGGGTTGATTTGAGTGAAGCTGGTTGGTTTAAACTCAAAGCTCAAATTAAATTCCTTGTTTGTATAGATAATATCTTTCTGCATTGAGGGTAAAAGCGGCTTAACCGTCTCGTAACCTTTAGTTTGCGTCCAAAACTCTATACCTTTTTCCTCTTGAAAGACTTTTAAAAGACTAATATCTTCGTCGCTTAAAGCCTGAAGAGTCCTTAACACAAGAATGTGTCGCTCTTGATTGGATGCGTATTCGATTTGAGGAATTTGATCGCGTATAGATAAATTTGTAAATAGTAACTGCATTGATTGAAGCAAATCTGATATTTTTAGAGGGATTACTTTGCAACTATCCATATCCGTCAAAAAATGTGACAGCTTTTCATTAAAACCAATCAAAACCTTTTGTTTTTTTTCGATATATTTAACTCTAAATCTAGCTTTATGGCGATAGCCTAATGATGGGCCAGATATGGGACTTAAAATTTGACCAGGGAATACTTTCCCTACGTGCTGAAGCGTTTGTTCAAACGCTCTTTGTTTGTGAGCTAGCTGAGCTGATATGTCGAAATGTTGCATTGAACAACCACCGCACATTCCAAAAAATTCACATATTGGCTTTTCTCTCCTAGATGATGGACTTATAATTTCTAAGGATTTTGCAAAAAAAAGCTTTTTCTTCTTCTTAAAAATTCTAAACCTTACTTTTTCTCCAATTAATGCATTATCAATAAAGATAGTTTTTTCATCTTGGTAGGCAATGCCTCTTCCCTCATGATCTAGCGCAGTAATTATTACCTCGTCCTTGGTTAACTGTGTTGTCATTGGTTTTTATGCTGGAAAAATGCCTGTAGAAAGGTAGCGGTCGCCCCTATCACAAGCAATAGATACAATTACAGCATCCGGATTCCTATTGGCAATTTCTAAAGCAACATGCAAAGCACCCCCAGTTGATGCTCCAGAAAAAATACCCTCTTTTTGAGCTAGTTGTCTTGCCATTTTTTCTGCATTGTCTTGGCTAACATTAACTATGGTGTCAATATTTTTCATTGTGAATATTTCAGGCAGGTATTCTTCTGGCCACTTCCTAATCCCAGGGATCTGGGCCCCATCCTCAGGCTGAACACCAATAATTTGGATATTGGGATTTTGCTCTTTAAGAAATTGAGAGGTGCCAACAATGGTACCGGTTGTTCCCATGCTTGAGACAAAATGCGTTACTTTGTTGGCCGTCGCCTTCCATATTTCCGGGCCTGTTCCTTCGTAATGAGCTCTTGGGTTATCCTCGTTTCCAAACTGATCCAAGACGATACCTTTACCATCTTTTTCCATCTGTTTTGCTTTGTCTCTAGCCAGCTCCATACTGCCTTCAACCGACGTAAGTATTAGTTCTGCTCCAAACGCCTTCATCGTCTGTCTTCTCTCGAGGGATTGATTTTCAGGCATTATCAAAATCATTTTATAGCCCTTCATTGCTGCCACCATCGCTAAAGCAATCCCCGTATTTCCTGATGTCGCTTCAATTAGGGTGTCGCCTGGCTTAATCTCTCCTCTGAGCTCAGCCTGTTTAATCATGGAATATGCTGGACGATCTTTTACGGATCCTCCGGGATTATTCCCTTCTAATTTTAAATAAACCTCCCCACTACCTTTTAACGCTAGTCTATGAATTTTTGCGAGCGGTGTATTACCAATCGTGGCTTCTAATGTATTCAATCTCATTGTGCTTTAAAGAAAACATATATTGTATAGGTTATAAAAAATAAATATCCAACTAAAGCCATCTGAGGAAGGGTTAAGCCTATAAATGTCCAATCGATTTGCGAGCAGTCTCCTGTACCCCTAAACAACAAATTTATGGCCTCTGATAAAGGGAAATTTTCAAACATATAATTAAGGTCTATGCCGCACTCTGCCGGTATTTCAATCATCTTAGCCTGGATTAAAATATGGCGTACAGAAAAAATAACGCCTGCAACACCGGACAATATAATTGTTATAGCTTGTAAATATCTAAATATTTTATTATGCGGAAGAAAATAAAAGGCTAAAAACAAAACCCCTATAACAATAAATATTATGCGCTGTGTAATGCAAAGTGGGCAGGGTTCTAAGTCAAAATTTAATTGAATTAAAATAGCTGAAGCAATCATGAGAAATGAAAGGAAAGCTCCAATTAAACTGGCTCTTTTAGGGCTTATTGCATATTTCATAAATTAATTATCCTCAAAACACATATAATGAATACAACTATAAATGACATTCATAGCAAATTGAACAATTCTATTAAAAAACAAGAAGACCTCGAAAAAAACAAGATTCTCTCTGTGTCAGAATTAAATCGTCTTGTAAAAAATATTCTTCATACTACATTTTCTTTTGTATGGATTAAAGGAGAGGTCTCAGGATTCTCGTCCTACAGTTCTGGACACTGGTACTTCAAGCTCAAAGATAAAGAAGCTCAAGTAGATTGCATCATGTTCGCCCGGAAAAATCAGCAATTACAGTGGCAACCAAAAAATGGTGACTCTTTAGAACTGCAATGCCAAGTAAGCCTATATGAAGCAAATGGAAAGTACCAATTAATAGTTGAAACAATGCAAAAATCTGGCTTAGGTGAATTATTTGAAAAGTACCTACAACTTAAAAATAAATTAGAGCAAGAAGGACTCTTTAGCGAGGCAATAAAAAAACTTTTGCCACGATTTCCACAAACTATCGGGGTTATTACTTCTCCCGATGGAGCTGCCTTAAGAGATGTTATTTCTACATTACTGAGACGAAATAAATCAGTGTCTATTATTGTTTATCCTACATTGGTTCAGGGCGTTTCAGCTGCCAATGAAATATGTAGCGCTATTACTAATGCTAATGAAAGAAAAGAGGTTGATGCCTTGATTGTTTGCAGAGGTGGTGGCTCTATTGAGGATTTATGGTCTTTTAATACCGATAGTGTTGCTTATGCAATTTTTAACTCAACTATTCCGGTTATTTCTGCTGTGGGCCATGAAACGGACTTTACTATTGCCGATTTTGTTGCCGATATCAGAGCTCCTACGCCAACGGCTGCAGCTGAAATTGTAAGCGAGGGTAGCAATGAAATATTAAGTACTATAAATGTTTATTTAAATTCAATGGCAAGGGTTCTCACAGGGAAAATAGAGCAGATACAATTGAAACTTAATTTTCTAGAAAGGCGTTTAACCTCACCTAAACAAAGAATAGCTAGTCAAAAGGATTTTTTAGCTAGTTACAAGAAAAGAATGCAACTGAACATTAGCTCAAAAGTTGAGGCTTATAAAAACAAAGTGAATCATGCAGCGATTCAGCTCCCCTCACCCAAGCAGATAATTCAAGAAAAGGATCAGCAGGTTATTTTGCTTAACAAAAGATTGGGTGTAAATATTAAATCGCAAATTAATACTTACACCACAAAGATGACGTCTATCAAAAAAAGTTTGCTGATGCTAAACCCGAAATCGATCCTTAGCAGGGGTTATTCAATTGTTACTGGTATTGATGAAAAAATTCTGCGGGACACAAAAAATATTAGTGTAGATGATAATATTGTTATAACCTTCCACAATGGATATGCAAAAGCTATGATCACTGAAAAAAATTCAAAAAATTAACCTACTAATATTAAATTGAAATAAATTATGTCAAAAAAACACAATGCAGGTATGTTTGCCTTATCATTAGGGGCTCTTGGCGTAGTTTTTGGTGATATAGGTACCAGCCCCTTGTATGCAATAAAAGAAATATTCTCTATTGGTAATAACATATTAGAGCTCAACAATCAAAATATGCTTGGGATTTTATCCCTTATTTTTTGGTCGCTTTTATCCATTGTTTCGGTTAAATATATTACCTTTATCATGCGAGCAAATAATAATGGTGAAGGTGGGATTATGGCACTTCTATCGCTAGCCAACAGAAAAGCAAAGTCTAAGTACAAAAAGCTTTTTATTATGGCTATAGGAATGTTAGGTGCCTGTATGTTTTACGCTGACGGAATGATTACTCCTGCAATTTCAGTTCTTTCGGCTGTTGAAGGTATTGAGCTTATTACGCCTAGATTCCATAATTTTATCATCCCCATCACTTTAACTATTATCTTTGGCCTTTTTTGGGCTCAGAGCAAAGGCACTAGTGCTGTAGGTTTTATGTTTGGTCCTGTCATGCTGATTTGGTTTTTAACTTTAGGGGCTTTAGGTGTGTATAACATTATTCAAGTACCTATTGTTCTCCAAGCCTTAAATCCAATATATGCATTTAATTTCTTTGCTAATGAATTTTCAGTTGCCTTTGTAACACTTGGCGCAGTCGTTCTTTGTGTAACAGGGGCAGAATCACTTTATGCGGACATGGGACATTTTGGAAGAAATCCAATAAAAATTACATGGTTTAGTTTCGTATTTCCCTCTCTTACATTAAATTATTTTGGTCAGGGTGCGCTGATAATGAACGATCCAAGCAGCATTAAAAATCCCTTCTACATGATGGCTCCTGACGCTCTTTTGCTTCCATTAGTGATCCTAGCAACAATTGCAACAATTATTGCATCGCAAGCCTGCATTACTGGAGCATTTTCTGTTTCCAGGCAAGCCTTACAGCTTGGCTTTATTCCTCGCATGAGGATTGATCACACGTCGGAAAATCAAGAAGGTCAAATATATTTACCCCGAGTAAACTGGCTTTTAATGGCAGGTGTTATGTCGGTTGTTCTTATATTCCAAAATTCAAGTGCATTAGCAGGTGCTTATGGTGTTGCTATTACGCTTGATATGGTTATTGCCACAATACTCGCAGCTTTTGTGCTCCCTGATATTTTAAAATGGGGTTGGATCAAAACGACCATACTTATTTCACTTTTCTTGGCAATAGATCTTGTATTTTTTGGAGCAAATATCATTAAGGTCTTTGATGGCGGTTGGTTCCCGATCTTGGTTGGGGCGATTCTAATTTTATTAATGACTACCTGGAAAAAGGGACGCTCAATTCTTTACTCAAAACTTAAAAAAGAGTCTATGGCGATAGAGCAATTTTTAAAAACAATAGGGCCAGGTCTTAAGAAAAGGGTTGCTGGAACAGCAGTCTTTTTAACGCCAAACCCTGACGGGATACCGCACGCCCTTTTACATAACTTGAAGCATAATAAGGTACTCCATGAAACAGTCGTTTTATTAACTGTCCGTTTTAAAGATTATCCTCACGCTAAGCCAAGCAACTTAGTAACGGTAGAAAAACTAACCCATAATTTCTATAAAGTAATAATTACCTATGGCTTTAAAGATGAAACGAGGATTCCTAAAGATCTGGCGCGATGTAAAAAATATGGATTAGTTTTTGATCCGATGGAGACATCTTACTTCATAGGTAAAGAATGCTTAATTACCTCTTCAGGTGGAGGCATGAGCTACTTAAGGAAAAAAATATTTGTTACCTTGTTTAGAAGTGCTGAAAATATTACTAATCAGTTTCATCTTCCTGTTAACCGTGTTGTGGAGCTTGGAAGTCAAGTTTTATTCTAGAGGTTGGAAATTATGAAGTTTTTTTTACCAATTTTACTTATCTTATATGGGTGCTCTTCGACAACTATAAAAACTGAGTCAGAGGTTAGTCGCGGTCAATTTCTTCTGCTACCAGAGTTTATGGCAATGAGTATGGCCGAGAGCTCATATTTAGAAGAGATTAAAAAAGCGGAAAATAATAATCAGCTCAACCAAAACATAGAACAAGTAGAGCGAATAAAGAAAATAGCATTCCGGTTGATTGACCAAGTACCCTTTCTGCGAGATGGAACCGAGGAGTGGAATTGGGAGATTAATGTTCAGGATAGTGAAGAGGTGAATGCCTATTGTATGCCTGGAGGAAAAATGATGATTTACACCGGGCTAATAGAAAAAACCTATGCAACCGACGATGAAATTGCTGCCATACTAGGGCATGAAATTGCCCATGCATTAAGAGAGCATGGGAGGGAGCGCATGTCGACAGCACTAGTTCAGCAAGTTGGTTTGATAGGTTTTGCTGTATACATAGCAAACCATACCGATAGCAGAGCAATTTCAGAAACGGCTGTACAGGCAGCAGTGTTAGGCTCAACATTATTTTTTGCTCTTCCAAATAGTAGGGAGCAAGAGCGAGAAGCCGATAAACTGGGGATGGAGTTATCTGCTAGAGCTGGATATAACCCTGTTGCTGCCGTTAGTCTATGGAGAAAAATGGACGCATTGTCTAGCGCAAAGGTTCCAGAATTTTTAAGTACCCATCCGTCTAATGAGAATAGAATCGCGGACCTAACGACTCATGCAAAAAAAATAAATCAAATTTACCTGGATAATAAACGTTAATTAAATAACGCATTAAGAAACTAATCTTAGCATTTAAGGTAAAATAGCGTTTTTTAAATTACCTATTAAAGACCATAAAAATATGACTACACTGCAATCAATTATTGAAGATGCGTTTGAAAATAGAGCTGAAATTACTCCAAGTAATGTTAGTTCAGAAATAAAAAATGCCATAAATGAAACTATAGAAGGGCTCAATCATGGCGTGCATAGAGTTGCGACAAGGATAGGAGACTCCCAAGAATGGGAAACGCATCAATGGATTAAGAAAGCCGTTCTTTTGTCATTCAGAGTTGAAGAAAACGTAAAAATGGATGGTGGGTATACGAATTACTTTGATAAAGTAAAATCAAAGTTTGCTGACTACAGTGCAGAAGACTTTAAAACCGGTGGTTTTCGTGTTGTGCCTAATGCAATGGTGAGGCATGGAAGTTTTATTGGGAAAAATGCCGTATTAATGCCTTCATATGTAAATATTGGGGCGTATGTCGATGAAGGCACAATGGTTGATACGTGGGCCACAGTTGGTTCGTGTGCACAAATTGGGAAAAATGTTCATTTGTCTGGTGGTGTAGGTATTGGAGGAGTGCTTGAACCAATTCAAGCAGGCCCAACGATTATTGGAGACAATTGTTTTATTGGTGCTCGATCTGAAGTGGTTGAGGGTGTTGTAGTTGAAGATAACGTTGTTATATCAATGGGTGTCTATATAGGACAATCCACTAAAATTTATGATAGAGAAACTGGGGAAGTAACTTTTGGTAGAATTCCAAAGGGCTCGGTAGTCGTTTCAGGAAACCTTCCATCTAAAGATGGATCATACAGCCTTTATTGTGCGGTTATTGTCAAAAAAGTTGATGAAAAAACATTGGGTAAAGTTGGTATTAATGAGCTTTTAAGAGGCATTTAAATGTTGATGTTGTATGGTATTAAAAATTGCAATACTGTAAAAAAAAGCATCGACTGGCTCAATGGTCAAAAAATTAATTTTGAGTTTATGGATGTAAAAAAAAATATTCTTGATGAGAAAACCTTAAGCGAATGGATAGAAAATCTACCGAATGGTTATTCGTGGGAGAGTTTGGTTAATAAGTCTGGTATTACATGGCGAAAACTTGATGACGAACAAAAAAAAATAGCGGGTACTCAAATTGGGGTTTTTGGATTGATTATAGAAAAACCAAGCATCATGAAAAGGCCTGTTATTACAAACGGTAATAAAGTTCTTACCATTGGCTTTGATGAATTAAAATTTTCAGAGCAACTTTTATGACAAAAACCCTAGACCTAGCCAAAGCGTTAATCAAAAAAGCCTCAATAACGCCTAACGATATGGGTTGCCAGGAGCTAATGATTGGCTGCATTAAGCCCTTGGGCTTTAATGTTGAGCTTATGAATTATGGTAACGTACAGAACTTTTACGCAAGAAAAGGTAATACAGCACCCTTGATTGTGTTTGCTGGTCATACCGATGTTGTTCCCCCTGGCCCGATAGATCAATGGAAATTCGATCCTTTTTCTCCTTCTGAAGAAGAAGGCTTGTTGTATGGAAGAGGTTCTGCTGATATGAAATCATCGTTAGCAGCATTTATTGTTGCTATTCAAGAATTTACAAATGAATACCCAAATCATAATGGATCTATTGGATTATTGATTACTGCTGATGAAGAAGGTATTGCAACAGATGGAACGGTCAAGGTGGTTGAAGCATTAAAAGCTCGTAACGAAAAAATTGATTACTGTGTCGTTGGTGAACCTACGAGTAGTATGCGTTTTGGTGACACCTTAAAAAATGGAAGGCGTGGCTCTTTATCAGCAAAACTAATCGTTAAAGGCATTCAAGGGCATATTGCTTACCCAGAACTTATTCGAAATCCAATTCATGAGGTAGCACCGGTAATTGATGCTTTAGTTAATACAGTATGGGACGAGGGTAATGAATATTTTCCGAAAACGTCATGGCAAATTTCTAATATTAATGGTGGGACGGGTGCTACAAATGTTGTTCCTGGGGAAGTTGAGATTCTCTTTAACTTTAGGTATTCAACATCAAATACTGCGGACACACTAAAAAAAAGGGTGGAGTCGATTTTAGAGAAGCATAGTCTAGATTATGAAATATCCTGGAATCATTCTGGTAATCCATACCTCACTGAAAAAGGTATGTTGGTAGATAAGATTTCTGATGCAATTGAGAGTGTAGTTAGTATAAAGCCGTCTATATCAACTACTGGCGGAACCTCAGATGGACGATTTATCTCAACCGTTTGTGATCAGGTTGTTGAGTTTGGTCCCATAAATGCATCTATTCATAAAATAAATGAACATGTGAATATTGGGGATATTGAGCTTCTAAAAGATATTTACAAAAAAACACTAAAAAATATACTCTGCCCTTAAGCTCCTATAAGCGTTTGTTGCGTTTTCTTTGGTTGCTTAGTTGGGGCTTATTAAAATCATTTGGCTCAATATCATGTTTCTGGAGAAGTCTCGTAACTTCTGCCTGAGTAAGCTCGGTATGCATACCTCTTTTAAGATGAGACGGTAATATAACGATACCAAACCTCACTCTAATCAATCTGCTAACGGTAAGATCGAAATATTCAAACATTTTTCTTACCTCCCGGTTTCTACCTTCTTTTAAAACGACTCTGTACCATTTGTTTGCTCCGTCCCCACCCTCAAAATAAATAGATTCGAATTTAGCTTTGCCTCCCTCTACTTCTATGCCTGCCTTAAATTCCTTAATTTGATCTTCTGAAAGCTCACCTAAAATACGAACTGAATACTCTCTTTCCACCTCATATTTAGGGTGCATCAATCTATTTGCTAGTTCGCCGTACGATGTAAAAATCAATAATCCTGATGTATTGAAATCTAGACGTCCTATCGACATCCACTTCCCTTTCTTTATTCTGGGTAAGCTTTGAAATACCGTAGTCCTTCCTCCTGGATCATTCTCACTAACTATCTCCCCCTCAGGTTTATGGTAAATTAATACGCGAGGAAGGTTGTTATCATTATTTAAGTAAACCGACTTACCATTGAAAATTATTTTATCGGATGGAGTAATCAACTGCCCAATCTTAGCAATCTGGTTGTTCACCAATACCTTATGGTCTAGAATTGCTTTCTCTATTTCTCTTCGCGAGCCATACCCTGACTGTGCTAGCAGTTTGTGAATTCTTTCTGCGATTGGTTCATTTGTTCTAACCGCGTCTTCATGCCTTTTAGATTTATTAATCATTTATATCTTCTGGTAAATTTTCTGGTAATTTGGGTGTGTCAATATCATTTGAGAAACCTTCTTTTGATATATTGATATCTGGTAGCTCTCCCAACTCTTTTAACCCGAAATCATCTAAAAAGTACTTCGTGGTAGCATACAAAGACGGTCTTCCTGGGACCTCTTTTTGGCCAATAATTTCCACCCATTCTCTCTCAATCAACTGTCTTAAAGCATTGGGATTTAATGATACTCCTCTTATTTTTTCAATATCACCTCGAGTAACAGGTTGACGGTAAGCAATAATGGCTAGCACCTCCATAACAGAACGAGAATACTTAATGGCTCTTTCAGGAGTTAGTCGCATTAATGAGTCTGAGAATGCAATCTTGGCTTCAAATCGATATCCATTAGCCACCAAAACTAGCTCCATTGTTTTTTTAGACCATTCAGATTTAATTTCATCTAAAAGCATCCTAATAGTTGAACGCTCGACCCTCTCTTCAAATAATTTCTGCAGCTCATCAATTGCAAGCGGTCTTCCACTAGTTAATAATGCTACTTCGATAATATTTTTTAATTTCAATGACTGCTCCATTTAATCACCAGACCTTTGAATGTAAATTGGTGAACATGGCTCTTGTTGGTTAATTTTAATCAAACGTTCCTTTGTTAGCTCTAGAATTGCCAAAAAACAAACGACTAGCTTTGGAATTGGCTCTTTTTCTTCCTTGAAAAAAGCATCAAATGAAAGTAATTCGCCATTAGCAAGCCTTTTTAAAATTAGGGACATATGTTCCCGAACTGACAGTTCTGATCGATCAATTTTGTGTGACTCAAATTGGCCTGCTCTTTTTACTACATTTTTCCAAGCATTAAATAATTCTTCGATAGAAACGTCAGGTAATGATTGTGGTTCTACTATTTTTTCAAAATATCCTTGTGCAACCAGCCGATCTCTCCCAACTTGAGGGATATCATCCAGATCCTGTGCTGCAGCCTTCATTAATTCGTATTCGATCAGCTTCTGAACTAGCTCAGCTCTCGGATCTAGATCTTCGTCTTCATCTGCGTTGACCGGAGGTAAAAGTATTCTTGATTTAATCTCTATGAGTATGGCTGACATCAAGAGGTAGTCTCCAGCTAATTCGAGTTTAATCTGTTTCATTTTTTCTACATACTCCATATACTGTATTGTCAGCATAGCCATTGGAATATCCAGGATATCAATATTATTTTTTCTGATTAGATAGAGCAGTAAGTCTAATGGGCCTTGAAATGAGTCGAGGTAAATTTCTAAGGCATCTGGTGGTATGTATAAGTCATGCGGTAATGTCTTTAGCGCCTCTCCGTAAACTTTAGCCTCATTATTACCAATAATATTGATTGTGTCTGTCATGAGAAATCAATTCCCATCACTTCCCTAACCTCTCTCATAGTATCTCTTGCTAATTTACGAGCTTTCTCACACCCTTCAGTCACTACACTTTTAACCAAGTCTGGACTTTCAGTGTAATTATTAGCTCTCTCTTGCATTGGCTTTAATTCCTTTAGAATAGAATCAATAACAGGTTGCTTACATTCTATACAACCAATACCTGCTTCTTTGCAACCAATTTTTACCCAATCTTTTGTTTTCTCTGAAGAATAAACTTGGTGTAATTGCCAAACAGGACAATTTTCTGGGTTTCCAGGATCATTTCTTCTAACTCTTGCTGGATCAGTAGGCATAGTTCTGATTTTTTTTTCAACATCTTTAGGTTCTTCACGCAATGAAATAGTATTGTTATAAGACTTAGACATTTTCTGCCCATCAAGACCAATCATTTTGGATGCAGGGGTTAGTTTGTATTCTGGCTCAACTAAAATCATCTTACCTCCACCCTCCAAGAAACCTAACAGACGTTCCTTATCACCAAGGCTTAAATTTTGCTGCTCATCAATCAATGCCTGCGCAGCTTCAAGCGCTTGGTCATCACCTTCTTCTTGGTAAACAGTCTTTAATTCCCTGTAAAGTTGACCTTTTTTTGAGCCTAATTTCTTGATTGCATCCTCAGCCTTTTCTTCGTAACCAGCTTCTTTTCCATAAAGATGATTGAACCTTCTCGCTACTTCTCTAGTAAATTCAATATGAGGGACTTGATCTTCCCCAACAGGAACCTGAGTTGCCTTATAAATTAGAATATCTGCACTTTGAAGTAATGGATAACCCAAAAAACCATAGGTTGATAAATCTTTAGAGGTTAGCTTTTCTTGTTGATCTTTATAGGTGGGGACTCTTTCAAGCCAACCAAGAGGTGTGATCATGGATAAAAGGGTGTGAAGTTCGGCATGCTCAGGAACTTTTGACTGAATAAATATGGTTGCAAGTGCAGGATCTATTCCGGCGGCTAACCAATCAACAACCATATCCCATACATTTTTTTCTATAATGCCTGGATCATCATAATGCGTTGTAAGTGCGTGCCAGTCTGCGACAAAAAAAAGTGATTCTGCCTCATGTTGAAGGCTGACCCAATTCTTTAAAACCCCATTATAATGGCCTAGATGTAGGTTTCCTGTTGGCCGCATTCCTGAAACTATTCTTTCGATCGCCATAACTACCCTTAATTAAATAAACTAAAACTATCCGAATATAATAAAAATTATACTCTGACTAAGACCTACGAGTGGAGTTAAAACTTTTCCTAAAACTCCTGAAAATAGTAGGAATATTAAAATAAAAAAACCATACCGCTCAAGACCGGCTAAATGACTGGACCAAGGATAAGGTAATAAGCTTACTGCAACTCTTCCTCCATCCAAAGGAGGTAATGGAAGCATGTTTAACACCATAAGAACAAGGTTGATTTGAATACCGGCATAACACATTACACTTAAAAAGTGCCCGGCTTCTATTGGGAAAAGGTTGATTCTCACTAAAATAATTGTCCAGAAAATTGCCATAACCAAATTGGACGCTGGTCCTGCAAGCGCAACCCAGAGCATATCTTTTTTTGGATTCTTAAGATTAGAAAAGTTAACAGGAACAGGTTTTGCCCATCCAAAAAGTATGCCTCCCAGCATTACACTGAGTGCTGGTATTAAGATTGTCCCCACTGGGTCAATATGACGCAGTGGATTAAGCGTAATTCTTTTTAAATAATGCGCTGTCATATCGCCAAAATACCTTGCCGCGTAGCCATGTGAAGCCTCGTGAACAGTAATAGCAAAAATTATAGGTATTGCATACGCACTAACTTTTTGTATAAGAGTTAAATCCATTTAATTTTTATCGTCATTAATCAGTTTTTTAATCACAGGCCACTTATCCCATACGGGCCTGCAGCTTGAAGGTATTGTTTGTTTTTGCCCCATCTGTCTAAAAGAAATGCCTGGCCCATGAAAGTCCGAACCACAAGAGGCGAATAGTCCATACTCATTCGCTAGCTTGGCAAAATATTCTGACTGCGAGGGGTCTTGACTTCCTGATACAACCTCAATAGCCTCTCCGCCTGCTAATTTAAAGTCATTCATTAGCTTGGGATATAACTTGTTACCCATATCGTACCTTCCTGGATGAGCAATTACCGCTACGCCACCCGCGCCGGTAATCCAAGCCACAGCCTCTGTAAGATTAGCCCATACATGCTCTACATAACCCGGCTTTCCTGGAGTTAAGAATTTTTTAAAGACTGACTTAACATCCTTTGCGTGACCTTTTTTTGCCAGGTATTGAGCAAAATGTATTCTTCCTACTGAACCATCTTTGCAATATGAGCGGGCACCTTCAAGAGCTCCCATGATTCCAGCCATACCCAAACCATGAGCAATTTTTATTGCCCTAGCATCCCTTCCTTCTCGAATTTTCGTTAAATTAGTTGCGAGCGCTTCATTATGGTGATCGAAGTTAAGGCCCACAATATGTAATGTCCTTTTTTGCCATGTAACGGATATCTCAACTCCGTTGATAAAAGTCATGCCCAATGAGCTGGCTTTTTCTCTGGCCCGATCTAATCCATCTATGTCGTCATGATCTGTTAAGGCGAGAACTTGAACATCTTTGCTGTGCGCATATTTAACTAGCTCCTCTGGAGAAAAAAGTCCATCAGATATAGTAGAATGACAATGAAGATCTATTATTGGAGTTATCATAGCTTGGTACCTCATTATATTAGCTATTTACAACTAACGATAGGTGTTAAATTTTATTTATGCAAAAATTCCTTTTTGACTTGCTTCCCATTATTTTATTTTTTGTTGCTTATAAGTTTTACGATATATTTACTGCAACCGCCGTAGCCATTATTGCTACCCTTCTCCAGATTACGTATGTTTTTATTAAAAATAAAACCGTTGAAAAAGTTCTTCTGTTTAATGGGGCTATGATTACAATTTTAGGAGGCCTTACTATTCTCCTCCAAGACAAGATGTTTATTATGTGGAAACCTTCGATTATCTATTGGTGTTTCTCTATAGCGCTGCTATTTTCAAACTATGTTTTAAATAAAAATCTTGTGCGAATGATGCTTGGTAAGCAGGTGGGATTAAAAGATAGGTTTTGGAGCGTTATCAATTTAAATACAAGCATATTCTTTTCCTTGCTTGGTTTTATTAATCTCTATGTTGCTTATAATTTTAGTGAAGATACTTGGGTTAATTTTAAATTATTTGGGCTAACTGGCCTGCTTTTGGTATATATGATTTTAATGACGCTTTATATTTCCAAAGTTAGTAAAGGATAAATTGAATGTGGTATGTCTTTAATGCAACCGATGCAGATAACAGCCTTGATAACCGTATAAAATATAGGCCAGAGCATCTCGCCAGATTAAATAAACTTACAAATGAAGGCAGACTTTTGTTGGCTGGAGCCTATCCTGCAATTGATAATATTGATCCGGGTGAAAATGGTTTTAAGGGCAGTCTGATTGTTGCAGAATTTGATTCCCTAGAGGAAGCCAAAAGCTGGGCTGATAAAGAGCCTTTTCTTCAACATGGAATTTATACCTCCATTGATATTAAACCCTTCAAAAAGAGCTTGCCCTAAATATGATAGAAGAAACTATAAGAACTAGGTTGGCCTTTTTAAACACCACTACACTAGAAATTGTAGATGAAAGCCACCTTCATAAAGGGCACGCAGGAAATAATGGTGGAGGTCATTTTAATGTGCTTGTCAAAAGTCCTTTTTTTGTAGGCAAAACTAGGATGGAAAGGCATCGCATGGTTTATGGAGCACTCGAAGACCTGATCCCAGAAACTATCCATGCATTAAGTATCAAAGCTGAGGTGCCGAATGCTTAGGCTTTGCGTCTATTTCTTGCTGCTAACCCCTATCATTTCCTACTCATCTTTTGTCAATGCCGAAGTTGCATCAGTTAATGATAAAAAAATAAAACAAAGCTACCTAGAATTTATAAAAAGCGAAGTAAATAAGCAAGGTAAAAAAGTTAATGGTGAGATGGAAAAAATTATTATCGACCGATTAATTGATCTTGAAGTGATTAATCAAAAGGCAAAGTCTTCTGGATTATTAAAAAACGAGAGGATCTTGGCTCAAGCAGAGCTGTCAACACAAGAATTAATATATACGCTTTACCTTCAAGATTATATTGTGATAAATCCGATTACCAAGCAGGAGATAGAAACAGCATACAATCAATATAAGTCAGCCTTTAATGAAAAAGAATACAAAGCAAGCCACATACTTGTTGCCTCAGAAAATAAAGCTCAATCGGTCATTGGGGAATTAAATGCAGGAGAAGACTTCGGTAGTGTAGTCAAAAAAGAATCTGAAGATAAGGAGACCAAAAATAATGGTGGGGACTTAGGTTGGTTTTCAAAAGAAACTATGGTCCAATCTTTTTTTGATGCGGCTCAAAATACAGCTCCGGGTCAAATTTATCCCACCCCAGTTAAAACACAGTTTGGTTGGCATATCATTAAAATTGATGAGGTGCGACCTTTAAAAGTGCCCACGCTATCCGAAAAAGAAGATTCAATGAAAACAGAGCTTCAAAAAAGTAAATTAAAAAAACATTTATCCGCACTAAGAGCAAGCGCAAGAATATTGAAATCAGAATAAATATTCTTGTACATAAAAAAACTATCCTTTATAATTGAGAATGATTCTCATTTAACTAATTAGCTACTATGCCCCTATTACATAAACTGTCTCAACTGCCTGAAGGCGAATCAGGGATTATTAAGGATTTAACTTCCAACGACTTTGTAAATGGACGATTAAAAGCCTTGGGGTTTGAAAAAAAAACTATCATTAAAGTGCTACGAAGGGCTAAATATAATGGCCCAATTCATCTCCAAATTGGCTCTACTGAACTCATGATTAGAGAGAAGACTGCGAATGAAATTTATCTAGAGCCAGCTAAAAGCTAAAATGAAAAAAGTTGCCCTTCTTGGAATGCCAAATACTGGCAAATCCACCCTATTTAATCAAATTAGCGGCTCATCCGCCAAGGTTGGAAATTGGCCTGGCGTTACAGTGGATCTTTACAGCGTAAAAACTCTTCTTAATGGTCATTTAACTGAATTAATTGATCTTCCGGGTATTTATGACTTAAAAGGTTATTCAGAAGACGAAAAGGTAGTGCATACTTTTTTAGCTAACAATAAGATTGATCAGGTTTTATTTATCATTAATAGTACTCAAATAGATAGGCAGCTTGGTCTTGCATTGGACATAATCAAGCTAGGCATTCCTGTTGTAATAATTGCTAATATGATGGATGAGGCAAAAAAGTTTGGGATTACTTTTAACTTCGGTCTCCTAGAAAGCTTGACCGGCTGTCCTGTTGTTCCCATAAGCGCGAAATACAAGATAGGCCTAGATCAATTAAACAAAAAAATTCATGCCACACAGAAAAAGCTTAATATTGCCAAGATAGAAATATCAGCCAAAAATATTATTAAAAAGACCGTTAAGTTTCCTGCTACATTGAATGATATAACGACTAAAAAACTAGACAGTATATTTCTTCACCCCTACTTAGGCCTCCCAATATTTCTTTTAATAATATACGGAATATTCCAACTAGTTTTTACCTTAAGCGGCCCTCTTCAAGACTCTATGGCTAACATGCTATTTTATTTTGAGCAAAATTTTCTACTTGAACTTTTTACACATAGCGACCCAATACTTAAAAGCTTTTTTATTGATGGGGTTTATTCCGGAGTCTCTACGGTGGCGGCATTCGTTCCAGTAATTGTTTTATTCTTTTTTGTTATGACAATTGTTGAGGATAGTGGTTATTTCTCAAGAGCAGCTTTTTTAATGGATAAGCTTATGGAGAGAATAGGTTTGGACGGTCGTGGTTTTGTTATGATGCTTATGGGATTTGGTTGTAATGTACCTGCCCTTAGTGGGACAAAAATTATGCGGTCTAAAGAAATGCGTTACCTAACAATGCTAGTAATTCCCTTCTCCCTCTGTTCGGCTCGACTTCAAGTTTTTCTGTTTATTGTGTCTGCTTTTTTTGCATCTCATCAAGGAGCTCTAGTTCTATTCTTTATGTACTTATTAAGCTTCTTCTCTATATTTATTACCGCCATTGTCTTTAAAAAGAAATATAAAAATGACGAGCCATTAATTCTAGAGCTACCCCCTTATCGATTCCCAACAATAAAACAAATACTTTTCAGAGGGTGGCAAGAAGTAAGATTCTTTCTTAAGCGCGCATCCAAATTTATTGTATTTGGTGTTATAGCCGTTTGGGCTCTGACTCACTTCCCTAGTGAGCACGAGGTTGCAAGTATCAATACATATGCGGGACAGATTGGGCAATTCTTTGAACCCGTCTTTGCACCAATTGGTATCGATAATATTTTGATTATTGCTTTATTTTTTGGTTTTATTGCAAAAGAAATATTAATTGGGGCGCTTGCAGTTATATTTGGGCTTGAGGGTCAGGCTCTAGGCGAACATCTGTCCCAACTTTTAACCAACGGACAAGCAATCAGCTTTATGATATTTACCCTTATATACACACCTTGTGTAGCCTCAATTGCTACCCTCAAGCATGAATCGAAAGATTTTAGCCTTGCACTTATATCTGTTGGTTGGTCCTTAGTTCTTGCTTGGTTAATGAGCTTTATTTTCTATCAATCATACAAATTATTCATTTAATCAATCAAATTCGGAGAGGATTTTTTTATAAAACACTGATAAAATCAGTGTCTAAGTTTAGCTTCTTTTTATTTTAAATAAAACTCAATGCAAAAAAATACAATAACCTCATTCATAGGCAACAAGATCTTTTCCGATTTTCGTAAAGCCTCACTATTAAAAAAAATTCAGCAGTTATATCCAAAAATTATAGGTATGAATTCTGCATATATTCATCTGGTTGAAAGCAAGAATGTATTAATTTCTTCTGAGAATAAACGGCTTAAGCAAGTTTTTGATGACGGGCTGTCATCGGTAAAAAATACCCAAATTGGCGCTAATGCAATTTATATAGGCCCAAGAATTGGGACAATATCGCCTTGGAGCTCTAGGGCAACCGATATAGCCCTACATTGTAATATAGATATAATCCGCACCGAGAGGTGCTCGGTACTTTGGTTTAACTCCCAGGAAGATCTCGACAATAAAACTAAAATAGCGATTGGTAAAATTATTTTTGATCGCATGACTGAGTCAGTATTTTTGGACGAGCTTTCAACTTACCAACTGTTTAATCATCTGCCTCCAAAAAATCTTGAGCGTATTGATTTCCTAAAGAATGGAATTGGGGCAATAAGGCAATTTAGCAATACAAATGGTTTGGCTTTGTCCGAAGACGAAATATCTTATCTTGCAGATCATTACTATGCTTCTAACTCAGATCCCACCGATGCAGAATTAATGATGTTTGCTCAAGCTAACTCAGAGCATTGTAGGCATAAGATTTTTAATGCTAGTTGGTTTATAGATGGTGTTGAACAACAAGACTCATTGTTTGGCATGATTAGAAATACCCATAATAAATCACCCCATAAAACTATTGTTGCTTATTCAGACAACTCTTCTATTATTCAGGGGCAAGAAATTAATCGTTTTTACTCTGACGTAAAGGGAAGTTACAAGCCACATAAAGAAATCACCCATTACTTAATGAAGGTCGAAACTCACAATCATCCAACAGCTATATCACCTTTTTCTGGAGCAGCAACTGGATCAGGAGGAGAAATTAGAGATGAGGGGGCTACTGGACGAGGATCAAAACCAAAAGCAGGGCTGGCAGGATTCTCAGTCTCCAATTTAAATATACCCGGATTTAATCACTATTGGGAAAGTGACAGCATTGGTCGTCCTGATCGAATTGCATCTGCCTTGCAAATAATGATAGATGGTCCAATTGGAGCAGCCGTCTATAACAACGAATTTGGCAGGCCTAATATTCTTGGATACTTTCGAACTTTAGAAATAAATGTAAATGATGAATGGAAAGGCTACCACAAGCCTATTATGCTAGCTGGTGGTATTGGCAATATTAGTGATGGTCATACCTCCAAAAAACTATTATCTGCAAACAATCTACTGGTACAACTTGGTGGCCCAGCCATGTTGATTGGTTTGGGTGGCGGTGCTGCATCAAGCATGGAAACAGGAACTAATCAGGAAAATTTAGATTTTGACTCGGTTCAGAGAGGGAATCCCGAGTTGCAAAGAAGGGCTCAAGAGGTAATAGACAGATGCTGGCAGATGGGTAAAGATAATCCAATTCTTAGTATTCATGATGTTGGTGCGGGCGGTCTATCCAACGCATTTCCCGAGCTAATTCATGATGGTGGTGTAGGGGCTGTCTTTAATTTAAGGTCTATACATAACGAAGAGCTGAGCATGTCACCAATGGAGATATGGTCAAATGAAGCACAAGAAAGATATGTTTTGGCTATAGATGAAAAAAGCCTGGGTATTTTTGAGGCTATATGTAAAAGGGAGAGAAGTCCTTTTGCTGTTGTAGGAAAGGCAACTAAAGAAAATAAATTGGTTGTTGAGGATAGCCTGCTGAATGACAATCCAGTAAACATGGATCTTAATGTGCTTCTAGGAAAACCACCTAAAATTATTAAAACAATAAATTCAAAATCACCTTTAATTAATCAGCCTGATGTAGACCATCAAAACCTTGCTGAAAATATTAAAAAGGTTCTAAGTTACCCCTCAGTAGCAAACAAAGGTTTTCTTATCACTATCGGGGATAGGTCTGTAACAGGATTAATTGCACGAGATCAAATGATTGGGCCTTGGCAAGTTCCTGTAAGTGATGTTGCTGTTACAAAGTCTGATTTCCAGAGCTCGCTGGGTGAAGCTTTTGCCATAGGTGAAAAAGCACCTATAGCTATATCTAACGCACCTGCATCCGCAAGAATGGCAGTTGGTGAAGCACTAACTAATATTGCAGCAAGCTTTATTAAAAATATAAGCGACATTAAACTGTCCGCTAACTGGATGGCATCTGCAGGAAGCGATGAAAACGATTTTGCTTTATTTGAGTCGGTCAAGGCTATTGGAATCGACTTGTGCCCAAAATTAGGAATTAGCATACCAGTTGGAAAAGATTCTATGTCAATGCAAACAAAATGGAATGATGGTATAGAAAAAAATGTGGTCTCCCCTATGTCGCTTGTCATTACCGCGTTTAGTGAATGTTCAGATGTAACTAAAACACTGACTCCTCAACTCATTAATGATGAAAACACCACTTTACTATTTATTGATCTAGCAGAGGGCAAAACTAGGATGGGTGGCTCGTCGGTCAATCTTGTAAATAAGGTAATTGGTGGTAAAACCCCCGACCTAGAAAATCCTGAGCTTATTAAAAGATTTTTTCATACTATCCAATCACTTAACAATGAAAATAATATTTTGGCTTACCATGACCGTTCTGATGGAGGGCTTATCACTACGTTGTTTGAAATGGCCTTCGCAGGACATTGCGGCATAGACATACAGCATAATAAATTTGCAGATGATGAGCTATTTAAGTTCTTATTTAATGAGGAATTGGGTGTTGTTATTCAGATTGAGGATAGCAAGTTACAAAATGTTATAGGCAGTATTGAGGCCGAGTTAGGTCAATCTGTTTACGTAATTGGTAAACCTACGACAAAACAAGTGATTACTATTAGAGCCGATAATAAAATAACCTTCCAAGATACAAGGGCAAATCTACAAAGCTTGTGGTCGGAAACAAGCTATAGGATTCAGTCACTACGTGATAATCCAAAATCCTCAAAAGAAGAATTTGAAAATATTCTTAATGACAGTGACCCTGGAATAAACCCTCAGATAAACTTTGATGTCCCACAAACCATTCATTTTAATAAAACTAAGCCAAAAATTGCAATACTTCGAGAACAAGGTATTAATGGTCATAACGAAATGGCTGCAGCATTTTATTATGCTGGGTTTGATGCGCATGACGTCCATATGTCAGACATTGCATCTGGGGCAAAAGATCTTAATGATTTTCAAGCTTTAGTCGCTTGTGGAGGCTTTTCATATGGTGATGTTTTAGGAGCAGGACAAGGATGGGCTAAGTCGATTCTATTGAACGAAAAAATACGGAATCAGTTCCAAATATTTTTCCATCGACAAGAAACGTTAGCCTTAGGTGTTTGTAATGGGTGTCAAATGCTCAGCAACATCAAACAATTGATACCTGGAACTGATTTTTGGCCCAGTTTTGTAAAAAATGAATCGGAACAATTTGAAGCCCGCTTCTTGAGTGTAATGATTGAAAAAACTAATTCCCCATTCTTGGAAGATATGGAGGGAAGTGTCCTTCCTATAGCGGTTGCTCATGGTGAAGGTAAGGTAAATTTTAGCGATGCCAATCAATTAGAAGGGGCAACAAACAGTAATCTTATCGCGCTTAAGTATGTTGACAACAACAACAAGGGAACTTTAAGGTATCCATACAATCCAAATGGTTCACTGTTGGGAATTACTGGCTTAAGTTCAATTGATGGTAGAACGCTTATTATGATGCCTCACCCTGAAAGAGTATTTAAGTCGGATCAGAATTCATGGCATCCAAAAGGATGGAATGATTACGGTCCTTGGTATAGAATGTTCGCCAACGCAAATAAATTTTTTGCATAAACAGGGGAAATAAATGTACGGGATAATTAAAAAAGTTGTTTTACTAATGCTGGTAGTTTCAATGCACGCTTTTGCACTTAATGATTCAGAGGAAATGGAGTTTGTTGGTGCTGTGAACGATGGGGATATTAAAATTGTAAAACGTTATGTTGAGACTATGAACGTGAATTTAGAGGACAGCTATTTCGCTTGGACTCCCTTCCTTATGTCAGCAGCAAAAAATCAGATGGAAGTAATGGAATACTTAAAGGCTAATGGCGCAAATATAAACTACACCCACCCTATAACAAGATTTAATGCACTTCATCATGCTGCATTTAATGGCAATAAGGAGATGGTAAAGTATCTTATTGACGTTGGTGTTGAGCAAAAAAATCTGAAAGGTAATGTCTCATTAATTCGCGCTCTTAACGAGGACAATAAGAAAGATATGGCGAAGTACCTTGTTTCTCTTGGTGTCAAAGATGATGGATGCCAGGAACAAAAATGTTTCTAAGTAACTCCGAATACAAAAAAGCCAATATTTAATTATTGGCTTTTTTTTGTCTATTGTCTCTTAAACATAAAAGGAAACTTCCGGTGAAAAAAAGATTTATTTTATCAGTCAGTTTTTTACCCTCCCTTATAGTTTGCTCTGTAAATGCTGAAGAAAATTTTAGTAACTACAAGCAATATAATCAAACTAAAACTAATTATAATCTAGAGGCTATAGCCAAACCATTTGATCATCCATGGGCTTTAACATTTATTGATGATAAAAATTTAATTGTTTCGGAGAAAGGTGGTGGGCTGTTTAAGGTTAACATAGAGAATGGCTCTAAAAATCTTATCAAGCACGATATAGAGCATATTAGTTATGACGGAGGGAGTATTGCTTATTCGCAAGGAGGGCTCTTAGACGTCTATTTTAACAGCCAAGACGACTACATTTACTTTACATACAGTCATGACTTTAAAGAATTGCATATCGATGGAAAGCCGAAGAAAAATTCTAGCACTGCTATCGCACGAGGAAGGTTGGCTGGTGATCAAATAGAAAATCTTGAGGTTTTATTGGTGGCCGAACCTAGGCTCCCAACAAACTTGCATTTTGGATCAAGAATTTCTATTCAAAATGATTTTCTTTATGCAGGTTTTGGTGAGCGAAATGAGGGAATGATTGCGCAGGATCCTACCAAGCATCCTGGAAGTATTATTCGAATAAAAACCAATGGTGATATCCCTAAAGATAACCCAAAATTTCACGGGAATGGAACATGGCTTCCTGAAATTTATACGATTGGCATTAGGAATCCGCAAGGAATAGCTATCTCACCTCATGATGGAGAGGTTTATTTTTCTAGTCATGGACCCCGGGGAGGAGATCATATTGGAAAGGTGAAATTAGGCGCTAATTATGGATGGAAAGATATTGCGTGGGGTGGAACTGAGTATTCTTTTTTAGGCATTGGAGATAAGCCTTTTAAAGATAAGTACGAAAAACCAATTAAAACCTGGGTTCCCTCTATGGCTATTGGCAGTATTCAGTTTTATAAAGGAAGCGTGTTTCCTGAATGGCAAGGTGATTTAATTGTATCTTCATTAAACGGACAAAGCCTTATTAGATTGGATTATGAAAATAACACTATAGTGGGTGAGGAAATAATCTTTAAAGATAAAATAGGACGTATTCGAGACTTTGAAATTGATAAAAAGGGTAATATTTACCTTATCAGTGATTCACCCAACTCCTCTCTATGGAAACTATCAAACTAATTAACTTATAAGGACAACGCAATGAAAAAAACTTTTTTTGGTTTTATTGTATTAATAGCATCCCTAACTATAAACGCAAATGAAATATTTTCCGGTTTTACTATGCCGGAATCCGTTGCTCAAGGAAAGGATGGGGCTATCTATGTATCAGAAATTGGAGAGCGAGACGTAGATAAGGACGGGAAAATTAGTAAAATCAATAAAGAGGGGGTTATAACCACAGTTGCTGAAGGTCTTTATGATCCAAAGGGAATTGTTTTTTTTAATGATAAGTTATACGTTACAGATCGAGATGTGGTTCTTGAGGTAAGTATGAATGGGTTATGGGTTATTTACGCCGGAACGATGGCATTTCCCAAAACACCTGTTTTTCTTAATGATATAGATGTCTCGGCTAACGGTGATCTCTATGTCACAGATACAGGTGACTTTGAATCGAGTGGCTTTGTTTTTCTTATTAAAAAAACTGGCGATATTAGCGTAATGTTTGAAAATAATAAAAATATTAAAGCCCCGAACGGCGTACTTCCGATACCAAGCGATAAATTATTGCTTGTTAATTGGACTGGCGAGCTCTTAGAAGCAGATTTAACGAATAATAAAGTAAAAAAAATTGCAGATGGCTTTTCCGGCGGCGATGGTCTAGCTTATAAAAATGGGACAATCTATGTTAGCAGCTGGACAAAGGGAGTTATTTACGCCGTTAAGAATGGGGAAGTAAAGATTTTTTCTGAAGGCTTCCAAGCACCTGCAGACATCTCGTTAAGCTTAGACAAAAAAAAATTAATAGTCCCTGATATGAATGGTGGGACGATAACGTTAATTGATCTCAGATAATCCCTTGATCAATAACAAAAATATAGCTTTTAAACTAGGCTTGGATATACAAAATTGAAGCCTCATTCTGCTATCATTAGACTTTAATTAACTTTATATCTGGGCTTAATGAACCTTCACGAATACCAAGCTAAAAATCTACTCAAAATTTACGGAATTAATACCCCCGAACACGTTGTTGCTTCAACAACAAAAGAGGCAGAATTAGCAGTTCAGACGCTCAAAGGTAATACTTTTGCCATTAAAGCGCAAATTCATGCTGGGGGCAGAGGTAAGGCTGGAGGGGTAAAAATTATCTCCTCAGAAGAAGATGCAAAAGAATTTTCTGAAACATGGCTTGGTAAAAACCTTGTGACATATCAAAATGTTCCGTTAGGACAACCAGTCCATAGAGTGTTGATAGAGGAAACGGTAAGTATAGATAGGGAATTATACTTTTCTCTAGTAGTCGATCGTCAGTTAGAAAAAATTACTTTGATTTGTTCGTCAGCCGGTGGGACTGAGATAGAGGATATATCAAAAAAAAATCCTGAATTGATTTTAAAAATTAGCACGTCGATAAAAGAAGAATTTTGTAATCAAGACACACATCAATTATGCGAAACTCTAGAGCTCAATAACAGCGATATCACACAATTTCTTTTGCTTATAACAAACACATTAAAACTATTTATTGAAAATGATCTGAGTTTGTTGGAGATAAATCCATTAGTCATAACGGCTGAAAAAAATTTAGTCGCATTAGATTGTAAAATGAGCATAGATTCTAATGCTTTATTCAAACACCCCGATATGATTGATCTCCAGGATTGGTCACAAATTGACCGTAAGGAGGCAGAAGCTTATCATGCCGGGCTAAACTACATTGCTTTAGAGGGCAATATTGGCTGTATGGTTAATGGTGCAGGTCTTGCTATGGCCACAATGGATTTAATTAAATTGTCTGGAGGTGAGCCAGCAAACTTTCTTGATGTTGGGGGTAGCGCAACAGCAGATACGGTAAGTAAGGCTTTTAAAATATTGCTATCAGATCCAAAAGTGCGAGTTGTTTTGGTCAATATTTTTGGAGGGATTATGCGATGCGATATTATTGCAAATGGAATCATCACCGCAATTAAAGAAGTTGGTATTAAAATTCCTATCGTAGTCCGGCTGGAGGGGACAAATGTCGAGCTCGGAAAAGATATATTAAACCAGAGTGATTTAAACATCATATCAGCTGAAAGTCTTACAGATGCAGCGACTCAGTCTGTTCGTCTAGCTAGCGGAATTGCTTAATGGCTATTCTAGTTAATAAAAATACGCGGGTATTATGCCAAGGCTTTACTGGAAAACAAGGTACATTTCATAGTGAACAGGCAATTCTTTATGGGACAAATCTTGTTGGTGGAGTTACGCCTGGTAAGGGCGGGCAAACGCATTTAGATCTCCCTGTATTTAATAATATGTTAGAGGCGGCCAACGAAACTAAAGCAAATGCAACTATGATTTACGTCCCCCCCCTTTTTGCATCTAATTCAATTATAGAAGCCAGTGAGGCGGGAATAGATTTGATAGTATGCATTACTGAAGGTATACCCATACTTGAAATGCTAAAAGTGAAAGAAGCTATCAATGCTAATGGCTCAAAACTTATAGGGCCAAACTGCCCAGGAATTATAACTCCGGATCAATGCAAAATGGGCATAATGCCAGCAAGCATTCATCAAGCAGGGGCTATAGGTATTATCTCTCGGTCGGGCACCCTCACCTATGAGGCAGTCCATCAGACAACCGCATTTGGCCTTGGGCAGTCTACATGTATTGGTATTGGCGGCGATCCCATCAAGGGATTAAATTTTATTGAGTGCCTCGCTATGTTTGAAGAAGATCCTGATACTAAGGGGATTATTATGGTGGGGGAAATTGGAGGTACCGATGAAGAATTAGCAGCGGAGTATATCCAATCAAATATTACTAAGCCAGTTGTTGCCCATATTGCAGGAATTACAGCACCTAAGGGAAAACGTATGGGGCATGCTGGTGCGATCATCTCTGGCAATACTGGTAAGGCGGAAGATAAAATTTATTGTCTAGAAAAAGCTGGGGTTCTTATTGCTAGGTCCCCTTCTGATATGGGCTCTATGATTAATAAGGTAATGATTGGGTTATGATGAAAAAAATATTTAGCCCTCTCAAGATATTGCTCTTAATTTTTTGTATAAACTTTTCAGCTTATTCAGAAGAGGTTTCGTATTTATTAACTGCTTCTGCAAAAGGGGATATGGCAAGCGTCCGTGCAATCATAGAGAGTGGTGGCAACCCAAATACCAAAGATAAAGATTTGGTGACAGCATTGATGTATGCCGCAAGAAAAAATCAAGTAGACGTAATTAAATTCTTAATTCTGAATGGGGCAAATGTAAATGCTGTAGAAGAAGATGGGTGGACGGCCTTAATGTATGCAGCGAAAAAAAACTATACAGAAACAATTAAAATACTTTTAGAAAATGGGGCTGATCCTAGGATTATCGACCCAGATGGGTGGTCTGCATATGGATTGGCCGCAACTTCAGGATTTCATCAAACGATAGATATTTTGATTAAAGGCGGCATTGATCCAAACACAAGAAACAACTCGGGTCTAACAGTCCTTATGCTTGCATGTAAAAGTGGTGATGTTCTAACTATTAAAACTTTGCTCGATAATAAAGCACAAATTCATTTAAAAGATAAGTATGGAAAGACTGCATTAACGTATGCCGTGATTAATGGCAATAAAGATGCCGTCACATTCCTTTTAAATCATGGAGCCAAAGTAGACGATTTTGATAAAAGTGAGTGGACTGGATTGGTTTGGGCTATAAAAAGGAAACAGATTGATATTGCTCGAATATTGATTGATAAGGGGGCCGACATCAATCATGAGGATAATGAGGGGACATATATAATTCATTATGCTGTGTTTAGTAATTCAAATGAGGCTTTAGAGATGCTTATTAATGCAGGAGTGAACCTTAAAGCAACCGATCAGTATGGATTAACTCCATTAGTCTATGCATTGAAGCAGAATAACTCACAGATGGTAAAAGTAATAAAAATCGCAGGTGGGGACTATTAATTGAAAGTACATTTAGCTCAGCTGAATACAATAGTAGGTGATTTAATTTTCAATAAAAACCTTATCCTTAAGGAGGCAGAGATAGCAGTGGCTAATGGGGCAAACCTGCTTTTAACTCCTGAATTAAGCATAACAGGTTACCCACCGGAAGATTTGCTGCTAGACCAAGAATTTATCAAAGAATGTGACAGGAGCCTAATGGAGATAGCAGAAAAATTTCCAGGGATTATGATAGCAATCGGTCATCCGATGTTGGTTGAAAATAAACTATATAACGCAGTTTCTATTCTTTTCAACAGTAAAATCCTAAGCACGTACCAAAAAAAAATATTACCCAATTATGGAGTTTTCGACGAAAAGCGATATTTTTCAGAAGGAAAAAAGAACGCTACAATTGACTATCAAGGAAAAAAGATAGGCTTTCTTATATGTGAAGATATTTGGGTTGAGGGGCCAACAGCATCATTGATTAAGGAAGGGGTCGAAATTATTCTATGTATTAATGCCTCGCCTTTCGAGTTAAAAAAACAACAAAAACGTATCGATCAGGTTAAAAAAATGATATCTGGAAATAATCTTACTTTAGTATATTTAAATGCTTTGGGCGGTCAGGATAATGTAGTTTTTGATGGTGGCTCTTTCGTTTATGACGGTATAAAAGGTTTGACTACCGAGCTTCCTCAATTTGAAAGTATATCTGAAACAATTGACTTGAATTCTGAGAAGGCGTCTGTTTGCTCGACATACAATGATATGGAGATAATATTAAATGGTTTGGTCTTAGCTCTGCATGACTATCTTGAAAAAAATAATATGCAGAAAGTCTTTTTAGGCTTATCAGGTGGTATTGATTCGGCTCTAGTTTTATACATAGCAACTAAGGCGATTACAAAAAATAATATTCATGCAATTATGATGCCCTCAAAATATACCTCGGATATAAGCCTTGAAGACGCTAAGAAACTAGCAGAAGATTTAGAGGTTGACTATAAGATATACCCAATTGATAGTTTAATTGATAATGTTAATCAAGTTTTCAGTGAAGAATTTAAAGGTCTCCCAAGCGATATAACCGAAGAGAACTTTCAAGCAAGAATTAGAGGGCTTATGCTAATGGGTTTAGCAAATAAGCATAATGGAATGGTGCTTGCGACGAGCAATAAAAGTGAGCTGGCTGTTGGTTATTCGACAATATATGGAGACATGGTAGGTGGCTTTTGTGTGCTTAAAGATGTACCAAAAACAATGGTTTATAAGTTGGCACAACATATCAATAGCACCAAAAAAATAATTCCAAGTCGAATTATTACCAGGGAACCAAGCGCGGAGTTAAAAGAGAATCAAACTGACCAAGACAATTTACCAAGCTATGAAATATTGGATGAGATTATACGGCTTTATATTGAGGAAACAAAAAGCTCTGCTTTTATAATTAATAGTGGATTTGACTCTCAAGTAGTGGAAAAAGTTGTAAAATTAATAAATGGTAGTGAGTTTAAGCGACGTCAATCGGCTCCTGGGCCAAAAATAACAAGCAAAGCATTTAGTGTTGATAGGCGCTTTCCAATAACCAATAAATATAAACCAAAATTACAATAGGAGTTATGATGAAAAAGATTGAGGCAATTATTAAACCATTCAAGCTTGATGAGGTGAGAGAGGCTTTATCTGAAATAGATATTATGGGTTTAACTGCGACTGAAGTTAAAGGATTTGGAAGGCAAAAAGGACACACTGAGCTGTACCGAGGAGCGGAATATGTTGTAGATTTTCTTCCTAAAATTAGGTTAGATTTAGTGGTAGAAGATAAAATGGTTGATAAGGTTGTTGAGACCATTATGAAAACAGCTCATACCGGAAAAATTGGCGACGGAAAAATTTTTGTTATGAATATTGAAGAAGCTGTAAGAATTAGAACGGGAGAAAAAGGAGACGCGGCTATCTAATCTGATCCTAATATTTTTTTAATCTTTTCAAGATCTTCTTGTGTATCCACACCAATCGAATGAGAGCCTTCATATCTAAAAACTTTAATCTTATGATGGTTTTCTATAGCTCTAAGTTGCTCAAGGCCTTCAATATTTTCGAGATTTGATTTGGGCAGGCTACAAAACAACTTCAAAAATTTAGCGGTATATCCATATATACCAATATGTTGAAACGCTCCCTGTCCCAAGGAGTCTTCTGCCCTGCTTTTATCGTAAGGAATCATAGATCGACTAAAGTATAATGCGTAATCATCTACCCCAAGGACTACCTTGACATTATTGGGGCTGACAAAGTCATCTAAATTTCTGAATGCAGACGCTGCTGTAGCATACTCAACTCCTAATTCTCGCATTCCGTTAGCCACTTGGTTTATTAGCAAAGGGTCCATAAGAGGCTCGTCTCCCTGCAGGTTAACGATAATGGTCTCATCATCCCATCCAGTTTGATTAAGAACCTCGTTTATACGATCAGTGCCTGAAAAATGATTGGGGTTTGTAAGAATCGAGCGAAAGCCAAACTCCTCGACACAATTGAAGATTCTCTCGTCATCTGTTGCAACTACGACCTCATCAGCACCACTTAATCTCGCTTTTCTTGCAACATGAATAACCATAGGCAATCCAGCGATCTCAATTAATGGCTTCCCTGCAAGTCTAGTGCTGTTATATCGGGAGGGAATTACTACCTTAAAAGTCATTACTTATTCATCCAAACTAATTTTTCTTGCTTCACTTTCCAGCAGAATTGGTATCCCATTTTTAATCGGGTATGCTAATTTGGCTGCTTTTGATATCAATTCGTTATTCGTCTTATCGAAGTCTAATGGCCCTTTAGTTACTGGGCAAACTAGGATGCTTAGTAAATTTTTATCCATCAATTCAATCCAACCTTTATCAACATGTTATTAATTAAATCATCTTCAATTTTCAAGGAAATAGAAGCGATCCATATATTACTGTGCTTTATATGTGCGCACTTAATTGCATCTTTTTCTGTCATTATTATATGCATATCCTCATAAGCATCAAAGTCACTTTGCCTGAAATTATAATGATCATCAAAGACTACCTGCGTGAAGTTTAAATTTTTAAGCTTCAATGTTCTAAAAAATTTATTAGGATTAGCGATAGCAGTAATCGCAACTAAACCCTTATCATTAATAGAAGAAAAATTAATATGTTTCTTGCCGCTAATTGAGGTTAATTTATCGTCACAATAAGATTTAATTAATTTAGCCTTTGGAATTGTTAATCTTCCATTATCGTCATTTACTATAATAGCATCAGCTTTCTTTAGTCTTGATAATGGTTCTCTTAATGGGCCAGCTGGAAGCATCATTTCATTACCAAAATACCTTAATCCATCAACAAGAATAAATTCGTAATCACGAAATAATGAGTAATGTTGTAAGCCGTCATCAGAAAGGATTATATTCGTTTCTGGGTACCGCTTTATCAAGTGATTTGCTGTTAAAAATCGATTCTCTCCAACAAAGACCGGACAATTTACTTTTGTCTTAATTAGCAGAGGCTCGTCACCAACGTCGCGATAAAGGCTGGAGATTGAAACTTCTCTTGGATTTGAATGTTCCGACTTATAGCCCCTAGAAACTATTCCTACTTTTATTTTTTTTTGAATTAATCGATTTGCTAACTCAATAATAAAAGGTGTTTTTCCAGTCCCTCCAACTGTTATGTTGCCGACAATCACAACAGGGATGTCTATCTTTTTTACATTTAGAACCTTAATTTTATATAAGAAATTTCTTACGCTCTGAAGCATATAAAATATGATGCTTACTGGAATTAAAATAACTCCCCATGTCAGTTTTTTATAGTGCTGATCAGTAATGAGGCTCTCAATAGACCTCAATTAATTAAACCCTCTTTTATACAAAGTTGTATACCTGCCTTTTTTCCTGATTAGTTCATCATGGGTACCTTGCTCAACAAGCTCACCATTATGGATTACCAAGATTTTATCAGCATTTATTATGGTGCTTAATCTATGGGCAATTACGATTGATGTTCGTTTTTTCATTAAGGTATCAAGCGCCTCTTGAACAAATAACTCTGACTCAGAATCTAATGCAGAAGTAGCCTCGTCCAATAAAAGAATGGGTGCATTTTTTAGGATTGCTCTGGCAATAGCAATCCGCTGTTTTTGTCCACCAGATAACTTAATACCTCTATCCCCAATAACATGATTGAAGCCCTGCGGAAGTTTTTCTATGAATTCAAGAGCATTAGCTGCTTTTGCAGCTTTTTTAATAGCCGCTAAATTACTTTTTTCCCTTCTTCCATATGCAATATTGTTGAACACAGTGTCATTAAATAGGATGGTATCCTGACTAACCAGAGCAATTTTTTCTCTAAGGCTCTGCAAAGTAAATGCATTGACGTCTATATTGTCTATTTTTATCTCGCCTTCAGAAATCTCATACAATCGCGGAATTAAATTAATTAATGTAGTTTTCCCACCGCCCGATTTACCGACTAGAGCAATTTTTTCTCCTGGCTTTGTCGTAAATGATATCTTCCTAATTGCTGGATGTTTTTCATCAGGATAACTAAATGTAACTTCATTGAATTGAATTTCTCCTTTAATCTTTTCTATTACTTTTTTACCCGTGTTTTTTTCGCCTACCTCATCCATTACACTAAAGATGCTTATTGCAGCCGCATAACCAACCTGAATTTGTTCATTAATTGCTGTAATCTTTTTTATTGGGGAAATGAGCATTAATAACCCCCCAACAAAAGCAGCAAACTCTCCAGCAGTAAAATAACTGATTGAATAAAAAACTACTGAAGCAAGAGCTATGGCTGACATAATTTCAATAACTAAACTGTTTATGCCAGACATCTTTGCAAGCTTTGTATGCATCTTTCGGTTTCTGATTGATATATCGGTAAATCTTTTTAGCTCAAATAATGCTGTTCCAAATATTTTAACTATTCTTTGTGAAGCTATAGCTTCCCCTGAAACACGAGTCATATCTCCCATTGATTCTTGAACCTCGGAGCCAGCTTGCCTTAGCTTGGGTGATACCTTCTTAAGGTATAAACCCATTACAGGTGCCATTACCGCAAAAATCATAGTTAAAAACCAATCTAAATAAAGCATATACCCAATAATAGCAATAACCGTAAGAATATCCCTAAATGCATCTAGAGCTACTTTAGTAACAATGGTGGAGAGCTGCTCAGTTTCGTATGTTAATTTTGATACGATGTTGCCGGCAGCATTTTTATCAAAAAATTTTACTGGAAGAGACATAATCCTTTTAAATGAATCAAACCTAAGATCTTCTACTATCTTTCTAGAAACCCACCTCATGGAGTAACCTGAAACAAATCCAGCTGCCGCCCTTATGCTCATTAGAAATACAAGCCCAATCGGAAGCAATATCGAGGCTTCAGCAGACTTTTCTACCAACCCTTCATCAGTAATTTTTTTAATTAACGCAAGAAATCCAGTGTTGGTTAGCGCTAAGATTAATAAGGAAAAAATGCTAAAGCTTAAAGTTAGCTTGTACCTAAGCGCATACTTTAATAGTCTGAGATAGATTTTCTTAAAACTTGGTGACTGAGAGTTTGTTGTCAGATCTTTCGTCATAATATGGTGGTTGTGCTCTTACTGCACTTTTGTTGAGAAAGTTATTTTGTTTAAACCGGCCAACCTCGAGGCTTCCATAACATTTACTACCGCCTGATGGGTTGTTAGAGCATCTGCATTGATAATGATGGATGTATCACTTTTGCCTTGTGCAGCTTCTTTGATAATGCTAACTAAATCATCAAGGTCGGTTGATTCCATAGATTTTTCATTAACAGAATACTTACCCTCTTTTGTTATTATGATAGTTATAAAACCTTCTTTTTGTTTGCTTTGGTTCGCCTCCGCTACCGGAATATTAATCTTTAATTCACTAAATTTTGAGAAAGTTGTGCTTACAACCAAAAAAATTATAATTACGAGCAAAACATCAATTAATGGAATAAAATTAATTTCGGGGTCCGCCAGCCTTGTTTTTCTTCTAAAATTCATTCTTTACTTTCTTTCGCCCCTAATAACTTCAACCAATCTTAGCGCTTGCTGCTCCATCTCATTAACTAAATAATCTACTTTTGATCTAAAATATCTAAAAGCTATCATGGCAGGAACTGCTACAACGATACCACCTGCAGTATTATATAAAGCTACAGAAATTCCTCTTGCAAAAACAGTAACGTCGTGACCGCTTGAGGTAAAAGAACTAAAAAGCTCTACCATTCCAATAATGGTTCCAAATAATCCCAGCAAAGGGGCAACTGTAGATATTGTACTAAGCGTACCTAAATACTTTTCCAGCCTGAAGCTTGCAAGCGAACCTGCCTCCTCAATTGAATCTTTAATTACTTCTAAAGATGCATTTTTATTTTCAATGGCTACAGCCATTATCTCACCAAGAGGAGAGTTTTTTTTAAGAGCTTCAATAGATTCTATATTTATAGATCCAGAGCTCATTAAGTTGGTAACATCAGCTAAAAGATTGCTTGGGACAATATTAGACTCCCTTAAGGTCCATAGCCTTTCTAAAATAATAGCTACTCCGAAAATCGACGTTGCTATCAAAGGCCAAATTGGCCAGCCTGCAGCTATAATAATGTTCCACACTGGTTTAACCTCCCCATGATTTTTATTAAGTAAAAAACTACGCTATTTATTATTTATTGTTCCTTCAGTTAAATGATAGATCTTTTTCATCTTTCTTGCTAACTCAAGATCGTGAGTTACGAGCACAATAGAGGATTTAAATTCATTAGCTAATTCAAGAAACATATCAAACACTAATTTTGCATTTTTATGGTCTAAATTACCAGTCGGTTCGTCGGCTAAAATCAGCTGGGGCTCTATAATTAATGCTCTACCAACCGCAACCCTCTGCCTTTCCCCTCCCGAAAGCTGATGAGGATAATGCTCAGCTCTTTTACTAAGACCCAAAGTTTTTAGCATTTTTAAAGCTCTGTTATGCGCCTTCTTATAATTACCACCTTTGATAATCAGGGGCATAAGAATATTTTCCAGCGCTGTAAAATCAGGGAGCAAATGATGTGACTGGTAAACAAATCCAATTAGTTTATTTCTCATCGCCGCTAATTGTGATTGGTTAAGCGTATCTAATTTTTGGTCATTAATCTCTACAGACCCTTCACTTGGAATATCTAGTCCAGCCATAAGGTGGAGAAGAGTGCTCTTTCCTGAGCCTGATACCCCTGTTATTGCTATATTTTCTCCTTGATATAGGCGTATATTAATTTTATTTAAAATAGGCGCATCTAACCCTGCATATACCTTGGTAATGTTTTGTAAATTTAAAATAAGGGCTTTACTCATGTTTTAATGTCGCTGCTGGATCTAATTTAGAGGCTTTAATGCTTGGGTATATTGATGCTACAAACGATAGAAACAAACCCATAAAGCTTATATATATTATGTCGCTACTTAAGATCTTTGAAGGTACCTCGCTAATATAATAGATATCTTTTGCAAGAAACTGAATGTTGAATAAATTTTCTATTAACGGGACAATAACGTCTATGTTTGCAGCAATGCAGATTCCCAAAATTACGCCGAGAGATGTCCCAATAATTCCTGTTAAAGCTCCTTGCAACATAAAGATAAGTAATATACTGACTTGACTTGCTCCAATAGTTCGCAGGATTGCAATGTCGGATTTTTTCTCGGTTACACCCATTACAAGCGTTGAGACAATATTAAAAGCGGCCACAGCAATTATTAGAGTTAGGATAATAGACATAACCTTCTTCTCTAGCTGAATGGCTGCAAATAGATTGGTATGTTTTTTTGTCCAATCCAAAACATAAAACTTGCTGTTAGTATTGATTGCGTTATCTATGTCTGCTGAAGACTGGGCAGTTTTTTCTAAATCTTTTAACTTAACTCGTATCCCAGAAATTTTATCTCCCATTTGAAAAAATTTTTGTGCATCTATCATATGAATTAAGACCAGACCAGCGTCATATTCATACATTCCCGCATCAAAAATACCAGCAACAGTAAATTGTTTAATTCTCGGTAGCATCCCTACTGGTGAAAAATTTGCTTGAGATGAAATCATCGATATTTTATCGCCTACGCCTAAAGCAAAATATCGAGCTAAGTCTACGCCGATTAAAATTTCAAATTTTCCAGGGCGCACTCTGAAATCCCCAACAGTTATTTGGTCTTCTAAACTACCTACTGTTGATTCGCTTTCTGGATCAACTCCTCTAACCAAGACTCCTCTATTATATTTTCCTATAGATACTAGAGCCTGGCTGCTCGTAAAAGGGGCAGTCGATTGGATGTTACTTAACGAAGTAATTCTGTTATCAATTTCTCGCCAATTTCCAAGATTAGAGCCTGCGCTTATTACCTCTACATCTGAAGCAACATTCAAAATTCTGGCCCTAAGTTCTGATTGAAAACCATTCATCACAGATAAAACTACAATCAAAGCCATTACTCCCAAGGCTATGCCGATAATGCTAGTGAGTGAAATGAACGAAATGAAATTATTTTTATTTCTTAATCGAGTGTATCTCGACGCTATCCACAACTCGAAAAAATGTTCCTTTAAAAAATCTTTTTTTATCATATTTTAATTAAATTTTAGATGTCGCATTCTGCTAGAATTATGGCATGTTTACAGGAATAATAGAATCAGAAGGTACCATAAGCTCCTTGGTTAAAAAAGGTGCCGATACAAGTATAAATATTTTGTTTGATCAAGCCACTCTAGATGACATTAAACTTGGTGATAGCATAGCAGTAAATGGCGTATGTCTTACTGTGGAAGCAATAACAAATAATGAGCTCAGCTTTTACTTGTCAGTTGAATCTATCTCCAAAATTGCAGACCTAAAATTAAACCAAAAAGTTAACCTAGAAAGATCTCTAAAGATTAATGAACGAATTTCAGGCCATTTTGTTTTTGGTCATGTAGACGGAGTTTGCACCATCACAGAGATAGCAGAGGTAGATGGTTGTCAGCGATGGCTGCTAAAGGCTCCTAAAGAGCTAATTAAATATATTGCAAAAAAAGGCTCTGTATCCTTAAGTGGAGTAAGTCTTACGGTTAATTCCGTGAGTGATTATGTATTTAGCATAAACCTAATTCCGTTTACATTAAGCCATACCACTCTAAAATATAATAATGCTGGAGATAAATTGAACATTGAAATTGATATGCTGGCTAGATATGTTGAATCGATAAATAAAAAGTGATTAGTTTAGAATGAATAAAATAGAGGAATTGATAGAAGATCTTAAGCAAGGGAGGATGGTTATCCTTGTAGACGACGAGGATCGCGAGAATGAAGGGGATTTAATGGTTGCAGCTGAATTTATTAGCCCTGAACATATTAATTTTATGGCTAAATATGGAAGGGGCTTGGTATGTTTAACCTTAACAGAAGACAAGTGTAAAAAACTTAAACTGCCGCTTATGGTGGAACAAAACGAAGGCAAGCTAGGGACTAACTTCACGGTATCTATAGATGCTGCGACAGGCATTACTACAGGAATTTCGGCATCTGATAGATCAAATACTATTAAGGCTGCAATCAATGTTAATTCAAACCATACCAGTATCGTAAGGCCAGGGCATATCTTTCCTCTTACTGCACATCCTGGTGGGGTCCTCTATCGTGCTGGCCATACAGAGGCTGGTTGTGACTTATCAAACCTTGCAGGTCTTGACCCCTCTTCCGTTATATGTGAAATATTGAATGAAGATGGGAATATGGCGAGAATGCCAGATCTTATGAGTTTTTCTAAGAAGCATGATATAAAAATTGGCTCGATCGCAGACTTAATTGAATTCAGAAGTAAGAAAGAAAAATTAATCAAAAAAATTAGTGAGAAGTTGATAAAAACTACATTTGGTGAGATGAAATTAATTTTATATACAGACCTGTTGTCTAAAAATACTCATATCGCTCTTGTTAAAGGGGAAATAGAGAGCAATGATAACGTTTTAGTGAGGGTCCATGAACCCCTGTCAATTCTAGATTTTATTGAAGAGGAGACTAATCATTCATGGCCGCCTCTTGAAGCATTAAAATTAATCAAGAATGAGGACAAAGGGGTTATTATTTTCTTAAATTACCAAGAATCACAAAATAAAATCACTGAAGCGCTTGATGCGGATAGGCAAGTTGCTATTAAAGAAAGTGATTTAAGAAATTATGGTATCGGATCTCAAATACTAGTAGATTTAGGCGTATCCAAAATGCGATTATTATCCTCACCAAGGAAAATGCCAAGCATGACTGGTTACGGACTTCAAGTAACTGAATTTATTGAGAATATTTAAATAAAAATTTAACAATTGCATGATAAAATAAACCTATATGAATTTATATTTTATGACAACTGACTTTCATAGCTCACTAAAAATTTATTCCACTTCATTTCTACGCAGTTCCATAGGCAATGCTCTTAACTGAAATGAATGCTGCGCCAATTTTAAGACCTAATAGTAATGTCATCGCTTTCGATTTTGGTGAAAAAAAGATTGGAGTTGCCATAGGAAATAGTATTACGAAAACAGCCCATCCCCTTGAAACAATAAGAAAGATTAAGAAGGTAGAGCGGATACAAAGCATTGAAAATTTATTAAAAGAATGGGAGCCTGGTATTGTCGTTGTGGGACTTCCTTTAAATGAGGATGGAACAGAAAGTAGGCTAACATTATTAGCCCAGAATTTCGCAAAAAAGATTGAGAATAAATTTAAAGTTCCAACCGTGCTGGTTGATGAAAGATACACCACGGTGGAAGCAAAAATTCTTTTAAGTGGCAGTGTAAAAAGTATACGGAAAGGAAATCAAGCAATAGATCAGGTTGCCGCACAAATTATTTTGGATGCATACTTTGAAAGAATCTAAAAATATACTTCCAGAGCCAAGCATACTAATTCAAAAAATTGCTACGGAACTTTCGAAAGAAATTAGTTCCAACACCTGTTTAATTGGTATTCCAAAAGGTGGGCACTTAATCATAAATGCGTTGAAAGAAATTCTATCTGCTACCAAGGTTGACTACGGATTAATTGATGCATCATTTTATCGTGATGATCTAGAAATATCTGGCTTAAAAGTTAAGGAAATGACTACGGACGTAATGTTCGAAATTAAGGATAAAAAGGTAATATTAATTGACGATGTTTTTTTTACGGGAAGAACTACTCGAGCAGCAATAAATGAAATATTTGACTTTGGAAGGCCGCGTGAAATATTACTATATGTATTAATCGACAGGCAATCAGAGCAGCTCCCAATAAAACCAACCTATTCTGCTCATCAAGTAAGCTCAGAAACTAATGACTATATCAATCTAGAGGAAGAAAATGGACGTCTCGTTTTCAAAATAAGAAAAAAGGATGAGTAAACTTCAACTTTCAAATGATGGCAATATAAAACACCTCCTGACTACAGAAGGATTAGGGCGAGATCTTATTCATAAAATATTTGACCTGGCGGAATCCTTCTTAAATGTTGGCAATAGGGAGATTAAAAATGTTCCCTTCTTGCGAGGTAAAACAGTATGTAATCTTTTTTTTGAAAATAGCACCAGGACAAGAACAACGTTTGAAATTGCTGCTAAAAGATTATCGGCTGACGTAATAAATCTTGATATAGATTCATCCTCACAATCGAAAGGGGAATCAATATTTGATACTGTAGATAATCTTATATCTATGGGGTCTGATATCTTTGTTATCAGACATCCGGAGCCTGGAATGCCTGAACTGATCGCTAAACATGTTGGTGATAATGTTCACATCATAAATGCTGGTGATGGTAACCATGCTCATCCAACTCAAGGCTTGCTAGATGCATTCACTATAAAAAAATTCAAGGATAGGTTTGATAATTTGTCTGTGGCTATTGTCGGGGACATCAAACATTCTCGGGTTGCCAGATCAGAAATACATGCACTATCAACGCTTGGCGTACCTGACATTAGGCTGGTTGGGCCATCAGAATTCATGCCGACAGATATGGGCCAGCTTGATCTTGCAATATTCGAAAATATGGAAAATGGGCTAAAAAATGTCGATGTCATTATGATGCTCAGAATTCAGAAAGAAAGAATGATTGGTTCTATCATTCCTGAAGATGAGAAATACTCAGAGAGGTTTGGATTACGGAAAAAACATCTATTGGTAGCAAAAAAAGATACAATTATTATGCATCCAGGCCCAATGAATAGAGGCGTTGAAATAGATTCCGATGTTGCTGACTCCAAACAATCTGTAATTTTGGCACAAGTAACATTTGGTATTGCGATTAGAATGGCAGTAATGAGCATGTTGATTGGAAAAAATATTTAGCTATTAATTCAAGATTGGTTATAATCTCAATAGAACTGTATATAAACCTAAGGGATAAAAAAATGCTTGAAAAATTACTGAATGCTTTGTTTGGCAAATCTACGCCTGAGAAACCTGCTGCTAAGAAACCTGCTGCTAAGAAGCCTGCTGCTAAGAAACCTGCTGCTAAGAAGCCTGCTGCTAAGAAAAAATAACGATCGTATTAAATTGTATTCAAAGAAACCAGGCTGTAGCTTGGTTTTTTTTTAATAAATGAATAATATTAAACAAAATTTAGCCTTAATTAATCAAAAAATAGACTCCTTAAAAAGTCCTACTAAAGTAGTTATTGTTGCGGTGAGTAAGCAACAAAATGCTTCTAAAATTATTGAGGCGGTAGAATGTGGGCAAACTATATTTGGGGAAAACTACCTCCAGGAAGCACTTGAAAAACAACAGATACTTCAAAAATATAAGCTCGAATGGCACTTCATCGGCCCGATTCAAAGCAATAAATGTAAGTCTATAGCGGAAAATTTTTCATGGGTTCATACTATTGATCGGCTAAAAATTGCTTCAAGAATAAATGATGCTAGAAAGAATATGGGGGCTATTAATATTTGTATACAGATAAATATTAATAACGAAGAAACAAAGAGTGGCGTTAGGTTAGGGGATGCAAAAGAATTTATCAATGAAATAAGTAAGCTTGATAATTTAACTATCAGAGGATTAATGGCAATCCCATCAAATACAAATAATGAAAAATTATTAGAAAAAGAATTTCAGTTATTAAGTAATATTTACGAAGAATTTAAAGAAATCTACCCTACCATTGACACACTGTCGATGGGTATGTCAAATGACTATTTAAATGCGATTAACCATGGTGCTAATATGGTTAGAATCGGTAGCAACATTTTTGGAGCACGCACATAATGAGCAAACAAAAAAAAATTGTATTTGTTGGTGGTGGAAATATGGCAAAGGCTATAATTTACGGCCTTATTAATAATGGATACTCCCAGTCAAATATTCTTGTTGTAGATACCTCGAATGATCAACTAGACATTATTTCTAATAACTATGCAGTCAATGTATCGACATCAATGTGCAAATTTAATGGGGATGAAATAATAATTTTAGCAACAAAGCCACACCAAATTGAAGCTATATGCGAGGCTCTAAAGGGATCATTAAGCCAGCAACTTATCATTTCAATTGCAGCTGGAATTTCAATTAGCAATATAAGTAAATGGCTTAATGACTATAAGTACATTGTAAGAACAATGCCAAACTTAGTAGCAAAAATACAGCGTAGTATGACAGCTTTATACTGTAAGGATGCCCTTGTGCAGGGCTATAAAAATGATGCGGAAGATATTTTTGATACTATTGGAAAAGTATTATGGTTGAATGACGAATCAAAAATTGATGCCGTAACTTCAATCTCAGGTAGCGGTCCCGCTTATATATTTTATTTTCTTGACTCGCTTATTGAGGCGGGGGAAAAAGTGGGTTTGGATAGAGATGAGGCTGAACTTCTAGCGCATGAAACGCTCCTAGGCTCCGCTATTATGTCTGAATCCTATCTCGATGATCTTGGAACCCTTGTAAGCAATGTTTCATCAAAAGGCGGCACAACTGAGCAAGCAATAAATGTGCTGAAAAATAAAAATTTTAAAGAAATAATTTCACAAGCAGTTGCCTCGGCTTTTAAAAGAGCAGTTGAGATCGGCAATAATAGATGAAACGTGGGAGCATTGTCGTTGGTTTGTCAGGTGGAGTCGACTCTGCAGTAACTGCATGGCTATTAAAGGATCAGGGTTACGATGTTACTGCTTTGTTTATGAAGAACTGGGAGGATGACGATGACGATGAGTACTGTTCAAGCAAACAAGATTTGCTTGATGCCGTAGCAGTAGCAGAAAAAATTGGTATAGGCATCGAGGTAGTTAATTTTGCAAAGGAGTATAAAGAAAAAGTTTTTTCATTGTTCATTGATGGTCTAAAAAGTGGCATTACCCCTAACCCAGATATTTTATGCAATTCAGAGATCAAGTTTGATGCATTTTTGAAGCATGCGCTATCAATGGGTGCTCATAAAATAGCTACCGGTCATTACGCTAAAGTTACGGAGCGGGATGGCTTATTTTATTTGCTCAAAGGGGATGATGGGTCTAAAGATCAAAGCTACTTTCTTCATCGGCTTAATCAAAAGCAATTATCACAATCAATCTTTCCTCTTGGGGCATTATTGAAAAAAGAGGTGCGCGAAATTGCCAAAATCAACTCTTTACATAACTATGACAGAAAAGATTCTACAGGTATCTGTTTTATAGGAGAAAGGCCTTTTGCAGACTTTATTGGTGGTTACATAAAGAAAGATCCTGGGGACATAGTTAGTAGCGACGGGGAAGTTTTGGGCACTCATGATGGTCTAAATTTTTACACTATAGGGCAAAGACAGGGTCTAAAAATTGGAGGGGTTCAAAAAGGCAATGGTAAGCCATGGTTCGTCATAAGAAAAGATTTCGAAAGTAATCAGCTAATTGTAGGGCAAGGGCACGACCACCCTCTTCTTCTTAGTGATGGGCTAATCGCCAATCAAATGCATTGGATTGGGGAAAAATTACCAAAAGAAAATTGGGTTTATGCTGCTAAAACAAGGTACAGACAACCTGATGCGCCATGCGAAATAGACGCTATTGGCAATACTGCAACCACCATTATGTTTGGTCAAAAGCAATGGGCTGTAACACCTGGTCAATCGGTTGTAATTTATGAAAGCAATGTGTGTCTTGGTGGAGGATTTATTGAAAAAGCAATTAACCACTCAATAACTAAAAAATGAAATTAAGTAAAAAAATTATCTCAGAAGCTATAAGTCAAAATGTTATTGCAGCTATTGATGAAGATATCAAAGGCGCAGATAGATCCTCATCGCTTATTCCTTCTAATGTAAAAGGGGTAGCTTCAATAAAAGCAAATCAAACAGCTATCTTATGTGGCAAACCATGGTTTGAAGCTTGCTTTAAGGCTATTGACAAGAAAATTAAATTTAAATGGGATGTTGACGAGGGGCAGTCATTTAAAAAAAATCAAGTGATCTGCACTATTTATGGAAAATACAATAAGTTGCTTGAGGGGGAAAGAGTTGCTTTAAATTTTTTACAAACACTTTCTGCTACTGCAACCTCTACCAATAAGTTGGTAAACAAAATTGCGTTAACATCTTCCAGCCTTCTGGATACAAGAAAAACAATTCCAGGTTTAAGAGTTGCTCAAAAGTATGCAGTAAAAATTGGTGGTGGCCTTAATCAAAGGCTTGGTCTTTATGATGAAATTCTGATAAAAGAAAATCATATTAAATCGTATGGCTCTATTCAAGCAACTTTAGAAAATACAAAAAATTATTTAAAAACAAAGGACTATCAAATAGAAGTTGAAAATATTAATCAACTAGCGATTGCATTAAGGTATGGTGCAAAAAATATTTTGCTCGATAATTTTTCAGTTTTAAATGCTAAAAAAGCTATGTCAATTAATAAAGGGAAAGCCGTACTCGAGGTCTCAGGTAATATTGGTATCCATAATATTTTAGATTATGCCAAAATAGGGATTCCAAGAATTTCTGTTGGTGCAATTACTAAAAATATCGAAGCGATTGATTTTTCAATGATTATTGACACAATTTAACTAAGATTACTTGAGCTAAGCCCTTCTAAAGGGTATTATATTCGTTTAATTGAAACGTTCCTTTGCATGAAACCTGAAATTATCACTGGCGCTGAAATCGTCATCCGTTCACTTCAAAAAGAAAGTGTAGACTTTGTATTTGGCTACCCTGGTGGTGCCGTTTTGAATATATACGATGCGATTTTTAAGCAAAAATACTTTAAACATGTCTTGGTAAGACATGAGCAGGCCGCCGTGCATGCTGCAGATGCTTTTTCCAGAGCCACAGGAAAAGTTGGTGTGGCATTGGTAACATCAGGTCCAGGCGCTACCAATGCTGTAACAGGAATAGCAACCGCCTATATGGATTCCATTCCAATGGTTATTATTAGCGGACAAGTTCCTACTCATGCAATTGGAGAAGATGCATTCCAAGAATGTGACACAGTCGGAATCACAAGGCCTTGTGTTAAACATAATTTTCTTGTTAAAGACGTCAATAAAATAGCAAGCACTATTAAAAAAGCATTCTACATTGCCTCTTCTGGGCGTCCTGGTCCAGTCTTGGTTGATATCCCAAAAGATATTACAGCGGAAGAGGCTGAGTTTATTTATCCAGATTCAGTAGCTTTGCGTTCCTACACTCCAGTAACAAAAGGCCATTTAGGCCAGATAAAGAAAGCTTTAGATTTATTGCTAAAAGCAAAAAGGCCTATGGTCTATTCTGGTGGTGGTGTTGTTCTAGGTAATGCAGCAGAGTCGTTAAAAAATCTTATCGACACTCTTGGTTTTCCAATAACTAATACGCTTATGGGTCTTGGTGGGTTTCCTGCCTCAGACGAAAAGTTCTTAGGTATGCTAGGTATGCATGGAACATATGAGGCTAATATGGCAATGCAGGACTGTGATGTTTTATTAGCAGTTGGGGCAAGGTTTGATGATAGAGTTATTGGAAATCCGGATCATTTTTTATCTAAGCCTAAAATGATTATTCATATTGATATTGATCCTGCATCCATTTCAAAAAGAGTTAAGATTGATGTACCAATAGTAGGTGATGTTAAAAGTGTTTTAGACGATATGTTGGAGAGTTATGGAGACATAAAGAAAGATCATAATAAAGATCTAATTAAGCCCTGGATGGCTCAAATAAAAGAATGGGCTAGCAAAGACTGTATGGCTTTCGAAGACGACGGATCATTTATTAAGCCTCAAAAGGTCATACAAACTTTGCATAAAGTCACGAATGGAGAAGCCTTTATTACCTCTGATGTTGGTCAGCATCAAATGTGGGCTGCGCAGTACTATCCTTTTGATAAGCCAAGAAGGTGGATTAATTCAGGTGGTCTAGGGACTATGGGAGTAGGGCTACCTTATGCAATGGGGTGTCAATTAGCATTCCCAGATTCCCAGGTTGCTTGTGTTACTGGTGAGGCATCCATACAAATGTGCATCCAAGAACTATCTACATGCAAACAATTTCATCTTCCTATAAAAATCATTAATCTTAACAATAGATATATGGGCATGGTTAGGCAGTGGCAAGAATTCTTTTATGGTAATAGATACGCAGAATCCTATATGGATGCCCTTCCCGACTTTGTTAAATTGGCAGAAGCTTATGGGCATGTCGGTATGAAAATTGAGAAATCATCAGATATTGAGCCAGCTCTAAAAGAAGCGTTCAGTGAAAAGCTTAAGGAAAAGCTTGTATTCATGGACTTTATTACGGATCAAAATGAAAATGTGTTCCCTATGATTCCAAATGGAAAAGGACTTTCTGAAATGATCCTTGCCGGAGATTCATAGTTGAGACATATTATTTCATTGTTGATGGAAAATGAATCAGGGGCCTTATCAAGAGTGTCTGGTCTCTTTTCTGCTCGTGGATACAATATTGAGTCATTATCTGTCGCTCCTACTGAGGACCCAACGCTTTCACGAATGACAATTGTCACTAGTGGGTCGGATGCTGTTATTGAACAAATCATCAAACAACTAAATAAGCTAATTGATGTGGTTAGGGTTCTTGATCTTAATGACGGAAAACATATCGAAAGGGAGTTGATGTTAGTTAAAGTTAAAGCATCAAATCAATACCAAGATGAAATGAAGAGGATTTCAGATATTTTTAGAGGTCGTATTATTGATGTCTCTGATAATACTTTTACAATAGAGGTAACAGGATCATCCAGTAAGTTGGATGCCTACCTTGAAAGCCTTGACAGTGACTCAATAATTGAAACTGTTCGAACTGGAGCATTAGGAATTGGTCGGGGTGACCGAATTCTAAAGGCTTAATTAAAAATTTAAAGGACATATATGAAGCGCTACTATGACAAAGATGCAGATTTAAATATTATCAAAGCGATGAAGGTCGCTATAATCGGTTACGGCTCGCAAGGGCATGCACATGCAAACAATCTTAAAGAATCGGGAGTCGAGGTTGTTGTTGGCCTAAGGCCTGGATCTAATTCAGAAAAAAAGGCTTCTGATGCAGGATTAAATGTAATGACTGTAGAAGCTTCAACAGCTTGGGCTGATCTAGTTATGATTTTAGCTCCAGACGAATTTCAAGAAAAAATTTACAATGAAAGTATTGAGCCGAATTTAAAACATGGTTCTGCATTAGCTTTTGCTCATGGTTTTAACATACACTTTAAGCTCATCAAACCTCGTCCTGATTTAGACGTAATTATGATTGCTCCAAAAGCGCCTGGACATACCGTAAGATCCGAGTTTGTTAAGGGTGGCGGCATTCCAGACTTGATTGCTGTAGAACAAGATGCTTCAGGCAAAGCAAAGGACGTAGCGCTCTCTTACGCTTCCGCAATTGGTGGGGGTAGGACTGGTATTTTAGAAACTACATTCAAAGATGAAACAGAGACCGATTTATTTGGTGAGCAGGCAGTATTATGTGGTGGGACTACGGCACTTGTACAAGCCGGATTTGAAACATTGGTAGAGGCTGGGTATGAACCAGAAATGGCTTACTTTGAATGCTTGCACGAACTAAAACTTATTGTCGACCTTATGTATGAAGGTGGTATAGCTAATATGCGTTATTCCATCTCGAATACCGCTGAATATGGAGATGTTACTAGGGGACCTAGAGTAGTAACCTCTGACACAAAAGTAGAGATGAAAAAAATTCTCGCTGAAATTCAAGATGGTTCCTTTGCAAAAGAGTTTGTTAAAAATGTAGGCTCACTCCCAGAAAGAAGAGAAAAACAAAAGCAGCATAAAATTGAAGAGGTGGGCGAATCACTACGATCAATGATGCCTTGGATTAACAAAATTGTTGATAAGTCAAAAAATTAATTGGGAAAATCTACCTACCCTATTGTAGCTAAAGAGGGATGGCCTTTCCTGGGCCTTTCTCTTTTAATAAGCTTGGTTCTAACATTCACACATAATCCTCTAAGCTGGCCTACATGGATTATCACATTATTTATACTACAATTTTTTCGTGACCCCGAAAGAAGTAAACCGTCCGGAAAGGATCTAGTTTTATCTGCTGCAGACGGCAAGGTAATAGTGATAGAAAAAACAATAGACCCCTACCGGAATAAAGAAGCTATAAAGGTGAGTGTATTTATGAATGTCTTTAATGTGCATTCGAATAAGAGCCCCGTAGATGGAAAAATTCTTGAAAAATTTTATTATCCAGGGAAGTTTCTTAATGCCTCATTATCAAAAGCATCCCTAGAAAATGAACGGTGTGCAATTACTATTGAAACAAAGAGCGGTAAGGTTGTAACGTGTGTACAAATTGCTGGTCTAATTGCTAGAAGAATTTTGTGCTACAAGGAAAAGGGGCAAAGTATTATGGGTGGTGAGCGTTATGGATTTATAAGGTTCGGTTCTCGAGTTGACCTCTATCTTCCCTTAACCGCAAACATAAAAGTGAGTCTTGGCCAAACCGTTAAAAATACTGAAACTGTTATCGCTAAAATATAATTTAACTAGGCCGAAGGAAGATGATCCCATAGCTCTTTTAAGGCCTGCTCATATACATCTCTTTTGAAGTCAATAATTTGCTTAACAGGAGACCAAAAATTATCCCATCTCCAGTCGTCAAATTCCGGTTTTTTTGTATTTTTTAAAAAAATATCGGAATCTTTACCAGTTAGCCGTAACAAAAACCAAATCTGCTTTTGACCTTTGTAGCGATCTCGCCAATCCTTCCTAATCCAGTTCTTAGGTACGTCATACCTTAACCAGTCTTTTGTTCTGGCAAGAATCTCTACATGACGAGGGTAAAGGCCAACCTCCTCTTTTAATTCTCTGTACATAGCGACCTCAGGGCTTTCTCCGTCATTAATGCCTCCTTGTGGAAATTGCCATGCATCCTCATCAGTTCTTTTTGCCCATAAAACCATTTTTTTTTCATTGCAAATTACTATCCCGACATTTGCCCGGTAGCCCTCTTTATCAATCATAATGTTATCCTTGTCTTATATAAGCATTTTTCCACAAAAATCTAAAATTTAATAGAATTCAATTATGAGCATCAGAAATAAATTATTTTTACTCTTATTGATGAGTATGCTCATTATCTCACTTACATTTACTTTTTTAAGTCGGATTGAGCCTGTAAATAGAGCCTATATAACAAATCAGGGTGAGAATACTGTATCGGTTGTAGACCTAAATACTCTATCAGTAGAACAAAAAATTGCTGTAGGCTCTAGCCCGCTGGGTATCGCAATTGTTCCATCAAAGAATCTGGCAGTTATTGGCAACGTAGATAGTAAAAATTTATCTATAATCAATTTAGATAAGAATGAGGTTACAAGGACGATACCATTAGATAGCGCCCCGCTGGGAATAGTTGCTAATGCTTCAGGAGATAAGGTATTCATTACTAGTTGGTTTAAAAATCAAGTGCTTGCTTTATCAACCCATGATTTTTCTATCATACATTCATTCTCTGTGGGCATTACCCCGTCAGGGATTGCATTTAACGAAAAATATAATGCAATTGTAGTCGCCAATCGAGATGCCGATACAGTGGAAATATATGATGCAGATAATTATAAGTTACGAAAAAAAGTTAAGGTAGGGTCTCATCCTTACGGCATATCAACCAATAGTAGCTTTATATTGGTTGCGAATGTTTATGATGACACTATCAGCATCATTAATATGGAAAATTGGGTACAAAAGGTTATTAAGGTAGGGTTTTATCCCTACAATGCCATTGTGCATAAAGAAAAAGCTTATGTTACAAATGCGCAAGGTGACAACATAAGTATTATTGATCTGAAAACGTTTCAAGAGATTAAGAAAATCAATACTGGGGAAACGCCAGAAAATATAAGCATTGATAAGATTAATAACCGGCTGATTGTAACCAATTGGGGTTCAGACTCAGTAACTATAATCGACTTAAAAATACAAGAACCAATAGCGCAAATTAAAACTGGCTTGCAAAGCCGAGCATTTGGTCAATTTATTTACACAAAATAGCCTATTCATAAGAAAACGAAAGTTGTTTGTAGTAAAATTCATTTATTAATTAAAATTATAAGGATTTATAACCAATGAAGAAATTAATACTTTTTGTATCTGCTTTAATATTTTCTCTATCAGTGCTTGCTCACGGACCAACGCCTCAAAAAGTTCAAGAGTCAATAACGGTAAATGTCTCTCCTGAAAAAGCATGGGAACTAGTTAAGGACTTCGGTTCGATTAGCAAGTGGCATCCTGCAGCTAAGGAAACTAAAATTGAAAAGAGAGGCGATGATACTTACCGTGTCATTACTCTTGAGTCGGGAGATAAGCTTGAAGAGAAATTTAGATCTATTGATGAGAAATTTAAAAAAATTAAATGGGAAATTACAAAAGGTAACGTGCCTTTCACTGACTTCAATTCATATATGATTGTTTCTAAAGGAGCTAGCGCCAACGAATCAGTTATTCAGTGGACTGCAAGATTTTATCGAGTATATAAACTTAATCCCCCTATTCCAGAAGGGCAAGATGATGCCACAGCCAAAGAGGCTGTCCAGGGGATTGTGGATGCTGGTCTCAAGGGTCTAAAAAAAGTATTAGAAGCGAAGTAATTCTGAACCATTTTATGGAGAGCGGATTTTTTTAATCCGCTTTTTTTATGCTTATTTTAAACGAACAAAAAAATCCAAGAATGTTAGCAGTATGGTTGCATGGCCTTGGGGCTGATAGCTCTGACTTTAAAGGGGTTATAAAAATGATGGGCCTTCCTGAGATTGAATTTATTTTGCCTAATGCCCCAATAATCCCTATTTCGGTAAATCAAGGATTGGAGATGCCAGGATGGTATGACATCAAATCCCTTTCATTTGAGCATCATGACATTGCTGGGATGCAAAAATCTATGGAGTATATAGAGGAAATTATTTCTCAAAGAATCAAAATATGCTCTGATTCAATAAAAATATGTTTAGTGGGTTTTTCTCAAGGAGCAGCACTGGCATTATTTTTGGGTTTACGTACCGCCATTAAACTCGATGGTATTATTGCTTTATCAGGATATCTTCCGTGTATAAATGAAGATATAATCCTACCAAAAATTCCCATTCTTGCTGCTCATGGCATCCATGATGATATTATTAATATAAATTATGCTAAGCAAAGCTTTTGTGACTTAATGCCGCTGAGTAATTTTCAATTCTTAACATTTCAAATGGGTCATGAGGTTATAGAAGAGGAAATTATGCATATTAAACAATTTTTACAGAGGTTATAACTATGGTAGATAAAAATTTAAGTATTGAAAAAATTTTAGTGGAGCTAGAATCAATCGTCAGCAAAATGGAAGAGGATAATCTTAACTTAGAAGACTCTTTAGCATCATATGAGAAAGGGATCTCATTGGTCAAGCTAGCCCAAGAAAACTTAAAAAAAATTGAGCAGCGAGTACAGATGCTTTCTAAAAATGATGAGTTAGCAGAGTTTAATCCGGATGACTAGAGTCGCAGAAGTGATTTGGATATCGCATCATCAACAAAAAGTAGAGTTAGAGCTTAGCCGCTTCTTTAAGGAGAAAGATCGCTCATTATTGAGGGATGTGTGTGAATATACGGTGCTTAATGGTGGTAAGCGTTTAAGAGCTCTTCTTATATATGCTATTGGCGATAACAACAAAAATCCTGATAAGTATTTGAATGGTCTTGCTGTGGCAATAGAGTTAGTTCATGCCTATTCATTAATCCATGACGATCTTCCATCAATGGATAATGATGATTTGCGAAGAGGTAAGCCTTCGTCTCATATTAAATTTAGTGAAGCCCAAGCCATCTTGGCTGGCGACACACTTCAATCTCTTGCCTTTGAATTACTTTCTTCGGAGCAATTTAATGTAGGTGACAAGATAAAGATAAGAGTGCTCAATATATTGTCCCAGTCTATTGGTTTAAATGGAATGGCTTTAGGTCAATCGATAGATATAGAGAGCGCTGAAAAAGAATTAAATTTAAAATCATTAGAGCTTTTGCAGAGATTAAAAACAGGCGCACTGATAGAGGCCTCTTGCATTATGTCTTATATCGTTTCTGACAATTATAATCAAAAGTATGAAACAGATATAGCTTCAATAGGTAGGTTGATAGGGAAAATCTATCAGATTACAGATGATATCATAGACTTTGAGTCAGATACAAAAACATTAGGCAAAACGGCTGGCAAGGATGCTAAAAATAAAAAGCCAACCTATATATCATTGATGGGGCTAACAGAAGCTAAAAGGATTAAGGCGGCATTATTTTCTACTCTACTCAAAGAAATAAAAGATTTTCCAAGCGACTTATCAGCCCTAAATAATCTTGTAAACTACATTTATAAAAGAATTCACTAAATGGCCCTATTAGAAAAGATAAATTTTCCGAAAGACTTAAAAAGCTTAAAAAGAAGCGAGTTGAAGCTATTGGCAAAGGAGTTAAGGGAATTTGTTATTAAAAGTGTATCGAAGACTGGTGGGCATCTATCCTCAAATCTCGGGGTAATTGAACTAACCATAGCATTACATTATGTCTACGATGCACCAAAAGATAAGCTAATTTGGGATGTTGGCCATCAAACATATGCACATAAGGTACTAACAGGAAGAAAAGGTGAGATGCATACACTAAGACAAAAAGATGGACTCTCAGGCTTCCCTAGAAGATCGGAAAGTATCTATGATGAGTTTGGTACCGGCCATTCCAGCACATCCATATCTGCTGCATTAGGTGTGTCAGAAGCATTAAGAAAAAGAAAATCTAAGAATAAAGCAATTGCAATTATTGGTGATGGGGCAATGACTGCTGGAATGGCATTTGAAGGCCTAAATCATGCCGGCAGCACTGATAATAACTTTTTGGTTATTCTTAATGATAATGATATGTCTATCTCAAAAAATGTAGGTGCGCTGAATAACTACCTTGCACGTTTACTTACAGGAAAACTTTATGATGGATTAAAAAAATCAGGCAAGGCCGTATTCGCTAAAGTTCCACCCGTGCTGGAATTGGCAAGGAAAACTGAAGAGCATATGAAGGGAATGGTTATTCCGGGGACATTATTTGAGGAGTTTGGGTTTAATTATGTCGGTCCTATTGACGGGCATGATCTTGATGTTTTGATTGATACGCTAGAGAATATAAAAAAAATTGATGGTCCTCAATTCCTTCATGTAGCAACCAAAAAGGGCTTTGGTTATGACCCTGCACAGAATGATCCAAACAAATTTCATGGAGTTGGACAGTTTAATCCGGCGAATGGCCAATCAAAAGATATAGCTAAATCACTAACCTACACCCAGGTTTTTTCTACATGGTTAATGAATGCTGCAAAAAAAAATGTCCATCTTTGTGCTATCACCCCGGCAATGTCAGACGGATCAGGCCTAAATGAATTTGCAAAAAAATATCCAGCAAGATATTACGATGTTGGGATTGCTGAACAGCACGCCCTAACCTTTGCGGCAGGCTTAGCCTTGTCAGGAATTAAGCCTGTAATAGCAATATACTCTACCTTTCTTCAAAGAGCTTATGACCAACTTATTCATGATATTGCCATTCAGAATATACCTATGTTATTTGCTATAGATCGGGCAGGCCTAGTAGGGGCAGATGGAGCGACGCATTCTGGAAACTTTGACATATCATTTATGCGATGTATCCCAAATCTAATCTTAATGGCGCCATCCAATGAGTCTGAATGCTTTGAAATGCTTTCATTTGGATATGAGTATAACGGTATCTGTGCTGTTAGGTATCCAAGGGGACAGAGCCCCAACAACACGATACATCAATTAAAACAGCCTATACGGCTAGGTTGCGCAAACAAAGTTCGCACAGGGAAAAAAGTGGCAATTTTAGCTTTTGGTCCAATTATTGAAACCTGTCGTGAGGTAGCTGATGAAATTGATGCGTCACTAATTGATATGAGATTTATTAAACCAATTGATAAAAAGATGATCAAAGAAATAAGCAAAGACCATGAGCTGATAGTTTCCGTCGAGGAAAATACTGTTAATGGTGGTGCAGGCTCTGCCGTTCTTGAAGTTATTAGTGAATCGAACATTGCATGCAAGACCTTGGTGCTTGGTATTCCTGATAGGTTTTTCGAGCATGCTTCTCAGCAAGAGGTACTTAAGGCCTGTGGGCTTGATAAACAAAGTATAATACGTAAAATTGTTAAACAACTTAATGGATGATAAAATCTTGATCTCAATTAAAAGCAAAGACCCTAAATGAATAGACCAACAAATCCTGAACTAATTGAAGACGTACAGAATACCTCTGATAAAAGGCATCTAGATATTGATCAGGTTGGAATACGATCTATAAAACACCCCATTATTGTTAAGGATAAAAATGGAGGATTTCAGCATACAATTGCTAATTTTAATATGTATGTGCATTTGCCCCATAACTTCAAAGGCACACATATGTCGAGGTTTGTTGAAATTCTCAATGAAAATTTTGAAGCTATTTCAGTTAAATCATTTGAGACCATACTTAACCAAACACTAGAAAGGCTCGAATCAAAAGCTTGTGATATAGAAATGACTTTTCCTTATTTTATAAACAAAAAAGCCCCTATTTCTGGTGTAATGAGTCTATTAGATTATGAGGTAAGCTTTATAGGGAAAATTGTAGGTGGAGTATTTACTAATACAACAAAAGTTCTTGTTCCAGTAACAAGTTTATGCCCTTGTTCAAAAAATATCTCTGACTACGGGGCTCATAATCAAAGATCACATGTAACTGTCACCATACAAACTAATGATTTAGTTTGGATAGAAGATATTGTTGAGATAATTGAGAAACAAGCCTCTAGTGAGCTTTATGGATTACTAAAACGCCCAGATGAAAAGTTTGTAACAGAAAAAGCTTATGACAATCCTAAGTTTGTTGAAGATATGGTTAGGGATATTGCATCAGAGCTAAATAAGCATAAGAGCGTTGATAATTTTATTGTGGAGTCAGAAAACTTTGAGTCGATTCATAATCATTCTGCTTATGCATTAATTCGAGGTGGAAATATTTTTTAGGTTATATATTTTTTAGGTTATATATTTTTTGGAAAATCTTTTAATCCAAAGAATATAATCAAAAATCCCAGAAGTGGGAGAAGTGCTGAAAGTGAAAATGTCATTTCAGCACCGACACTTTCAATCATATATCCACCACCCAAACCACCAATCGCACCTCCAACCCCATAGGTAATACTGTTATAAAGAGACTGGCCTCTCGCGTGATGGTCTTTATTAAAAAAATGTTCGACGATGTGTATGGAAGCGACATGGAAGCTTCCAAACGTTGCTGCATGCAATATTTGAGCAAAAATCAAAATAATCAAATGATCTACGTATGCACCAATCAAATAAAACCTTATCACAGCAAATGCCAGGCTAATTAATATGACTTGCCTTACATTTATTGCCTTTAAAATTTTTGGCATGAGCAAGAAAATGAAAATTTCACAAATCACACCGATAGACCATAGGCAGCCGATCATGAAATTTGAATAGTTATTCGATTTAAGAAAAATAGAATAGAAATTGTACAAAAGCCCATGAGATGAAACCATTAAGGCGCACCCTACTAATAAAAACATAACCTGAGGATTTTTAATGACGCTAATAATTGGCCTTCTTATAGTGTCTTCTGGCTTTATTTTTTTTTCGGGTATAGATGTTGAAGATATGAAGATTGCAGCCTGAGTTATAAGCAAAGCCCATACAACAGAATTTATACTAAGCTGATCTATTATAAATCCTAGGAAAAAAGCAGCACAAATAAAACCAATAGAGCCCCACAATCGAATTCGGCTATAGCTACTATCGCCCTTATGAGACGCTAAATGTGAAAGCGTAAGGGACTCTGCAAGAGGTAATGTTGAGCTGGTAAAAATGCTCATGGCCATCATAATCAAAAGCATTGATGCGAATGTATTGGCCCAGAAAATCCCACAAAAACCGATTACCCCAACAAAAGCCGTAAATCTTATCCATTTTGCTCTTTCTTCAGTATGGTCAGCAAGCCACCCCCAAAAATTCGGGGCAAAAATTCTGCTAAACTGGAAAAGAGAAAGGAGTATACCGATTTGTAGTGCATCGAACTGGAGGGATTGGAGATAAAGTCCCCAGTATGGGGTGAATAACCCAACAAAAAAATAATAAACAAAATAAAACCTGGCTAATTGCCAAAAAAGTATGGGGGTCACACTGAAAAGGGATGCACTCTTGTAACTTCCATGTTCTGTGCACGATCTCTAAGCACATGATCAATCAACACCAGAGCTAACATTGCCTCAACAATTGGTACTGCTCTGATCGCAACGCAAGGGTCGTGCCTTCCTGTTGTTTTCATCTCTACCTCATTACCTTGCACATCGATTGATTGCCTCTCCTGAGGTATGCTCGATGTTGGTTTAAAAGCAACATTCACCTCAATATTTTGCCCAGTCGAAATTCCCCCAAGGATACCTCCTGCATTATTTGACTTAAAACCCTTCCTAGTAAGTTCGTCTCCATGCTCAGTACCTTTTTGTGAGACACTCATAAATCCCGAACCGATCTCTACACCCTTTGTAGCATTGATACTCATCATAGCCGAAGCAATATCAGCATCCAAGCGACTAAAAATAGGCTCTCCTAATCCGATAGGCATATTTATTGCTTGTACGAAAATTTTGGCTCCGACAGAGTTTTTGTCGGAACGAATTGCGTCAAGGTAAATGCCTAAATCTTCTACTATTAAGCTGTCTGCAGCAAAAAAAGAATTGTTATTAACTACATTCCAATCCGTTATGGGGATAATTTTTTCACCTAATTGAGTTAGGCAAGCACGAATATCAATTTGCAATTGTTCCTTTAACCATTTTTTTGCAACTGCGCCAGCCGCAACCCTAACTGCAGTTTCCCTAGCGCTTGATCGTCCACCACCCCTATAATCTCGAATGCCATACTTTTGTTGGTAGGTAAAATCAGCGTGCCCAGGTCTAAAGGTTTCTTTTATTTTAGAATAATCTTGACTGCGTTGATCTTTATTTCTAATAATCAATCCTATTGGTGCGCCAGTGGTTTTTCCTTCAAAAACACCTGAAAGTATCTCTACCGCATCATCTTCTTTTCTTTGGGTTACAAATCTAGATGTGCCCGGCTTTCTTCTATCCAAATCAACTTGCAAATCTGCCTCGCTAAGACTTAATCCTGGAGGACAGCCATCAATAACCCCTCCAATTGCTGGGCCATGGGATTCGCCAAATGATGTAAGGGTAAAGAGTTGCCCAAATGTATTGCCTGACATATATTATTCCTAAAATATCACTGAAGTTTATTCTTAAATTATATCATTTGAATAGATTTTCATTTATTTATGATGATTCAACAACATGATAATTACCAGGTTCTAAATCCCCTATTTTATAATCACCAATACTTAGCCTTACAAGCCTAAGGGTAGGAAATCCAATCGCAGCTGTCATTTTCCTTACCTGCCTATTCTTACCTTCTGTAATTCTAATTTCTAACCATGAAGTTGGTATCGAATTTCTCTTTCTAATTGGCGGGACTCTTTCCCACAGTCTGGGCTCATCTATCATTTTAGCTTTTGCTGGTTTCGTAAAGTATTTAGAAATCATAACTCCTTTTTCAAGCTTTGATAGGTCGTCTCTACTAGATATATTTTCAACTTGGGCTACGTATACTTTCTCTATGCTGCTTGATGGATCAGATAATTTGTTCTGCAATGCTCCATTGTCAGTTAAAATGACTAGACCTTCGCTATCTGTATCTAAGCGACCAGCGGGATATACGTTTTTGTGGGGTATAAATTCTTTTAATGTAGGATAAACTTCATGCTCCGAAAATTGAGTAATTACCCCATAAGGTTTATTGAAAATAATTAACATAAATTTTTAACGGCAAGAAAGGCATCTATGACAAGTAAAATAATAATTCCTAATAATGGCGAATCGATAGATATTGATTCTAACCTAAACCTACAAGTTCCGGATAGGCCAATTATTCCGTATATAACTGGGGATGGAATAGGTGAGGATATTACGCCCCCAATGCAAGAGGTCGTTTCCTCTGCTATAAGAAAAGCATACGGTGCTACCAAAGAAATTGTTTGGATGGAAGTCTTTGCTGGAGAAAAAGCTACTAAGATTTATGGTGAGAACATATGGCTTCCTGATGAGACTATTAAGGCAATGAAGGACTATGTTCTTTCCATCAAAGGGCCTCTAGCAACCTCTGTAGGCGGAGGGATTAGGTCCCTCAATGTAGCATTAAGACAACAACTTGATCTGTATGTATGCTTAAGGCCCATTAGATACTTTGAAGGCGTCCCAAGCCCACTAAAAAGACCAGCTGATACCAATATGGTTATATTTAGGGAAAATACTGAAGATATCTATGCGGGTATCGAATACGAATCAGGCTCAAATGAAGCAAGTATGATTATGGGGCTGTTAGAGCAGTTTGGCCATAAAGACAAAATTCGATTTCCAAACACCTCCGCTATTGGCATTAAACCGGTATCCGTAGAGGGGAGTCAAAGATTAATTAAAAGGTCCATAGAGTATGCTATAGCTACCAACCGTAAATCAGTCACCCTTGTGCATAAAGGTAATATTATGAAGTTTACCGAAGGGGGATTTAAAGAATGGGGCTACGAATTAGCTAAAAAAGAATTTGGGGCTATAGAAAATAATTCTGGTGTGGTTGAGATTTTAGTTGGTGAAAAAAAAGTGGTCATAAAAGATATGATTGCTGACGCGTTCCTACAAGAAATTTTATTGAATCCTATGGATCATGACGTTGTAGCAACTCTTAATCTTAATGGGGACTATATATCCGACGCATTAGCAGCTCAGGTGGGGGGGATTGGAATATCACCGGGTGCAAACTTATCAGACAGCACTGCTATCTTTGAAGCTACTCACGGAACGGCTCCTGCTATTGCCGGGAAAAACATAGCCAATCCAAGCTCATTAATACTTTCTGCTGAGATGATGTTGACTCATATGGGGTGGGCTGATGCTGCGGATATTCTAATTTCTAGCTTCGAGAAAACGCTGAAGGAGAAAAAAGTTACTGCTGACTTTTCCAGTCAAATTCCTGGATGTAAGCCTTTATCAACGATTGATTTTTCTAAAGCACTTATTTCAAACATGTAAAAAAAAGGCCCTTTAAACAAGGGCCTTTTTAAAACTAACCTTTTTGAATATTTGAAGCCTGTTTGCCTTTAGGGCCGTCTGTTACTTCAAAAGTAACAGTTTCACCTTCTTTTAAACTTTTATAACCATCGTCAACGATAGCTGAAAAGTGAGCAAATAAGTCATCACCACCATCTTCACGAGTGATAAAGCCAAAACCTTTTGAATCATTAAACCATTTTACTGTTCCTGTTGCCATTGCATAAATCCTTTTAATATTATTATGAAATTAAAAACTCATAAAAGAGCTTCATTTTAAATTAACCAGCTGGCTGAATATTTGAAGCCTGCTTGCCCTTAGGGCCGTCAGTTACTTCGAAAGAAACTCTTGCGCCTTCTTTTAAACTTTTATAACCATCGTCAACGATAGCTGAAAAGTGAGCAAATAAGTCATCACCACCATCATCGGGAGTGATAAAACCAAAACCTTTTGAATCATTAAACCATTTTACTGTTCCTGTTGCCATTGCATACATCCTTTACTAATTGGGGAGGCACCCTAAAATAAGATCAAGAATTGCACTTGGGAGACTTAATTAAGATAAGAAAACTCAAATAGAACTTGAAATACTGCACCTGATTAGTTTTTTACGTGTATTTAATACAAATGTCAAGATAATTTATTGGTAATTCTCTTTAATCGTAAAATCCACTTAAATATTTTTCTAGTTCCTCAGCAGAAATTGCCCCAGGTAATCGCTTGCCGCTTTCAAGAATAATAGTAGGGGTTGAGCTTATACCTAGGCTTTTTGCAAGGCTAATTGTTTCTTTAATTGGTGTGTCACAATCGCCCTTATTTTTTGGGAGCTTATTACTTACCATAGCTTCAGTCCATGCTTCCGATCGATTTTTACTGCACCAGACCTTGGCTGATTTTGTCTCAGCTTTAGGGTGAATGGCCAGCGGAAATAGAAAGTTATATACCGTGACATTATCAATTCTTGCTATTGTTTCTTTTTCTAGTTTTCTACAAAATGGACATTCAATATCAGAAAATACTGCTATTTTTCTCTCTCCATTCCCTTTTTGAATCTTAATTGCCTGGTCAAAAGGAAGGCTGCTAAAATTAATTCTAGTTAACTTATCAAGTCTATCTGCAGTTAGGTCTATTTTGGTGTGTGGGTTTACCACCCTGCCCTCAATGATCAAAAAAGAAAAGGATTCATCAGAATAAATAATCTGATCCCCTAAAAAAATTTCATACAGATTATTATAATTTGTCTTTTGTATGCTTTTTATTGGCAGGTTAGGGTAACTTTTAATGATCATTTTCCTTAGTGTATCTTCATCAGAAAATACAAGAGAAGGAATTAGGAAAAGCAAGGGAATAATAATTTTCATTGGGTGGCCTGGTTAACAATGTGTTTTTTTAACAGTCTGTTATTTAATATAGAGCTGATTGCCTTTAGTGTCGAGCTGTGCTTGTTAAGCTTATGTATGCAATGGTTGTTATGAACAGTATTGCTTAAACAATCAGTAAGAAATGAAAGCTGAGAAACATCTTTTTTTCTCATTCTTTCATATTTCCTTAAAAAGTTTTTATTTCCAGCATCCTTAACCTTTCCCTGGCTTAAGAGAAGCTCTATGGCTCTGATATCTCTCAATCCTAAATTAAGGCCTTGGCCAGCTAAAGGATGGATAATATGTGCTGCATCTCCAATCGCTAAAATTCTTTTATTAAATACCTGGTCCAAAGATTTTGACTTTAGGTTAAATGATTTTTTAGGGTCTAAGGCTGAGTCTACAGTAAACTTTTTGTTTATTCTTTCTTCAAAATAACTTTTGAATGCCTCTGGTGTTAACACTGACAATAAGCTTTTTAATTCATTATTGCAGGACCATACTACACCCACCTCACCCTGGTCTAATGGGAGTAAAGCTAAAATACTGTCTTCAAAGAAATATTGTGAAGCGCAATCAAATCTACCTTCCTTTGAATGAAAAGAAAAGGTAAGGGCTTCTTGGTCATATTGCTTTATTATCTTTTCAAAGCCTCCGCTGCTAATTTCTTCATCTTCAGCATCACAAACTACCAAAAGTGACGCCTCAATGGATTGACTGTTACTGACACAGTTAACATGTTCATGGTTTGCTGTACAAGCTACATCTTTGACACTAACGCTTTTTATACTTGTTGGATTTATTGAAGTCAATGCGCAAATAAAATCTTTTTGCTTAACCATAAAAGCTAAGTTATCTATAAACAATTCGTCTGCATCGAAACTATATTTTTCATTAGCTGGCACATTAAGCAAATCCATCTTTCTTATTTCATGAATACTATCAAAAAAACTTTCAGGAAAGCCTATACTCCTCAGCCAGTCAATAGCGGAAGGGGTAATAGCAAAAAAGCTGTCATTATGTAAAGGGGTGCCGCTTGTTATATGTAGTACCTCATAACCAGACTTATCAAGCATAATCGCACACATATGACTGATGATGCCTGACCCTCTAACCGCTATCGCTCTTTTTTTATTCGCCATAGCTCATCTTTTGAACAAACCTTTTTTTTAATGGAGAAATGCAATCTAGCAAAGTTAGTGACAACCCCCTGAGCCTCCTAACACCCACCAAATCATTAGAAAAAAATGTGGCGAGATGGTCTGTTATATTCATAATATCAGCTGCTTTATTATGGCGTAATTGATTAAATTCAGCAGCAATATTGGGTTCAATTGATTTCACTGATAAACCCTTAATGAATGTTGATAAAGCAAAGGCCTCCCTTATCCCTACATTCAAACCCTGACCAGCTACAGGATGCATTACCTGAGATGCATTCCCGATTAATATCACATCGGGATTGATGATATTGAGCAATCTTGAGCTTCTTAAGGGAAATGTGTTACGGCTGGATATTTTGGTAAATGTTCCCGCGCGACTACCAAAATTTTCCTGTAACCTTTGCAACAACAGGTGATCATCTAGCTTAAGCAATGCATTGATCGTGTTTTCAGGTCCAGTCCAAACAAGGGTGTATGTATCGTTCTTGTTTGGCAAAAGAGCGATAGGCCCTTGCGAAGTAAATCGTTCGTAGGCTCTTCCTTTATGAGCTTTGTCAGCTTTAACTGGTGCAATTAAGGCTGTATGGTCCAATTGTTTCTCTTCGCGCTCAATTTTTAGGCCATCAATGCTTGAGTGGCCTCCATCCGCAAGAACTAAGAGATCGTAGGGCAATGTTTTTTTTACATTTTTTACTTGAAATTGAATGCTCTTTTTGAGATTCACTTCCTCCAAACTTTTCGCCTCAGAGTTAAATAATATTTTTACCGACGGAATGGTCGCTATCCGAGCTTTTATCACGCTCATTAAGTCTGCGTATGAAACTATGTAACCCAAAGCATCTTCTTCATAATCTTGTGACCTAAGAAGAGTTCTGCCAAAAGAATTTTTTTGACTGACATGAATTTCATGTATATCAATAACATTTTTTTTGAGCGCATTCCATACTTTAAGCCTGTTGAGTATGAATGCTGAGCTGTTAGACAGGGCAAGTGCTTTGCTATCATGGTAATTAAAATTCTTCGGTTTTGATTCAAGCAAAACAACCTCAAAGCCATTAATGCCCATAAATGCTGCTGAAATTAAGCCAACGGGACCACCCCCAACAATTATGATTTTTTTACTCAAAAATTGATCCTACTAGGCTTTCTAGCTCATTGATCTCTTTCGGAGCATTAATGCTAAGTACTTTATTGCCCTTACTTGTTACCACCACATCATCCTCAATCCTTATACCAATTCCCCAAAACTCTTTTGGTACTGATTCTGATGGCTTTATGTAACAGCCTGGTTCAACAGTAAGTACATTACCTTCTTTTAACAACACAGACTCTTCATTGTTATCAACGTAGTCCCCTACATCATGAACATCTAATCCCAACCAATGGCTAGTTCTATGCATAAAAAATTCACGGTACGTTTTTTTTTCTAGGACTTCATCAACCGTTCCTTTACAAAGACCAAGATCAACCATGCCTTGAACTAAAATATTTAATGCGACTTGGTGTGGCTTGTTAAACGAATTTCCTGGCTTAACCTCTAATATAGATGCCTTTTGAGAAGCAAGCACCAACTCGTATATAGCCTTCTGTGCAAAAGAAAATTTTCCATTCACAGGAAAGGTTCTAGTGATATCTGACGCATAATATTCAAGTTCGCAGCCAGCATCAATAAGCAGGAGATCGCCGTCTCTCAACTTACTATTATTTGCAGAATAATGCAGAGTACAGGCATTAATTCCACCGGCCACTATAGACTGATAGGATGCATCTTTAGCTCCCAACTGCATAAACTGATTAAGAATTGCACCTTCAATCTGATATTCATATAGACCAGGTTTAGTCTTTTGCATTGCTAACTTGTGAGCTTCGGATGCAATATCGGCTGACTTTTGCATCACCTCTATTTCATATTCCGACTTACTAACTCTCATAGCATCGGCTAGGTGGGACAAATTCACAATCATTTCAGGGGTTCTTACCCCAGCTCTTTTTTGCTGCTTATTAATATTAATCCATCCCTGAATCTGGTTCTGTATTTTTTGATCAGCATCTAGAGGAGTATAAATACTTTTAAATTTAGCAATTAGTTTTGGGGCAATTTCACCAATCTTGTCGATACTATAGGCCTCATCAAAACCATACTTATCTCTTGCTGCATCAGGTCCAAATCTAAAACCTTCCCAAGTTTCAAGGTCAGGGTTTTTTTGTCTGCAGAATAAAATTGATTGGGACTTATCACCTGCAAGGATAAAAATAACGGAGTCTGGCTCAGGAAAGTAAGAAAAGTAATGAAAGTAGCTGTCGGATCTATACTTATAATGACAATCACTATTCCTAGTCACTTCTTTTGCATTAAAAATAATAGCAACGCCATCGACTATTTTTTTTTGGAGGTATTTTCTTCTTAAAGCGCACTGATCTATAGACAATTTAACTTAACCCTTCTTTTTGTGATCTATTGGTAAATATTATAGTTGATCTAGACATCTTAATCTCTCAGGCGTTCCAATATCCATCCAAATAGCATTAAGCCTTTGCCCGCTTACCCGACGCTTTCTGATAGCGTCAATTAAGTACGGTGCCAATTTTAAGTGCTTTCCAAGCTCCATATTTTGAAAAAAATTCTTCTTATAAATAGCTATGCCCGTAAAGGTTTTCGCATTAATTTTTTTTTCATTCGATACTAAGTGATTGCTCATTAATGAAAAATCTCCATCTATATTATGCTCGGGGTTCTCAGTTAAAAATAGATGCGCGTCAACGTTGTCTTGTAGGCGGAGACTTAGCAATGTACTGTAATCGAATTGGGTGTAAATATCGGCATTTATAACTACGAATGGGTCAGAACCGATAAGAGGCAGTGCTTTTCTAATTCCACCAGCAGTCTCTAAAACTGTCTCTTCTTCAGAAAAAGAAACCCTGAGATTCCAATTTGAACCTTTTCCCACGTAGTCTTTAATTTTTGATGAAAGGTACGATGTATTAATCACAACGTCGCTAAAGCCTGCGGCCGCAAGGTTTTCTAGATGCCTTTCGAGTAAAGTTTTTCCCTTATGCATTAATAATGGCTTAGGTGTATTTTTAGTCAGCTCACCCATCCGCTCGCCCCTACCTGCAGCAAGAATCATCGCGGTTCTAACCATGGCTTTCCATAGCTTTCATTAAAATATTTCTTAAAGGAAAGAGTTCGCTATATCTTTTGGTAGTGCCTATTAGGTACTTTTCAACTAAATTAATATCTTCCAAATATTGATCCTTTCCGTCCCGGATAGACAGTCGCACAAAAATTCCTAATATCTTCATGTGCCTTTGAACACCCATCCACTCGAAACTTTTATAAAAGTCAGGAAAATCATTATTTTTGATTAAGTTAGCCTCCTTCAACTTTTCCCAATGCCGAACCAACAAATCAATCACCAGATCCTCCTCTAGTTCATAATAAGCATCTTTAAGCAAAGATACTAGATCGTATGTTATTGGGCCATTAACGGCATCCTGAAAATCTATAATTCCAGGACCTGTGTTTCGGTCTATAAACATAAGATTGCGGGAATGAAAGTCGCGATGAACAAAGGACTGGGGCTGATCTAGGTTAGATGAAACAATCAGTTGAATAATCTCTTCTAACGACTTGTTTTCTTTATCATTAAGTATAGTTTTTTTATGTTTACTGAGGTACCACTCTTTAAATAAAGCCATTTCACCAGCTAATAATGCTGCGGAGTAAGTGGGGATATTTTGGTAGTGGCAATTTTTTTGCATACCAAGTAAGGAATTAAGTGCACTTCCATATAAATATGCAGGGCCATGCAGATTAAAAGCATTCCGATAAGTTGTGCTTCCAAAGTCACTCATAAGTATAAAACCATCAGGACTATTAATTTCAAAAAAATCCGGGACTTTAATATTGTCCTTAAGCATTTGTTTACCAATAACAACGAAGCTGGAAATATCCTCCTTATCTGGCGGGGCATCCATCACAATATAACTCTCGCCCTTCTTCCTAACCCTAAAGTAACGTCTAAAACTTGCATCGCTAGATGCAGGCTCAATTAACAGTTTGTCACCAAGTAACCGGGCAATCCAATTTGTGAGCAGATCGTATCTTGTCAAAGTAAATATCTCAATTTAAATTAATAATTATCCATCTTTTTTAAATACTTGAGTTATAATTCCTAACTAACTGATTAATATATAAATTTTTAATCAGAAAAAATAGATAAAGGCATTGAATTAAAATGACTATAGCAGGTTTAAGATAAAAGAATTGAGCAAAAATCTTACAATTTATTCTAGGTTTTTACTTGCGTTATTTGCATATGGATTCGCATCAATTCTACAAGCTGAACCAATAAATAACGAGCAAGTTGTTATCGAGGGTGACGTGCTAGAAAATATTCTAGACAGAAAGCTAAAGGCTTCAGGTAATGCTATTTTATCGCGCGGCAATCAGTCTATTGAAGCAAACGTCATTGAGTATGACCAAGTCTCAGAAGAATTGTATGCTAACGGAAATGTTCTGCTGAAAACTAAATCAAGCCAGATAGAGGGTACGGAGCTTGAGTTATCTCTTGATAGTAATACGGGCTCAATTCCTAATGCATCATTTACCTCCATTCTCAATGCGAGGAATCCAAAATTTAATAACACACTGCGCGGTACTGCGTCTTTACTATTTCTAGAAGGTGAAAGTAAAAAGCGATTGCAGAATGCATCGATTACTACCTGTGAGGCAGGTCAAAATGATTGGTTTATTAATGCGTCTGAATTAGAAATTAATGAAAGATCGCAAAGAGTGGATGCTACAAATGCTGAGCTTGAATTTAAAGGCTTCCCTATACTGTTCTCCCCTTATGTTAACTTCTCCTTTAATGATGATAGGAAGTCTGGGTTTCTAGTACCCAGCATTGGCTCAACATCAAGAAGCGGATTTGAAACAGCCATTCCTTATTATTTTAATCTATCCCCAACAAGTGATGCGACAATAACTCCAAGGTATCTAGGAAAAAGAGGGACCCAAGTTTCTGGAGAATACCGCTATCTTAACGGAGATTTTTCTGGAGAAACGTCATTGGAATATTTGCCCACTGACGACGCATCGAGCCAGGATAATAGATACTATGCAAAAATAAAACATGCCCATGATCTAGGTAATGGTTTTATGGCTGGCTATAATGTTGAGAAAGTTTCTGACGACAATTATTTTGCAGATATGTCATCTTTAATATCAGTAACCAGCCAAGTCAACCTTAATCAAGAAGCTTTTTTAAACTATTCTAATAATAATTGGAATGCCCGGCTACTTACACAGAAATTTCAAAACATTACCTCCTCTTCCCCCTACGAGCGCCTACCATCTCTTACGGTAAATCATGGTAAGCCTTTTGAGAATGCAGAAGGTTTTACCACCTATGAAACAAACACAAATTTTAGCCTGACACAATTTGAAAGAAATAATGATTACGTAGGTACAAGCCCCAACGGAGCAAGGATTACAGTAAGGCCGACCCTGAGCATCCCGTTTGAAAGGCCTTATGGTTTTGTAACGCCTAAGTTGGCAATGGATATAAAGTATTACGATTTAAATGATGCTAATGTAACAAGTAAAGATCTTTACATACCAACGCTCTCGTTTGATAGTGGTTTGTACTTAGATAAAAAAATTAGTTTTAAGGAAAGTACTTTTACACAAACATTGGAGCCAAGAATCTTTTACTCCTACACTCCCTACGAAGACCAATCAATGTTACCAATGTTTGATACCGCTCTCATTGATCTAAATGCACAGTCAATATTTTCTGAGAATCAATTTGTAGGTGGGGATCGGGTTATGGATTCACATCAGGTGACAGTTGGTGGAACAACAAGGTTTATAGATTCGTATGGGATGGAAAGGCTTTCTGGAACGATTGCACAAAGATTTTATATAGACGATAGAAAAGTGCTTAACGAATCTCAATTTAACAACTCATCGGCACAAAATGACTCATCGGATCTATTTTTATCGGCTTCCGCATTAATTGCCAAAGGGTTGAAATTAAATGTCGATACCCAATACAATCTCGATGAAAGTAGCACAAACAGAGCAACCATAGGCGCAAAATATAACCCAAGACCAGGAAAACTTCTGAATGCAGGCTACAGATTAATTGATAATCCAGCAAATAGTGCAAATGATATTAAGCAAATTAATATTGCAGGCCAATGGCCGCTTGGTTCAGGGTGGTCAACAGTAGGAAGATATAACTATGACCTAAAAAGTTCTTCGATTATTGAGAGTTTGGCTGGGGTAGAATTTGATGCAGGTTGTTGGTCAGCCAGTGTGCTACTGCATAGCCTTGCATTAGGAACGACAGAAAAACGAAACGACACCATATTCTTCCAGTTGGAACTGGGTGGTTTAGGGTCGCTTGGCACCGGTTCACAAGGATCTTTAACAGAAGTTCTTGATAGAAATGTTCCCGGGTCATTTGGATTGGACCAGCTTCCTGAGTCATACAGGAATGAAAATCAAAAATAATTTATAAGAATGCGATTTATTAAAAATATACTAATTTTAGTGGTGCTGATTTCATCTGGCGCTGCTCTTGCTTTAGATTACAAAGACTATGAGCCGCTTGACAAGATTATAGCGATAGTGGAAAAAGATGTAATAACTGAAAAAGAATTGGAGGAAGCGTTATTGCGCATTAATGAAAGCCTTCAAGGTATCAATGCTCCCAACCAGCCCAATAAAGCGGAAATTAGAAAGACAGTTTTAGATCAATTAATAGAAAAAAAAATAATAGGCCAGTATGCTGAGCAAAGTCAGATCATCATTGACTCAGAGCAGGTTGATAATGCGTTGAAAAATATTGCCGCTAATAACAACATCACACTTACACAGCTTAAAGAGTCAGCTCAAAATAAAGGCGGCTTGGATGACTTGTATGAAGAAGTTCGGTTTCAATTAACACTTCGGACGATAAAAGAACGAGCAATTTATTCTCAGATAAATATTTCTGATTATGAGATTAAAAAATTTATTGAGCAAGAACGATTATTGCACCCAGATCAATATAGTATTTCTCATATATTGATTAAAAAAAATAATACCAATGAAGAAGAAATAAACCAAAGACTTGAAAAGGTTTTAGAGGAACTGCAATCTAAATCATTTCCTGATATTGCAAAGCAATTTTCTGAAGGTCCATTTGCTGAAAAATCGGGGTTCATGGGATGGTTTGAGCTCAATAATCTTCCTACTATTTTTATCGATCACGTTAAGGGAATGAAAGGTGGAGAGATGTCAGTGCCTTTTATGTCTGATAATGGATATCATATTCTTTTTCTAAATGAAATCAAAAATACAAGCGTAAAAGAAAAAATTTTTTCCACTCAATTTAACATCAACCAAATTTTATTAAAAAAAAATCAAGTTACAGCAGAAAGTGACCTTATATCTAAGCTAAAAAATATTAAAAATCAAATTGTAGATGGCCTTCCCTTTGGTGACGCAGCAGCCCAGTACTCGGAAGATGTATCTTCTGCAAAAGAAAGTGGCGCCCTTGGATGGGTAGATAGAAATAATTTACTGCCAGAGTTTCAAGTGGAGCTTGATGCTGCCTCAAACAACACAATCGTAGGCCCTTTTAAAACTTCGGCAGGCTGGCATTTAATTGAATTAATTGGGAAGCGAGACAAAGACATAACCGAAGAATCACTGAGTTTAACAGCCCGGCTTCAGCTTCTTAACTATAAAGCGGAAATAAGATATAAAGATTGGTTTCATGACTTAAAACAGCAGTCTAATATTGAAATATTAACCGATAACTAATGGGTAATAAGTTACCTAAAATTATCATTAATTGCGGCGACCCCTCAGGAATTGGGCTTGATCTGTTGGTTTTTCTTGCAGAAAAACCTTTTAATGCCTGCATTACCATTCTAGCCAACAAAGAAGCGTTAATGAAAAGGGCGGAGCTTCATGGTAAAAAAATATTATTTCAAAAAGATCCGTCTCTTCATAAAGGCAAGGGTTTCCTTTATATAAAAAATGTAACTTATGAAAATATTGTTACCCCGGGCATACCAGACAAAAAGAACGCGCTAGCTCAGCTGCGAATGATAGATTATGCAGTTAAAGAATGTATTGCAACGAACTATGATGCTCTGGTAACGCTCCCGATATCAAAAAAAATCTTGTCAGACAGTGGTAAGAAATTTACCGGCCATACTGAATATATTGCAAAGCTCTCAAATCTGAAACAGCAAGAAGTTATGATGTTGGCGCATGAAAATTTTCGGGTGGCCCTTGTTACAACGCATATTCCCCTGTCAGACGTTCCAAAAAAAATAACTAGGGGAAAATTAGAGCAAATTATTACCACTTTAGATAGGGAGCTTAAAATTAAATTTAAGATCTTGACTCCAAGAATTACTGTGACAGGCTTAAATCCGCATGCAGGGGAAAATGGAGAGTTTGGAAGTGAAGAGCAAGACGTAATAATGCCTGTAATAAAAAAAATGAATCGCCAGGGCTATAATCTATTCGGTCCATTGCCTGCAGATACAGCTTTTACCCCTCACATCATAAAAAAGACAGATTCATTCCTAGCAATGTTTCATGACCAAGGATTGGCACCATTCAAAGCTTTGTCTTTTGGCAAGGGGGTGAATATAACCTTAGGTTTACCATTTATCCGAACATCAGTGGATCATGGCACAGCATTTGACATTGTAGGATCAAAAAAAATTGATTCATCCAGCTTTTTTGAAGCAATCCATACGGCTATTGAATTAAGTAAATGATCAAAGCTAAAAAAAAATTTGGGCAAAACTTTCTTACTGACACATCTGTTATAAAGCAAATAATTGATTATATTAATCCCAAAGAAAACGATAGGGTACTAGAGATAGGTCCTGGGATGGGGGCATTAACTAAGCCTCTTTTGTCTAAAATAAAGCATATCAATGTCATTGAAATTGATTCAGATATGGTAGCGCATCTCAAAAACACTATAGCCGATGATCAAATTACAATACTTGAAAATGATATTTTAATGGTAGAAAAGCAAGATTTGAGTAGTTACGACAGAATAATTGGCAACCTACCTTACTATATATCGACTGAAATTATGATTAAAATGATTGATCTAATTGATAATAAAAAAGACTTTCATTTTATGTTCCAAAAGGAAGTGGCAGAACGTATTTCTGCCGTTCCAGGGACCAAGAGTTACGGGAGATTGACCGTATTAATTCAATATTTTTTTACGGCAGAAATTTTACTTAACATTCCTTCAAATGCATTCACACCCGCCCCAAAAATTCAATCATCCTTTATGCGCTTAATTCCTAAAAAAAACCAGGGGCTTAAGTACAAAAATATAAATAATTTTAAAAAAATTATTAAAGCAGCCTTTCAACATAAAAGGAAAACAATAAAAAATAATTTTAAAGATATTCTTAATGAAAAAGACTTTAATTTTCTGAAAATTAATCCTCAAGACCGAGCTGAAATGCTAAGCATAGATACTTTCGTAAACATTGAAAATTACATGTATGACAATAATATATCCCTATGAAACTGCTATAATTTTACTATTTTAAAGGTTTTCCAAATATGAATATTATTCTTCTAGGTGCTCCTGGTGCGGGTAAAGGCACGCAAGCAAATTTTTTAAAATCTAAATTTAATATCCCACAAATATCAACAGGGGATATGCTTCGTTCCGCAGTTCATGCTAATAATGCCCTCGGAATAAAAGCAAAAGAATTTATGGGTAGCGGAGAATTGGTTCCCGATTCACTGATCATCGATCTTGTAAAGCTAAGGGTAGCTCAAACAGACTGCAAGCATGGTTTTCTATTGGACGGCTTTCCAAGAACTATACCCCAAGCAGAGGCGATGAGCGCTTCGGGCGTGAACATCGACTTTGTCATCGAAATTGATGTTCCAGACAGCGTTATTATCGAGAGGCTTAGCGGACGAAGAATTCATCCAGAGTCAGGAAGAATTTATCATATCAAGTATGACCCGCCCAATAAAGATGGTTTTGATAACGAAACAGGCGACCCTTTAATCATTAGAGATGATGATGTTGAGGAAACTATTATTAAGCGACTTAAAAATTATCATGATCAAACAAAGCCTTTAGTAAATTTTTATGCGAACTACCAAAAAACTCCTAAACCCCAGTCCTTGAGAGTTGATGGAACAGATTCGCCTGAATCTATTAATAAAAAACTTTCAATCCTCCTTAATTAGAGCTATGTTGCCTGAATACACGTTCAAAGAATTAGAAATAACTATCCAGAAAGAATGGGAAAAAGGAAGGATTTTTGAAGCCTCAGAAGACACTTCCAAAAAAAAATTCTATGCGCTTTGTATGTTTCCATACCCGAGCGGCAAACTTCATATGGGACATGTACGTAATTATGCGATTGGCGATGTAATCTCAAGGTTTAAACGACTTAGTGGTTTTAATGTGATGCAGCCTATGGGGTGGGATGCGTTTGGACTGCCTGCCGAAAATGCTGCAATTAAAAACAATACGGCTCCGGATAAATGGACCTACGAAAATATAGGTCAAATGAAAAACCAGCTAAAGCAGTTAGGGCTTGCCATAGACTGGAGTAGGGAAATTGCAACGTGTGACAGCTCATATTACAAATGGGAACAATGGTTATTTATTCAGCTATACAAACAAGGTTTGATTTATAAAAAAATCTCTATGGTGAACTGGGATCCAGTTGATCAAACCGTACTTGCTAATGAACAAGTTATTGATGGTCGAGGGTGGAGATCTGGCGAGCTAGTTGAGAGAAAAGAAATACCACAGTATTTTATGAAAATCACAGATTATGCTGAAGATCTCCTTGATGGCCTAGACGGATTAAATGAATGGCCTGAGCAGGTTAAAACCATGCAAAAAAATTGGATTGGTAAGAGCGTTGGTTGTGAAGTTGATTTCACTTTAGCTGACTCAGAAGGCATTATAAAAGTATATACGACAAGGCCTGATACTCTTATGGGTGCAACCTACCTAGCTATTGCGCCCGAGCATAAAATTAGCATTGGTCTTGCTAACAATAATGAAGATATAAATAATTTTATAATTGAATGTAAGAAAATTGGGGTCGCGGAGGCTGACATAGCTACCGCAGAAAAAAAAGGAATTTTTTCTGGGATCTATGCAAAACACCCACTTACGGGAAAAAATATTCCCATATGGATTGCCAATTATGTATTAATTAACTATGGTGAAGGTGCGGTAATGGCCGTCCCCTTTCATGATGCGCGTGATTTTGAATTCGCAAAAAAATATAATCTTACAATGATTAAGGTTGTAGATAGTGAATCTAACAATGAAGATGAGGTTTATTTGGGTGATGGGAAGCTTATTAATTCAGATGAGTTCAATGGTCTTCCAAGCCTTGAGGCAAAAAAGGTAATTACTGCCAAGCTAGAAGCTTTAAGCCAAGGGCGAAAAAAAATACAATACAGATTAAGGGACTGGGGTGTTTCCCGCCAAAGATTTTGGGGCTGCCCTATCCCAATGATTAAATGTAGTAAATGCGGTGATGTTCCTGAAGCTGAGGAAAACCTTCCTATCAAACTTCCAGCAGAAATTTCTATTGACGTCTCAGGTTCACCCTTAAAGAAACTAAAGAGCTTCTTAAATTGCTTATGTCCTCTATGCGGCTCATCTGCAACAAGAGAAACAGACACGCTTGACACCTTTTTTGAATCATCTTGGTATTTTGCAAGGTACGCATCATTCGATCAAGATAAAAAAATGCTTGATGAAAGAGTAAATTATTGGCTCCCAGTTGATTATTATATTGGTGGAATTGAACATGCAATACTGCACTTATTGTATGCAAGGTTTTTTAACAGGCTCTTATATGACCTAAAGCTAACAAATACCAAAGAACCCTTTCATAAACTATTAACGCAAGGCATGGTTCTTAAGGATGGGACAAAAATGTCTAAATCAAAGGGGAATACAGTAGATCCTCAGGACCTAATAGATAGGTATGGTGCCGATACTGCTAGACTATTTATCATGTTTGCTGCCCCAGCGGAGCAAAGCTTGGAATGGTCTGATGAAGGTATTGAAGGGTCACATAGGTTCCTAAAAAAACTATGGAAATTGGTGCATGAATTTCTGGAGCATACCGAAGTGCAGGAGCTGGAAAGTAACAACGAAGGTGAGCAGCAGCTTAGATACAAATTGAATGCCACAATTGAAAAAGTTACCGATGATCTGGAAAGAAGAACAAGCTTTAATACCGCCATATCTTCTATCATGGAATTAATGAATATGCTTATAAAAGCCAATCAAATAAAAGCTGTTGACCTTATATTAAGAAAAGAAGTGCTTGATAAAATGCTAATACTTTTAAGCCCTTTTGTACCTCACATAACAAAATATTTATGGGAGAAGATAAATAAAAATAAGGTTTTCGAGGGTCAGTTGTGGCCTTCGGTAGATAGCGCAGCCTTAATTAAAGATGAAACCACTTTAGTTATTCAGGTAAACGGAAAACTAAAGGCAAATATGATAATATCAGTAGCAATGCCAGAAGAAAGCATAAAAGAGGCTGTATTAAAGCTAGAAAGCGTAGCTAAGTTTGTGGATCAGAAAAAGATTAAAAAAATCATTTATGTAAAAAATAGGTTAGTTAATATTGTTATTTAAGGTTAAGTAAATATGACTTCGTCAGCAAGAAATAATCTTTTAGTTTTATTCGCAACATTACTTCTAATTGCATGCGGATTTCAGTTGAGAGGCGCAATAGAGGCTAACTTTAATTCAATCACAATATCGGGCGGTTCCAATGACTTTGTTAAGCAATTAAATAACAGGTTTAAGCAGGTTGGAGTTAAAATCGTACCTACGGGAGGAGAGGTAAGAATAGAGATATTAAAAAATGAGTTGAAAAAAAATATTTTATCGCTTAATTCCTCAGGGTTAGTAAGTGAGTATGAGTTAATTTACACAGTCATGTATAGAGTGCAGAGTATAAAAGACGAAAAGTGGTCGGAACCCATTAACCTTGATCAAACTCGTCAATATACCTATGATGACGAGAATATTGTTGCAAAAGAGCTAGAGGAAAGTCGATTAGTCACGGGCATGAAAGATGAATTAATAAGAACAATGGCTGCACAAATATCACTCCAAAAAAACTAACGTGAAATGAATGGCGTTGATTTTTCAATTGAGATTGTTAAAAACCTAACAAAGATCAAAAAAAACTGCATGATTGTTGTCGGTGACGAGCCAGTCATTAAAAATCATACCGACAGAATTTTACAAAAATATCTAAAAGATAGCGATCTTGATCAAATCAATATCACAGTTGATAAATCTACAAAAATAGAATCCTTACAGCCTTTTTTTATGGACGGGTCCCTCTTTAATAACCATACCTATTTTCGAATTAATATTTTAAGCGGAAGAGTCCCGGATGAAGTTAAAAAATTTTTAACAGATGTAATAAGGGTTAACAATAATGACTTATTTAAGATTCACATCGACTCCGCATTAAAAGACTTTTCAAAAACAGTCTGGTCAAAAGATTTATCCGATGTAAGCATTGTATTGGAAGCAAGTGAGCCTAAGTCCTCACAAATCAAAGAGGCGGTTATTGCTAGGTCAGCATTTTATCAAGTTATACTTACCAAGGACTCTATTGATCTGTTGATTAGCATGACTGAAGGAAACTTTCTTTTGCTTGAAAATGAACTAAAAAAACTTCAGCTAATATTTAATGATGAAGAAATTAGCGTCGAGCAATTACTTTATCATCTGTCAAATGGATCAAGATACGACACCTTTGAGCTGTTAAATGCTTGTATGTCTGGTGATAAAAAAAGGGTTATTGATGCGCTAGCATGCCTTCATGATGAGGGTACAGATGCCCTTTCAATAAACGGTTTATTTGCATGGATTTTTAAAGCTATCGCTAAATTTAAACTACAAAATAAAATAGCTCCAAGCTTTCAAGACTTTAGTTCTATGCGAATATTCGGGTCAGCGCAAGCTAACGTAAAAAGATCATTACATGCAATGACTAAAAATCAAATTGAAGGGGTATTATCTAGAATTAAGGATATTGATTTAATCTGCAAGGGCATTAAAAATGGTGATCCGTGGCTCGAACTTAATAGATTATCTTTTGGTTTGGCACGTATCCACAATAAAGCAAAGGTGTAAAATAACTCTATGGATATAAAAAAATACATGCAAGAGGTTGGCCTGCAATCAAAGGAATCAAGCTTTGAAATTGCAAAAGCTAGCAGCAGCAAAAAAAATCTTTTTTTAAACGACTTAGCTAATCGTATCTCTAGGAATGAAGAGGAGATTATAAAAGTAAATCATTTGGACCTTGACGAGGCCAAAAGGAATAATCTTGATGAGGCTTTTGTAGATAGGTTAACTCTTAATAAGAAAAATATTGCTTCAATGGCAACGGGCCTACTTCAAATCGCCTCTCTTAATGACTTGATTGGTGAAATCAGTAACGTCAAACAAATGCCATCTGGTATCCAAGTGGGAAAGATGCGGGTCCCTCTGGGCGTTATTGGAATGATCTATGAATCAAGACCAAATGTAACAATTGATGCTGCCGGTCTTGCCATAAAATCAGGAAATTCTATCATCCTAAGAGGTGGATCAGAATCATTAGCATCTAACAACTACCTTGCAAGGCTGATAGAAGAATCCCTAATTGTTGCTGGACTTCCAAAGCACTCTGTTCAGATAATTAAAACAAAAGATCGTGATGCCGTTACTGAGTTAATACAAATGAATAGTTATGTTGATGTAATAATCCCAAGGGGAGGTAAAAGTCTAGTAAAAAAAATTACCGAAGAAGCGAGGATCCCTGTTATTAAGCATTTGGATGGTAATTGCCATATCTATGTAGATAAGTATGCAGATATGGATACAGCTTTATCTGTTGTAGACAATTCAAAAACACAGCGTTTAGGAACGTGCAACACCCTAGAGTCCTTAGTAATATCAAGCTCTATTGCGAAAGACTTTTTACCAAAAATAAGAGAAATATTTGATGGAAAAAATATTGAAATAAGAGGCTGTGCAAATACAATAAAAATTATTCCGGGTATAACAAAGGCTTTGGAATCGGATTTTTATGAGGAGTACCTTGGCCCCACTATCTCTTCCATAATTGTCGAAAATACCGAAAAAGCCATCGCTCATATAAACAAATATTCCTCTGGCCATACTGAATCTATAATTACAAACAATCATAGTAATGCAATGCAATTTTTACGTGAAATTGATTCATCAAGCGTCATGATCAATGCATCCACGCGCTTTGCTGATGGCTTTGAATATGGTCTTGGTGCTGAAATTGGCATTTCTACCGATAAATTTCATGCTAGAGGGCCTGTAGGTCTGGAAGGTTTAACCTCTATGAAATACATTGTTTTAGGAACAGGGCAGATACGGGGCTAATTGATGCCTAGAAAATTAATAGGTATTTTCGGCGGAGCCTTCGACCCTGTTCATAATGGTCACACTGAAATAGCTAGACATTGTATAGAAAGCCTTAATATGGAAAAGGTTGTTATTGTCCCTACTGGAGCTTCATCATTAAATAAAAAACTTACCGACGGTAAGCATCGCTTAGCAATGTTAAATAAAGTTTTTAATGACGCTCATTACGAAGTGTCAGCATATGAGTTGACACAATCAGAGAAGGCTCAAGCACCCTCCTACACCATAAATACTTTGAAATATCTGACGACAGCGCATGATTTAACGACATATGTTTTTATTCTTGGTATGGATGCATTATTAAACCTAGATAAATGGTATCAATGGGAATCCTTATTGGACTACTGCCACCTTCTGGTAATCCAAAGAGAGTGCGATAGTGTTGATTTAAAAAAAATGAACCCGGCGATAAGCACCCTTATTAGAAAATCCACTATAAATTCTATGGAAGACCTGGCTCAGAAAGGATGTGGAAGTATTTATTTTGCTAAATTTCCATTGATACCAGTATCATCGACAGAAATTAGAATGAAATTATCTCGAAATGAAAATGTAAGTGAATTAGTTAGCCCTGAAGTAGCTCAACTCATTAATGAATTTAAAATTTATCATTCGGCTGGCCATAAAATATAATCCTCAAGCCTATCTTTATCCATTACGTTTGAGAATGGCATAACACCAAGGCATGGTGCCTGTATAAAATCTTTTAAAAATAAAATATTCTCGTCAATAAATTTCATTTCTGGTTCAATTATATTCGCAACCCAACCAAATATTTTTTGATTTTTGCTTTCCATAGACTTGATGGTAAGTAATGAATGATTTAAACAACCCAGCTTAATGCCAATAACAAAAATAACTGGAATATCTAGGTATTTTATTAGGTCTGAGACGTTTTTTAACGAATCAAGAGGGCATTCATAGCCTCCTGCACCCTCAATAAGAAGGAAGTCCGCTTTGCCTTCCAAGACCTTTACTTGGCTTTTGATTAACTCAAAATCTATCGAAATACCTTGTCTTGCAGCTGATATGTGCGGCGATACTGCATCCTTTAAAGCGTATTGATTAACCATAGATTGATCAATCTCTAAGCTGTTTGATTGCATAATATGAAACACATCTGAGTTAATTTCTAACCCATTAAAACAGTCTACACCTGCCGAGACAGGCTTCATTCCAACAACTGAATTCCCTTTTTTTTTCAAAAAGCTCATTAGAGAAAGGGTCACATACGTTTTGCCTATATTGGTGTCTGTTCCTGTAACAAAATATTTCCTACCCTTCATTTTTTGACGAACTTAATGGGTTGGTAGTCCGAGATTCGCTCTACATTCCATGCGTGTCCATAGATAACCTCATAAGTAGCTGGGTAAATGCCATCTTGCTTAAATAATTCATATTCTTTTTTTATTGACTCTATAAACCCTCTTCCCCTTAAGCCCTTACCACGATTAACATTCCCACTGCTTGCTCCAATTTTACCTATATCCAATAATAATTTTTCTGTAGAGGGATACGTTAATGTAAAGTTTTCAACATCTAATACAGGGTCACTAAAGCCTGATGATACTAATAGGTCGCCAATATTATGCATATCGATAAATTGATTAGCTTTACTGACCCCCGAAATTCTTTCATTAACCTCTTTTAATTCGTATAGTGTTCTTGGGCCAAAAGTACTAAAAATAAAAAGGCCGTTAGGCTTAAGAACTCGTTTAATTTCATCAAAAGTTCCTGGGAGACTATTACACCATTGTATAGCGCTTGAAGTCCATACGAAATCAAACGAGTCCTCTCGAAATGGAAGCTGTTCAATATCTCCGCATACATAACTAACAGATGATGATCGCCTTGTAAGCTGAGAAAATAATCCCGAAAACTTATCTTTAGCCAAATAAAGCATATTGTCAGACAAATCGTAATTTACTAACCTACCTGATTTAAACTTCTTATTAAGCTTGATCCCATTTTTTCCTGTTCCACAACCTAGATCTACTAATATTTTAGGGTCTATATTTATCAATTCAAGTCTGTCAAATAAATTATCTGATATCTTGTCTTGTAAGACACAGTAATCCTCATATGAGCTTGCGGCACGATTAAAAACCTTTCTTTTATATGTTTTATCTATCATTATTTATTTTATAAACCTAAGAACCGTATCAACAAAGCGGTGTTTTTCTGTTAAAAATGGCAGATGATTGGTATTCTCAAATATCTCTAGTGAAGCACCTGAGATTTTTTCAGCCATATAGACTGAAGCGGTAGGTGGAATTATTTTATCCCTTCCTCCTGAAATAATGAGTGTCTCAACATTAACTTTGAACAAATCACCTCTTAAGTCATTCGTTGTTAAAAGCTCTAGGCTATCGATCAAAGCATTAGGCTCTGGGTCACCCAATTCAAATATTTTTCGCTGTAAATTATTAGCTACCTTTCTCATATTAGGCATGCCATAAAGCTGTAATAAGAAAAACTGTTCAATAGTTTTTCTCCAATTTAAAACCAGTTGCTTTGAAAATTTCTCGAATACTTCCTTTTTTATTCCATGGTCCCATCCTTGCTTGCTTATAAAACATGGCGTGGTGGACACCAAAATAAGTTTTTTAATTTTTTTTGAATATTTTCTTTGGTAAGCAATTGCTAGCTGCCCTCCTAACGACCAACCAATAATGATACTGTTTTTTGGAATTAATAGATCTAACTCATCTACAAGTGACTCCATAGAATAATTATTAATAATTTCACATCCTCCCATACCGGGTAAATTTACAATAATTAATTTATTTTTTTTGCTTAATTCAGCTTCAACACCATCCCAAATTCTTGCATTCATTCCCCATCCATGAATTAGTATCAATGGGTTACCTTCCCCTATTTCTATACTATTCATTTTATACTAGAAGCTTGTTTATGGTTTTTGCTAAACCTATCACATCTTTCTTGGTATGATTTGCTGAAAGCGAAACACGCAACCTTGATGTGTTTTTAGGTACGGTAGGGGGTCGAATCGCAGGCACATAAAATCCATGGTCTAGTAATGCCATTGAAGCCCAAAGGGTTCGTTCGGGAGTACCTATGAGTATTGGCTGTATTGCTGTCACCGAATCTAATAACTGGCTTTTCTTGCTAATTGTTTCCCTAAATAATTGAATGTTTGCATCCAATTTTTCTCTTAAAATTTTTCCGTCTTTAATTAAATCTAGGGATTTTGAAATGCCTTCTGCTATACCGGGCATGGTTGCTGTAGTATAAATATAGGGCTTTCCTTTCTGGATTATGTAATCTATGATATTTTTTCTGGCGCATACAATTGCCCCGGATACTCCAACAGACTTACCTAATGTAAACATATAAATAATTCGTCCTCTATCCTTTTCTGATAAGGTTTTTTTCATGGCACCATATTCCAAAATACCCTGGCCATTTTTTCCAAGAACTCCATACCCATGAGCATCATCAATAAAAAGATGGGCGTCGTATTTATGACACAATGATAATAATGACCTTACGTCTGCTATCTCACCATCCATGCTAAAAACTCCGTCAGTAACAATCATCTTATTTTTTTCTTTAGATTTCTTTAGCAAACCTTCCAGTTGAGTAAGGTTCAAATGATTAAATCTATAAAATTTAGCACGAGATAGCATTGCTCCGTCATTAAGCGATGCATGATTTAATTTATCGGAAAATATCGCATCACCTTTTTTTAAAAGCCCTCCAAAAACCGTCAGGTTAGCCAAATAGCCAGATGAGAAAAATAAACCCTGATCAAACTTAAGATACTTAGCTGCCTTTTTTTCGACTTCATCGTGTGATGAGTAATGACCTGATATCAGGTGTGATGCTCCGGCACCCGCACCAAACTTTCTAATTCCAGCAATTATAGTTTTTTTTATGGAATTATTTTGTGACAAACCGAGATAATCATTGCTTGCAAAGTTGATTTGCCATTGAGCATTGATGAGAATTTTATTACTTTTAATGCTGGTTACAGTCTTTACCTTTCTATATAGATTTTCTTGCTTAAGAAAAGCTAATTCCTTAGCTACTTTTTCATCCAACATATTTAAATATTTTTTATACCAAGGCGTTTAAATAATAGCTTATCTTTTTCTACATTCGGGTTACCTGTTGTAAGAAGTTCATCCCCATAAAATATAGAATTTGCTCCTGCAAAAAAAGCTAAAGCTTGTATACCGTCATCCATAACCTCCCTTCCTGCTGATAGGCGAACGAAACTTTTAGGCATAGTGATTCGTGCCACAGCTATAGTTCTTATGAAATCAAGGTGGTCTAATGGTTCGGTACCCATTGCCGGAGTACCTTCCACTTGGGTTAGCAAGTTTATTGGGACGCTTTCAGGAGGTTCCGGCAAATTTGCTAACTGCTCGATTAACCCCGCCCTTTCTGACAACGATTCTCCAAGTCCGACTATACCACCACAACAAACATTAATGTCAGCAGCCCGCACTCGGTCTAGTGTATCCAGCCTGTCCTGATATGTCCGTGTTGAGATAATGTCCCCATATAACTCAGGTGCGGTATCAAGATTATGATTATAGTAATCCAGGCCTGCTTCCTTAAGCTGCTCCGCTTGGCCATCTTTAAGCATGCCTAATGTTGCACATGTTTCCATACCAAGTGACTTTACAGAAGTAACCATTGTTTTCACCAGGTCTAAATCTCTTTGCTTAGGACTTCTCCAAGCAGCCCCCATGCAAAACCTTGTTGCACCTGCTTCTTTAGCCGCTAATGCCGCCCTCATAACCTCATCTATATCTAATATCGGAGTATTTTCTACCTCCGTATCATATCTGGCTGACTGAGGACAATAGCTGCAATCTTCAGAACACCCTCCGGTTTTAATAGATAGCAATGTACTTAATTGAACACTATTGGGGTCAAAGTTTTCTCTATGCGTGGTGTGGGCCTTATACAACAAATCATTAAAGCTTAAATTAAATAATTGAGAAATTGCATCCTTAGACCATTTTTGCTTTACACTTTGACCAGAGGCTGTCTTACTTCTTAAAAAATGCACTGTTTCATGGTTAGATTCACTATTTATTTTCGTCATGGTTAATCCTAACTAACTGATTTTATTATAAAATTAACCAAAAATTGATTGGTTAAGTAATTTTACACTATTTTTTAACAACTGTATAAAAATTAATCATATGTTTAATATAGTATTATTTGAACCAGAAATACCTCCAAATACTGGGAATATCATCCGCTTATGCGTAAATACTAAATCTAGTCTTCATATAATAAAGCCCATGGGCTTTAGCTTAGACGAAAAGCCAGTTAGAAGAGCTGGGCTCGACTACCATGACATGGCTAATGTTAAAGTATATGAAAATTATGAAGAATGTTACAAGGACTTAAAACAACATCGTCATTTTGCGGTTACAACTAAAGCAAAAAAACACTACCATCAGCTAAGCTATGAAGTGGGAGATGTTTTTATCTTTGGTCCTGAGACAAGAGGGTTACCTCCAGAAAGGCTTGAGGATGAAAGAAACCATGCCAACATAAGAATCCCTATGGTAGCGAGTAATCGAAGTATGAATTTATCAAATACTGTAGCAGTAGTAATGTTTGAAGCGTGGCGTCAAATAAACTTTATTGAAGGAATTTAATGCTCAGACTTTATGTCTCTTCCTAATAAATCCTGTACAGCGTCTTTAGGGGGCTTACTATTGTGAATCACCTGAGAAACCTCATAGGTTATTGGCATATGAATGTTAAGGAGACCGCTCCTACTTACAACCGCTTTTGCAGTATAAACACCCTCTGCTACATGACCCAATCCATCCAGAATTTCTCTAATAGGCCGGCCTTGTGCGAGACGTATGCCTACCTCCCTATTTCGGGAATATTCTCCTGTACAAGTTAAAACTAAATCACCTGCACCGGCCAAGCCACCAAAAGTATCAGGGCTTGCTCCTATTGCCTCGCCAAATCGAGAAATTTCTGCTAAACCTCTTGTAATGATTGCAGCTCTGGCGTTGTTACCAAAACCCATACCATCTGATATTCCTGCTGCGATAGCGATTACATTCTTAAGAGCTCCTCCGACAGACACACCCGCAAGATCTTTACTGGTATATATACGCATACTGCCATGATGAAATGCATTGGCAGCAAACTTACCCAAATCAACGCTGGTTGCAGCTAATGTTACCGCTGTTGGAAGTTCTCTTACTAGCTCTGCCGCGAAGCTCGGGCCCGAAATAACCCCAAAATCTCTATTAGTTGATCCTGGGTCACCCAAGACTTCTAAAGCGACCTCATGTGGCAACATACCGGTGTCAACCTCAAGCCCTTTATTAGCCCATATAATAGGAAGATTATTCAATTTTTTTAACTCTGACAGCAAATCACGGAAAGCAGAGGTAGGAACTGCAGAGATTATTAAGTCCGCAGATACTACAGCGCTGTTTAGATCATTATCTAAAAATAATTGCTCTGGAAATTGAAAATTTCCAAGATATTTAGGGTTACTACGCGCTTTTCTCATTCCAGAGATATGCGACCCATTTCTTGCCCACAATACAACTTGATGCTTTTTTGCTAAATGTATGGCTAATGCTGTTCCCCATGCGCCAGCTCCTAATACTGATATTTTCATGACTTATATGCCCCAAACATCCTGAGCCCTAATAAAGCCCTCAATATTTTGGGTAAGCGTTTTTACTTCGATCCATCCGTCTGTTTGGACTGTTGAGAGAAGTTTTAAAGCAACATTTTGGCCCACATCAGCTAATTTAACACTTGAAAAAGAGGCTTTATAAAACACGATAACATTTGGCTTCAAAGTCATGATAGTTCTTTCGTTGGATGTGTCCTGAACTTTTACCCAACTCATCCTACCCACATGATCCTTAACTTTTACCCAGTCCTTGAGCTTGACAAGCACTTGTAATGGGTAGGATTCTGTAACAATGAACTCTTTGCTGGTTGCGTCTGACGGGCCTTCGTAAAGAATAGTTTTTTTAGATTTAACTGCTATAAATTCAGCCGATGATGCTGGCTGAATAAAAACAGCAGCTAATAAGATTACAAATAGAGGCGTTTGAAAAAATCGATTAATTGACATTCGGTGAAGATCCACCTGCTTGCTGTTCTTTTTGTTGCATATAAAGTGTTTCAAAATTAATTGGGTTAAGTAAAACAGGGCTAAATCCTGCCTTAATTACTAAGTCCGATATAGCTTCTCTTGCGTAAGGAAAAAGTATATTCGGACATGTGATGGCCAGTATTGGCTCCAAACCTTGCTCTGGAACATTTTTTATGGCAAAAATACCGGCCTGAGTAACATCAATCAAGAAAGCTGTCTTATCAGCCTGTTTTGAAGTAACGGTTATTTGAAGTGCAACTTCAAAAAACCCATCCGAAAGTGGTTTGGCGTTATTGTTAAGCTCGATACTTATCTGAGGAGCCTCGCGTGAAGTAAATATCTCCGGTGAATTTGGTACCTCTACAGACACATCTTTTAAGAAAAGCTTTTCAATTCCAAAGCCAGGTCCCTGTTCCTGCCCCTCATTTTTCACTGAGGAAGCATTTACTTTTGTCTTTTTTGCTGCAGGTTTCTTTGCCGCAACATTTTTTAATTTTTTGTCTTCAGCCATATTTTTTCCAGTATTTAAATAAATTAAAGGCTATTCTATCGCTTTATACCTAAAGTATGAACCTTTAAGCAGCAAATAATTAGCCTACTAAGATTTTTTCAAGCTCTCCTGATAAATCACTTTTTCGTAAATCGTCAAAACCCCCAACATAAATATCCCCAATAAAAATTTGTGGCACGGTTCTTTTACCCGTTTTTTCCATCATCTCCGATAAAACATCTGGATCTTGATCCACATATAATTTATCAACAACGGTAACGCCTTTATTTTTTAACAACTGCTCAGCATTGCTGCAATAAGAGCAATGATTGCTAGTGTACATAAGAATTTTTTTCATGTTTAATCTCCTAAAACTATTGGTAAATTTTCTTTAGCCCAAGCATCCATTCCACCATAAATGCTGACGCTATTACTCAAACCTAGCTTAGAAACAATCTTCACCGCTTGCGAGGAACGAAAGCCTTTTTGGCAATAGAAAAGTAGTTGTTTTTTTGAGTGTTTTTGAAGCTGTTCTGCGTGGTCTGCTATCGTATCTAACGGTATATTTATAGCATTAGCAATTTTTCCTGCAATAAAATCTTCAGGACTTCTTACGTCTACAAGAACAATATTTTCTTTATTCATAAGAATTACAGATTCTCTCACTGAAATTACTTTCTGAGAGGAGGAGAGGAGCTTTGGAAATAATAGTAGTCCACCAGAAACTAAAACAAGAAAAACTAAAGCAATATTGTTAGTAAAAAAATCCAATTCCGGCTCCAAAAAAAATCAATTAGCTATTTTCATGGCTAATTTTAAAAGAGGCATTATAATTGATTAATTGCAATTTTTTAAAAAATTAATGAAGTGTCGGTAATGCAAAAAAAAACAGTGGTTCTTTTAATTTTAGATGGCTTTGGCCATAATGCAGAAACCAAAAATAATGCCATTGCAGCAGCACATACTCCAAACTGGGATAATTTAAGATCCAAGTACCCCCACACCCTAATAAATGCATCAGAGTCATATATAGGGCTTCCTCGAGGGCAGATGGGAAACTCAGAGGTTGGTCATCTTACTATTGGCTCTGGGAGGATTATTTATCATGATCTGGAAAGAATTAACAACAGCATTATTGACCTATCTTTTTTTTCCATCGACGAGCTTAATAAAGCCCTCTCAGACTTACATTTAAACAACCAATCCCTCCATCTTTTTGGCCTCATTTCTGATGGCGGTGTTCATAGCCATATCGATCATTACGACGCTATATTCAAGCTTGCTAAAATGAACAAGGTGAACAAGGTCTTTATACATGTTTTTTTAGATGGTCGTGATACACCGCCTAGGAGCGCAATAAAATACATTGCTAAATTAGAGGCTTTTTGTAAGGAAAATGGCATTGGAGAGATAGTGTCCGTTTGTGGTCGTTTTTATGCAATGGATAGGGATGGCCGATGGGAGAGGACAGAAGCTGCATACAATTTAGTGGTCAACCATAGTGCGAAGTTTTCTGCTAAATCTGCATTAGATGCACTAGAAGCAGGATATGCTCGTGATGAAAACGACGAGTTTATATCGCCTACATCGATTAACAACGCAGGCCTTAAGATAGAGGAGCATGACGCAATAGTATTTATGAATTTTAGGTCGGATCGTGCAAGGCAGCTAACCAACAGCATATTAAATGACACATTCGATGGATTTACTCGTATGTATAGACCTAAAAACTTAAAATACTTCTCCCTAACAAGTCATGACAAAAATCAATTGAGAGCAATCCCCATATTCAAACCAATTGAAATAAAAAATACATTAGGTGAGATAGTTTCTAAAGTCGGGAGGAAGCAACTTCGTATAGCTGAAACGGAAAAATACCCTCATGTGACTTTTTTCTTTAATGGTGGTGAAGAAAAAATTTATGCAGGTGAAGAAAGAATACTAATACCGTCACCGAAAGTGGCGACTTATGACCTGCAACCTGAGATGAGTGCTTTTGAGTTAACGGGTAAACTTACCGAGGCGATAGATTCGGGAAAATACGATTTAATTATTTGCAATTATGCGAATGGTGACATGGTTGGTCATACAGGGATTATGGCTGCAGCTATCAAAGCCATTGAGGCATTAGATAAATGTATAGGAATAGTGGCTGATTCAGTAGTAAAAAGTAGCGGTGATCTTTTGATCACTGCGGATCACGGTAATGCTGAAATGATGCAAGACGAAGCTAATAACCAACCGCATACCCAACACACGACCAATCTTGTTCCATTTTTGTATATGAATGAAAAAATCTCCTTAAGAGAGGCGGGAAACCTATCAGATATAGCTCCCACTATACTAATGCTTATGAATGAAAAGGTGCCATCAGAAATGACTGGAACAAATCTCATAAAAATTTAATGCAAAAAAAAATATTTTCTTTAGCTCGTCTTACACTTAGTTTTCTTATTATCGCTATTTTTAATACAAGCAATATCTATGCAAATGAAACCGTCACTGGCACGCAAAGTGATTTAGAAAATATCCAACAAAAAATTAATGATCTAGACGAACAGATTAATAAAAAAGCTAAAGTTAAAAAAGGTATTACTCAAGAGCTGAAAAAGGAAGAAAAAAAGATCAGCAAGACTAAAAAAGAAATCTATAAAATTAAAAAGAAGGCAAAAGATAACAAGAAAAAATTAGCTAGTCTTAAAAAAGAACTAAGTGAATTAGAGAAAAATATTGAAAAAAGAAAAAATGATCTATTCCTTAATTACTACCATAGCTATACCCAAGGTCAATTAAGCACGCTTCAAATGCTGTTGGAGGGAATTAATCCTAACCAAATATCAAGAGAGCAAAGATACTTAGGTTTTTTGTCAAAAGCTCAAAGCAATAACATTAAAGAAATTAAGCGCGACTTTCTTAAGATAGAAAAAAATAAAGAAAATATTGGGGTCACCATCAAGAAAATTGCTTCATTAAAAAAAGAAACAGAAAAAAAAGCTAAGGCTTTGGAAAAAGAAAAAGCAAAGAAAAAAAAGATTCTTAAAAAAATTAATTCTGAAATAAAGTCACAGAAAAAAATAAAAGAAAAGCTAATTGCTGACGAAAAAAAACTTACCAGTATCATTAGGAGTCTCATAGAAAAATCACAAGCAGAAACTCAAAAAAGAGTAAAACAAGAGAAGATTGTTGCAGACAACAAGTCCTTACCTGACAGCTCTCTAGACAAGCTAAACTTTAAAAAATTAAAGAAACAATTAAAACTTCCAGTCAAAGGTAAAATTATTCATAAATTTGGAGAAAAAAGACCTGATACAGGTATTGTTTGGAAGGGTGTCTTTATTAAAGCAAACGAAGCTGATCCTGTCTATGCCGTTGCTAAAGGCCGGGTAGTTTTCTCGGACTGGTTAAGGGGCTTTGGAAACATTCTTATTATTGATCATGGGGGGGACTATATGAGCCTTTATGGAAACAATGAATCTTTACTAAAGAAACAAAACGATATGGTTAATGGTGGCGATCAAATAGCTACCGTTGGCAATAGTGGGGGTAATAACTCTAATGGGCTGTATTACGAATTACGAAAAAATAGTAAGCCATTTAACCCCATGTCCTGGACTACACTAAAGTAGCTTACTCTCCAATTAAATGAAGATTGACTCTACGATTAAAATCGCCATAGCGATGCTCATAAATAAATATGCCTTGCCATTGGCCCAGAAGTGCTCGCTTGTCCTTCACCGGAATTGATAATGATGTTTGGGTTAATGCAGTTCTAATATGAGCCGGCATATCGTCAGGCCCTTCTGTTGTATGAATAAAGTGGCTATCTCCATCCACTACAAGTCTCGAAAAAAAACTTTCTAGGTCTACTAAAACATCGCTATCATAGTTCTCATTTATAAGAAGGCTAGCGGATGTGTGCTGAATGTGAAGGGTTAGCAATCCATTAGAAACCGATTGAGATTGGACCCACATCCTAATATCTTCCGTAATATCATAGAGTCTCCGTCCTGATGTTGATTTTTTTAGTTCATGGAAAAATTGTTGCATCTAATTTATCGCTCCTTATCGTAAATACCATAACAATTAAAATGAATAAGACAAAGAAAGATTAAGGGAGCGTCCAATACCGGGTACCTGAGAAGAGAATGATCTTGATATGCCTGTGCTCATGGTAGCTCCTTGCCCAAGATACTCGCCCCCATTAGGGTTATCGTATGCTCGATTAAAAATATTTTCAACGCTACCAACGATCTTTAAATCGTTAAATTGATAGGATGAATAAAGATCTGCAATAGTGAAAGTAGCGGTTTCTCTTTCCTGTCTTACGGCATCGGTATACGTTTTTTTATCTACCATCCTCACTACAAAGCTATTTTGCCATTTACCAAGCTCTTGATTAAAACCCATGGTTAAATTAGCCGGCATAAGATTGTATAGGTCAGTGCTGTTATCTAGATTCCTTCCACGCTGATAATTGAATTTAGCGGATAGGCTATATTTTCCGTAACCCCATGACTCAAAAATATTTCTCTTAGCAGCAATATCTATGCCTGCAATCGTAGCATCATGATTATTAAACTGTAAATTGCTGTATCCATCATCAGTGCGATAGGAAAGAGATTCGACATCAATATAGTCATCTATGAAGGAATAGTATGGGTTTATTTTAATCATCCACCTCCCGTCTGATCCGGCATGATCGATTAAAAAACCAATCTTATGCGCTGTTTCGGGTTTAAGATCCACATTACCAACATAACCATTACCATCACCGTAAAGATTGTTCATGTTAGCGGCCATTGTCCACGTGGACCAGGTATATCGTTGGTAAAGATTCGGGCTTTTAGTTTTCATAGTGTACCCAAACTCTAATGAGGATAATTTATTGGGCGTATATTTTCCGAGCATACTTAAATTGATATTGTTATCTGTTTTAGACCGATCTTTGTTGTTGAACGCGACAGAATCATCTAGCTGATTGGAGCCCATGTTGTTATTAGGATTATAGCCCTGCACATAGCCGCTGTCAGTCTGAACCAATCCATATCTTAAGCCAATGGAGGACAGCCACCTATCAGACCAGAGCGTATCCAGTTGAGTATAAATATCATACCTGTCTCGTTCACCATCATTGATATTATAGAAGTCATTCCCGCTCATCATGCCTTGGCCTGAGGGGTTCGACTCCCACTTGTCATCTAATCCATATAGCTGTATCTCAGCGCCTATCTTTAAGGTGCTTTTATCATCCATAAATACGTCTCCCTCTGTCAAGAACCCAAATGTTTTTCCATTTGCCTCCATAGGCATGCCATAACTATTGGAATAGAGAAATTGCTTGTCATCAGCGAAGTTGTGCTTATGGTTGGTGTCTTCATAATATATTTGTGAGCTTACGTTGCCCCAATCATATTCTGCCCGGTGTCTCATATTAAATTGGTAGTTTGTATTTCCCACGGAATCCATCCTCTGATTAGGAAATGACTGATAGGGGCTATCTTGGTATGCAAACATGGCTTCATAATAATGCTGTCCATCCTTTTTAGCTAAAGTGAATTGATGGTTTTGATTTTTAAATCGAGACGATCCAATCTCATCTCCGGCTAAATATCCTCTTCCACTAGCAGCAGCTCCTGAGTCTTTGAAGGAAGCTCCAGTATAGGAGTTATTTGCCTCAACAAAAGACCCAAAGTATTTAAAGGCCTTGTCCCCGCTAGCTGCTGTTAGGTTGAGGTTGATACCCGCCGAATTATTATTACTTTGAAAAAAGGATTGAATGCTGCCTTTTGTCACTGGCTTTTCATCTTCCCCAAACATCATATTATGTGATTTTATGTTAATGACACCACCAATATTGTCCCCTCCCTGGCTAACAGAAGACAGTCCGGCCAAAACATCTATATCGTTTATATTTGCAGGACTGGTATAAGATAATGGAGGGTTCATGTGGTTAGCGCATGATGATATAAGGCTCATACCGTCAATTTTTATACTAATCCTATCACCAGATAAACCTTGAACCGAAGGTAAGCTTGAAAACCCGCCGCTCTTAATGGCATTTACACCTAAGAATTCATTAAGTAAATTACCAGTGTCGACACTGATAGTCTTTTTAATGTTCATAAATCCTAGGTCAAGGCTCGTATCCGAAAAAGGTGTTTCTTTGTTATCAACAACCTCAATACCAATGGATCTGGTAATTGTTTCCGAAAATACAAATGTTGCATTAAAAAGTAATACATAGACTGCTATGTGTAGCCACTTCATTTTTGAAGTCCCCTAAATAAATTTATATAAAACAAGCTCTTTTAGAGCGCTAAAATTATTAAGGACTTACAGGAGGAGCTTGCTTATCATAAGTAAGCAATGCTATTGATGCAGGCGGGATGTCAGTTTCTTGTTCGAGCAAAACGTTGTTTACGTTAAGATGAAAGATGTTGCCATCTTCGTGGCTGATATTTTGTAAAGCTTTTAAAGAGAGCTTACAATAATCACATCGACTGAGTGATGAGGTATTGTTGTCTGTTTCGTCGGAGCTATCTAAAGCAATGAGTTTAATCCCTGAAGATGTACATACCACCTCCAAAACACTTGCTGAAATAGTCTGAGATACTAATGGTCCAATAACGATCATTAATATAGAAAATAATGCTGCCAAATAGCCTTTTTTCAACAATTTTTTTTTATAAGCAGTGATTGTAATGCAAAATAGTGAAGTCTAAAAGGTCTCATAGTCGTTTGCTTCAGCGATCGTTATTTTAATCAGCTTTTACTTTTTTTTTAAAGCATCGTAAATGATAAAAGCCGCACCCACCATTATAGCACTATCTGCAACGTTAAATGCAGGCCAATAAAAAATACCGTCTAAATGAAGTGAAACAAAATCCACAACATATCCCTGTGATAATCTGTCTATCAGATTGCCCACAGCACCACCAAAAATTAAGGTTAAGCCGTAAGCAAGCGGCTTATTATGTTGATTTTTTTTTATGTAAAAAGGAAGGGCTAAGCTCACTACTAGCGATACGGTCGCTAAAAAATATCTCTGCCATCCGCCTGCATTAGCCAAAAAACTAAAGGCAGCACCAGTATTGTGGACGTGTATGATATCAAAGAAACTTGTTACTTCAACAGCCTCTCCAAGCCTCATAGTTTCTGTGATTATTCTTTTTGATACTTGGTCAGCTAAAACAATGACTATACTAGTTGCAAATAATTTAAGCATGATGTCTTAGCTCACCCTCCCCAAATAGGTTTGTTACGCACCTAGAGCAAATAGAGGGGTGTGCCTTATCTGCTCCCACAGTTGAAACATAGTGCCAACAACGCTCACATTTATTATGTGTAGATGGGATAACTTTTATCTCTAGCGGGCCTTCATGTGACTCAACTAACACGCTAGAGGTTATAAAAATAAATCTTAAGTCATCTTTAAATTTTAAAATTTGTGTTGTTAATTCTTGATTGGCTTTAATGGTCAATTGAGCCTGCAAAGATGACCCTATTTTGCCTTCCTCTCTCAACTCCTCAATTTTTTTGTTTGCTACCCCCCTAACCATCTTTAAGGCTTCCCAAGAGTGCAAATCGTCATTATTTAAATGGTGACTGGGAAGTTCGTACCAAAAATCTGAGAATAAAGAATGGTCGACGTGTTTACATAAAACCTCCCAGAGTTCATGTGCAGTAAAACTAAGAACAGGAGCCATCACACGCATTAATGATTGACTTATATGATAGAGCGCTGTTTGTGCAGAACGTCTAGCAAAAGAACTTTCAGCTGTTGTGTAAAGTCGGTCCTTAATAACGTCCAAATAAAATCCGCCCAGATCCTCTGAACAAAAAGCAACGAACTTTTGCATGGCTAGATAGTACTCAAATTGATCATAATGCTGTAAAACAGTTTTTTGTAATTTATCAACTGAATATATGGCATATCGATCAAGGCTTAATAATTCTTTTGAGGGCACAAGCTCTGTATTAAAATCAAAGCCTTCTAAATTAGCGCATAAAAATCTTAATGTATTTCGTATTCTTCGATAGCTATCTGAAACCCTTTTTAAAATTTCATCAGAAACATTTAGCTCTGCTGAATAATCTGTTGTTGCAACCCATAATCTTAAAATATCCGCACCGTATTGATCCATAATTTTTTGAGGTGCAATAACATTTCCTTTGGATTTACTCATTTTATAGCCCTTACCATCGACTACAAATCCGTGTGTTAAGAGTGCCTTAAATGGAGCTTTTTCGTTCATCGCACAGCTTGTTAGAAGGCTGGATTGAAACCAACCGCGGTGCTGATCCGACCCTTCTAAATATAAGTCTGCTTGCGGTGTTAAGTCCTTTCTTTTAGCTAATACTGATTCATGTGTAGTTCCAGAATCAAACCACACATCCAGTGTATCGGATATCTTTTTATAATCCTTGACGTCTGCTCCTAATAAGACTGAGGGGTCTAAATTAAACCAAGCATCAATCCCATTTTTTTCGATCATTTGCGCAACAGTTTCAAAGAATTCTTGTGTTTTTGGATGCGGCTCTGATGATTCCTTATGAAGAAACATCGGTATCGGTACACCCCAATTTCTTTGTCTTGAAACACACCAGTCTGGTCTATTTCTAATCATTGCTTCGAGTCTAGCCTTGCCCCATGATGGGAAAAATTCCGTAGCGGATACTGCTTTATTTGCAAGATCGCGTAATGAGTTTTTGTTGCTATTTTTATGATTCATACCTATAAACCACTGATGTGTTGCCCTAAAGATAATAGGTGCTTTATGTCTCCAGCAATGAGGGTAGCTATGCGCATACTTTTCCATAAACAACAGAGCTTTATTTGTTTTTAACAATTCAACGATTTTCTCATTTGATTCCCAGACGGTTAGTCCGGAAACGAAAGGAGTGTTACTTTTGAACCTACCAAGATCATCTACGGGATTTTCTACTGGCAAATCATACTTTACTCCAACGACATAGTCATCGATTCCATGTGCAGGTGCTGTATGGACCAAACCAGTTCCAGCCTCAACGGTGACATGATCGCCACAAATAATAGGTACTGACTTATCAAGAAATGGGTGCTTAAACAATAGTCCTTCTAATTTTTTACCACTAGCCGATGCAACAAGATTGACTGATTGATTGTATTTTGCAAATCTTTGCTCAACCAAGTCTTTGGAAATAATTACAAATTGGTCTTTTAATTCATACAATCCATACTCCAGTTCTGGATGAACACAAATTGCTTCATTTGCTGGAAGGGTCCATGGAGTCGTAGTCCAAACAACAGCAGAAACATTTTTAGATAAAGTACTGGAAAAGATTGCTTCACACTGCTTTTGTTGGATTAGTGTAAAAGCAACATCAATTGCAGTAGAGGTCTTATCTTCATACTCCACCTCCGCCTCAGCTAATGCAGACCCACAGTCTGTACACCAATGGACTGGTTTACTTCCTTGATATAAAAATCCATGCTCATAAATTTTTGCGAGAGATCTAACAATATTTGCTTCCGTGGATTTATCCAATGTTAGATACGGGTTATCCCAATCGCCAAGAACGCCCAATCTTTGAAAATCTATTTTTTGTCTAGTCACTTGCTCAATTGCATAACCTCTACATAACTCCCTAAATTTTGTAGGGTCCATCTCTTTTCCATATTTTTTTTCAATAACTAGCTCAATAGGCAGTCCATGGCAATCCCAGCCAGGGACATAAGGGGCATCAAAGCCAGACAATGTTTTTGATTTCACAATAAAGTCTTTTAGTATTTTATTTACAGCATGGCCTATATGAATATCGCCATTAGCATAGGGAGGCCCGTCATGAAGAACGTATCTTGGCGCACCATTTCTTGACTTTCTTATCTCGTCATAAAGGTTTTTGTTTTTCCACTCGTCTACCCAACCAGGCTCTCTTTTTGCAAGATTACCTCTCATGGGAAATGAGGTGTCGGGAAGGTTCAGTTTGTATTTATTTTCTTCTGTCATAGTCTTCTAAAAAAAATTTAGCCTTTTTAATATCTATTTTAATTTGGTCTTTTAAAGCTTCAATATCTTTGAATTTCTTCTCGTCTCTTACTTTTTGCAAAAAAATTACTTTGGCGTGCTTGCCATACAAATCAGCTGAAAAGTCAAACAAATGAACTTCTAAGTGAAGCTTTGATACGCCTGCGATAGTCGGCCTGACTCCTAAATTTGCGACTCCTGCCATGCCATTCAATTTTACAGCAAAGACCCCTTTTAATGGAGGCCGATTGTGAAACATATGGATATTTGCCGTTGGGAAGCCTATCTCTCGGCCTCTTTTATCTCCATGCACTACTTTGCCTGAAATTGAGTAGGGTCTTCCAAGTATATTGCTGGCCCTATCCAAGTCCCCTTTTGCCAATAAAACTCTTGTCATTGTGCTTGATACTCGCTCACCCTTATCCTGAACTTTTTCCATAATACATACATCTATTCCGCTTTTTATTAAGCTGTCTACATCACCTTCACGCCTTACTCCAAACCTAAAATCATTTCCTACAATCACTTGTTTAGCTTGTATGTTGTTTTTCAGTATATTGATAAATTGAGCGCTAATAATGTTGGAAAATTCATGGTTAAACTTAACAATAAAGACTTGGTCAATTTTTTTTTCGTCAAAATACTCTAACTTTTCCCTAAGGCTTATAATTCTTGCAGGTGCGTTATTTGGATAAAAAAACTCTTTGGGATGAGGCTCAAATGTCATCACCGAAGAAAGTAGGTTGTTCTTTTTAGCGTTTACAATGAGTTTATTTAAAATGGCTTGGTGGCCAAGATGAATTCCATCATAATTCCCTATGGTTAGAATTGAGCTTGGGTGGCTTCCGTTAAGATGTCTAAATACTTGCATTTTATTGCTTGCTTAATCTTCGCGTAAACTCAGTTAGATTAATACCTACCACCCTAAGTGAAATGAAATAAGAAGCTGCTCCTATAAGGGTTAAGGTGCATAAGTGGTAAATTTTTTCCCATGCTGAATATGCCAACCAAATACTATCTGGTCCTTTAAAAAATAACAGAGAAACGCTCATAACAACTAGTCCAAAAATAATTTTCGTCAAAAACTTCATCCATCCTGCCTCCAGAACAAAGATTTTACTTTTCTTTAGATGATGGAGTAACAATGCTGCATTAATACAAGCCCCAATCGCTATAGCTAAGGCAAGACCTGCGTGGCCAATAAATCCAATAAAAATCATATTCATGACTTGTGTACAAAATAAGGTAAAGATCGCTATCTTTACAGGTGTTTTTATATTTTTTTGAGCATAAAATGCTGGCGCTAATACTTTAATGATAATTAAAGCAATTAATCCAATGCTATATGCTGTCAATGCATATTGAGTCATAAGAACATCTTGCTCAGTAAAGGCTCCATAAAAAAATAGGGTTGTAATTAAAGGGGTTGCAAGTATGCATAAAGCTGCAGCAGCTGGTGCAGACAACAATATAGATAGCTTTAATCCCCAATTAACCAAATTCGAATACTCTGCCTCGTTATTTTCTGAAATACTACTTGAAAGGCTTGGCAAAAGAATGGTGCTTAATGCCACACCAATAACACCTACAGGAAATTCCATCAATCTATCTGCGTAATAAAGCCATGAAACGCTCCCAACTGCCAAAAATGAAGCAAATATCGTATTAATTAGTAGTGATATTTGTGTCACCGATACCCCTAATATGGCGGGGCCCATTAATTTAGTTATTCTCCATACACCCGGATCATTGATCTTAAAATCTAACTTTGGTAATAAGCCAATTTGCCTTAAAAACGGAATCTGAAAGATTAATTGAAGTATTCCGCCTACAAATACTGCCCAGGCCAGAACCATAACAGGCTGGGAAAAAGAATCAGCAAAGAATAATGCTGCAATAATAAAACTTATATTAAGCCAAACCGGAGTAAAAGCCGGGACAATAAACCTTCCATACGAATTCAAAATACCTCCAGCCATTGAAACCAATGAAATAAAGAATATGTATGGAAAGGTAACTCTTAACATATCAACCGTGAGGTTAAATTTTTCAGGGTCAGAAGCAAAGCCGGGGGCGCTTACATATATGAGCCAAGGTGCCCCAAAAATACCAAGCATAGTTACTAGGATTAAAAAAATGCCCAGCAACGTGGCTACTTTGTTTATTAATACTGCTGTTTCTTTAGATGATCTATTGGATTTATACTCAGCTAAAATTGGCACAAAAGCCTGTGTGAATGCTCCTTCTGCGGAAATTCTTCTCAGTAAATTAGGGATTTTAAATGCAACAAAAAATGCATCTGTAACCATCCCCGCCCCAAAAATTCGAGCGATAATGCTATCCCGCAAAAATCCTAATATTCTTGAGACTGTTGTCATCCCTCCAACGCCTGCTAATGCTTTTGAGAGATTTATCATGGGTGTAAGTTTATATAATTCATGTAGTAGTTATTATAACTTTAACTAATCAAATGGTTATTCATAGTTAATGAGTTTCTTCTTGTACATACAGTGGAAAATAGATAGAATACGGGGTTATTTTTAATATGTATATACAGGGATTAAATATATGGCAAATACAGCCCAAACTAGAAAACGCGCAAGACAAAATGATACTCAAAGGGCGCACAATTCTAGCCTTAGATCAATTTTTAGAACAGCTGTTAAGAAGATTGTAAAAGCAATACAAACAGGTGACAAAAAAGTTGCTACTGAATCATACAAAGAGAATGTGCCGGTGATTGATAGAATTGCTGATAAAAAAATTGTTCACAAGAATAAAGCGGCTCGACATAAATCAAGGTTAAATACTGCAATTAAATCCTTGTAGGTTTTTCAGATGCTCTCAATCATTCAGAGAGCATTTCCTTTAAAATCTTCGCTTTATCAAGCATTTTATTTAGGTCATCTCCAGTCAAAGTATAGTGGCCCATCTTCCTTCCTTTGCGAGCTTCTGCTTTACCGTACAAATGTACATTAACGCTTGCCTCACGATTCAAAATATCAAAGTCGGGATTTATGTACTTATCATTTTTAAACCAAATATCCCCTAATATATTGACCATAATAGCGCTAGATTTTTCTTCTGGCTGAACAAGATCTAGCCCTGCAAGAGCCCTTACTTGCAAATCAAATTGGTTGTGGTTGCAGGCATCAATGCTGAAATGTCCAGAATTATGGGGCCTGGGTGCAATCTCATTAACATATAATTTCCCGTCAACAATAAAAAATTCCACCGCCATAACACCGATATAGTTAAGTTTTACAGCAATTTGATGAGCGTATTCTTTAGCCATTGATACAAAGCTAGCGGGTATCCTTGCTGGTGTGAAAGATATATCAAGAATACCGTCAGTATGTTTATTTTCAGCTACAGGAAAATAAACTTGTATACCGTTGTGAGATCTTGCTAGCACTACAGACACTTCAAGATCAAGAAAAAGTTTCTTTTCAAGAACACAAGGAACTTGTCCGGAGTGATTATAAGCAATTTCTAGATCGGCTATGTTGTTAACATGAATTTGGCCCTTACCGTCATATCCAAATTGAGCAACTTTTAAAATAGCCGGAAAAATATCACTAGGGACATCATTTAGCTGGGCAAGTGACTGAATCACAAAAAAGGGGCCTACAGGGATTCCGCTGTCTATCAAAAAGGTTTTTTCTATAATTCTATTTTGAACAACAGCTACAGCACTAGACGACGGGCGCACTATTAACTTTTTTTCTAGGTACTCAAGAGTAGAGAATGGAATATTTTCAAATTCGGTTGTTACTGATGAACAGCTTGACATTATTTTATCTAAAGCTTTTCTATCTGTATATTCAGCACACAAATGTACGTCAGCGATCATACCAGCTGGACTTTTCTCATCAGGATCTAGAACGGTAACTTTGAATCCTAATTTTTGTGCTGCAATAACAAAAAATCTTCCTAATTGGCCACCACCAAGGATGCCAAGCATATCATCTTTAATTGATTCCAATTATGTATTCCCTAGCTTCATATTCAACACCATATCAACTTGGTTACTTCTAAATTTATTAAGTTTTTTTTGTACCTCCTCATCACTTTCAGCAAGTATGGATACAGCAAATAGTCCTGCATTCGATGCTCCCGCCTCTCCAATTGCAAAAGTGGCAACAGGGATACCCTTAGGCATTTGTACGATCGATAGTAATGAGTCTTGCCCTTCTAAATGTTTAGTGGGTATAGGAACGCCAAGAACAGGTAAGGTGGTTTTTGATGCAACCATGCCCGGCAGGTGTGCAGCTCCCCCTGCTCCGGCTATAATAATCTTAAATCCATTTTTCCTGGCATTTTCTGCAAATTCAAACATCAAGTCTGGTGTTCTATGGGCAGATACCACTTTTGCTTCGTAAGGAATGCCGAAATCTTCTAAAATTTTGGCAGTATTTTCCATTGTTGGCCAGTCGCTGTTAGATCCCATAATGATTGCCACTATTGGCTTTAAGTTATCCATCCACTTTTTCCTTTTTTATCTTTTCTTTAAAAAATATCACCATATTATCTCTGTGTATTAAATTTGATTCATTAATATAACCTAATAACGACTCAATTTTTTCGCTTGAATAGCCCGCAATCTTTCCTAGTTCCTCGCTACTATAGTTAACTAAGCCCTTAGCGATCTCTTTGTTTTTCGTATTAATGCATCGCACAATTTCGCCCCGATTAAATTTTCCTTCGACCCTAATTACACCTGCAGCTAAAAGGCTTTTTCCATTAAAGACTATAGCTTCCTCGGCTCCACTATCGATATAAACCTTTCCCTTAGATCTGAGATTGTTTGCAATCCACTTTTTCTTTGTTACAAGCTCAGCTACATTGCATTCAAGGTGTGTTCCAGCAGATTCATCCTTATTCAATTGAGTTAATATGTTTGGTGACCTTCCAGAAGCAATGATCGTATGTGTTCCGCTAAGTGATGCTCGTTGGGCTGCTTTAATTTTAGTAAGCATGCCACCTGTCCCAACCTTCGATGTCGTGTCTTGGGCCACAAGTTCCAACTTAGCATCGTCAATGTATGCATGATCAATAAGGATTGCCTGGGCGTTTTTCCGTGGATCATCTGAAAACAAACCCTCCTGATCAGTTAACAGCACCAAATAATCAGCCTCAATCAAATTGGCGACCATAGCAGCAAGGGTATCATTATCTCCAAACCTTATTTCATCATCGGCAACTGTATCATTCTCGTTAATGACGGGGATAATCTTCTTTTCTATAAGATGACTTATTGTTGATCGTGCATTTAAGTAACTTTTTTTAATGCTTAAGTCATCGTGAGTTAACAATACTAACGACGAAACTAAGCCAGATCTGCTAAATAACTGCTCGTAGATTTGCGCTATAATCATTTGCCCCACTGATGCAGCCGCCCTCAGCTCACTTAACTGATGAGGCCTTTCTTTGTAACCCAATTTTTTTAAGCCAGCCGCAATAGCGCCGCTCGAAACTAGCACCACTTCTTTTTTTTGCTTAACTAACTCAGCTATTTGCTCGACTATATGCTGCAGCTGAAGCTCATTAATGCCTCCGCCCTCTTTCGTTACGATGCTTGACCCAAGCTTAACAACCACTCTTTTTGATGAAGAAAAATTTATCTTATTCATCTTTCTTTAAGCCCTCCACATGCTTCATAATCTCGAATGTTAATTCTCTGCAACCCTTACCGTTGATAGCGGAGATGCAAAAAACTTTACCTTTCCATTTCATCTTACTTTTAATCTCATCCTGAATTTGATCTAAATTTGTTATTAAGTCAATTTTATTTAAAATAAGCCACCTTGGTTTATTAAACAAATCTATACTGTATTTTTTAAGCTCATTAATGATCGCTTCTCCCTCTTTTGCTGGGTCAACCGACTCATCAAATGGCGCTATGTCTATTAAGTGCAATAACAATTTCGTTCTATCTAAGTGCCTTAAAAACTGATGGCCTAGTCCATATCCATCCGCTGCACCCTCAATCAATCCAGGTATATCTGCAACCACAAAGCTTCTTTCGTTATCAACCCTAACTACTCCAAGATTCGGTTGCAAGGTAGTAAAGGGGTAATCGGCAACTTTAGGTTTCGCTGCAGAGATAGATCGAATGAGAGATGATTTTCCTGCATTTGGCATACCTAACAATCCAACATCAGCCAATACCTTTAACTCTAGGTATAATTCAAATTCTTCCCCTGGATCTCCTTGTGTGCACTGCCGCGGAGCTCTATTTGTACTGGATTTAAAATGTACGTTACCAAGGCCACCCTTGCCACCATTGGCAATGATGAGTTTTTCTCCATGATTTTCAAAATCAGCTAGCACTTCTCCGGATTGTTTCTCTGTTATTACTGTCCCTACAGGCACTCGGAGAATCAGATCGTCTCCCTTTGCCCCATAACATTCTGCACTCCTTCCATTTTCGCCACGCTTTGCTCTGTAATTTTTAACAAACCTAAAGTCAATGAGTGTATTAATATTCTCATCCGATTCAACATATATAGACCCGCCTCTCCCTCCATCTCCACCATTAGGGCCTCCCATAGGCTCATACTTCTCCCGTCTAAACGAAGCTATACCATTGCCGCCATCACCAGCAAAAACCCTAATCGTTGCTTCATCTATAAATTTCATTATGGTCCACCAAACAAAAAAGCCCTATCAAATGATAGGGCTTTGAAATAATCTTAAACAAATCTAGGCAGTTACAACGTGCACTAATTTTCTTTTTAATGCGCCCTTGGTTGAAAAACTTACCTTGCCATCTGTTTTTGCAAACAATGTATGGTCTTTGCCAATTCCAACATTGGTTCCAGGATGCATTTTTGTTCCACGTTGTCTCAATATTATGCTTCCAGCTTTTACAAATTGATCCCCGTAAGCTTTTAACCCTAATCTTTTTGATTCTGAGTCTCTGCCGTTCCTTGAACTTCCGCCTGCTTTCTTATGAGCCATTAGTTTAAATCCTTATTATTTTACTGCAATCTTGTCGACTTTAATCTCAGTGAAGCTTTGTCTATGACCCTGAGACTTTCTGTAGTGTTTTCTACGATTCATTTTAAATATCTTAACTTTATCGCCACGCCCGTGTGCAAGAACAGTAACATCAACAGTAGCACCTTTGACCAATGGAGTACCGATAGTAACTTTTTCGCCATCTACAAGTGTTAGTACATGGTTAATACTAAGTTGCTTACCTACCTCAGTAGTCAATTTTTCAACTTTTAATGTTAAGCCTTCAGAAACTTTGAATTGCTTGCCGCCTGTCTTAATTACCGCATACATGATCGTAACCTTATTTTATATAACAATTTAGAGCCGGAATTATACTTAAATTAATACAATTTATCAATTAAATCTTAGGTTGTAAGCCTATATTTTTAACGTATGTATTCGATTCCTATGTTATCTGTATGATAAAATAAAACCCTATACCCTATACCCTATCAACTATTAAAAATTTATCAAATTGCTATCAACAATCTTATCACCCATATCAAACGATTTAAATGAAGTTAACAATGTAATTAGAAAATCCTTGTTTTCAGAAATACCTATTGTTAATCAAATTTCTAATCATATTATTAATAGCGGGGGGAAGCGTATGCGGCCCTCCATCTATCTTTTATTTGCACGATTAACTGGTGAAATAACACCAAACCATCACGCTATGGCTGCAATAATAGAGTTTATTCACACCGCAACACTTTTACACGACGACGTAGTAGATCAATCAACTCAGAGACGCAGTAAAAAAACAGCGAATACGATATTTGGAAATTCTTCAAGCGTTTTAGTGGGAGACTTTATTTATTCACGATCCTTCCAGATGATGACCCAAATAAACAATATGGCGATAATGAAAATACTAGCTGATACAACAAATGCGATTTCTGAAGGCGAAATCCTTCAACTGCTAAATACTAAAAATTCAGATCTCTCAGAGAATCAATATTTTCAGGTAATCAACTATAAAACTGCTAAACTTTTTGAGTCTTGCGGGTCTCTTGCTGGAGTTTTGAATGAGATAAATCATGAAAAACAAGCCGATCTTTCTAGGCTTGGTAATATTTTAGGGATCATGTTTCAATTAACTGATGATATTCTAGATTATTCAGGAAAAGAGATTGAAATAGGAAAGAATATTGGTGATGATCTAGCTGAGGGCAAGGTTACACTGCCTTTGATATACGCAATGAAAAATGGAACTGATAATCAAAGTAGGTTAATTAAAGATGCTATCAAGATGGGGGATATTAACCGGCTGCCGGATATTATTCAAGTATTAAGCGATACAAACGCAATAGCTACGGTTCAAAAACATTTGGCTTTTAAAGTTGTCGAGGTTAATGAGGTGTTAGGGAAATTTGATGATAGTGAAACAAAAAGCACATTAAATGCTTTGGCTCACTATATTGTTGAGCGCAAGAGTTAAAATATTAATGCATAATAATTTTTTCTCCACTTTGTAGTGCGTAGTAATTCATCTGCGCGGATTTATTTTTAACCGCAAGCAAATCCCCGTAAAAAATAATTTGCTCATTCAGTTCTACTTGAGCGAAACCGCCATTAAATAAAGTAATTTCAGCGTAATTATTCTCTTTCCGAAGAAAAAAAGTGACGTACTGCTCGAATGCATTATCTGATGCAACTTCCCACCCCTTCCCTCCAGACAAATCAGCGAGCCACCCAACTAAATCAACCTCCACCTTACAGATAATAGAATCCATTAGAGGTGAATGATCAAGCTCTAAATTATTTATAATGCTTGGTAGGGTGGTTTTATTTTGTGTCATATCTAATGCTTAAGTTATCATATTGAGTGTAATAATAACATGGTGTTTTTTAATTATTTTTCAAGGGCATGATGCATATTATAGGATTAACAGGCGGTATTGGCTCTGGTAAAAGTGAGGCAGCTAGGCAACTCTCTTCCTTGAGTGTCCCAATTATAGATTTAGATGTGATTGCAAAGGGGTTGCTTGAAAAGAATACATTGGGATATCAATTGTTAGTTAAGGGTTGTGGGGAATCAATCTTAAGGAATGATCGAGAGATCGACAGAAAAAAACTTCAATCGCTTATGTTTAATAATGTAGCAATCAAAAATAAAGTTGAATTAATTTTACATCCCATGATTCATGAGCAATGTTTAAAACAAATTGAGCAATGTGCTACCTCATTGTATTTGGTTGTTGTAATACCACTTCTATTTGAATCTAATTCCTATTTGGATGTCATTCATGAAAGCTTATTAATCGACTGCAATATCGACAATCAAAAAAATCGAACGCAGAAGAGAGATGGTGTTACTCCTGATATAGTAGAGAAAATAATTGCTTCACAAGCTAGCAGACAGGAAAGGCTACAGAAAGCTGATAATATTATAAATAATGATGGTTTCCTTGAAGAGTTTCTAGCAAAAATTGTCAACTTTCATAAACTCACACTTCAAAAGCTAGGTAAATAATGATTAGATACGAATTCCCACTGAATGAACGGATTAGAAAATTAATCCGAGTAGAAGAGTTGTTTCTCAAAATTGATGTACTGGCAACTTCCACTAGGAAGTATACTGAATTTTCTCTTTTCGAAAGACTATTCGAGCTCATGCTCACTGCATCAAGGTCTGATATAAAAGTCGATTTAATTCAGGAAATTGAAAGACAAAAATTAAAACTTAGGTCGAAGGCAAAAACGCAAGCTAATAATGTGCTTATGGTTAAACTTTCAAAAGCAAAAACTAAACTAGAAAAAGCAAAAATTCAGCCTGGCTTCTATTTTGGTGATGATAAATATTTACAAGAAATTAAATCAAGAAAGGACAGTCCTTATGGCATTACAGGTGTGGACTTTCCTGAATTTCAGTTTTGGCTTCAATGTGAAACACCTGTAGCAAGAAAAAACTACTTTAAGCAAAAATTAGTACCGTTTCAACCAATAAGAGAAGCGATATTTGTTATTTTAGCCCTTTTAAGATCCAGCGCAAAAGAAGAGTTGGTTACTGCGGAACAAGGTGTGTTTCAAAAAAAATTGAACCCATCACTAAAAAATGATCTCATTACAATATCAATGAATCTTAAATCCAAGTACTATCCGAATGTCTCGTCAAACAAATATGCCTTAAGCATTCAATTTAAGCACTACCTTAAACACAAGATTCTAGATAAGAGCATTAAATTTAAAATCGGTACAGGCTCACTTTAATTCGATGAAAATACCCTGCCCAACCTGTAAAAAAAAAACAGACTACTTATCCTCTAATGCTTACCGCCCTTTTTGTTCTGAAAAATGCAAATTGATTGATCTGGGTGCCTGGGCATCCGAGGAATATCATATACCAGGAGAGAATCATGAGATTGACTATAATGAAGATTAATTATTGGATTATTTTTTTGATAGGCATAACAGTTAGCGCCACATCATCTGCGCTTGATTTAAATGTTGACTCCCCTACCATTAAGGCTCCACGTCCAGGGCAAAATATTTCCGCAGGCTTTGTTAAGCTGATATCAACAAAAGATTTGCTTATAGACTCAATTGAATCAGAGAATATATCGAAAATTGAAGTCCACACCATGAAAATGGAGAAAAGCACTAGCGGTGAAACAATAATGCGGATGCGTAAAATTGAAAAACCTTTATTGAAGGCTAATAAAGCTTTTATCTTACAACCCGGAGCCGATCACTTAATGTTTTTTGGTATTCAAAATACCCTTAGCAAAGGAGAAAAGATTAAAGTGACATTCAATTTTTTAGAAAAAGCACAAATTGTATCTAAGGACATTATATTTGAGGTGAGGTGATTTAATCTACCCACACAGATCTCTGAGAGGCAATTCCAACCGCTCCATTATCTAATGCTTTGTTGAGATCAGATCTTTGCATGCCTCCCAAGGCATATACAGGCATATTATGTTTTTTTAATAACGTATTAAACCTGTTCCAACCCATACCAACTACCCCAGGATGAGAAAGTGTTTCGTTTACTGGAGACAATACAATAAAGTCTAAATCCTTGCTGATAGCTTCCTCAATATCTGCAATGTTGTGGCATGATGCAGAGACAATTAGGCTTGCCGGTTTATCAGATAAGTCATGTAATAACTTAGAGTTTAAATGAACTCCATCAGCACCCAGCGTATAAGCTAACTCCGTATCTGAATTGATCATCACTCTAGCGCCATAGGGTGCCGCCATTCCAATAATTTTCTTAGCTAATTCAGCATATAAATCTTTTTTCATTACCTTTTCTCTTATTTGGATTAGCCTTAATCCTTGTTGTAATTTATTTGCAACTAGTGCAATAAAGTTATTGGGGTGTTCTTCAGCGTTTGTGATTGCATATAGTTCCGGCAACCTAATAGCCTTAAAGATTAGTTCATTAGCTGGTAAGACTGGACTTACATGCGGTGAAGAAGAGTTGTTCCACGAGAGGCGCTGCCCCTCTTTTGGCTGAATTTGACCCGCCCACTTTGTTACCTTGAAAAAATGTAGCTTAACGTCGACCTGATCGTAAGAGTACTCTCTAGTAATCCATTTATCAGCAACAGTAACTACAATGCCTATTTCTTCTTTAAGCTCTCGGCTTAAGGCTTGCGCAGGAGTCTCGCCAGGTTCTATTTTACCTCCTGGGAATTCCCACCACCCACTCCATGTTTTTTTTATTGGCCTTTCGGCAAGCAAAAGCTCATCATGTTGATTGAGCAGGACGCCTACCGATGCTTCTATTTCTACTCTAGCTATGTTCTATACTCAGCATTAATTTTTACGTAATCATAAGAGAGATCTGAGGTCCACACAGTCGAATTAGAATCTCCCCTCATCATAATAATCTTCAGACATATTTCATCTTTCCTCATCTCTTCCTTGCCTATAAGGTCGGTATAGCTAGGTGCAACAAACCCTTGCTGTGCAAATAAAATATCGTTTAAATATATATCAATAAGTGATACGTCAATATTTGCTATAGGTGCATTACCTATAGCAGCCATAATTCTTCCTAAATTAGGATCGGAAGCAAAAAAAGCAGTCTTAACAAGAGGGGAATTAGCAATTGATTTAGCTACTTTTTGACATTCTTGCTCATCAATACCCTGCTCGACAGTAATTTCAATGAACTTAGTTGCCCCCTCACCATCCCTCACAATAGCTTTAGATAAAAAACTGGCTACATCCAGGATGGCTTCTTTTAACATTTTATATGATTGATTTTTTTCTTTTATCTCGGGATGCTTGGCTTGATTTGTTGCCATAATAATAAATGAATCATTGGTTGAGGTATCGCCATCCACAGTTATTTTATTAAAACTTTCATCAGTGACTTCCTGAATCATTTCCTTCAACATCGCCTCATTAATGTTTGCATCCGTTCCAATGAAAGCAAGCATTGTAGCCATATTTGGATTGATCATGCCGGAACCCTTGCTAATACCAGTGACCTTTACTTCATTCTCCTCAATGATAGCTGATGAAGAAATGGCTTTAGGAATAGTGTCCGTTGTCATTATGGCAATGGCCGCATCTAACCAATTATTAGGGTCTAGATTTGTAATTAATGGATCTAGACAGTTTACAATTTTACCAACAGGTAGATCCGTCATGATAACGCCAGTTGAAAATGGTAAAACTTGATTTTCAGAAATATTTAATCTTTTTGCAAGGGCTTGGCAAGTTTGCTTTGCATTATTAATACCCGCCTCACCCGTCCCAGCATTAGCAGAGCCGGTATTTATAAGGAGTGCTCTTTTATTACCCCCATCGCTTAAATAATTTTTTGCGACCATTACAGGTGCTGCCATAAATTGATTTTTTGTAAAAACACCAACGACCACAGAGCCTTCATCAAGGAGAATTAATGTTAAATCTTTTCGATTGCTGTACTTAATCCCTGCCTCAAAAGTTCCTAAAACAATTCCAGGAATGCTAAGTATATATTTTTTATTTGGCTGTGTGAGATTTACCGGCATACCCTATTTTTTCCTCCATATTGTTCCGTTAGGTGTGTCTTCCAATAAGATATCACGACCTTCTAAAAATATACGAATTTCATCCGCTTTTTGATAGTCTTTATTTTTTTTAGCCTCTAATCTGTCGTTAATTAGTTGATCAATATCAACATTCTTATCATCAGCCTCTATATTGCCACGTAAAAATACTTCTGGTTCCATCTCTAAAATACCCAGTATATTTGCTAGCTGTATTAACAATGTTTGCTCTTCGTTTTGACGATTCTTATTTACTGCATTAGCTAGTGAAAATAAAACAGAGATAGCTTCAGGCGTATTAAAGTCATCATCTAACGCATCCTTAAACTGACAAGCAAAACTATTTTTCCAATCAATCTTTTGATCAATAATACTATTACTTTCTCTAATCGCTAGATACAGTCTAGTTAAACCTTGCTTCGCGTCTTTAAGATGGTGGTCGGAGTAGTTTAAAGGACTTCTATATTGTGCTTTTAGTACAAAAAATCGTACTACCTCTGGATCATAATGCTTAAGTATTTCACGAATTGTAAAGAAATTTCCCAGTGATTTAGACATCTTTTCATCATCAACCCTTACAAAGCCATTGTGCAGCCAATAGTTGGCCATTTGACAATCATTGGAGGCTTCTGACTGGGCTATCTCATTTTCATGGTGAGGAAATTGGAGGTCTTGTCCACCCCCATGAATATCAAAATTTTTGCCCAGAAATTTATTACTCATGGCTGAGCATTCGATATGCCACCCTGGCCTCCCCTTTCCCCATGGCGAATCCCAGGAAGGTTCTCCTAGTTTTGCCGACTTCCATAACACAAAATCAAAACTATTTTTCTTAAACTTATCCACCTCTACTCGATTACCAGCCCTTAAGTCCTCTAACGATTTGCCTGATAACTTCCCATATCCATCAAACTTAGTGACAGCGTAAAATACGTCATTATTGGCTCCAATGTATGCGAAGTCCTTCTCTAATAAAGTCTGAATCATGATTACCATTGCGTCTATAGATTCTGTAGCTCTTGGTTCGATATCAGGACTAATAACACCCAATGTATGAGCATCAGCATTCATTTCATCAATAAATTTTTGCGTTAAATCATCAAAAGGAATGCCTTGCTCAGTTGCTCGGGCAATAATTTTGTCATCTATATCGGTTATATTTCTTACATAGATAACGTCATAACCGCTTACCTTGAACCATCGACTAATAAGATCAAAAACAATTAAAACCCTTGCATGCCCCAAATGACAAAAATCGTAAACAGTCATTCCGCACACATACATTTTTACCCTTCCAGGCTCAATGGCTTTAAAAATTTCTTTTTTCTTTGAGAGGCTGTTAAATAATTTAATCATGTTCTAATTTCGTCAGTATTGGGTGGTAATGAGCTATCATTTGTGATAAATTTTGTTAAAAAATTATACCACGTAGCTCAAGTTACTTAATTTGAGCTTAACTTTTAAACCTTATAAAGCTACCATAAAAAAATGAAAAAAATATTAATCACACTGCTCATATCCTCATTTCTCATGTCTTTCAATGCAATAGCAGAAACAGTTATTATTGAAACGAATAAGGGCTCAATAACAGTAAAGCTGGATAGTGAAAAAGCGCCCAACACAGTAAAGAATTTCCTTCAATATGTGAACGATGGATTTTATGCAGGAACTATTTTTCATCGGGTCATAAAAGGCTTTATGGTTCAGGGCGGTGGGTTTGACAAAAAGATGAATCAAAAATTAACTAATGACCCTGTAAAGAATGAATCTAATAATGGTTTAAAAAATGAGATTTACTCAATTGCTATGGCGAGAACAAATGATCCACATTCAGCAACTTCTCAATTTTTCATAAACCTCGCTGATAATTACTTTCTTGATGATGGTGCAGGTTATTGTGTATTTGGTAAAGTAATAGAAGGTGAAGATGTAGTTAAACAAATTGGAAATTTATCGACCCATGTCTCCAAAGGTATGGGTGATGTTCCGATAAAAACTGTAACCATCAAATCAATTAAAATTATTCATTAATATAAAGGTAAAAAATGATAACTATCAAAACTAATAAAGGATCATTCTCAATTGAGCTTGATGAAAAAAAAGCACCCATTTCGAGTGCAAACTTCATAAGTTATGTTAATAATGGATATTACAAAGGCACTATTTTTCATCGAGTCATAAAAGGCTTTATGGTTCAGGGCGGTGGCTTTAATGAAGATATGAATCAAAAAGAAACGCTTGCACCAATCAAAAATGAAGCAAGCAATGGATTAAAAAACGAAATGTACAGCGTCGCAATGGCCAGAACATCGGTCCCTGACTCAGCTACATCGCAATTTTTTATAAATGTGGCTGACAACTCCTTCTTAGATTATCCGGGTCAGGATGGAGCTGGGTATTGTGTCTTTGGTAAAGTTGTAGAGGGCAAGGAAGTCGTTGACCAAATAAAAGCGGTTTCCACCGGATCTTCTAATGGCCATCAAGATGTTCCTTCAGAGCCAATCATTATTGAGGATGTGACCCTCTGATAACCCTTAAGGGTTCTGCTGTTTTTGTATCCGATGTCCACTTATCTGAATCGGACCCACAAACTATTGAGTTATTTAATCGATTTTTAAAGGCTGAGTGCATTCAACATTCAGCCTTATTTATTCTTGGTGATTTATTTGATTACTGGATAGGTGATGACTCGGAACAGTTTCAATACATCTGTAAATTACTCAATGAATTGTCTGCTACAACAGATATTTATTTTGTCTCGGGAAATCGGGATTTCCTAATCGGTAAAGATTTTTTTAAGTCATCAAATATCACACCACTTTCTGACATTACGCAGATTGAAATGTCAGGCCAAGAGGCGTTAATTATGCATGGTGACACTTTATGTACCGACGATACTGAATACCAAGAATATCGAATACAAGTCCACTCGAATGAATGGAAAAATACTTTTTTGAAAAAGCCAATAGAAGAAAGGCTTTCAATATGCAATGATTTAAGGGGAAAAAGTGAGGAGGCGAAAAAAAATAAGCAAGAATACATTATGGATGTCAATTCTGATGCAGTTCATGGCGTATTCAGAGATAACGGTTACCCGCCGCTCTTAATTCATGGGCATACACATAGATTAAATACCCATGATTACCAGTTTGAAAACCATGTATGTCAGAGATGGGTGTTAGGTGATTGGCACAAAAAAGGGAATTACATAGTTTGGAACAGCAATGAAATTAAATTTTTGTACCTAGATTGAACGAGATAGCTCGTCTTTTCTGTTATGTTGTGCAGCCTTATTTAAAATACCGTTAATAAACTTAAACCCATCTACTCCGCCAAAAGATTTCGCAACCTCAATAGCTTCGTTAATTACCACTCTATAGGGAACATCTAAAGAGAATTTCAATTCATAAAGCGAACTAAATAAAATGGCGAGCTCAATTGGACTTAGTTCATCGTAATTTCTATCTAAATAAGTTTTAATCTCCTCTTTAAGGCTTTCAAAATTTTTATGAACGCCCTCCACTATATTTAAGTACATTGATTCATCTGACCTTATGAAGTCAGGGTCCTCCTTAATATCTTTTTTAATTTGGTTGATATCAAATTGGTTAACAATGCCTCTATAAATACTTTTCATCGCCAACTCTCGCGATTTTCGTCGATTGTTTAATGGTTTCTTTTTTCCAGATATATTGGTCGTTTTAGGTATCATAAGTCTTTTAATAGCGTCGCCATTTCTATAGCTCCGAGAGCCGCCTCCTCGCCCTTTATTTTAGTTCTTGCAAAAGCTTCTTCGTCAGAATTTGTGGTGATAATTGCATTGATAACTGGAATATTATGATTTAACTGTACCTGCATAAGGCCATGAGCTGACTGATCTGATACGACCTCAAAATGATAGGTTTCCCCTCGAATTACAGCGCCAATACCAATCAATACATCAAACGTTTTAGATAATGCATATGCATTGAGTACGACAGGAATTTCTAGGGCCCCTGGAACCTCTCTTAATTCAATATTATCTACAGTGACACCTTCATGTTTAAGCTTATCAACACAAGCATTTAAAAGCTCCCTCACAATAGGCTCGTTAAATCGAGATGAAACAATTCCAACCCTAAGGGTTCTTATAAAATTTTTATTCACAGCTACGCCATAGGTCTAAAGGAATATGATTATACCCTTTTGCAAGGCATTAAGAATACCCAAAATAATTGGCATTCCAACTACCAACCAGGCTAGAGGTAAAATAATTTTTTGTAATGATGTATTAGTTTTTGATACAACTGCATTTGATTTACTGGTTGTATTTTTAAGTGCACCCTGCTCATTTTTCAATTGAGCATTAGTCATAAAGAATTTCTTATTAACTGGTTTTACGAACAAATTTAGAACAAACCCCCCAACTAGGAGTAATGCAAGAATTTTAAAACTGGAGTTATACGCTTGGTCTGTGGGTATTCCTAATGCTAACTGATACTCCCTAAGGTATGAAATAAGCATCGGCCCAATAATGCCTGCGAGTGACCAGGCCGTGAGTAATCTTCCATGAATTGCACCTACATGTTGGGTGCCAAAAATATCAGCTAAATACGCTGGTATAGTTGCGAAGCCCCCACCATACATCGTTAGAATCACCAGGGTTATGATGACAAAGGTTGAGATATATTGGTTTAATCCGGCCCAAGGAGCAGCCAAATATAATGCGGTTCCAAGGCTAAAGAATATTGCATATGTCAATTTTCTCCCAAGAAAGTCAGAAGATGATGCCCAAAAAATTCGTCCAATAATATTAGCCAATGATAGTAGCGCTCCAAAGCCAGTTGCGATAGCTCCTATTATCAAGGGGTCGAAACTGCTTGCAGCAATCTCTTGGAACATAGGCTTTGCTACTGATAGCACACCAATGCCTGCGGATACATTTAGACATAAAACTCCCCACAACAACCAGAACTGAGGTGTTTTATGTGCAACACCAACATGAACGTGGTTTGTGGATATCATGCTGCTTGTTTTTTTAATAGCGGGGTTCCATCCTTTCGGCTTCCATCCATTAGCAGGAACCCGATATCCAAACGCCCCAATTGTCATAGCAACAAAGTAAATAATTCCCATAATGAAAAATGTCTGAGCAACGCCATATGAACCAATTAAGCTGTCACCTAAAGGCATTCCAATCATGGCTCCACCACCAAAACCCATAATCGCCATTCCAGTAGCAAGACCCCTTCTATCAGGAAACCATTTAATCAATGTTGAAACCGGAGAAATATAACCTAGACCTAATCCAATACCTCCAATTACACCAGCACCAAGCCATACCAACCAAAGCTGATGGAGCGAGACACCAATAGAGGCGATCATCAACCCTCCACCCCAGGTCACTGCTGCAACAAACCCAGCTTTTCGAGGACCAGCTTTTTCCAGCCAATGACCAAAGACCGCAGCTGACATACCTAAGAAAACTATAGCAATTGCAAAAGTCCAAACCACATCACTTCTAAGCCAATCACAAGATGAAGTAAATACCCTGTCAATGAATGTCACCGAACTTGAGCACTCTGATCCAATTAGCTTGGTCAGCTCCGGCCAGAAAATACTAAAGCCATATATCATACCGATGGATAAATGAATAAGCAGTGCCGCTGGTGGAACCATCCACCTGTTAAAAGAACCGTCTGCAACTATATTTTCTCTGTCTAAAATACTCATAGCTTTTTCCTGTTGTTGGTTTTAATGCTTAATGCTTTAATGCTTAATGCTTAATGCTTAATGCTTAATGCTAACTAAAATAATCTATTATCAAGAAATAATCAAATAAATTTAACCACTGCTAGCCGCTTGATAGCGTCATGTTGTTGTCATAAAAATGTCATAATAGTGGAACCCTAATAACTTAACATAAGGCTATCAGAATGGCTGCAAATATTTTAATCGTAGAGGATGAGGAGTCTATATTGGAATTAATTGCAATAAATCTTCATCAAGCAGGTTTCAACCCGATAAGATCCTTAAATGCTGAATTTGCCGAAAAAATAATACAAGAAGCATTGCCAGATCTAATCGTATTGGATTGGATGCTTCCAGGAATGGATGGAGTCGAGTTTGCCAAGAGAGTTAGAGGGAACTCAGCCACCAAAAATATTCCCATCATAATGTTGACTGCCAAAAGTGAGGAAGACAACAAATTAAAAGGATTGAATACTGGCGCAGATGACTACATGACTAAGCCATTCAGTCCAAAAGAATTGATAGCAAGGATAAAAGCTATCCTTAGGAGGAATGCTCCAGAATTAGGAGATGAGCTAATTAATATGGCTGGACTTACATTGGATCCTGTTAAACATTTGTTAAAAGAAAACGGTAAGATTATTTCGATAGGGCCTACTGAGTTCAAGTTATTGAATTTTTTTATGAGGAATCCCGACAGAGTATTTAGTAGGAATCAAATTCTTGACAAGATTTGGGGTAACAAATCTGATATAGATGACAGAACGGTCGATGTGCACATCAAGAGACTAAGGGATACATTAAAACATACCAGCCAACACACATTAATTAAAACCGTTAGGGGTTTAGGTTATAGGTTAACGATAGATTGAAGCTGCATAATCAAAATAAGATACTATTAATCATAAATAAATACTTTTAGAATAAAGGAATTAAGACTTGCAAGAGATTAGGTGGCATTTACTTTTATTTGTAATCTTTGAAATTATTGCGACGCTGTTAATTTTAAGTATCTTTGACATAAGAACATCATTGGTATTCTTAATTTTTACGCTCATGTTATTTCTGGGTTTTCATATCTACTGGATTTATCGATTAAATCAATGGCTAGATAATCCAATGACGGCTAATCTTCCAAATGGATATGGGCTGTGGGAAAAATTATTTACTAAGTTATACAAAACTCAGACTAAGCAAAAAAAATCAAAACGAGAGTTGTATGGGGTATTAGATCAATTTAAGTCAGCAGCTGAAGCTATGCTTGATGGGGTAATTAGCGTTGACCAAAACAATGAAATTGTTTGGTGCAACAAGACAGCTCAGAGCATGCTTAATATTGTGCCAAAAAGTGATTATGGACGACCCATAACTTATATTTTTAGGAATAGTATATTTAAGAATTATATTGAAAATTCAGACTACGAAGATACATTAAAAATCACCAATCATCTAAGCATGCAGCCACTAGAAATAAAAGTGGCTTATTTTAGATCAAATCAAAAACTAATCATATGCAGAGACATAACCAAAGATACCGAAAATCAAAATATGAGAAAAGAGTTTGTATCTAACTTTTCTCATGAACTTAAAACTCCACTAACCGTTATCATCGGTTTTATTGAAACTTTAGGTGGGATGTACTCGAAAGATACATCAGAAAATAAAATTATTACCATGATGGATAGGCAAGCCTACCGAATGAAGGGCTTGATTGATGATTTGCTACTACTGTCAAACGTAGAAAGCAATCAACACCTTAACCGTTCGAATAAAATAGTTATGTCCGATCTATTTAAGCTGATAAAAAAAGATATTGCTTTGCTAGACGAAAATAACCATACACTGGACTACTCTATTAATACTAAATTAAATTTGTATGGGGAAAAAAGAGAGGTTGAAAGCGCATTTAAAAATATCATTACTAATGCTATAAGGTATACAGGAAAAGGTGGGCAGATCAATATCCGATGGAATCTCATTAATGAATTAGGAATATTTGAAGTAACGGATAGTGGGATTGGTATACCTAAAAAAGATATTGATCGAATAAGTGAGCGATTTTATCGTGTTAATCCTGATAGAAGCAGAGAGACAGGTGGGACAGGACTTGGTTTGGCTATTGTGAAAAATGTAATGATTCAGCATCAAGGGGAATTAAAAATATCCAGTGAACTAGGTTCTGGCAGCACTTTTAAGCTTATTTTTCCAACAGAACGTTTAATACAATCTAAATAATGGTTAAATTTCTTTTGCTAGCCCTTACACTGATACTTTCTGGCTGTCTGGGTAGCACAATGGATAGAAAAGATTCGACACAATACGACAAAGGGTCTTTCAATCAACTGGGAAAACTCGACCAAGACCGCATGGCAGACTATGAAATCCGAGAAAATATTGAAAGTTTAAAAATTCTGATGCTCAAACTCTACAAGCGCAACCCGAACCAGCTGAAAAAAACTACATCCGACAATGCCGAGCAGGCTGTAAATTGGTTTTTTAATGGCTCGCATAAATGGGATTTTAAGCAAATTAATAATGCCACTGATTTTAAAGCCGTTTATCAGGCTTTTGACTCTACGTTTGATGGGGACAGGGTGCTATCATTGATGACGGGCCTTTATACAATGTTGGTCAAAGCTCATGGAGATAAAACAGAGTTTTTTATCACCGACTCAATTGACCCTCAAAATCTTTACAATATGGCAAGAAATATTGAAATAAGTGTATGGATGTTATCCACAAAAAAGGATGGACAGGGAACCTTGTTATTACTAAGTAATGAAATGGGAGGGGAGATTGATAACCTATCTTTTGAGCGAGAATTTGGAAAAATAATTGGCAGGCTAGACTACTTTTCCTACACTCTATCTGAAAAAACACAGCGGGCAATTACGAGAATGATACAAAATATTACGACTGGGATATTGCTTCCCTTTATTTAAACTACAAAAGAATCTTTTCTATTCCTCCATTTGTGACTTTCTCAACATACTCTTCCATCCAGTGCTCGCCTAAATTATTCTTGGCTAACTCCACCACTATATAATCAGTAGAAGTATTTGTATCATCACCATATCTTGCTAGTCCTTGAAGGCATGAAGGGCATGAAGTGAGAATCTTAACGGGGGTTTTTTTACCATTCAACGTAATTGCATTTACTCCCTTTACAATCTCTTCTTGCTTTCTCATTTTTACTTGTGTGGCAATATCTGGCCTACTTACTGCAAATGTCCCAGACTCTCCACAACATCTATCATTAAGTGTTACATCCTTGTCCATTAGAGATTTAGTAACAGCTAATGAATCATATGTTTTCATAGGGCTATGACAAGGGTCATGATACATATATTGTTGGCCATTAATGCCTTCCATTTTTACCCCTTTCTCCATCAAATACTCATGGATATCTAGCAACCTGCAGCCTGGGAAAATTTTATCAAACTCATACTTTTGTAATTGATCCATACATGTTCCACACGACACGATTACTGTTTTAATATCTAAATAATTCAGAGTGTTGGCAACCCTATGGAACTGTACCCTATTATCAGAAGTTATCTCTTGGCCCTTGTCATGGTTTCCTGAAGAGGTTTGAGGGTATCCGCAACATAGGTACCCTGGAGGTAAAACAGTGATGGTGCCTACCTCGTAAAGCATGGCCTGAGTAGCTAATCCGACCTGGGAGAATAAACGCTCAGATCCACAGCCAGGAAAATAAAAAACAGCTTCTGAATTATCATCTAACTTATTCGGATTTCGTATTACCGGAACTGTTTTATCATCTTCAATACCCAACAACCCCCTTGATGTTTTGGTCGGCATATCTTTTGGCATAGGCCTATTCATAAAATGAATCACCTGGGACACAACAGAAGCTTTACCAACCGTTGCTGGGGGGTTATTTTTGAAATAACTAAGCGCTCCAATTTTTTTAAAAAATGCATGCCCAGCTCTTTGCGCACGATAACCAAAATCAACCATAAATGTTCTCATCATACGAATGGTTAACGGGTCTTTAAGATTAAGGTAAGTCATAGCAAATGACGTGCCTGGATTGAAGTGTTTTTTCCCCTGCTCTCTAAGAAAGTTTCTCATAGCAATTGAGACATCACCATAATCTATATTCACAGGACATGGATTTAAACATTTATGACAAACAGTGCAGTGATCAGCTACATCATTAAATTCATCAAAGTGCTTTAATGATATTCCACGCCTAGTTTGCTCCTCATACAAGAAAGCTTCAATCAACAAAGAGGTTGCAAGAATTTTATTGCGTGGACTATAAAGGAGGTTGGCTCTGGGAACGTGGGTGGTGCATACAGGCTTACATTTTCCACAACGCATGCAGTCACTTATAGAATCTGCAATTTGACCAATTGCCGATTCTTCCATAATAATAGATTCTTGTTCTAGCAATCCAAAGCTTGGGGTGTATGCATTTTCTAAGCCTGAACCAGCCTGTAGCTTTCCTTTGTTAAAATGACCATTAGGATCTACCTTAGCTTTATAGGCAGCAAATGTATCAATAGTATGTTCATCTAAGTACTCCATCTTGGTTATACCGATACCATGTTCGCCAGAGATAACGCCATTCAATTTTTTTGCCAAGGCCATCACTCTTGCTACCGCTCTTTGTGCATCTTGCATCATTTCATAATCGTCTGAGTTAACAGGAATATTTGAATGAACATTTCCGTCCCCAGCGTGCATATGCAATGCAATAAAAACTCTAGATTTTAAAATCGTTTGGTGAAAATTGGTTATTTTTTCAAGTACAACTTCATAGCCTCTTCCCGAAAAAATTTCACTCAGAGGTTTTTTTAGCTCTTTTTTCCATGAAATTCTTAACTCATAAGACTGAATTGCTGCAAATAAGGTTTGGTAAAAATTCTTTAATTCGGGCAACCCCTCAAAGCTTTCGAGTGGTTCATCTAAATTATTGAGATAATTGCTCCATTTACCCTTCACTTGATCGAGCAATGTTAATGCTGATTTCTTTTTTTCTTCAAATAACTCAATATCCATTTCATCGTTATTTATAGGAATGTTGCTGGCTGAAAGGTACTGATAAATTTCCTCAATCAGCTTTAATTTATTATTGATTGATAGCTCTATATTAATACGATCGATACCATTTGAGTAGTCACCTAATGACTCCAAAGGAATAACAACATCTTCATTGATTTTAAAAGCATTCGTATGCTTTGCAATAGCTGCTGTTCTTGCCCTATCAAGCCAAAATCGCTTCCTTGCTTCTGAGGAAACAGCAATAAAGCCTTCTCCATCTCTCGAGTTGGCAATCTGAACGGTGCGGGAGGCAGCTTCACCTACTAGGCTTTCGTCATCACTAGCAATATCAGCAATAAGAATCATTTTCGGCCTCATAGTTCTGCTAGCTTTTGTACTGTAACCAACGGCTTTTATATATCGCCCATCTAAATGTTCTAATCCCGCCAAAAGAACATGCTCTGCTTTGTCTAAATAATTTTTTATTTCTACAATAGCAGGAACCGCAGCAGAAACATTACCAAAAAACTCCAAGCAAACTGTGCGAACATGTTGTGGCATCTTGTGCAAGATGAAGGTAGCTGAAGTAATGAGACCATCACACCCTTCTTTCTGGATTCCAGGTAGTCCGCTTAAAAACTTATCAGTAACATCTTTACCAAGACCAATTTTTCTAAATTTGTTACCTGGTATCTCTAATATTTCTGGCTCACTTTTTGGAGTAATACCATCCTTCATTAGCGATGTTATTTTAAATCTAGCGACATCTACGTCATGAATTTTTCCTAAGTTATGATCCAACCTTTCGATCTCTTTCCAGTCACCATTAGGATCGACCATCCTCCATGAAGCTAAATTATCTAGAGCAGTTCCCCAAAGCACTGCTTTCTTTCCACCCGCATTCATAGCGACGTTACCACCAATACATGATGCATCAGCTGAGGTTGGGTCTGTTGCAAATTCAAGGCCAGCGCTAGATGCTGTATCCATAGCTCTACGAGTAACAACACCAGCTTCGCAATAAATCGTTGGTACTGGATGTTCTACTCCAGGTAAATCCTTATATTTAACTGGGCCATGCATGTCTAACTTTTCAGTATTGATGACTGCAGACAGAGGGGATAAAGGAACTACTCCACCGGTATATCCAGTTCCACCTCCCCTAGGAATAATAGTTAACTCAAGATCGATACACGCCTTAACGATCGGCGAAACTTCACTCTCCTTATCCGGATGAATGACTACAAAGGGAAGCTCGACGCGCCAGTCAGTTGCATCCGTGACGTGAGAGACCCTTGCTAAACCATCAAACTGAATGTTATGTTTTTTAGTAAATTTTTTGATTTTTGAGATAATTTTTTTTCTTAATTTTTTTGTCTCTTGGAAGTCATTTAAGAACTTTGTGATTGCAGCATTGGCAGCTTTAGTTAACTGAGCAACCTTCATATTGCCGAAGCTTCTATCTTCTATGGTTTGCACTCTATGCCTCATTGCATCAACAAGCTGCTTCAATCTTTTTCGATTCTCAAGTAAATCGTCTTGTAGGTATGGATTCCTGCTTACTACCCAAAGATCACCAAGCACTTCAAATAACATACTTGCAGATCTTCCTGTTTTTCTCTCCTGTCGTAAATCACAAATAATCGACCACATTTCCTCGCCAAGAAAACGGATAGTAATTTCTTTATCAGAGAATGAGGTGTAATTATAGGGTATCTCTCTCAAGCGATTTTTTTGTTGAGCTGGATCTTTCAGAAAGTCTGGGGATATAGGTGCGTTCATTAAATTTTCATGTGAGATTAGAGAAATCATAACATGTTGCATACTACCTTACAACGCCATCTCATTAGGGTTATTAACCAAAATATGAGAAAATCTAAACGAATTATTTATCAGATCAATATTAAAAGATTAAGTTTATGTTGTGGTTAAAAGCTTTTCATATTATTTTTATGGTTACCTGGTTTGCGGGTCTTTTTTATCTTCCTAGGCTGTTCGTTTACCATGCCATGAGTTCAGACAAGATTAGTCATGATCGCTTTCTTGTTATGGAAAAAAAATTGTTTTATGGGATTATGACCCCAGGAGGATTGCTGACGATTATTTTTGGTATATGGCTTTGGTTAGATTATAACTTTTTTGGGTTTTGGCTAAATGTAAAAATATTTATGGTACTTCTTTTAGTCATTTACCATGTTATTTGCTTCAAATTTTTAATTGATTTCAAAAAAAATAAAAATAAACATTCGCATGTATTTTATAGATGGTTTAATGAAATTCCTGTGATTCTTTTAATTGTTATTGTTTTCCTCGTGGAGCTAAAACCTTTATGAAAAATATTTTAATTTGCGGATCATTAGCATATGACTCTATTATGGTTTTCCAGGACTACTTTAAAAATCATATACTGCCAGACCAAATACACAAGTTAAGTGTTTCATTTTACGTACCTGAGCTTAAAAGAAATTTTGGTGGGACTGCAGGCAATATTGCTTACAATCTATCACTTCTTAAGTCACCCTCAATTATTATGGCCACTGTTGGCAATGATTTTCAGCCTTACTCCGTCAGACTCAGCCGTATGGAAATTATTCAAGACTACATTAGACCTATTGCAGACACATTAACTGCTCAAGCTTACATCACCACAGACTTAGATGACAATCAAATTACTGCATTCCATCCTGGGGCTATGGTCGAATCGCATCAAAATAAGGTTTCATCTGTTGCAGAGTCAATCGGTATTGCCATTATTGCTCCTGATGGGAAGGACGGAATGACTTCACACTCCAATCAATGCTATGAAAAAAATATTCCCATTCTTTTTGATCCGGGGCAAGGATTGCCTATGTTTAATAAACAAGAATTAGATACATTTATTGAGCAGGCAAGCTATATTGCATTAAATGAATACGAAGCTGGTCTATTGATGAATGTTACTGGCCTTAGTATCACTCAGCTTTCATCAAAAGTAGATGCTCTTATTATTACTAAAGGCTCTCAGGGGTCTGTCATCTATGCTGACAAAGAATATATAATCAGCCCAATAAAAGTTGAAGATCCTATTGACCCAACGGGGTGCGGCGATGCTTATCGAGCTGGGTTAATTTTTGGTATTATTAATCAACTTTCATGGGAAAGAACAGGCAAGCTTGCATCGGTCATGGGCAGCATAAAAATACAAAGTCAGGGAGGGCAAAATCATCAGCCCAGCTTTGCTGATATTGAAAATATTTTTGGTGAAACTTTAAATTAAATCTCTTTTGTCTGTATTGGCAGTATAAGTTTTTTTGGTATCAAGGCACAAAGCTGTTAAATTATTTCCCCATACACAGCCACTATCCAAGGAATAACCTAATGCATGATTAATACATCCAATCGCCGACCAATGCCCGGTAATTAATATTTCCTCCCTTTCCTTATGTGGTTTAATCCCAAACCATGGCTTTACATTCCCTGGCATGCCCTTAAGAGTGCCTTTATAATTAAAATCTAATGATTCGTCAGCTTTAAGGCAACGCATTCTCGTCAATACATTCACTGTTAACCTATGCGTATCATCAACCCCTAGATTCATGCTCCACTTCTCAGGAGAGTTACCATACATTGAATATAAAAAATTTTCTGGATTTTTTTTTAGTGCGTCGGAGGCTGATTTAGCAAGGTCGATTGCATCAGACTTTTTCCATGATGGAAGTAACCCTGCATGCGTCATAATATATTTTTTGTCACTATGTAAGAAAGGTAGTGAAATAAGCCAATCTACATATAGTCTTTTCTTAGGTGAAGATAAAATATCGTCTAATGTATCATTTCTGGAGGACATACTTTTTGATAGGGCTACGGCTAGGAAATGAAGATCATGATTCCCAAGCACAAGCGTAATATTTTTTTGGTTCTGATAGCACCAATGGATTGTTTCAAGTGAGTGGCGACCCCGGTTTATAATGTCGCCTACCAACCAAAGCTTGTCGGTTTCTGTATTGAAGGATATTTTTTCTAGCAGCTGATTAAGCGTATGGAAACAGCCCTGCAAGTCACCAATGGCATAAGTTGCCATTAAAGTTCTTACAAACTTCCGCCAGACTGATTAGCCATCCACATTACTGCAGCCGCTACTTCCTCATCCGACAATGAAGCATTTCCACCTTTGGCTGGCATAGTCCGTATGCCATTTATTGCATGGCTGATAAGGGTTTCCTTGCCCTGAGCTATTCGTGGTCCCCACTGACCTGCATCACCAATTTTTGGTGCGTTCATAAGGCCGGAGGCATGGCACATAGCACAATTAGCTTGTGAAATTTTTTCACCAGAAATTGATGAGTTATTTTTTGTTGGGGTGTTGTCGGCAACCTTTACAGCCGCTACTGGCTGGACATCCGCTTCCGCTGGTTTATTCTCAACAACCATAGTTGCTGTGTCGGCTAAATCGGGCTTTGATGTAGCTAAAGTAATAATGATTATTGCGCCAATAAAACTGCCTATTACTACAAAGACTGTTTCTAGTAGGGATCTTAATTCGCTTTGCTTACTCATAAAAAAATTCCTAACCTTAAAAAATTAAATAAATTTGTACATAAAATAATGATCAATTAATAGTCCCGTAAAGATCAAGCCTAAATACAAAATAGAGTATTTAAAAATCTTCATTGATAGTTTATCAGAATAATTCCGATAGAGCACAACGACATAATAAAGAAAAATAGCATTTAATATCGTAGCGATAAATAAGTAGATCAGTCCAGTCATACCAACACTAAAAGGCATCATTGTTACAATAACTAGGATAATGGTATATAAAACAATTTGTAGCAACGTGAACTGTTCACCATGGGTTACAGGCAGCATAGGCATACCAACTTTTGCATACTCCTCCCTTCTGTAAAGAGCTAATGCCCAAAAATGGGGTGGGGTCCAGCAAAATATAATGAGGAATAATATAATAGCTTCTGGCGCTACATGATTATTTACAGCAGCCCAACCCAGCACAGGCGGCATAGCTCCTGATGCGCCCCCAATAACAATATTCATTGGCGTTGCTGGTTTTAGAAAAATTGTATAAATTACCGCATATGCAACGAAAGTGATTAGTGTGAGCCACATGGTTAATGGGTTTACCAAATAGAAAAGGATTACTAAGCCCACTCCGCCCAAAACAGATGAAAAAATCGCAGTTTCTTTTGGGGAAACCTGCCCTGTAGGTAATGGGCGCCCCCTTGTTCGAGACATTAACGCATCTATCTTTTCCTCAATTAAACAATTAAAAGCGGCCGCCGCACCACTTACAAAAGCAATCCCTATGCCTGCAGCAATAAGGATATTAATTGGGACCATACCAGGCGTTGCTAAAAACATTCCAATAATGGCAGTAAAAACAATTAATGCCGTTACTCTTGGTTTACATAGGGCATAAAAATTCTTCAATCTCCCTATCGAGTAAAAAGACTTGACTGTTTCTGCTTTAATCATGGTTTGGTGTAATTCTTGAATTAATAATGACCAATATTATAACCAAAAATGCTGCTCCAAGGTTGTGAGCTGTTGCTAAAATTATAGGTAGGTGCAATAAGAGATTGGCTATACCAATAATAAATTGAAAAGCCAGAACAATAAGCAGAAGATTTTTATAGAATCTAATCCCCGGATAGGCAGCTAAAAGTACTGCTAAGGCTATTAGGTATAATGTAAGCACAATAGCCCCCATCCTATGCACCCACTGGATAGCATGAAGCGCCTCAAGAGAAAGCTGCTGTCCATCTGGGGTCATACCTAGCTCTCTAAATATAGAAAATGAATTCTTAAAGTCCATAGCTGGAATGAGCGATCCATGGCATGTGGGATAATCCGTACAAGCTAGTGCAGCATAATTAGTACTCGTCCAGCCCCCAAGTAAAATCTGTATAAATAAAAGAACTAGTGCAAACCGGGTAAATAAGACTATAGACTTTCCTAATACAGCCGTGTTACTGACAGACCCCCAATGCCGATGAGCAATAAAGGTTAATATGCCAAGAATAGACATGCCACCTATCAAATGAAGTGAAACGATAGCTGGCTTTAAAAGCATGGTTACGGTCCACATACCCAAAGCTGCTTGCAAACAAAGAAGGAATACTAGAAAAATAGGAATCATTAAAGGCACATTGATTTCATTCCTCTTTTTATAAGAGAGGAATGCTATGGTAAATATTAGCACCCCTAATATACCTGCTAGATATCTATGGATCATTTCTATCCATGCCTTATCAGTTTCGACTGGACTATGAGGAAATGCTTGTTGTGCCGACTCAATAGCATCCATACTTTGAGGCACCGTAAGCGTTCCATAGCATCCAGGCCAATCAGGGCAGCCAAGTCCTGCGTCGGTAAGGCGAACATAGGCACCAAAAACTACAACGCAGAGCGTTAAAATCACGGAAATTAACACTAATTTTTTATACCAATACATATTGTATTTATTACTCGGTGGTTATGAGATAAGATAAGTGTCAATTATACAATTAATCACAGAAACTAGCGCCCTAAGAATGGTAAAAAAAATTTTCATTATTGTTTCATTGGGACTTATTTGTAGTCTCGGATACATGAGCGTCCAAAAAAAAATAGTTCCCGCGCTTACAATGTTAACCACTTCGGGGGAAACTATATCGACAACCGAACTGCTTGGTAACGTTTACCTAATAAACTTTTGGGCAACCGATTGCCCTGGATGTATTGAGGAGATGCCGGGGCTTGTAAAAACTTTCAATAAATATAACGCTAAGAATTTTACTGTTATTGCGGTTGCAATGTATTATGACCCCCCAAGTAGAGTGCTTAGTTTTACCGAAAAGAATAAGCTACCATTTCCCGTCGTTCTTGATATAGATAAACAAATTATCAATAATTTTGAAAATATTAAACTAACCCCCACAACCCTTGTAGTAAATCACCGCGGGGAGATAGTTAACACCATTATTGGCATTCTAAATTTCACAGAAATTTATGATGCTATAGATAAGTTGCTTCAGGACTCTAAGGTGCAACCCTAATTAATCTTTCTATGTCCTTGATGATCCCTTTTGGTGGAGTTTTATATGCATACCTCATAATTAACGACCCGTATGCATCAACAAGATAAATCGAGTCAGCATCAAAATTCTTTGTGCTTTGTAAGCTATTTAATAAGAACGTATAAGAAGGGCTTCTATTGTCAATAACCTTTTGATTTAAAAATTCTACCTCGTAGCTACTCCAGTTGATCTCTCTATCAGCAATCAATAGTCTCTCCACCTTCTCTCTGTCCTTGCCTGTAGCCAATCTTATTTGTCTTAACTGATAAAGTTTGTCCTCACAAACCCTATCACATTGATCTGAAACAAGAAAAATGAGTGTCCATTTTCTTTCAATATCTGAAATTTTGCTATTGCCAATAGAGGTAGCTTTTAGATCGCCTAGGGGGACAGGAGGAGCTATTAGTTCTCCATGCTGAACACCCTGAGCATCCTTCTTAAAATCTGAGTAAAAATTTAAAAACCATGCCAGTAGAATTGGTACAAAAAACATTAAGGCTATAGTTATAAGGACTAAACGGCCTTTATTTTGTTGATTTATCATTTCGTGATATTCCTAAACGTAAAAATATTATTAGCAAGGTGAAAGCAAATGCAAACCATTGAAAAGCATACCCATAATTCTTTTCAGAATCTGGAGCTGGTAACTTAAAATTACTAACATACTCATCATCTTTCAGTGGATCAAGATAAATGAGGTATGGAAGAAAGTCAGCCTGATAAAATTGATTTATTTCATCAAGATCAATTTTTTGAAATCTTGCTAGAGAGGCATTAATAATCTCAATATTGCTACCCCCTAGATTTATTCCGGTAACAGGTAGCTTTACTGCGTAGCCATTCAATTGTTTAGCTTCTGATAAATCATTCACAAGTGGTACCTGCTCTCTATTAAGGAGATTTGGATGCCACCCTCGGTTAACAAGGACACTCATACCTGTTCCTTCAATAGCAAAAGGGGTAAGAAGGTTGAATCCGGCTACATGCCTAAAAATTTGATTATCAAGCATAAGGTTTTTTTCGCTCTTAAATGAACCTTTCACAGAAACCTTCCTCCATAAAATAGACTCTTGATCTTTTATATCATTTGCGATATTTAAATTCACTACATGATCGCTTTGTTTTAGCTTATAATTATTATTAAGTTCAGTTTTTTGATCAGCTCTTTCCAGCTGCCAAAAACCTAACCGAATTAGGCAGAAAAATACTAGCAAAAAAGCTACTGTGGGAATAAGTTTAAGGTTAAATTGCAATTGCTTCATAGGTTGTATTGTTTTGCTAAAAAAATTTAAAGGCTCGCATTATGGACATGACACAGGTTTTCAAGTATATCGTTATATTTATCTTAATAATGATTCTTCTTTCCCTTACTAAGGGCTTTCATTTCTTAATGAAGGATAAGGATCAATCAAAAAAGATGGTCACTACACTAAGTATAAGAATTGGCTTATCCGTTTTTTTATTTCTTCTTATGTTTTTTGGGTACTATATGGGTTGGGTAACACCAAACCTTTAATCAAAAAACGCTACCTTGGGTAGCGTTTTTTTTTCTTATATCCAGTAGACGAATATAAATAGCCCTAACCAGACCACATCCACGAAATGCCAATACCATGCAACTGCTTCAAAGGCGAAATGATCTTTATTGCTGAAATGGCCCTTTATTGATCTAAACATAATAACAGCAAGCATGATTGCCCCCATAGTTACATGAAAACCGTGAAATCCAGTTAGAAGGTAAAAAGTAGATCCGTAAATTCCTGAATTAGGAGTTATACCTAAATCAGTTATAGCGTGTATATATTCCTCGGCTTGAAGGAATACAAAGAAAAATCCAAGCGCTACGGTTGCAAACAACCAAAATACCAATGCCTTTCTTTTGGCTTCTTTCAACGCCCAATGTGCAATAGTAACTGTTACACCACTTAGTAAAAGTATAGCGGTGTTAATGGCTGGTATCCCAAAAGCAGGGATTACCTCAGTAAATTCTTGGAATGCTTTGCCACCACCCAGTGCATTTGATGGATCGGGCATTACGTTTGTTGGCCATACCGCTTCAAAAGACGACCATAGAAATTCATGGGTCCCGTTAACTCCTCCTAACCCCTCGCCACTTAACCATGGAATGGAAAACATTCTGGCGTAGAAAAGTGCACCGAAAAACGCTGCGAAAAACATCACTTCAGACAATATAAACCAGCCCATACCCATGCGAAAGCTTACATCTACTTGCTTATTATAATTCCCAGCCCTACTTTCAGATATAACATCCGAAAACCATCCAATAAACATATATATGAGGGCAGCTATTCCGACAACAAAGACATATTTAGCCCCAGACGAATGATTAAAAAGCATTGCGGAGCCAAGGAAAAAGGTGAACACAGATAAGGTGCCAACGATAGGCCATTTACTTCCATGGGGAACATAATAAAGGTCTTTACTTGCCATAATATACTTCCTATTCTAAAAAAAATTAATTACGAATTATCAGGGTTAACCCTAAAAAATGTGTAGGACAATGTTATATCCTCAACTCCTTCAGGTAAGTCCTTGTCAACCTCAAACCTAACTAACATCTCTTGTGTCTCACCAGCTTTTAAGAGCTGATTAACAAAACAAAAGCATTCAGACTTCATAAAATACAATGAAGCCACTGACGGTGACACGCTTGGAACTGCTTGCCCAACAACATCACCACTAAAGTTGTTATGAACTATATAAGTAGCCTCATAAAACTTGCCTGGCTGAACCTTAATATTTCTTACTTTTGGCTTTAGGGTCCATGGCAAATCTCCATTAATGTTCGCATCAAACCGAACTTTTACCCATCTATCTGAGGGGTGCGATTGTTGATTTTCTAACTCAACAACCCTCTGGGTTTTCCCATTAATGCCAGTTAACTTGCAAAATACATCATACAAAGGGACTAATGCGTAGCCAAAACCAAACATTAAAACAGTAAAAAAAACTAGGCTTAAAGTTGTTCTCTTTATTTTGCTTTTATTTCTCATTTAGCTTAAGTGCTGCAAAACAAAAAAGAACAAGTAAAAACCACTGGCGATTACACTGAGTACAATGGCCAGCTTTTTATTTTTATTTTTTAACTCCTTGCTTCTCGCATTTTTTTTTGTCATCAAATTAACTAATTAGCGCTCTAACATTGCCTTAGTTAACTTTGGTGGTGTTTCAAATGTATGGTGAGGAGCCGGAGATGGGACTGTCCACTCTAAACCTTTCGCACCTTCCCACGATAATGCTTTAGCTTTCTTTCCACCCAACACACATTTAATGACAATATAAACAAATAATAACTGAGAAATTCCGTACGCAAATCCACCTATACTAGAAATCATATTAAAATCAGCAAACTGAACATTGTAATCCGGTATTCTTCTTGGCATTCCTGCTAGTCCAAGGAAATGCTGAGGGAAGAATAGGACGTTAGCAGTTATCGTTGATAGCCAAAAGTGAATTTGACCTAATTTCTCATCGTACATATAGCCAGTCCATTTTGGTAGCCAGTAATACACCGCACCCATTAAGGCAAAGACCGCACCTGTTAAAAGCACATAATGAAAGTGGGCTACCACAAAGTACGTATCATGGTATTGAAAGTCTACTGGAGTTAGACCCAGCATTAGTCCTGAGAAGCCGCCTATGGTAAATAAGATGACGAATGCTATTGAAAAGAGCATTGGAGTTTCAAAGGTCATTGCCCCTTTCCACATTGTAGCCATCCAATTAAATACCTTTACTCCAGTAGGAATAGCGATAAGCATAGTTGCATACATGAAGAATAATTCGGCTTTTACTGGAAGTCCTACCGTAAACATATGGTGCGCCCACACGAAGAAAGATAGTATTGCGATAGATGCCGTTGCATAAACCATGGAGGCATATCCAAATAATGGCTTTCTAGCGAATGCAGGGATAATTTGAGAGACTATACCAAAAGCTGGGAGAGCTAAAATATAAACTTCTGGATGACCAAAGAACCAAAATATGTGCTGGAATAATACCGGGTCGCCACCACCGGCAGCATTAAAGAAGCTTGTACCAAAATATTTGTCTGTCAATAGCATTGTTACCCCGCCCGCAAGAACTGGGAGTGAGGCTACTAACAAGAATGAAGTAATCACCCATGTCCAGACAAATAAAGGCATCTTCATTAAGGTCATACCAGGTGCCCGCATGTTAAATACCGTAACGATAATATTGATTGCGCCCATAATAGAGGATATGCCTAAGAAGTGAATAGCCAAGATTAGGAATGGAAATGCAGCTCCCGTTTGTAGAACTAATGGTGGGTACATAGTCCAACCACCTGCAGGGCCTCCACCCTCCATAAATAATGTACTAATCAACAAGGCAAATGCAAACGGTAATATCCAAAAACTCATATTGTTCATTCTTGGTAACGCCATATCTGGTGCACCAATCATCAATGGAATCATCCAGTTAGCTAGTCCCACGCCAGCTGGCATCACTGCGCCAAAGATCATAACTAACGCGTGTACTGTAACCATGGAGTTATAAAACTGAGGATCGACAAATTGCAAGCCTGGCTGAAATAATTCGGCGCGAATAATCATTGCCATGGAGCCGCCCACAAAAAACATAGTCAACGCAAAAATTAGATAAAGCGTCCCGATATCTTTATGGTTAGTTGAGAAAAACCATCGCTTTAAACCAGTAGGCTTATGGTCATGGTCGTGATCATTTGCTTGTGTAAGAGTGCTCATAGACTATTTCCTAATTTAAATTTTAATGTATTGTTTATTTTTTTGTTCTTGCTTCAGCAACTTCTTTAGCCTGCACAATGTCGCCTGTATCATTACCCCAAGCATTTCTTTCGTAAGTAGTTACTGCTGCTATTTCTACATCAGAGAGCTGTTCCCCATAGGCTGGCATAATGCCTTTCCCATTTAAAATTTGTTTTATATGGCCTAATCTCTGAGCTGGCTCTGTAGACATAGGGCTTCCGGCTAATGCAGGGAATGCTCCCTTCAAACCTTGGCCGTTTGCCTGATGACACATCAAACATTGAGCTTTATAAACAGTTTCGCCTTTTGTTATTAGCTCTTCCATAGTTAAAACCATACCGCTAGTATTTTTCTTTGCTTCTTGCTCAGCCTTCATTTCTGCTACCCATATCTTATATTCGTCCATAGGAACTGCCTTAACAACAATAGGCATATAACCATGCCCTTTACCGCAGATTTCTGCACATTGGCCTCGATAGATACCTGGTTTTTCAATTACCGCCCAGTTATCATTAATAAATCCGGGTATTGCATCACGTTTCCAACCTAATGCTGGGACCCACCATGCATGAATTACATCATTTGCTGTAGTAAGTATCCTAATTTTAGTATTTATAGGTAATACGATAAGGTTATCTACATCTAATAAATAATTATCAACTTCCATCGGATTTATTCCAGAATCCCTCTGGCTCGCTTCACTACTTTTTTCATCGAGAGCGCTATAAATAGTTAAATCCTCATCCAGGTAATCATACTTCCACTTCCACTGATAGCCAGTTGCTTTAAGTGTGATTTGCGCCTCGGAAGTGTCATGCATTTTAATGAGTAGTGATGTAGCAGGGACTGCAAGAGAAACAATGATTGCTAGCGGAATAATGGTCCAGATTACTTCAACGGTCGTGCTATGAGAAAAAGTTGCCGGCTTAATACCTTTTGATTTTCTATGATGGAATATAGACCAAAACATAATTCCAAAAACTACAATCCCGATGATAGTTACTATCCACAATGACAGCATATGAAGATCGTATATTTCATTACTGATTGTTGTAGCTCCGCGTGTAAGATTAAGCCCCCAGTCTGCAAGCGCAGTAAATGGTAATAAAATTAACCCTACTATTATTTTTTGGAAAATTGATTTCAATTTATTATTACCTTTCGTTTATTTAATCTTCAAGTATTAGATAAAAATCTTTGTGGAATATTATCAGTATGAATAAATAATTTCAAGAGAATCTAACCACTAATGTACCAATTTTGTAATGAAGTGACAAGTCTCTTAAAACAATTTTTACTTTTATATGGTGCTGTAAAATTACCTACAAACACCTCTATTACAAGACAGCTAAAAGGTTTTCAGTAAATTATATAAAGCTTTTCTATCAATTTCATTTATTCTTTGAGCTATTCTAAGTTTTTTTCCAAATTTTGAGATGGATATTTCTGATGGCTGTGTCTCTGTAGAAGGAGTGAATAAGAATGAAGACCATTCGCGAACAAAATCAAAATGAGTTGTTTTTTTCCCATTAACAAACTCTATTGTTATTCCATGCCTATCGACTAAAACCCTTTCAAAGTGTGAGCTCTTAAGTGCTGTTATGTATAGTGCATATCCTAAAAATAATACCTCGACACCATAAAAGGGTATTGCAAGGTATATGTTGAATGAACTTAAAATTAAGGCAACTATTAAGATAAAACCAGTGAATGCTAAATAAATTTTTTTTATCAAGCGCCACGGCATTGCAGGATTTGGTCTAATTATTACCTCATGCTCTTCTTTGCCTAATTGTTTATGCTCAATCATATATATATAATTGCGAACTATGAATTGGTGCCGAGAGTCGGAATCGAACCGACACGCTATTGCTAGCGCGGGATTTTGAATCCCGTGCGTCTACCAGTTCCGCCATCCCGGCATGAAATGACTGAACATTATAACCAAGTAAGGGCACAATGAGAATTGAAGAATTTAATTATATTTTACCTAGAGACCTAATTGCTCAGGCTCCTCTAAAAGAAAGGGGGGATAGTCGGTTATTAGTTGTTCGTCCTGATAATAACAAAATATCTGATTCCTATTTTAAAGATTTTACTGGGCTGCTAAAAAAAGATGATTTGGTGATCTTTAATGATACAAAAGTAATTAAGGCTCGGTTATTTGGGAAAAAGCTGTCTGGTGGCAAGGTAGAATTGCTTATTGAAAGAATTGTAAATGATCAAACTGCTACGGCACTAATTAAAACATCTAAGCGTATTGAAAATAACCTAACAATAACTATTGAGGACGGCAGCTCAATTAAAGTTATCTCAAGAAATAACAATATATTCGAAATAAAATTACTGGCGGGCTCGTTTTATGACCTTCTTAATAAACACGGGCACGTTCCTCTTCCTCCTTATATTCAAAGAAAAGATGACTGCGATGATGAAATAAGGTACCAAACCGTTTTTGCAAAAGAAGCTGGTGCTGTTGCTGCCCCTACAGCTGGATTACATTTTTCTGAAAAAGATTTTAGTGACATGGAAAAAAGAGGTATTGCTGTAGCCTTTATTACGCTGCATGTAGGATCTGGAACATTTCAACCCATCAAGGTCGAAGATATCAATGAACATACTATGCACCAAGAAGTCTATAATATTGACAAATATATTATCGATAAAATTGCAACAACTAAAGCTGCAGGTGGGAGAATAATAGCTATAGGCACAACAGTCTTGCGTGCTCTTGAAAGCGCTTATGAAGAAGACCAAATTAAAACAGGTTACAATGAAACGAACATATTTATTAAGCCAGGCTTTACGTTTAAGGTTGTTGATGCATTGTTTACCAATTTTCACCTCCCTAAGAGCACACTCCTAATGCTTGTATCAGCATTTGCTGGCCGTAAATTCATTAAAAATGTATACCAGCATGCTGTGGATAATAAATACCGCTTTTTTAGTTATGGTGATGCAATGTTTATTGAACAAAAAGATAAAAATCAAGCCGAACTAAATATAACCTAAAGGGATCTATCAAAATGAAATCAAAAATTATACTTTTCATCATGCTCAGCACATTGTCGCATATAGCTACTAGTGAAATTCTTAAGAATGCTGAGCTTGTAGTTAAAATTGTTCTAAAGAAAGAACCTACTACAAGACCGCAAACAATTACATTTATTGGGGCTGAGAAAAAGTATTATATTGCAGATGGCGGCTTAGCTCCTTTGGGCTCAGCTTACGAGGCACCAATATCAAAATCCTTGATTCACACTTATGATGAGCAAGGAAGCTACCTTGACTCCACGCGAGCCGGCTTTGATAATCGATCTATTTATTACAACGAGAAAACATTTCAATTGGAGACTATTACTTATAACGTATCCAGTCAGGCAGGGTTTGCACCTATGACTGGAATTTTTTCCTTAGAACTTAATGATAAAGGCATGCTAACTGGAAAATCGGGTGTTATCTCAAATTTTGCACCAGCATTTGGTAGTGCCTCAACGATGCCAACATTTGATGCAAAAAATAATGTGTACTATGCGAAACAAGAAAGAACAAACGATGTGTTTGTAGTTGATGCTAATGATTTTCAGTTAAAACATACCATCAAATTAGACTTTAAAAGTGCTGGTGTTGAACATCATGATGTAGCAGCTAGTTTTATTGCATTCACGGGTAAGAAGGATGCTGAATTCATTTTGTTAGACGTAGATCACAGACGTTTTTTAATCTATGACATTGCAGGAAAATACAAAGGCGCATCAAAGCTTCCGTCGGACCTAAAAATTAGATCAAAGAACCACTTTAATGGTCTAGGCTATAGTAATGACTATTTTTTCGTTTACATTGATTCTGAAAACGAATTTGGAACCTACCAAGGTTACAAGGTGTTAAATTAACTTACAAGATGGTTAAGTAAGTCATCGTTAGCTATCATTACTGCTGCCGAGGAAGACCTATTCTTATATTCGTATTTGTTTTCAGCGAGCGTTTTTTCGCTTAGCGTAACCCGATGCGGGATTCCCAGAAGTTCTGCTTCGTTAAACATAACTCCTGGCCGCAATCCTCTATCATCCAACAAAACATCGTAGCCGTCTGCAATCAATGACTGGTAAAGATTATCTACAGCTTTCTTTACCGAAGGGCTCTTGTCATAACCAATTGGCGTAATAATGACTTCAAAAGGAGATATGGACTGTGGGAAAATGATCCCGTTATCATCATGATTTTGCTCAATTGCTGCAGCAACAATTCTTGATACACCTATGCCATAACAACCCATAATCATCGGAGATGGTTTGCCTGATTCATCTATAAATGTTGCTTTCATTGCATCTGAATACTTAGTTCCCAGCTGAAAAATATGGCCGACCTCAATACCTCTACAAGTTTTTAAATTCTCCTTGTTTGGATGATTTTTAGCGACTTCAATATTTGCAGCAAAATCGGAATTTTCATCATAAACAATCTCATCTTCTCCCGACTCTGCTAAGACATGAAATTCATGCGACCCGTCCCCTCCGATAGCTCCATTATCTGCCTGAACTGCTCTAAAGGTTAATCCGATTTTTGTGAAAATGGCATTGTAAGCTTGAAACATCAAACTATACGTATGTTTAAGGGACTCCATATCTGTATGAAAAGAATAAGCGTCTTTCATTAAAAATTCTCTGGCTCGCATAACACCAAATCTAGGCCTTATTTCATCACGAAATTTCATTTGAATTTGATAGAAATTCATAGGTAATTGCTTGTAGCTATTTAGCTCATTTCTTACCACATCGGTAATAACTTCCTCATGAGTGGGGCCAAAACAAAAAGAACGATCGTGCCTGTCACTTATCTTTAACATCTGGGGGCCAAATAAATCCCACCTTCCTGTCTCCTTCCATAATTCTGCAGGCTGAATAGCAGGCATAAGAATCTCTATTGCACCCGCCTGATTCATTTCTTCTCGGATAATGTTTTCAATCTTTTTTAAAACTCTAAGGCCCATGGGCATCCAGGTATAAAGTCCCGATCCAAGTTTTTTTATTAATCCTGCACGGATCATTAGCTGATGACTTACAAGCTCTGCATCAGCAGGAGCCTCTTTGAAGGTTGAAATATAAAATTTAGATGCTTTCATTGTTTATAATCACTTTTACTTATTTTCTAGTTTATTAAATAGCAATTGAATATCTTCCCATAAAACTTCTTTTTTCTTTGGAGTTTTAATCATTTGATCCAATGTTACTTTGGTCCTAATTATAGTTGAAGAATGATATCTTTTACCAAAACCCTCCTCCGAACAACGAAGCTCATCTGCTATCAACAAAATATAGTGAGGATTAGTTGCAAGATCAATTAAGCCCATATCGAAAGCGCTTAATATTTTAAAATTATCATTCTTCCTGTCGGTAATTGAACTCAAATAATTAGCAATATTTTTGAAAAGTTTTTGCTTATCTGTAATGTCGGCTTCATCGGTTATAGCTAGAATTAAAAAAGAGCATTGCTTGTGTTCGAGCTCTTGGTAAAAAGCAATCATATTAACTGGAGCGTCCTTACGAGCCAGCTCTTTCCAAATAGGATTTAAACCTAATTCCTCATAAATTAATGACCTAGCTATCTTATCATTCATAGTTCCAGTCCCATCAAGATCCCATTCTCTTTTCCATTCGGTGTTTTGTAATAATTATTCCTGATGCCCAGCTCATTAAATCCATTTTTTTCATAGAGTTTAATAGCTTTGACGTTTGAGACCCGCACTTCTAAAAAAATACTGGTGGCATGAAAGTCTCGACTCAAATTCTTTATATGGTTGAGAAGATAATGTCCAAAACCTTTATTCTGTTTGCATGCTTTAATTGCAATATTTAAAATCTGGCATTCGTTAGCAGCTATCAATGCAATGTAATAACCAACGATCATATCATCCAAAAAAAATACCTTAAAGATATTTTTTACAGTTAACGAGTCCTGAAAATTCTTCGTTGACCATGGGCTAAAATGCACCTCGTTTTCGATTTTTACTACGCCGTTAATATCAGCTAGCTGGGCATCTCTTTCTTCTAATATTGCAATCATGATTTTTTATTTTTTTGTCTTTCGATAATTGTATTAGCCACTTTATTCCTTATATAAATCGGTGATGCATTCGCAAGGTCAAATACATCACCAAGTCGATTTTTTGCTAACCTTGCAACCACCCCTGCCAACGCACAATCATCTTCAATAAAAGTAGGGTTTAAAGAATCGTATTTTGATCTTAATTCCTCATAGTATATTTTAACCCCTGACCCTATGATTATTGGGTTATCAAGCCTTGATAATGGAAGAGTTCCGGGGTCATAAACACCAAAATCATTTAATTGTCTGGGGCTACCATTAATAGATTCAAACATACCTATATACAATTGATTCATTCTTGCGTCGACACAACTAATCGTATTTTTTTCAGGGTGGATTGCTGCTAAGGCTTCTAAAGAGCTCACACCCACGATTGGAATATTTTTTGCAAATGCAATACCATAGGCTATTCCAGACGCCACTCTTACTCCACTAAATGATCCAGGTCCCGAACAAAAGGCAAGGCCTTGAACATCTTTAAAGGAAAGGCTTGAGTCTTTTAGCAATGAGTTTATTTCAATAATTATTCGTTCAGAATTTTCTCTGTTTCCCTTGTAGGTTTTTTCCTCAAGCTCTCCATTACGCAAAAGTGCTATAGAAAATAAGGGCCCAGATGTGTCTAGCGATATAATCATTTCAAATAATTATAAACTCTTTAAAAAGCTCGTAACATCTATTTCTTGCCTCGTTCTTTTAAAGTCTGGGAGGCTTTTCCATATTCTCTTCCCGTATGGCTTATCGATAATTCTAGGGTCGCATATCATTAATACTCCCTTATCTACCTCATCACGAATAAGCCTTCCGGCACCTTGCTTCAAAGATATAATTGCTTGAGGTAATTGAAAGGTCATAAATGGGTTCTCTCCACGTTCTTTTAGGCGATTGATTCTTGACTCAAATACTGGATCTCCTGGAGACTGGAAAGGGAGCTTATCAATAATTACCAATGACAACGAAGGCCCTCTCACATCTATTCCCTCCCAAAAACTCATTGACCCAATAAGAACTGCATTGCCATATGATTTGAAACGGTCTATTAAGGTTCTTTTAGAGTCTTCGCCTTGAGTTAATATTGGGAAACTCAGATCATGCTGTTCAAACTCAGATTTTAACAATGCAGATATTTCCCGCATTGATTTTAGGCTTGTGGAAAGAATAAAGGTTCGGCCTTTCGCCGCTTCGATTAATGGGTAAATCTTTTTAATTACGGTTAAATTGAAAACAGCGGAATTGGGGTCCGGCATATTGTTTGGAACATACAAGCAAGCATTGCTCTTGAAATCAAAAGGACTGTTTAGTTTTTTTGACACAGCATCTGATAAACCCATTAAATTCTGGAAAAAATTAAAGCTATCATTAACTGCTAAGGTTGCTGAGGTAAAAATCCAGGCTATTTTATTTTGTTCCCTAAATTTTCCAAAGCCCTCGGCGATAGAGAAGGGAGTCATATTGAATTGAACTGACTTGGAAAAAATATCCAACCAATAAACATACTGATCATTTTTTTCTGCAAACCAATGGCTTAGCTTTTCAACAATAACTTCGTGCCGCTCTATGATTTTTTTTTGTTCTGGACTTTGGTCGTCTAACAAAGTAAAAATCTGGCCAAGATTCGAGAACGAAGAATGGATGGACTTAAGCTTTTCAGTAAAATCAACAATGTTGGTAATTTTTTCAAAAGTCACTCTTTCATTGCTTGCCCCGAACTGCCCCCTTAAATCCTTCATCTCATCAAGAATGCCAGCTGAAATATCAATTAATTTTTTATGATTTTTTCCTAACTTCTCATAAAGTAGCTGCGCATCTTGCATCAAATAAACTAACTCATTGGTAGAAAAATTGTTGCCAAAAAAAATAGAAGCGATATCCGGAACTTGATGTGCTTCATCAAATATAACCGTATTAGCTTTTGGAAGGATTTCTGAAATTTCTTCATCCTTCAACATGAAGTCAGCAAAGAATAAATGGTGGTTAACAATAACCACTTCTGCGCTTAGGGCTTCTTTTCTTGCTTTCAATAAAAAACAACTTTTTGCAAATTCACAACTTTGCCCTAAGCAGTTGTCTGCGGTTGAAGTTACCATTGGCCATATTGTTGAAAATTCGGGCACATTTTCAATCTCAGAGATCTCACCACTGTTTGAGTGGTCTGAGAATTGCTTAATTTTTTGTAGGTAAGCGCCGTCTTCCTTATTTACAAACTGAGCACTTTGAATGGAATCCTCCATCCTTAATTGGCATACATAGTTCGATCTTCCCTTTAAAAGATTTACTTTAATAGGTATCTTCAGGGCTTCTCGTATTTTTGGGATGTCTTTATTAAAAAGCTGGTCCTGCAGGTTTTTTGTCGCAGTTGAAATAATGACCTTACCTCCTGCCATTAACGCTGGGGCAAGGTAAGCAAATGTTTTTCCTATACCTGTTCCGGCCTCTACCACTAAGGGGTCTTGATTTGTAATTGCAATGCCAACCATTTGCGCCATTTCTACTTGGCTTGGTCTTATTTGGTAACCATCAATAACCTGGCTTAATGGTCCATTTGAATTAAAAAATTCAGTAACAGAGGGTTGTGTCATTTTCTTTTACCTGGGTCATTATGCCTCAAAGCTCTGTCAGGATCGATGAGGTCTCTTATCCGAATTTTTATGCTCTTTATCTCAAGAAATCCCCCCTCTTCGAGTCTGGAAAAAATTAATTTGTCATTGCACCATATTTCAAACCTCCCTGAATCGCTCGGAACTAAATTTAGAGAGGAGATGTCACTACTGAAGGTGTTAATAATTTCTTGGGCCATCCATGCAGCTCGAGCAAGCCAACCACATTTTGTGCAAAAATAAATTTTTATTGTATTTTCTGATTTCATAGGTGAAATTTAAATTCTAATTTAACTGGGCTCGGATATAAGGTATATTCTTATTAACGTTTTATCATATAGAAGGTTTAAAAAAGAAAAAATATGCGCTCAAAATTCGAAAAGGTAACACTTATTTTTATTGGGACTCTCCTCGGTATCTTGATTAGCGTCAATTTACCAGTCTTTGCAGACAAAACCAAATCCTCCGATCTTCCAATAGAGGATCTTAGAACATTTGCTGAAGTTTTTGGAAAGATAAAAACTGACTACGTGGAAGTTGTTGAAGACAAAAAACTTCTAAGCGAAGCATTAACGGGCATGCTATCCGGGCTTGATCCTCATTCAACTTACTTAGATTTAGACCACTTTAAGGATTTGCAACAAGGGACCTCAGGAGAGTTTGGCGGCCTGGGTATTGAAGTGGGTATGGAAGATGGGTTTGTTAAAGTAATATCACCGATTGAAGATACCCCTGCATATGATGCTGGATTAAAAAGTGGGGACTTAATCATGAAGCTTGATGAAACTTCAGTTAAAGGATTAAATCTTAATGACGCTGTAAAGTTGATGCGAGGGAAGCCAGGGACAGCCATCAATCTTCAAGTTCTTCGCAAAGGGGTTGATACTCCTATTGATATTAAGATTGTTAGAGCACAAATAAAAACTAAAAGTGTTAAAGCAAAGATGATTGAGCCAAATTATGGTTACGTTAGAGTCACACAATTTCAAGAAAGAACTGGGGAAGACCTAGCTGATGCATTGCAAAAATTGTGGAAGGAAAATAAACATCCATTAAATGGTTTAATTCTTGATATGCGCAACAACCCGGGAGGGCTATTAAATTCAGCTGTTGCTGTTTCAGCTGCATTTTTAAATGAGGGTGATTTAGTGGTCTATACAGAAGGCCGGGTTCCTGACTCCAAGATGCATCTGACAACGATTCCAGAAAATTTTATCAAGGATAATCCACAAAAAAATAACTATATCAATAAATTGCCACTGGGCTATAAAAATACGCCATTAGTTGTGTTGGTAAATAATGGATCTGCTTCCGCTTCAGAGATTGTTGCTGGAGCCCTCCAAGATCATAAAAGAGCCCTTATTGTAGGGACAAGAAGTTTTGGTAAGGGGTCAGTGCAAAGTATATTACCAATGAATAATGGTACTGCTATCAAACTAACAACAGCAAGATACTTCACTCCTAACGGCAGATCAATTCAAGCAAAAGGTATCGATCCAGACATTATTGTTGAGGATGGTAATCATGATATCCCTGTAATGCGTGAAGCTGATCTAACCAACCGACTCTCAAATCCTGAAGAAAAAAATAATCGTAAAGCGTCTGAGGGCGATGCAGAAAAAAAACCTACAAGCGACGGGGGCGAAGCCTTAAGAAATTACAAACCAATAGAGCTAGGTGGTCAAGATGACAAGCAATACGCAGAAGCTATAAAAATTCTTAAGGATATTGACCGGTATCAAAAAAATTAACGGGAAAATTAAGCTCACAACCTAAAATACTATGCTCGATAAAATATTAATAGAGGTTGGCAGAGCACTTAAGACGCTCACAGTAGAGCCTGTAGCGAAGAGGGTCCGTCCAGATTTTTCCATCAAAGACAATAGCTCAATTGCTCAAAACAATAAAAAAATCAACGCTCAGTTCATGAGAGTTAATCATTCTGGAGAAATATGTGCTCAAGCCCTTTATCGAGGTCAGCTTTTCTTTAATAAAAATTCTTTGATTAAATCAGAGCTGGAGAAAGCGGTTGATGAAGAGGTTGACCATCTTGCCTGGTGTAACTTAAGAATCAAGGAATTAGGTGGCCAAACAAGCAAACTTAACCCTTTTTTATATTCAGGCTCTTTTATCATTGGTGCAATTACTAGCTTTATCGATGAGAAATCTAATCTTGGGTTTTTAGCCGAAACAGAGAAGCAAGTAGCATCACATTTATCGGGCCACCTAGAACGCGTAGACAAGAGTGATATAAAAACCATTCGTATATTAGAGGCTATGAAAGCAGATGAAGAGGGTCATGAGAATTCAGCAATCAAAATGGGGGCTAAAGAACTTCCACTGTTAACAAAAAAAATTATGGCAAAAGCTTCAAAATTGATGACAAAAACTACTTTTTATATATGATGAGAACATGCAAAAATTTAAAGACATATTAGAAACCCTTGAAGATGCAACCCATGTCAAAACTATTCAATTGTTTGACACAGATAAAAATTTAATCTCCACTATACAAAGCAAGCCTGGTACGCTTGGGTCCATTCGCGTTTACCATCATCTATGGAAAACTTTTGGAATGATTGATGTGAATGCGGCTATTGAAGGAATTGACTTGTATTCAGAACATGCTGAAAATGCTCAAAATAACCCTGGAAGACATCCAAATATAGACATCTTAATGAATGTAATTGAAAATGAAGAAGTTTTAACCGTAAAAATAATTAAGTAATTTCTTTTAGGTTTATAATTCTGTAATCATGCGTTATTTCTACACTTTTACTCATCATAATGGTTGCGGAACAATATTTTTCCGCTGATAGCCGAATTGCTCTCTCAACAGAACCTTCATCCAAATCATTGCCTTCAATCATAAACCTTATATGAATTTTAGTAAAAACCTTAGGTACTTCGCTTGCTCTTTCAGCACTTATAAGTGCTTCGCAACTCTTAATGGATTGCCTAGATTTCTTCAGTATTGTAACTACATCGAATGATGTGCAGCCTCCCATACCTAATAACATTAACTCCATCGGCCTCATGCCCTTATTCTCGCCGCCCAATTCTTTTGGTCCGTCCATCATTACCTGATGTCCAAAATCAGACTCGCCACGGAAATTTACCTTGTCAATCCATTTAACTTTAGCCTTCATCTATTCGATTCCAAGAAGTTCCACATCAAAAATTAAGTCAGCATTTGGCGGAATAACACTTCCCGCACCCCTAGCCCCATATCCCATATCTGATGGAATAATTATGGTTCTTGAACCACCTATCTTCATTCCTGCAAATCCTTGGTCCCACCCTTTAATAACTTGTCCAACGCCAAGAACAAAAGTGAATGGCTCCCCTCTGTCTTTAGAGCTATCAAACTTGTTACCTTTGTTACTGTTAGCATTAACGTCATATAACCACCCTGTATAATGAACGGTCACTGTTAGCCCCTTTTCTGCTTCTCGCCCTTCTCCTACCATAGTGTCAGTTGTTACAAAGTCAGTCATTTTATTTTCCTTTTTTATTGGTTCTTCAAGTTTAATTTCAATCGCACAAGTCAAGCTTGAGCTTATTAAGAGCATCATAGCAATTACAAATTTCATCACCGTCATTACCTCGTGTTAATTTCTAATAATTCAACCCTATTAAATCGTCAATAAAAGGCTGAGCTTTATTTGCTTTATTTCCATTCATAATAAAAACAAAAGCATGCATATCGCCTTCATTATTTAAAAAAAATCCCGCAATACTAACAACATCCTTTAATAAGCCTGTCTTAAAATGTCCTTTCTGCTTGAATTTATCTGACTGCATTCTATCGATAAGAGTGCCGTCTATCGAGGCTATTGGAAAAGACGCTATCATTTCAGGCATCAACGGGTCATTGTATATTTTTTGTAGAGTTTGCAAAAGTTGATTAGAACTTATTTTTATATTTCTTGAAAGCCCTGCTCCATTATCCACAAAAAAATTTTTAAAAATTAGACCTTCTCGTTGCAACCATCTATTTATATATTCATTAACCATATCTTCGGTTGGCCTAATACCACTGACCTCCCTAATAACTGTTAACATTAAATTTCTTGCCATTAAATTTAAACTAAATTTATTAGTATCTCTTATTAGTTCGCTGACTGGTCTTGAGTAATGAGTACTTATTACTTTTTTATTCGCCATCTCCTCGTAGGTTTTTTTTACGTGTCCGCTATATGTCCCTCCATTTCTCAACCATATTTCTTTAAAGGCTTCATGAAAGTAAAGTGAGTTTTCAAGCAAAGCCAGATCAATTTCCTTGCCAATACATTGATTGCTAAAGTTTCCCGTGAACCTTACATTTTCAGTGTCTATTTTTTCAATCCCAAGTAGTGATTTCCAATTGGCACATGGTCGATTATTATTTTTTAGACCGTTGATAATCTTTAGTTGGCTTAAATAAGGTTCAGAAATAATTTTAACTTTGTCCTTCTCAGGATAAAATTTAAAATTAATCGTATTACTTTGTAAGCTTATTGGACTTGGGAGCACGTTATAAGCTCTGAAAGGGCTACTATCAAAGTTCATTTTATTGGGCATAGTCCCAAAAAAACTGTAATCCAATACTAGGTTACCGTTAATATTTTTTATTCCGAGTCTTTGAATTTCTCTGACCATTTTTTCAAGGTCAGCAATGGAAAAGGATGCGTCACCAGTTCCGCTAAAAATTAAATCTCCATTTAAAATAGCTTCATCAATCGTCCCAGTATATGAAAATTCTGATCGCCATTTGTAATTTGGACCTAAATCTTTCAATGCAATAAAAGTGCTATAAATCTTAACCAATGAAGCTGCATTAAATAACGTCTCTGCATTATGACTAATAATGGGCTTAGTCTTGTCTGACAAGTTTTGTATGGCAAAGCTGTAGCTTTCTTGATCAAAGCGATACTTTTGATTGAGACTTTTAATATTTTTAGGAAGTTCTGCATAAAGATTGGCCGAAAAAAATACAGATAAACCTATCGCAAAAATGGTGGCTCTAAGCATGGCGCTTGATTGCTTCTTCTGAAGTTTTTACCATATGCCTCATTTCTAGGTCATTGATCGTATAAGGCGGCATAAAATAGATGGTCCGATTTATTGGTCTTATAAAAAGACCATTAGCAACGCAAGACTGAATTACTTTCTGAATATTGACGTTATTGTTAAGTTCAAAAGCCCAAATCATCCCTATGTTCCTAAAATGACTAATGGGGAGATCTTTGTGACTTTCAAATAGCTTGTTAATTTTTTTTGCTTTGATTGCATTGTTACCTATCACATCATTATCCTTAAAGATTGATAATGTGCCGAGGGCCGCACTACATGCCAAAGGATTCCCTGTATAGCTATGTGAATGAAGAAATCCCTTTCTTACGTCTTCATGGTAAAAAGCTTCGTAAATTTCATCTCTTGTTAATGTAACCGAAAGTGGAAGGTATCCTCCAGTAAGGCCTTTGGAAAGGCATAAGAAGTCGGGTGTAATATTTGCATATTGATGCGCAAATAACTTCCCCGTTCTCCCGAAACCAACAGCAATTTCATCCACAATCATATGGATATCATACTCATTGCAAAGGCTTCTAATATCTTTTAAATACTGTTTGTCATAAATACCCATGCCTGAAGCGCATTGGACAAGGGGCTCTAAAATAAAACTTGAAATTAAATGGGCTTTTTCATCAAAAAGTCTTTTTACCTTCTCGACTTTAGCTGATGTAAATTCCTTAATAGATTCATTTGGCGCTTTAAGTCGCCAGTCGGGTGAATCGACCTGCAAATGCTTTTGCATTAACTGGCTGTAATGCTCTCTAAAAATAGGCACGTCAGTTACTGATAAAGCTCCCAATGTTTCACCGTGGTAACTATTTTGCAAATAAACAATTTTGACTTTCTGTGTTTTACCTTTTTCTCTCCAATAATGCGAACTCATTTTTAAAGCGATCTCAATCGCATTGGCGCCATCACTTCCATAAAAACAATGCCCAAGTCCAGTTAGCTCACTGAGCTGCTCAGACAAACTAATTACAGGCTCATGAGTCATACCAGCAATCATAGAATGTTCAAGCTGATTTAATTGTTTGCTGACAAAGGCTTTTATTATCTTATTGTTGTGTCCAAATAAATTTACCCACCACGAACTTGTCGCATCAAGGTATTTTTTTCCCTCAAAATCTATAAGCCAAGAGCCTCGGCCCTTTGCAATAGGAATAAGAAGCTGCTCTTCATAATGCTTCATTTGTGAGCATGGGTGCCATACAGACTTCAAGCTTCTTTTAACAATTGATTTATTCTTCATAACTATGGTGCTGGGTTCATACATCTAAGATGTATATCATCAATTTTTTTTATTACACTGTCATCAAGCTTGAGTGTGTAAGCTTCTATATTTTCCTTAAGCTGGTTTATGGATGTAGCTCCGATAACGGTACTTTTCACAAACCATTGATGGTATACAAAAGACAGTGCCAAAGATGTTGGGCTAACACCAATTTCTTTAGCTAATGCTACATAGCTTGCTACTGCTTTCGGCACTCCTGGCTTATCGAACCTTTGAGCGTAGCCTTTAAACAAATTGACCCTTCCTCTTTCTTGAGGGTTTTTTAGGTATTTCCCTGTTAGGTGGCCAAATCCAAGTGGCGAATATGGAAAAAAACTTACTCCCTCTCGGTACATTATTTCTGTCAATCCTAATTCAGCAATTCGATTTAACAAGCTGTAATTATTTTGTACATTACAGATGACTGGCAATCCTTTTTCGCGGGCAATACGAATAAATTCCATTACCCCCCACGACCACTCATTAGATAAGGCAATGAAACGAGCCTTGCCTGATACAACTAACTCACTGAGCGTTGTTAGTTGCTCTTCTATTGAAACCCAATCAATTTTTATCCCATCCTTATATTCCATCTCAGGATCAAACTTGTACTGTCCAAACATAGGGACATTTCTCTCGGGCCAATGAAGATATAATAAATCAACATAATCAGTTTGCAGTCTTTGAAGTGACGCATCAACGGACTCAATAATATTATTTCGATCGAGAGATGAAGGCCCTCCTCTTATCCATGACAAATCTCGCCTTGGTCCTGCTACTTTTGTAGAAAGAACAAGATCTTCCCTTTTTTGATTTTTTAACCAATTTCCAACAATTACTTCTGTTTTTGTGTAGGTTTCAGATTTTGGAGGAACTGGATATAGCTCTGCTACATCTAGACTATTGATGCCTTGATCAATAGCAAAATCTAATTGCTGAAAAGCTTCTTCTTGGGTGTTTTGATCACCAAAGGTCATAGTACCCAAAGTGATGGGAGATACTAATAATGACGAATTTCCAACTGATCCATAATCTTTCTTTTCAAACATTTTTTATTAAAAACAATAATTTATAAAATAATTTATGCTTATGCCCTTGAATTTTGCAACATTCGTCCCTATTATTAGCACTCTATCAAGTTGAGTGCTAATTTTGCATTGGGCTTTAGATAAATTTAAACAAACTTAAGAATACACTACTAGGAGAACTAACAAATGAAAATTCGTCCTTTACATGATCGCGTTATTGTAAAGCGTCTCGAAGAAGAGCGTACAACAGCTTCAGGTATTGTTATACCAGAAAGCGCATCTGCTGAGAAACCAGACCAAGGAACAATAGAAGCTATTGGTAATGGAAAAGTTCTTGAAGATGGGTCCATTAGAGCCTTGGATGTAAAAGTCGGTGACAAGGTACTTTTTGGGAAATATGCTGGGCAAGCAGTTAAAGTCGATGGTGAAGAACTTCTTGTTATGAGAGAAGAAGACATTATGGGCATTGTTGAATAAATCTTTAAGTTAACTAAATTAATTTATGAATACGGAGAAACAATAACATGGCAGCTAAAGACGTAAGGTTTGGTGATGATGTTCGCCAAAAAATGGTTAAGGGAGTCAATATCTTAGCTAATGCAGTAAAAGTCACAATGGGCCCTAAAGGGAAAAATGTAGTCCTAGAAAGGTCATTTGGAGCACCAACTATTACTAAGGACGGTGTTTCGGTTGCAAAGGAAATAGAGTTGCAAGACAGATTTGAAAATATGGGCGCTCAAATGGTAAAAGAAGTGGCTTCAAAAACTTCTGATAGCGCAGGAGATGGAACAACTACAGCCACAGTGCTTGCACAAGCAATTATTCGTGAAGGTATGAAATCTGTTGCTGCTGGGATGAACCCAATGGATCTTAAAAGAGGTATTGATAAAGCCGTTGAGTCTGCAGTAGCTGAGCTTCATAAGCTTAGTAAGCCTTGTAATACAAGTAAAGAAATTGCTCAGGTAGGCTCTATATCAGCAAACTCTGATGCATCCATAGGTCAAATTATTGCTGACGCAATGGATAAAGTTGGAAAAGAAGGGGTGATTACAGTTGAAGACGGGTCTGGTTTAACTAATGAGCTTGATGTGGTTGAAGGCATGCAATTTGACAGAGGCTACCTATCACCTTACTTTATAAATAATCAAGATCGACAAATAGCTTTACTTGAAGATCCATTTATTCTTCTTCATGATAAAAAAATATCAAGCATAAAAGATCTTCTGCCTGTTTTAGAGCAGGTAGCTAAAGCTAGCAAACCATTATTGATTATTGCTGAAGACATTGAAGGTGAAGCACTCGCGACTCTAGTGGTTAATAATATTAGAGGTATCATTAAGGCCGTAGCCGTTAAGGCTCCTGGTTTTGGTGACAGAAGGAAAGCGATGTTGGAAGATATTGCTATTCTTACTGGTGGTACAGTAATTTCCGATGAAGTTGGATTAACTTTAGAGAATGTGAAAATCGAAGATCTAGGTCAAGCCAAGAAAATTGAAGTTGGGAAAGAAAATACGATAGTTATTGATGGTGCAGGTAGCAAAGAAAATATCAAAACACGCATCGGACAAATTAAAACTCAAATTGAAGAGTCATCAAGTGATTATGACAAGGAAAAGCTTCAAGAACGTGTTGCTAAATTGGCTGGCGGTGTTGCTGTTATTAAAGTTGGTGCTACCACAGAAATTGAAATGAAAGAGAAGAAGGCTAGGGTTGAGGATGCTCTTCATTCTACAAGAGCAGCTGTGGAAGAAGGTATTGTTCCTGGAGGCGGTGTGGCTCTAATTAGAGCTAAAGATGCTATCGCTAGAACTAAAGGGGAAAATGCCGATCAGGAAGCTGGAATTCAAATTGTACTTCGTGCAGTGGAAGATCCATTAAGGCAAATCGTCTCTAATGCAGGAATTGAATCGTCAGTAGTGGTTAATAAGGTTGCTGAAGGAAAAGGTAACTACGGATTCAATGCGGCAAATGAGACATATGGCGATATGGTTGAAATGGGTGTGTTAGATCCAACCAAAGTCACAAGATCAGCATTGCAAAATGCAGCATCAATTGCAGGATTAATGCTTACAACGGAATGTATGATTGCCGACCTACCTAAAGATGAGTCTGCTCCAGCTATGCCTGATATGGGTGGTATGGGTGGTATGGGTGGTATGATGTAATAAAACATCACCTGATGTTTAAAAAAGGGCCTCTTTTGAGGCCTTTTTTTTCGCCTCAATCTAAATGTTGAGAGTGTATTGTGACGGATACTTTTCATGCATTATTAAAGGAAATTAAATCAAAACTTTTCTTGTTAATAGCAAAATGAAAAATAAATGATGTAGCATATGGGCATGAATGATCCAATAATAAATAGTCAACACAATCAAGAGCTAAATCCCAAGCAACAAGAAGCTGTTACCCTGTCCAATCAATCAGCCCTCATTTTAGCTGGGGCCGGAAGCGGGAAAACTAAGGTATTAACATCGCGTTTTGCCTGGCTAATTCATAATCAAATCTCTAGCCCTGGTGGGATTCTTGCGGTAACATTTACAAATAAAGCAGCCAAAGAAATGTTAGTGCGGATATCTGCACAGCTTCCTATCAACCCTAGGGGGATGTGGGTTGGGACATTTCATGGTCTTTGTAATCGCTTTCTAAAAAAACATTACCAAGAGGCAAATCTTCCGCAGGTATTTCAAATTCTTGATAGTGCAGATCAAAAGTCTGCTATAAAAAGAGTAATGAAACAAATGAATGTTGATGAAGACTTTCTTCCATCAAAAGAAGTTCTTTATTTTATTAATGCTAATAAAGAAGAAGGGATTAGATCCCATGCCTTTAAGTCTTTTGATGACATTTCTGAGAAAAAAAATGAGATATATAAGGCCTATGAAAATCAATGCCTGAAAGAAGGCGTTGTAGATTTTGCTGAGCTCTTGCTACGTTGTTTAGAGCTATTTCAAAATAAACCAATGATACGTGAGCACTACCAATCCATCTTTCAACATATTCTTGTAGATGAGTTCCAAGATACCAGTAAATTACAGTATGAATGGCTTAAACTGCTGACCTCAAAAACGAGCTTTATCTTTGCTGTAGGTGATGACGATCAATCTATTTATGGCTTCAGGGGTGCTAGGCCAGGAAATATGAATGACCTTCAGAAAGACTTTAAGATTAAGAATATAATCAAGCTTGAGCAAAATTATCGTTCAAAAAATAATATCCTCAATGCCGCTAATGCCATTATTGAAAATAATGCTAATAGATTAGGGAAGAATCTATGGTCAGAAGCTGGTGATGGAGACTTAATTCGTCAATACAATGCTCTTGATGATCGATTTGAGACGAGCTATATTCTTGATGAAATAAAGGCTCTTCATCGTGCAGGTTCGCGCTATGATCAAATTGCAATTCTATATAGAAATAATGCCCAATCTCGTGTAATTGAAATGGCAATGGTATCAAATAATATTCCTTATAGAGTATATGGTGGGCTGCGGTTCTTTGAGAGAGCAGAAATTAAAAGTTCTTTGGCTTACCTCAGGCTTATCACAAATAAAAACGATGATACTGCATTCCTTAGAATAGTTAATTTCCCCCCAAGGGGGATTGGTGCCAAAGCTCTTGAACAAATTCAGGATATTGCAAATGCAGAAAAAATCTCATTATGGCAGTCTGCGGAAGCCGTTGAATCAGAAAATAAAAACACTAAAATTTCATTCTTTGTCCATCTAATCAGGCATATTGAAGATCAAATTCAAGGAAACAATATCGATGAGTCTATCGACTTTATTAATTCATATTCAACACTCAAAGATCATTATGGAAAAGATAAGGATGGAAGTTCACGAATTGAAAACCTTGATGAATTGGTTTCAGCGGCTAAAGCATACCTAAATGAATTTCGTGAAGAAAATAACCAGGATGAAAATGGAGATAATAAAGCATCCATATTGGCAGATTTTCTAGACTTTACTTCACTTGAAAGCGGTGAACTGCAAGCTTCTGCCGGAGATGATGCATTGCAATTAATGACAATACATTCAGCAAAAGGCTTGGAGTTTGATACGGTCTTCATTACCGGCCTAGAAGAGGGCTTATGCCCACATGAACGAAGTCTTTCAGAGAATAATGGGCTTGAGGAAGAGCGAAGGTTGATGTATGTCGCAGTAACCAGAGCAAGAAAAAAACTCTATCTAACCTTAGCCCAATCAAGGCTAACTTATGGCCAAACAATGTACAACCTGCCATCAAGATTTTTAGATGAAATTCCTAATGATCTTATTAAAAGAATTAATGCTCCAAAAAAAGTGTTTGCATTTTCTTCGCCAAAAATTGCAGCTCATTCTGAATCAAAGCATACATGGAAAATCGGAGCTGCAGTGGAACATGCAAAGTTTGGAGTGGGTATTGTTACTGGTTATGAGGGGAACGAGAATGATTTGAGAGTACAAATTAATTTCCATAGCCATGGTGTTAAATGGCTTGCAATGGAGTATGCAAAATTAGTTGAAATCTAAAAGCCTATTACTTAAAAATTGCTTTGAACGTTACGCTTTGAATAGCAAATGTTAGCGCCATAAACGCAGCCATCGCAATAATTAATGAAAAACTTAGCACAAAAGAAAAAAGTCTAGAAGCAGATGTACCAATAAATGCAAATATAAATGAAATAGCAAGTACGATAAAGAGAAAACATAGGGAAATTATAAGAAGCCCTAATGCTATAGGAATAAGATAAAGTAGGCAGGCAGCAAAACTTGACTTAATTGCTCTAAAAAAACTATAGCCTTTGAAGGCAATAAGAAGTGGAGCAAACCAAGTCATCATCATAAAGGGTATAGCCATAACAATAATTTTATAAATTATTCCTGAAAAATCATCGAACATAAAATTATAGTCTGGAGTATTTTTTGATAACTCAATTAACGATGTTATGTCAGCACCAATTAACGAGCTTAATATGACTGCGTAAATAAATGACAACAGTCCTACCATCAAAATATCGCCAACCTTAGGATTGATCATTTTCAAGGCCTCCTGCAAATCAAACGGCTCTTTTTGTGAAAGTTTCTGATAGAAAAAAATGATGCATATAGTAACAAATGGCCAAATAAATACTGCAAATAATCCAAGAAATTGCATACCCGGTATCGCAGGTAATATCATATAAAATGCTAGGTAAAGCATGCCAAAAAACAATGAGATTTTAAATGAATGCTTTACAAGATAAATACTTTCTAGAACCCAATTGCTTGATTTTATAAATGTACTTTTCATTAAGTTACGTACGCCTGCCTTTTTAATAAGATATTTTTAAAATGATCAGGATTCTTAGTTGTTATATCTTTTCCATCCCGGATATTGAAAGAATCATAAAGTCTAGACACCCAGAACCTTAGAGCAGCCAGTCTTAGAAAGATTGGCATTGCTGAAACCTCTTCATTCCCCAATGCTCTAATCGACTCATAACCCCGCATTAAATCTTTCATCTTTTTACCTTCAATATCACCTGTATCATTAATGCACCAATCATTTGCAGTAATTGCTATGTCATACACATACTTATCATTACAGGCATAATAAAAATCAATCATTCCAGATATCTTATTATTGTCAAAAAGAACATTGTCTCGAAATAAATCGGCATGAATTATTCCCTCAGGTAATTTACTTCCATAATATTTTCTTTGAAACAAACATTCGTTGTCAATTATTTGCAAGTCATGCCTAGAAAGGTTTCCCGAGAGTGCAGAGCTAGTCTCTTCGATCCAATTTAATCCTCTACTATTAGTTCTTTTCTGAGGAAAGTCTTTGGCCGCACTGTGAAGTTTTGCAAGTGCTCTACCGACTAAATAACAATCATCTTGATTTACCAGGCTTCTTTCAGACCCACCTAAAAAAGAAACTAGTAGTGCAGGCTTATCCTTTAACAATGAAATACATGATTGATGTTTATTTTTAATTGGGAGCGGGCATACGACTTGCCTGTCTGCAAGAAAAGTCATTAAGTCGAGGTAAAACGGCAATTCATCGGTAGCTGTATCTTCAAAAATAGTTAAGATGTACTTTGCAGATATAGTTGTAACCAAATAATTTGTATTTGTTACTCCAGAAGAAATTCCCTGAAAATTAACAAGGGCCTCTAGACTGTACTCATCAAGCCATACCTTTAACTCATCAAAACTAATCGAAGTAAAAACGGCCATTTAATTTTACTTAACTAAAAAGTTAAAATGACCCACTGCGGCACAATTGCAGGATCTACTGTTTCATAGCGAACCCAATCTGCACCGGATGTATCTTTGTACAAATAATAAGAGGGCATATTGTTAGGGGTTACTTTCATCATATATAGCTGGCCGTTAACCCGGTACTCCTCAATAAACTCACCATTTTTCTTTTTAATCGTAATTTCTGGTTCATCTTCGTAACCGGAGTCATAATTAATTGCAGGTGGTGGTGGAATATCATCTAACACCTCAGTTTCTTCTGCAAAACTAATGCTTGCGATGCCTGCACCATATATTAAGCAAATTAGCCAAAACAAATTTTTCATGTTATTTCCTTGAATGTGTAACTAGATTCTAACAAAATCAAGCTGACTCAGTAAGTAATTAATAAAATCTTTTTAAAGAAAATAATAAATACTATTTGCTGCATTAGTTGTTAAAATTTACCTTATGAAAACCCTTCTTCTAGTAGATGGATCCTCCTATCTTTATCGAGCCTACCATGCAATGCCAGACTTTAGAAATAAGGATAACGAACCCACGGGAGTTATTTATGGGGTACTTAATATGCTTAGAAATATTCATAATCAATACCCATCGGACTATAGTGTTTGTATTTTTGATGCAAAAGGTAAAACTTTCAGAAATGATATTTATACAGAGTACAAAGCTAATAGACCAAGCATGCCTGAAGACTTGGCATGCCAGATAGAGCCATTAAAGGAAGCAATAAATGCTATGGGCTGGGCTATGCTTATTGAATCGGGAGTGGAGGCTGATGATGTTATTGGAACATTAACCCAACAAGCAAATGATCAAAATATTAAAGTCGTTATATCTACAGGAGACAAAGATCTTGCTCAGTTAGTAAATGAACGAACGATGCTCATCAATACCATGACCAATGAGCTTCTGGATATTGATGGGGTAAAGAATAAATTTGGCGTCCCGCCCAGTCTCATCATTGATTATTTGTCTATTATTGGGGATAAAGCAGATAACGTTCCTGGCGTAGAAAAAGTTGGCCCAAAAACTGCATTAAAATGGCTTGAAGAATATGGTGACCTTAAAAATATCATCGACAATGCCGATAAGTTTACCGGTGTTGTTGGAAATAATTTAAGGATGGCCTTGGATTGGCTGCCAACAGCAAAAGAATTGATTACTATTAAGTGTGATGTAGAAATTAATTACTCTTGGAGTGATTTTGAGAAAAAAGACCAAGACAATAAAACATTGGTCAATCTTTACCAAAAATATAATTTTTCAAGTTGGCTTAGAGATATGGGGGCTCAAATAGAAAATTCCTCACAAGACATAACAAATGAACTTTTAATAAAGCCTCAGGCTGATTTTGTTGGCACCAAAGATTACCAACTAATAAATAAAAAAAATGATTTGACGCTTTGGATTAATGAAATTAGAGAGAGAAAATTTTTCTCCATAGATACTGAAACAAACTCCCTAGATACCATGAAGGCCGAGCTCGTTGGAATATCACTTTGCATAAATCCAGGTAGGGCCTGCTATATACCTCTCAGCCATAAAAATAGCTCAGAAGACCAATTAAGTCTAACGGATGTGCTTGATGAGTTTAAACCTATACTAGAAGATTCTTCCATCAAGAAGCTTGGTCAAAATATTAAATATGATGCTCATATATTTTTGAACTACGGAATTAAAGTTAATGGTATTTCTGACGACACCATGCTCATGAGCTATGTAATTGAAAGCAATCAAAATCATGGTATGGATAAATTAAGTAGCAAATACCTCGGACATACCTGTAAAAGTTATGAGTCGCTTGTAGGAAAAGGAGTTAATCAGTTAACGTTTGACCAAGTTAGCATTGAAGATGCCGTGCCTTATGCTGCTGAGGATGCTGATGTTACTTTACAGCTCTATCTAGCAATGCAAGAAACGCTTAATAGCAACGCATCTCTTTTAGGTATCTACAAAGATATTGAAATACCAGTCATGAAAGCACTAATCCATATAGAGAGAAATGGCGTCTTAATAAATCCAAAAATATTGGGTCATCAAAGTAAAGTGATTGGGGAAAAATTACTATTGTTAGAAGAGAAGGCTTTTGATTTAGCAGGACAACCTTTCAATCTTTCGTCACCAAAACAATTGCAAGAAATATTATTTGAAAAGCTTGGGATAAAACCCCTAAAAAAGACCCCAGGAGGAACTCCATCAACCAGTGAAGAGGTTTTAAGTGAGCTCGCTCTTCATTACCCTCTTCCTAAACTGATCCTTGAATATCGCAGTTTAGCCAAACTGAAGTCCACCTATACAGACAAGCTGCCAAAAATGATTAACGAAAGTACAGGAAGAGTCCATACCAGTTATAACCAAGCCATTGCAATAACGGGGAGACTAGCAAGCTCAGACCCAAATCTACAAAATATTCCTATTAGAACTATAGAGGGGAGAAAGGTTAGGGAAGCTTTTGTGGCACCAGGGGGCAGTAAAATATTATCTGCAGATTACTCTCAAATTGAGTTAAGAATTATGGCGCACTTATCAAAAGATAAGAGACTGATTGCTGCATTCATAAATCATGAGGATATTCACACAATTACTGCGGGGGAAATATTTAATTCTGATATCAATTCAATAACGACAGAACAGCGGCGTTACGCCAAGGTCATTAACTTTGGATTGATTTATGGAATGGGGGTTTATGGGTTGGCTAAAAACCTTAATATTGAACGGTCAGCAGCTCAAAACTATATAGAGAGATATTTCGCTAAATATCCTTCTGTAAGACAATACATGGAAGATGCCAAGCAAGAAGCTAGGAAGAAAGGATATGTTGAAACTTGCTTTGGACGAAGGCTCTGGGTTCCAGAGATAAACGGATCTAATGGCATGCAAAGAGCTGGTGCCGAGAGAGCTGCAATTAATGGGCCGATGCAAGGTACCGCAGCAGACCTTATTAAAATGGCAATGGTGAAGGTAAATGACTGGCTAATCGAGGATCAGAAACTTAAAGGAAAGATGATAATGCAGGTTCATGATGAGCTTGTATTTGAGGTGCCAGATGAAGAGGTGGATATTTTTAAAGAAAATATAAGGCGAATTATGGAAAATGTGGCAAAAATGGATGTACCTCTTATTGTGGATATAGGAGATGGAGATAACTGGGAGCAAGCTCATTAGATGGAGAAAAAAATTCATGCAATTATCATCGGTGATGAAATATTGTCTGGTAAAAGGCAAGACAAACATTTAAATTATTTAGCAACAACATTAAGTGGCAAAGGGCTCAGTTTGAATAAGGTGGATTATGTGCCCGATGATCTAGACCAAATATCTGAAACCATCCAAAATAAATTAGATTGTATTGTCTTTTGTTTTGGTGGAATTGGGGCGACACCTGATGACTGTACAAGACAGGCAGCGGCCAAAGCACATCAGAGAAAATTAACCCGACACCCCGACGCCCTTCGACTTATTGTTGAAAGGTTTGGGAGTGATGCCTACCCAAAAAGAGTTTTGATGTCAGAAATCCCTGTTGGGGCAGATATTATTCCAAATAAAATAAATGACATACCAGGATTTTCAGTTGGTGAGCATTACTTTATGCCAGGGTTTCCTGAAATGTCTTGGCCAATGGTTCAGTGGGTGTTAAAAGAATATTATGCTGATAAAGTAAACGCCAAGCACCTTGATTTATCGATATGGATTGACGATGTTCCGGAAAGTAAATTAATTGATCTAATGAATGAAATAAAGAATGATAACCCGCGGATAAAAATTTATAGTCTACCTAAATTAAAACCAAAAATGACCATTGAGCTGGGTGTTAGGGGGGATGAAAGCTCGGCTTACAAGGCTATGGAGCAGATCAAGCAAGGCTTAATTCTTTTAAATTATGAATGGAGCAACCAGTAATCAATCCAAATTAAACTATGCCAATTTTGCTTTTGATTATAAAATAGGCAACTATTTTAATAGTTAGTATTTTTTTGATGAAAATTAGTAATCTTAGTATTAAAAATAACCTTTTTTTAGCTCCCATGGCAGGGGTAACTGACCGCCCTTTTAGAATACTTTGTAAAAGTTTTGGGGCTGGTGTTGCTGTGAGCGAAATGGTGACTTCCAATTCACTCTTATATGGGAGCGAAAAAACAAAAAGAAGAGCAAATCATGATGGTGAAGTGGATCCAATATCAGTTCAAATAGCTGGAGCTGATCCAAAAATGATGGCGGATGCGGCGAAATACAACAGAGATAGAGGGGCTCAAATAATAGATATCAACATGGGATGCCCCGCAAAAAAAATATGTAATGTAATGGCTGGTTCAGCCTTACTAAAACATGAAAAATTGGTAGGCGATATCTTACAGGCGGTAGTTAACTCTGTGGATATTCCCGTAACACTCAAAATTAGAACCGGCTGGGATAAGAACAATCGCAATGCATTAAAAATTGCTCAAATAGCCGAGGAATCAGGAATAAAAGCACTCACTATTCATGGAAGAACTAGGGCCTGTCTTTACAGAGGGGATGCTGAGTACGATACAATAGCAAATGTAAAACAAAATATTGCTATTCCTGTTATTGCTAATGGTGATATAACATCCCCAGAAAAAGCCCAATATGTTCTTAACTACACCAAAGCTGATGCAGTAATGATTGGGAGAGCGGCCCAAGGAAGGCCCTGGATATTCAGAGAAATAGAGCATTTCCTAGAAACTGGCGCCCACCTCCCTCTTCCTACAATTAATGAGATTCAAAAAACTACCATTAAGCATGTAATTGATTTATATGGGTTTTATGGTGAAGAAACAGGCCTAAGAGTGGCAAGAAAGCACATTTCATGGTACACCAAGGGTTTGAAAAACTCCGCTCAATTTAGAGCCGGCATGAATCGGCTAGAAAGTTGTGACGATCAAATAAGTGCCATCAATCATTACTTTAATAGTCTCAGGGAATTCTCAACGTTTATACCCTATGAAGAGGAAAATAAAATAAATGAGGCCTTGTTAGCTTAGTGAGTAAGGTTAATTTATCTGATAATATTGAAGTGTTGTTGGATCAATACTTTAATGATCTTGCAGGAGAGTCTCCTGGCAATCTATACGATCTAGTTGTTTCCAATGTAGAAAAGCCTCTTTTGTTGTATGTCATGAATTATGCAGAGGGCAACCAAAGTAAAGCTGCTGAAATACTTGGCTTAAATAGAAATACCCTTAGAAAGAAATTGAAAAATCATAATATTGATATTTAAATTAAATGATAAAAATAAAAAGAGCCCTGATCAGCGTTTCCGATAAACAGCATGTAGTTGAGTTAGCTAATGTGCTAATTAAACTTAACATCGAAATATTATCAACTGGAGGCACTGCAAAACTTCTTCGGGATGAGGGATGTCCTGTTATAGAAGTTTCCGAGTACACAAAATTTCCAGAGATGTTAAATGGAAGGGTGAAGACTCTGCACCCAATGATTCATGGAGGTATTTTGGGTGTAAGAGCAAATGACGACCATATTAAAACTATGAAAGAACATAATATTCCTGAAATAGATTTAGTGGTCGTGAATTTGTATCCGTTTGAAAAAACAATCAAAAAGCCAGACTGCACTCTTGAGGAGGCAATTGAAAATATTGATATTGGGGGGCCAACAATGGTCCGAGCTGCAGCAAAGAATTATAAGTCTGTTGCTGTATTAACCAACCCATCTGATTACACATTAATAGCTGACCAATTAATTAATAACAATGGCATGCTAGAAGAGGAATTACTTTTTAGCTTATCAAAAAAAGCTTTTTTACATACCGCTCAATATGATGCAGCTATTAGTGCCTATTTGAATAATAATGATACGAAAGATTTTCCAGACACTATGATCCAGGTGATGCATAAGAGCTTAGATATGCGGTATGGTGAAAACCCTCATCAAAAAGCTGCATTTTATAAAGAACAAAATGTAGAGGAATCTAGTCTATCAAATTTCACACAGATACAAGGAAAAGAGCTGTCTTTTAACAACCTTAACGATTCAGATAATGCATGGGAATGCGTTAAAAACTTTTCTGAGCCAACTTGTGTAATCGTAAAACATGCGAATCCTTGCGGGGTGTGTTCCTCTGAAAATATTGAAAAAGCATACCTGGGAGCCTTTTCCACCGATCCTACATCTGCTTTTGGAGGCATCATTGCTCTAAATAAAATTATCGACTCGATAACTGCATCTTTAATTATAAAACAATTTGTTGAGGTAATAATTGCTCCGGGTTTTTCACCTGAAGCCATAAAAATATTCCAAACAAAAGAAAACATTAGGTTATTAACTGTGCCAATAGGTTCTGACAAAGGCTCAATAGATTTTAAAAAAATTGGCGGAGGATGGCTTGTGCAATCAGCAGATAGGCATCAACTCAAAATAGACGGGTGTGAGGTTGTATCCATGAAAAAACCCACAGAAAATCAATTAATTGATATGTTGTTCGCTTGGAAAGTTGCTCAATACGTTAAGTCTAATGCGATAGTTTTTTGTAACAATAGGCAAACTATGGGGGTTGGGGCGGGACAAATGAGCAGGATAGATAGTACAAAAATTGCTGCAATCAAGGCACAAAATGCAGGTCTAAGTGTCGAAGGAAGTGTTGTGGCTTCCGATGCTTTTTTTCCATTCAGAGACGGTGTTGATGAGCTTGCTAGGCATGGTGCTGAATGTGTAATACAGCCAGGAGGAAGCATCCGAGATCAAGAGGTTATAGATGCTGCAGACGAACATGGCTTGGTAATGCTTTTTACTAAGATCAGACATTTTAAGCACTAAAAAAATATGATTGTACTTATTGTAGGTAATGGTGGCAGAGAACATGCGCTAGCGTGGAAAATTTCTAAAGCTCCAAATGTTTCTAAGGTATATGTAGCTCCAGGTAATGGAGGCACTGCGACCGCTGATAGTATTATAGAGAATATTAGCTTGACTGAGTTTGATGACCTAGTTCAATTTGCCAAAGAAAAAAGGGTGGATTTGACGGTGGTAGGTCCAGAACTTCCTTTATCAAATGGGATAGTTGATTATTTTCAGGAACATGGTCTTAAAATTTTTGGGCCCACTCAGCAAGCCGCTCAACTAGAGAGTTCAAAAGATTTCGCTAAAAACTTTATGGTAAGGCATGGCATTCCAACTGCTGAGCATCAAACTTTTACCGATATAAAGTTGGCACATGATTACATAGAAAGCAAAGGGGCTCCTATTGTAATTAAAGCCGATGGTTTGGCTGCTGGTAAGGGTGTGGTAGTTGCGTTAACTTTACAAGAAGCTCATGAGGCTATCGACTCGATGTTAAGCGAAAATATTTTTGGTGATGCTGGTGCACAAGTTGTCATCGAAGAATTTTTAGAAGGCGAGGAGGTAAGCTTTATAGCTATTTGTGATGGTGAAACTATATTACCATTGGCTTCTAGCCAAGATCACAAAAGGCTTCATGATGATGATTTAGGTCCTAATACAGGTGGCATGGGTGCGTACTCCCCTGCCCCAATTGTTACCGATGAAATGCATAAAAAAATAATGGATCAGGTTATCACTCCAACCATCGAAGGTATGCAGAAAGACGGGGTAAGCTTTAAAGGATTTTTATATGCCGGGTTAATGATTGAAAAAAATAATCAAATCAAAACCCTTGAATTTAACTGTAGAATGGGAGACCCCGAAACACAGCCTATACTTTTTAGACTTAAAAGTAATTTGTATGACATCCTTTTAGCTGCTGCAGATGCTCGATTATCCGATTTCTCTGCAGAATGGGAAGACGTTTACTCGATCACTGTAGTTATGGCATCTCATAACTACCCAAATAAACCGAGATTGAATGATGAGATACATATTCCACTTAGCAATAAAGAGAACTGCTATATTTTTCATGCGGGGACCAAGCTGGATAACAACAAAATACTTACCTCCGGTGGTCGTGTGTTAGGAGTAACTGCAAAAGCAAGAACTCTTCAAGAGGCAAAAAATATAGTGTACGAATTTATACAGAATATAAAATTCGATGGAGCGCAATTCCGCACAGATATAGGTAAAAAGGCTTTAGATTATTATGAATCCATCAAAGCCAGTCAATAAAGAAGTTGTAAAAAAATATCTTACTGATCTTCAAAGTAAGATAGTCGAGACTATTGAAATGGTTGATGGTAAGAATTTTCTTAATGATACATGGCAAAGAAAAGAAGGTGGAGGTGGTACCACCTGCATTATGGAGAATGGTAATATTTTCGAAAGAGCAGGCGCAGGGTTCTCCCACGTTATTGGTTCAAAGCTTCCAAAATCTTCCACCGATGCTCATCCGGAGGTTGTAAATAGGCGATGGGAGGCGATGGGAGTATCACTGGTTTTTCACCCAGACAATCCTTTTATTCCAACGGTACATATGAATATTCGCTTCTTTATTGCCTCAAAAGATGGTGAAGAAGATATATGGTGGTTTGGTGGTGGTATGGATTTAACTCCTTACTATGCATTTTTGGAGGATGTAACACACTTCCACCAAACAATAAAAAAGGCTGTCGATCCTTTTGGGGCCGAGTTATATGAAAAATTTAAAGATCAATGTGATGATTATTTTTATCTAAAGCATAGAGACGAACCGAGGGGTGTTGGGGGTATCTTTTTTGATGATTACAATATGAACAGTTTTACACATTCATTTGAACTAGTAAAATCTGTTGGAGATAATCTGCTTAATGCCTACCTACCAATTGTACAAAAAAGAAATAAATTAACCTACAATGCAAAACAAAAGGACTTCCAACTATACAGGCGAAGTAGGTATGTCGAATTTAACCTTCTTCAAGACCGAGGAACCCTCTTTGGTATTCAGTCTAAAGGAAGGGTAGAGTCAATTTTAATGTCTATGCCACCAATTGTAAAATGGTCCTATGACTGGAGGCCTGAGTCAGGAAGTGAGGAAGAAAAGCTTTACACAGACTTTTTAATTCGAAAAAAATGGATTGCTAATTAGCTTGGTAGTCCAAATGTAGTATCCACGTAACCATTGTATCAAGATCTTTATCGGAAATTTTTGGGTGAGCAATCATTGGTACATCTCCCCAATTGCCTCTGCTCCCATTTTTAATTTTTTTCATCAAGATCTTTTTGGTATTATTAGCAAGATCATACTTAATAGAAACATCGTTAAATGATGGGCCAACAACTCGAAGCTTCATGCTGTGACAAGCAAAGCAACCATTTTTTTGAGCTAATTTTTTACCTTCTTCAGAAAAGATTATGCTTGAAGTAAATAAAGAAAAAACTGCTAAGGTTATAGTTAAATTTCTCATTTTTTCTACCACATATGTATTATTTCTTAGTTGCCAAATCTACTTAAAAGTTCCTCGTTACTTAACATTAGCGGTTAACATGCATAAGAAGTTTAGCCAGTACTAATATTCTTGCACAGAATACTCTGTTGCAATGCTGTGTGAAAGACTAGGATAAATAACTACTGAGTGCTCATGCAGGTTTGCAGTTTCAACGCATACCATTCGCCTCCATTCATCCTTGTTGCCCATGTCCCCCATATTTTTTGCAATTTCATCCCATGGAGTCCATACCACTGTCGAGTTACTATTTGACTTCTTGACAGTAATTACTCGATTGAACTTTTCATCCTCAATATAACAATCATTGCTGGTGTTAGAATAAACACGATCGAATGCGCCATCGAACGTAATAGAACTCTTCTGGATACTTCTATTAAAATTATCAAACTTATCTGTATAAACTGTATTTTCAAGGCCGGTAATCTTAATATTTTCAATGTCAGATACATAGAAATATGTGTGGTATCCCTCACTGATTGTAAATGGGTTGCCTGATAAGTTAGTTGTTTTCAAATTCAAATACAGGGTTTCGCCCACAATAATAGTTAGCTCTAGCTCGTAGTCATAGGTTAGTTGTTTCGTCGCTTCTTTTGTAGGCAGCATCTTGAGGATAATTTTTGTGGCGCCGTTCTTGAGCTGAATACTTTTAGCAAGCCTCCAAGGTATTACTCTTGCAAAACCATGATTACAGAACGTACCATCCGTTGGGTGCTGTCCAAACCATGGCCAGCATATTGGCACCCCCCCTCTAATTGAACGTCCCTTTTCATACCGAGCATTAGATGAGAGCCAAAGTACATCTTGGGCTGAAGATTTAGGCCTCCACCAAACAACATGGCCACCCTGAAGAGCTATCTTAGCTACAGCATGATTGTTTTGAACTTCTAGGTATTCCAATCCACTATCGTCTTTTGTTATATTTACTATTTGATCGATCATCTTACTATCTTCTTTACCTCAACTTGAGAGATATCTCTAACAGCACCCTTGGATGCGCTAGTTGTCATTAGAGCATATGCTCTAAGGGCATCCGTTATCCTTCTTTTTCTAGGTTTTGGTTGCCACCCATTTTTCTTCGCGTTCATTTCCTCTCTTCTTTTATCAAGCTCTTCGTCAGTTATCACAACATTGATTGTTCTGTTTGGGATATCAATATTTATTGTGTCCCCTTCTTTAACTAGCGCAATGGCCCCACCCTCTACTGCTTCTGGGGAGACGTGACCTATGCTAAGACCTGAAGTGCCCCCAGAAAACCTTCCGTCCGTTAATAAAGCGCATAACTTACCTAGCCCTTTCGACTTTAGGTATGCTGTCGGGTAAAGCATTTCTTGCATACCTGGTCCACCTTTGGGTCCCTCGAAGGTAATAAGGACGATATCGCCCGCAACAATATCATCCTTTAAAATTGAGTCCACTGCAGCATCTTGACATTCAAATAGCCTTACCCTTCCCTTAAACTTTAAAATCTCTTCATCAACTCCAGCTGTTTTTACAATGCAGCCGTCCTTAGCAATATTCCCGTACAGGACAGCTAATCCACCATCCTGGCTATAAGCATGCATTTTATTTCTTATACAACCTTCCTCTCTATCTAGATCTAATGATGGTTATAGTTTTTCCTGGCTAAAGGCTTCAATTGTTCTAATACCTCCTGGTGCTGCTAATAGATGGAGAACAGTATTCGTCGATCCTCCCATCGACACATCAAGAGTCATTGCATTTTCAAACGCTTCTTTTGTTGCTATATTTCTAGGGAGAAATTGCTCTACACTGCCCTCGTAATACCTTTTTGTGATTTCTACAATCTTCTTTCCAGCTTCTAAAAATAAAGCCTTTCTACTCTTATGCGTAGCAAGCGTGCTTCCATTCCCAGGTAAGCTTAAACCAAGAGCTTCAGCCAAGCAATTCATTGAGTTGGCAGTAAACATGCCCGAACAAGAACCACAGGTGGGACAGGCAGACTCCTCGATCTGTTTTAAATCCTTATCGGATATCGTCATATCACCGGTACTAATCATTGGTGAAACTAGGTCAATTTTTTGAACAGTATCTCCCCAATTAACTTTTCCAGCCTCCATAGGGCCGCCAGAAACAAAAATTACGGGTATATTTATTCTCATTGCTGCCATTAGCATACCAGGTGTAATTTTGTCGCAATTAGAAATACAAACCATTGCATCAGCCCAATGTGCATTAACCATATATTCAACGCTATCAGCAATTAAGTCGCGGCTTGGAAGGCTATACAACATATCATCATGCCCCATAGCAATACTATCATCGACAGCAATAGTATTAAATTCCTTAGCGACACCACCATGCTTCTCAATTTCTCTAGCAACCAACTGTCCCATATCTTTTAAATGAACATGTCCAGGTACAAATTGCGTAAATGAATTAACAACAGCAATGATAGGTTTCTCAAAGTCGCCTTCTGTCATGCCAGTTGCACGCCATAAAGCTCTGGCACCAGCCTGATTTCTTCCCTGAGTTGTCGTTCGTGATCTGTATGTTGGCATTAAAGCTTTCCTTATAATATTTTGTTATTTTTAACCTATAATTCTATTTATGCTAATTCATCCTCAAATTGATCCTGTTGTCTTTGCTCTTGGGCCTTTAAAAGTTCATTGGTATGGCCTTATGTACTTTGTTGGCTTTCTAAGCTTTATCCATTTAGGGAAAAAACAAATTGCCACCAGGCCATGGTTCAATCTTAGCGAAAAGATGCTTGATGATATTTTTTTCTTTGGGGCAATTGGCGTTATCCTTGGCGGAAGACTTGGTTACGTTTTATTTTATCAGCCTTTGTATTATTTTACGCATATGGATGCAATATTTGCATTTTGGGAGGGTGGTATGTCATTTCATGGTGGATTGATTGGTGTGTTGCTAGGGGTCTACTGGGCGACTAGAAAGCATAATACAAGCTGGCTTTATACCATGGACTTTATTGCCCCCTTGGTTCCCCTAGGCCTTTTATTTGGTCGTATTGGTAATTTTATCAATCAAGAGTTATGGGGTAGGCCAACTGAATTACCATGGGGTATGATTTTCCCAATTATCGACAATATACCAAGACACCCATCCCAGATATATGAAGCATTTTTCGAAGGACTGATACTTTTTATTGCTTTGTGGGTATTCTCATCTAAAAAAAGGTTTGTTGGTCAAATATCGGCACTCTTTCTTATTCTTTATGGATTTTTTAGATTTTTAGCTGAATTCACAAGGGAGCCTGATAACTTCCTAGGACTTTTGTTTTTCAATCTAACCATGGGGCAGCTTTTATGCTTACCGATGATTGCGACTGGGATTTACATCTTCTTTAAAAGTAAGGAGCTCAACAACACCTATTAATCTTAGACCACTTCTCATCTAATTTTTTTTTAAAAAACTCGCCCCTTGTCATTGGAGGTTTATGTTTATGCCTTTCACAGACCAAATGATTTTCGATATAAATATCATATTCATTGTCACCGCTGATTGTACGGACTAAATTCCAAGCCTTAAGAAAATTAAACATTGGTAAAGCCTTTGCTGCCTTTAATTTTTGATTTAACCGCTATCCTAAAAACATCAAAGATGACTATCCATAAAATGGCCACTAAAAATATAGTTATTCCAGCATCTAGTTTTAAATTAAATATAAGTTTTTCTGTAACGCCGACCTCTTGCTCGGATAAGTTTCCTTGGCTTATTTTTTCTGTCATTGAGGCAGCTGCAGATAGAAATCCGATGCGCACATCTTCACTGAATACCTTCTGATAGGATGCTGATGAAGTAATAGTCAATAGCCATGTTAAAGGAATAGCCGTAATCCAAGCAAAACGTATCTTGCCCGATTTAATAAGAATGACTGTTCCTACGCTTAGAGCAATTGCTGCTAACATTTGGTTTGCAATTCCAAATAATGGCCAAAGGATATTTACCCCACCATTAGGGTCAATGACTCCTATATACAAAAAATAACCCCAGCAAGAAACAACGATTGCACTTGTTAAGATTGTCGATGGGAGCCATGAAGTTTGTCCCAACTTAGGGTGAAAATTACCTAAAATGTCTTGCAGCATAAACCTTCCGACTCTTGTTCCAGCATCCAAAGTAGTAAGAATAAATACTGCCTCAAACATAATGGCAAAGTGATACCACATAGCAAGTAAATGCTTACCGAATGCGTTAGCAAAAATGGTAGCCATACCCACAGCCAAAGATGGCGCTCCACCAGTACGAGCAAACAAAGTTGACTCCCCTACATCAGCAGCCAGCTGATTCATTTGCTCAACGGTAACAGCAAATCCCCAGGAGTTAATTTTGGTTATTGCTTCATGGGCTTCGCTTCCAACAATACCAGGGGGACTGTTGATTGCAAAAAATACACCGGGATCAAGCACACATGCGGCAACCATGGCTATAATTGCAACAAATGATTCAAGTAACATCCCGCCATAACCTATCATTGGTATATGCTTTTCATTATCAATTAATTTTGGGGTTGTCCCAGAAGATATTAAAGCGTGGAATCCAGAAATTGCTCCGCATGCAATAGTGATGAAAACAAATGGGAAGATACCTCCTCCGAAGATTGGCCCAGACCCATCGGCAAACTGGGTAATTGCCGGCATCTTAATTTCTGGCTGAAGGATGGCTATGGCTATGGCTAGAAATATAACGGTACCTAATTTCACAAAAGTGGACAGATAATCCCTTGGCGCAAGTAGCATCCATATAGGGAGAACAGCTGCCGAGAATCCATAAATAATTATGGCCCAAGCTAAAAATAATCCACTATGATCGAAATACACTCTCATTGATTCAGACTGATCAATAATACCGCCGGCATAAACTGCTAATAGAAGTAAAGTAACACCAAGTAAAGTAGCTTCCAAGATTCTTCCTGGGCGAATAAATCTCATATAGAACCCCACAAGCATGGCTATAGGAATGGTAGCTGCAACCGTTGACGTGGCCCACGGGCTATGTTTCATTGCATTCACCACGACCAACCCAAGAACAGCTATCAATATGATCATAATCATAAAGGTGCCTATTAATGATGCTATACCAGCAAGCGCTCCTAACTCTTCTTTAGCCATTTGCCCTAAACTTTTTCCATTCTTCCTGACTGAAAAGAAAAGGATAGTCATATCTTGGACGGCGCCACCAACAACAGCGCCGACTAGAATCCATATGGTGCCTGGAAGGTATCCAAACTGAGCTGCAAGAGTGGGTCCCACCAATGGTCCAGGGCCTGCAATAGCAGCAAAATGTGTTGCAAAAACTACCCATTTATTCGTTGGCAAAAAATCCCTATTATTACTAAGTCTTACTGCTGGGGTTTCTCGGAATTCGTCGAGAACAAAAACTTTGGCTGCAATCCAGGCCGCATAAAATCGATAAGCCACCATATAAATACATACTGCTGCTGTAATAAACCATATAGCATTTATAGACTCTTCTCTTTGGAGTGCAATAAGTGAAAATGCAAAAGCGCCTAATAATGAAATACTGATCCAGATTAATTTTTTTATAGCTTTATTCATTAATAATAAATTTTACTCATTGGGGTTTCAGGGTTTTTAGGGACATAGGAAGCTATTTTATCAATTATTTTTTGGGTTGACCATAATACGGCTATGGAATCCAGAATGTCATCATCGTTTACATATTTTTTTCTAACTTGTTTCTAATGCTATTAAAATTAAATAGGGGGTATTGCTTTTTGATTAATGCAATCCTCTTCGTAACACCCTCTTCAGTCTTTTTCTTCTCGGCTACAACTTCCATATTATTCATAGCCATAAAACTTAATTCAGGGTGCACTTCGTATAATTTTGTGGCTAGATTATCTGCAGAGTAAATGCTTCGCGCATTTTTAATTTTCTTAAACAAAAACCAAGCCTGTTTAGATATCTTCTTTTTACATACTGCATAATTTATTGTACATGCCTCCAAGTAACTATTTGCATCTAAGGCCAAAATGTATGGGGATGAGAATATAGTGGAGGATCTAAATTTTAACAATGCTCTAGCCTCTGACTCTGCAAGCCTTTTGCCACTATTATGAAGCTCAAGAGGGATATCAATTCCAGCGACTATCAATTGATTGGTAATGCCATTGAGCTTATCTAGACTATCAATCAACCAAAAATCAAAGTCATTACTTTTATTAATTCCAGCAACAAGCCAGCCATACTTACATCCATCAATCTCAAAAATTGTCTCCATATTTGTTATACTTTCATACCATTTAAATTGTTTATACATTGATATTAACTTAACTATGCTTACAAAAAAAATTCTGCTTGGTGTAACGGGAAGTATAGCTGCATACAAAGCTGCAGACTTGATTAGACGGCTCAGGAAGGATGACTATTTTGTTCAGGTAATAATGACACAGTCGGCTAAAGAATTTATTACCCCCCTAACGCTTCAGGCCCTTTCCGGAAATCCTGTTCTTGAAAATATGTGGGATGTTTCTGAAGGTAACGGAATGGAACATATAAGTTTATCTAGGAGTGCTGATTTAATATTAATCGCCCCTGCTTCAGCAAATTTTATCGCTAAGATAGCTAATGGTATAGCAGATGACCTTCTTTCAAACTTATGTTTAGCTAGGAACTGTCCTTTATTAGTTGCCCCTGCTATGAATATGGAAATGTTTTCCAATAATGCAACGCAGCGTAATTTGGCGACAATAAAAAATGATGGGGTTCTTGTTTCAGGTCCAGATCAAGGAGATCAGGCATGTGGTGAGATTGGCATGGGCAGGCTCATAAACATAGAATCTCTTATGCTTGATATTCGCAAATCTACATCAAACTTGCCATTTAAGGGTAAAAAAATACTGATCTCAACAGGTGCAACTGTTGAAAAAATAGATGCGGCTAGGGCTATAACAAACCTCAGTTCTGGACTTATGGGTTTTTGCTTGGCGAGTGCCGCCTATGAATTTGGAGCAGAAGTTACTGTGATCAATGGGGTTAGCGCTTATAACATTCCATCATGTATAGAAACCATTAATGCACATAATCACAGCGAAATGCATGAGGCTGTTAATAACCATGTTAAGAACAATGATATATATATTAGTGTAGCAGCCATATCTGACTACAAACCTATTGCTTCAGAAGGAAAAATTAAAAAAAATAATGAAAAGATCACTCTAGATCTATTGCCTACTCAGGATATTCTTGGATCAATAGGTAAAGATAAAGGGAATACCTTCTTAGTTGGGTTTGCTGCAGAATCATCTAATCTGATAAGCAATGCAAAGCATAAACTAATTTCTAAAAATATTGATATTGTTATTGGTAATTTAATCAGCCAGTCTATGGGAAAATCATCGGCAGAAGTCGTCATCATAGATAAAGAAAGTGAAACAAGATTTCCAAATACTGAAAAATCAGAATTAAGCAAAACAATTCTTATGCATATTCATAAAATTTATTTAAAAGAGAAAACCTATGAGCCTATCAATTAATTATAGAATTCTAAATCCTTTAATTAAAGAGCACATTCCCGAATATGCCTCTAAGGGCTCTGCTGGTCTTGACCTAAGAGCCTGTGTTGAGGGGTCATTATTGGTAAGCCCCGGACAGACCATACTTATACCAACGGGCATTTCGATTTATATTGAAGACCCTAATTATGCAGCCTTAATACTTCCAAGATCCGGACTTGGGCATAAGCATGGCATTGTCCTCGGCAATCTAGTTGGATTAATTGACTCAGATTATCAAGGGGAATTATTAGTTTCATGTTGGAATAGAAGCGGTAATGAGTTCACAATCAATTCTCTGGATAGAATAGCTCAATTAGTTCTGGTACCGGTTCTTCAGGCATCGTTTAAATTAGTCGAAGAATATGAAGATACCGAGCGAGGGATAGGTGGTTTTGGTAGCACTGGAAAAACATAAAAAAGACTTGAAAAGACAGTGCTTTATGTGGTTTAATAAGCGTCTTTTTTGAAGAAATATTAGAGGTATAAAAATGACTCGTGAATGCGAAGTAACTGGCAAAAGACCTGTTTCAGGAAACAATGTTTCTCATGCCAACAATAGAACAAGAAGACGTTTCTTGCCTAATCTGCATAACCGTAGATTCTGGGTAGAAACTGAAAACAGATGGGTTTCAATGAGAATATCTAGCGCTGCCCTTCGCACAATTGATAAACTAGGCATTGATGCAGTTATTGCAAAAATGCGGTCTGACGGTAAAAAAATCTAAGGGATTAAAATGAGAGAGAAAATACGATTAAATTCAACAGCGGGAACAGGTCATTTCTATACCACTACAAAAAATAAAAGAACAATGACTGAAAAATTAGAAATTATGAAGTTTGATCCGAAAGCACGGAAGCATGTTCTGTATAAAGAAAATAAGATTAAATAAAAGCTTATAAAAAAACCAGCAATAGCTGGTTTTTTTTTGCCTACAATTAGCTGATGTCTTCACCTCTATTTACATGAATTACTCTTTGTGGGAAGGGTATTTCGATGCCTTTGGCTTGGAATTCTCTCCATATTTCCTTATTAATATCTGATTTGAGGCTGTAGGTTCCCTCCTCAGCATCCTGAATGAAGAAAACAAGCTTTAAATCTATTCCGCTCTCACCAAAGTTCATCAGGTATACCGTTGGCTCAGGATCTTCCTTAATCACCCTTTCTTGTTTGTTGCAACTTTTGAGCATAATCTCCGTTGCTAGATCAACAGAAGAGTTATAGCCAATTTGAATGTCTATCCAAACCCTTACTTTTCGGTCTGATGATGTATGGTTTATTATATTCTCTGCAATTAATGTTTCATTTGGAATTATGACCTCGACACCATCTAATTTTCTTAGAACGGTGTAGCGTGACTTAATTGAATGAACAATTCCATAATGTTCGCCGATAGTCAAAATATCTCCAATTTGTACCGACTTATCTAGCAAAATTGTAAATCCAGAAACATAGTTACTTGCAATTTTCTGCATACCAAAAGCTAAACCAACACCAAAAGCCCCGCCAAACACAGAAAGAAATGTAAGGTCTAGGCCTATGGTATCAAGAGCAACAACTATCGCAACAACATAGAGTGCTATGCGTACTATCTTATTGATCATGACCCTTCCACTAAGGCCAATTTGTGTAATCTTCATTAATCTGTTCTCAATAAATCTGCTCAATGTCATAGCTGATATGATCGAAAGGAAAATTCCTGCTATAAGTTGTAAAACCAATAGAATTGAAAATTCTTTATCTCCAAAACTAAATGTGACAGACTGAAGTGAGCTGGAAATTGGGTCCAGAAACCCAAATAAGTGAAGCGCAACAATTACCCACAAGATTGAGCTTAGGCCATTTTGATAGGTAGCTAGCAAAGGGTTTGGTTCGAGTATATATTTAACTAAATATACCACTAGCCTTATAATTATTAGTGCTACTAATAGAATCTGAATAACATGCAATAAATTAACGGACTGATAAAAATGAAGGATGTAACTAAATATCCAGACTACAGCCAAAAAAATGAATGGGTTCACAATTTTACTAATACCTTCTGCTAGAGCCTGCCAGTTTCCTTTGCTTGTTTTGGGTATTTTGCCAATGATCCATGTATGCGAAAGAAAAACAAATACGCCAGCTACTATGAGGGCGCCTATTTGCATAAAAGCACTTAATGATAGTAGGTAATCAAGACCCAGATTGTTTTTAAATAAATCAAATTTGTTCATATATGTACTATAGCAAAACTAAGGTTGCCAATCCTAAAAATATAAAAAACCCGCCGCTATCAGTCATTGCTGTTATTAGTACACTAGATCCAACAGCTGGGTCTCTTCCAAGCTTTGTGAGTAAGAGCGGAATCATAACTCCCATAACAGCTGACAATAATAAATTTAAAATCATAGCGCCAGTCATGACGTATCCTAAGTAGATATTGTCATAAAGCATGAAAGCAAAAATACCAAGCACTCCTCCCCAAAGAATTCCATTTAGCAATGCAACGCCGAGCTCTTTATATATTAATCTCTTTATATTAGAAAATGTTACCTGGCCAAGCGCAAGGCCTCTAACAATCATTGTGGTAGTTTGATTTCCTGAATTTCCACCAATGCCTGCCACAATAGGCATCAATGCTGCCAAGGCTACAACTTTCTCAATAGATCCTTCGAAAACTCCAATTACTCTTGAAGCAATTAATGCTGTTACTAAATTAATGGCTAGCCACGCCCACCTATTTCTAACAGACTTCCAAATTGAAGAAAATAAATCCTCTTCTTCCCTTAACCCAGCCATGGAAAGTTTTTCGTTCTCGGCATCCTCCTTGATAAAATCTACTACCGCATCCACTGAAAGTCTTCCAATCAGCTTTTTATTCACATCAACCACAGGGGCAGTTACAAGATCATACCTCTCAAAAGCATCTGAGGCATCTTCTGCTAGGTCATCCGGGCTGAATAAAACAGTGTCAGAGGACATGACATCTTTAACTTTAAGTTTTGGACTATTTACCACTATAACTTTAAGTGGAAGAACGCCAAGGATTGATGCATTCTTGTCTACAACAAATAATTTATCAGTGCTGCTTGGTAATTTTTCTAGTTTCCTCAAATAACTAAGCACAATTTCCAGGCTGACATCCTCACGTATAGTAATAACGTCATAATCCATTAAGGCTCCCACAGTATCTTCTGGGTAGGAGAGTGCTGACTCAAGCCTTTCTCGATTTTGAACATCCAGATTCTCCAAAACTTCTTGAAGTACATTTTCTGGTAGGTCGGGGGCAATATCAGCAAGCTCATCAGTGTCTAGTTGCTCAGCGGCAGCTAATAACTCTGTTGAATCCATATCTGCAATCAATGTTTGCCTTACTACATCTGAAACCTCAACCAAAATATCGCCATCATTCTCGGCCTTAACTAAGTCCCAGACTATTAATCTTTGCTCTATAGGTAATGATTCAAGGATATCTGCAATATCAGCAGGGTGAAGGCCTGTTAGCAGCCGTCTAAGCGTATTAATATTCTGCTTATTGACTAGGTTTTTGATAAGATTTTGCTTAGGTACATCCTGCTTTTCAACGAGCCCCTCTACAATCTTATGCTTTTCAAGCAAATTATTAATCTGCTCAATTATTTCACCTAAGCTTTCTTTTCTTTCGTTATCATTTTTCATATTGAAAATTTGTTCTTTATTGCATAAGTGAAGAGGTTACAATATTTTCAGCCCTAATAGGTAAAAAAAAAGCCAGCAAGGGCTGACTTTTTTTAAAAACAAATAAAAAGTGTTTACTTTTTTTCAGCTGGCTTAGCTTCTTTCTTTGTAGCGGCTGGCTTAGCTTCTTTGGCATCGTTTATTTCGTCATCAGCCTTTTCTGGACGATCGACAAGTTCAATATATGCCATAGGCGCATTATCGCCTTTCCTAAAGCCACATTTTAAAATCCTTGTATATCCACCATTTCTGGAAACATATCTTGGGCCAATTTCTCCAAACAGTTTCGATACAGCATCCTTATCTCTCAACCTACTAAAAGCTAATCGTTGATTATGAACAGTTGTAACTTTCCCTAAAGTGATTAAAGGCTCAGCAATCTTTCTTAGCTCTTTCGCTTTTGGGAGTGTTGTTCTAATAATCTCATGAGTAAGTAATGATGTTGCCATATTCTTAAACATTGCCTTTCTATGGCTGCTTGTTCTATTTAACTTTCTATGACTTTTTCCGTGACGCATTATATTACTCCAAATCTATCAGTTATACTTTCTCAACACCAGCTGGTGGCCAATTTTCAACATTCATACCCAAAGACAATCCTTTTGTAGAGAGAATATCCTTAATCTCATTTAGAGACTTTCTTCCCAAATTAGGAGCCTTTAGTAAGTCGCTTTCATTTCTTTGAATTAAGTCGCCAATATAATATATGCTCTCAGCTTTCAAGCAATTGGCTGACCTCACTGTAAGCTCAAGATCATCTACCGGTCTCAGTAATACAGGATCAATTTGTGGTGCTTGTTGTACCTCAACCTCTGTTAATTCACTCTCTAGGTTTGCAAAGACTGATAGTTGTCCCATCAGAATTCTAGCAGCATCTCTTATAGCCTGCTCTGCATCAACTACTCCATTAGTTTCTACATCCAGAATTAATTTATCTAAATCGGTTCTCTGCTCAACACGAGCACTTTCTACGAAATAACTGACTTTATTTATTGGGCTAAATGAAGCATCAATCATGATGTACCCAATAGTGCTATCTTCTTGCGGACCTTTCCTTCTTTGCGGAACAGGTTGATAACCTCTTCCCATCTCTACTTTAGCCTCGATATTTAGTTTTCCACCTTTATTTAGATGTGCGATTACATGTTCAGGGTTTACAATCTCAACATCATGCCCCACATCAAAATCGGCTGCCGTAACTGGCCCCTCTTCTGATTTTGACAGTCTGATTGTTGCTTCTGTTCCTTCATGTATTTTTAATGCTACTTTTTTTAAGTTAAGCAGAACATCAACAACATCTTCTTGAACTCCGTCTAGTGTTGAGTATTCATGGACTACACCATCAATCTTAACTTCCGTTATTGCATAACCAGGGATTGATGATAGCAGGACCCTTCTTAAGGCATTTCCTAAGGTAAAGCCAAATCCCCTCTCCATTGGCTCTAAAACAACCTTTGCTCTTTGGCTGTTTACAATGTCAACATTGACTATTCTTGGTTTTAAATACTCAGTAGGGCTATTTTGCATAGATATCCTTTTATTCAGTTCTTATGTAATTAATTATTTAGAATACAGCTCAACAACAAGCGATTCATTAATTGTTGATGGAAGATCATCTCTTTGTGGTTTGTTTTTAAAGATTCCTTTAAATGCTTTAACATCAACTTCAAGCCATTCTGGAAACCCTCTTTCAACCGCAGCCTCAATAGCGCCCTTAATTCTTAATTGACTCTTAGCTGACTCAACAACAGACACTTCATCACCCGGAGAAACTTGGAATGATGGAATATTAACTCTTTTACCATTAACCAAAATAGCATTGTGTTTTACAATTTGCCTTGATTCTGTTCTGGATGCACCAAGACCCATTTTGTAAACAACATTGTCCAGTCTTGACTCAAGAAGTTGTAACAGATTTTCGCCAGTAATGCCTTTTCGTCGATCAGCTTCTGTATAATACCCGCGGAATTGCTTTTCAAGAACTCCGTACATTCTTCTCAGCTTTTGCTTTTCTCGTAATTGAACGCCATAATCTGAAAGTCTTGAAGCTCTCCTCTGTCCGTGTTGCCCCGGAGGATAATTTCTTTTTTCAATTGCACATTTGTCAGTGAAACACTTTTCACCCTTGAGGAATAATTTCTCACCCTCTCTTCTACACTGACGACATTTTGGATCTAGATTTCTAGCCAACTTTACTCTCCTAGTTAAATTTTTGACTAAGCAAAATTAAATTCTTCTTTTTTTAGGCGGTCTACAGCCATTATGTGGAACAGGCGTTACATCCTGGATGCTTGTAATTTTCAATCCCACAGCATTTAACGCTCTAACTGAAGATTCACGACCAGGACCAGGACCTTTGATACGAACCTCAATATTTTTTACACCAAACTCTTGCGCTGCTTTTCCAGCATTCTCTGCCGCAACCTGGGCTGCAAATGGAGTACTTTTTCTTGAGCCTTTAAATCCAGCTCCTCCTGATGTTGCCCATGACAATGCGTTACCTTGCCTATCGGTTATAGTGATGATTGTATTGTTGAATGATGCGTGGACATGCGCTATCCCTTCGGCCACATTTTTTTTAACTTTCTTTTTTATTCTTACGTTTGCTTTTGCCATTACCGTTTTTCCTTAATTATTTCCTAATAGCCCTAACTGGACCTTTCCTTGTTCTAGCATTGTTCTTAGTGTTTTGTCCTCGAACTGGAAGTCCTCTTCTATGTCTGAGGCCTCTGTAACATCCTAAGTCCATTAATCTTTTAATGTTCATAGAAACTTCTCTGCGCAGATCGCCTTCTACAACAAATTTTTCTATTTCGCCCCTAATTTTTTCAACCGCAGACTCATCAAGGTCTTTTATTTTTGTTGAATGATCAACGCCAACAGAAGCACATATTTTTTGTGCTGTAACTTTTCCTATACCAAAAATTGCAGTCAATGCAATTTCCGCATGTTTATTATCTGGTACATTTACGCCTGCAATACGGGCCATAACTCACTCCAATTAAAAGGGCTATTTTTTCAATAAAGCCTTAAATTATAACTATTTTTTACGCACTTCACAATGTTAAAATTAGTGACATGCGCCTTGTCTTTGTTTATGGCGAGGATCTTTACAGATCACACGGACCACACCTTTACGTCTAATAACCTTACAATTTCGGCATAAAGCCTTTACTGATGTTCTAACTCTCATAATATTTCCTTTTACACAACAAGTTTATTTTGCTCTAAATGTTATTTTGCTCTAAATGTTATTCTTGCCTTTGTTAAATCATAGGGTGTCATTTCAACAGTCACCTTATCTCCAGGTAAAATGCGAATATAATTCATTCTCATTTTTCCTGAAATATAACCTAATACTTCGTGGCCATTCTCTAATTTAACTTTAAACGTAGCGTTCGGAAGGTTTTCGAGTATTTCACCTTCCATTTCTATCGTATCTTCTTTCGCCATTACCTTAAGCCCCCAGAACCGCCTTTAAAGTTAGCTTTCTTTAACAAACCTTCGTATTGATATGACATCATTTGTGACTGTACTTGTGTCATAAAATCCATTGTAACCACCACAATAATTAGTAGCGAGGTCCCTCCAAAGTAAAATGGAGTATTAAATTTCAAAATAAGAAACTCCGGCATCAGGCAAACCAGAGTCACGTATATAGCCCCCACAAGGGTAAGGCGCCCAACAATAGTGTCTATATACTTAGCAGTTTGCTCCCCAGGCCTTATGCCTGGTACAAAAGCACCACCTTTTTTAAGGTTGTCAGCAGTCTCTACCGGATTAAATGTAATTGCTGTATAAAAGTAAGCGAAAAATATTATCGCTGCTGCAAACAACAAGATATATAAAGGTTGCCCCGGTGAAATTGCAGCCCCAATATCCTTCAACCAATATAAGCTCTCGCTAGTTCCAAACCACCCAGCGATAGTTGCCGGAAACAAAATTACACTAGAAGCAAAAATTGCAGGAATTACCCCTGCTTGATTGATTTTTAGTGGCAGATGACTGGACTGTCCTCCATATAATTTATTACCAATTTGTCTTTTTGCATAGTTAATAGTAATTCTTCTTTGTCCTCGCTCAACAAACACAACTAATGCCGTCACTAAAATGGCCGCTGTAAGAAGAAAAAATACTAGCGGTATTGAAAAGGCTCCTGTTCTTGTAAGCTCTAGGGTATTACCCAGTGCGCTTGGAAGGCCGGCAACAATACCTGCAAATATAATCATTGATATACCGTTACCTATACCTCTCTCCGTTATTTGTTCTCCTAGCCATACTAAGAACATTGTTCCGCTCACCAAAGTCACCATTGCAGTTAATCTAAACATCAATCCCGGATCAAGTACAAGTCCAGGCTGAGACTCCAAAGCTACTGTAATTCCTAATGCTTGGAACAATGCTAAAACAACGGTTAGCTGTCTTGTGTATTTTGTAATTACCCTCTGTCCAGCTTGGCCCTCTTTTTTTAGCTCCTTAAGCTGCGTGGTCATAGACGTTAACAGTGTCATGATAATTGACGCAGATATGTATGGCATGATTCCTAAAGCAAAGACTGTAAACCGACTTAATGCTCCACCAGAGAACATATTAAACATACCAAGAATGCCACCACTCTGTGAATCAAAAAGCTTTTTAAGTTCCATTGGATCTATTCCTGGAACAGGTATATGTGCTCCCAAGCGAAATATGACCAACGCGCCCAATAAGAATAACAGGCGGCTTTTAAGCTCCCCCATCTTCCCTAGTGCGCCAAATGTACTATCTTGCGCCAAAATTAAGCCTCTTTAACTTCCTGAACCTTTCCACCCGCTTTTTCTATGGCAGCTTTAGCGCCTTTTGTGAAAGCCACGCCCTCTAAAGTAAACTTCTTAGTAACTTCACCAGAAAGAAAAACTTTCGCAGTTAATGAGATTTCCGAAATAAGATTAGCCGCCTTAAGAGTTAATAAGTCCACGGCACCTTCATCTAATTTATTTAGCTCACTCGTCCTTATGGTCGCATTGTATGCTTTTGTAAGAGAGTTGAATCCTCTTTTTGGAAGTCTTCGCTGAATAGGCATCTGACCACCTTCAAAACCAACTTTGTGGAATCCACCCGTCCTTGAGTGTTGGCCTTTATGTCCTCTTCCAGCTGTTTTTCCAAAACCGGAGCCTATACCTCTACCCACTCTCCGTGCATTTTTTTTTGAACCATCTGCTGGTTTAATAGTATTTAATCTCATATTAATTCTCTACTTTAAGAAGGTAATTTATAGAATTAATCATTCCGCGAACCTCAGGAGTATTCTTTAGCTCAACCGTATGATTAATTTTTCTTAATCCAAGCCCTATAACCGTTGCTTTATGTGAGGCTTTCTTACCGATTGTACTTTTAATTAACGTAACTTTAACGTTACCTGCTGTATCTTTAGCCATTTAAATTATCCTCTTATTTCTTCGACAGACTTACCACGTTTGGCAGCAATTTCTGATGGGCTGTTAACTGCAGCAAGACCATTTAATGTAGCTCTTACTACATTGTATGGGTTAGCAGAGCCAATACATTTAGCCAAGACATCTGTTATGCCCATAACCTCAAATATCGCTCTCATAGCGCCACCGGCAATAATTCCAGTACCTTCAGAAGCTGGCTGAATAAACACTTTGGCTGCTCCATGACGACCTATTACGGAATGATGTAGCGTTCCGTTATTTAGATTGACTTTTAACATTCCTTTTTTGGCTTCATCCATTGCTTTTTGAACTGCAAGAGGAACTTCGCGAGCTTTTCCTTTTCCCATACCAATTGCGCCATCTCCGTCACCTACAACAGTTAGTGCGGCAAAACTCATGATACGACCACCTTTAACCACTTTTGTTACCCGGTTAACAGCAATCATTTTCTCTCTTAGTCCATCTTGATTCTGTTCTTGCCTGTCTTGTGCCATTTTAAATCCTAATATTTGTTAGAAAGTTAAACCGTTTTCTCTGGCTGATTCTGCTAAAGCTTTGATACGGCCATGGTACTTGTAACCTGAACGATCAAATGCGATTTCTTTAACGCCTGCTTTAACGGCCTTTTCTGCAATTCTTTTACCAATTGCAATTGCTGCATCCTTATTGCTTGTATTTTTAAGTGTTTTTTTAACTTCAGCTTCTGTTGTTGATGCTGTAGCAATTACCTTATTGTTATTACCATCAATAATTTGTGCATATATATTGGAGTTTGATCTATAAACAGTAAGGCGAGTAACATGAAGTTCTGCCATTTTTGCTCTAGACTTTTTTGCTCTTCTTAATCTTGGATTTTCAGTACTCATATTTTATCCTTATGCCTTTTTAGCTTCTTTAATAACAACATGCTCATCAGAATATCTCACACCTTTTCCTTTGTAAGGCTCTGGTGGTCTGTAGGCTCTAATTTCTGCTGCAACTTGCCCTATTACTTGTTTATTTGAGCTTTTCAATACAATCTCAGTCTGTGTTGGCGTTTCTGCTGTAATACCATCAGGAAGATTATGGGTAATTGAATGAGAAAAACCTAACTCCAGATTAATCTTGTTTCCTTGAGCTGAAGCCTTGTAACCAACCCCTATAAGGGTTAACTTTCTTTCAAATCCCTTAGTTACACCTTCAACCATATTGTTAACAAGAGCTCTAACAGTTCCAGACATGGCTTTGGAATGCTTTGTTTCCTTTGTTGCCGCAAAAGTTAAGATTGATTCGTTTTGCATAATTTTTACATCGCCAGTCAAATGTTGGTTTAGATGGCCTAAAGGTCCCTTCACACCTACTAACTCGTTAGAAATATTAATTTCAACATTTTCAGGAACATTTATTGGATTGTTTGCAACTCTCGACATTTATACTCTCCCTAGGCTACGTAGCAAAGCACTTCACCGCCAATACCGGCAGCTCTCGCTTTATTGTCTGTCATAACACCCTTGGAAGTTGTCAATATTGCTACTCCAAGCCCATTCATTACTTTAGGTAAGTTTTGGCTATCTTTATAAATTCTCAATCCTGGCTTACTTATTCTTTCGATTTTTTCTATGACAGGCTGGCCCGCATAGTACTTTAAATTAACAATCAATGATGGCTTGCCTGAACTATCATTTAAAGCAAAATTCTCAATATAACCTTCATCTTTTAACACTGCTGCAATTGCAGATTTAATTTTAGATGCAGGCATTGAGACTGATACTTTATTTCTCATTTGGCCATTTCTGATACGGGTTAACATATCGGCAATCGGATCACTCATACTCATATTTTTTTCTCCCTTACCAACTTGCTTTAGTAACACCAGGAACTTCACCGAACATCATAAGTTCTCGAAGTTTTCCCCTAGCAATACCAAATTTACTGTAAACGCCTCTTGGGCGACCTGTTAACGCACATCGGTTTCGCAACCTTACTGGGCTTGAATTCCTAGGAAGGCTTTGTAACTTCAGTCTTGCCTCCATTTTTTGCTCATTAGTTGCGCTTGAATCATTAATGATTTCATTTAAAGCTAATCTTTTTGCTTTAAATTTTTCAACCATTTTTCTTCTCTTTATTTCTCTTTCAGTCATACAAAGTTTAGCCATAGTGTGCCCTAACCTCTAAATGGAAAACTAAAAGCTGCTAATAATGCTCTAGCTTCTTCATCTGTTTTCGCTGTAGTTGTGATAGTAATATTCATTCCTCTTAAAGCGTCAATTTTGTCGTACTGAATTTCAGGGAAAATAATTTGCTCTTTTATACCCATATTGTAATTGCCTCTTCCGTCAAATGATTTAGCAGAAATACCTCTAAAATCACGCTCTCTTGGAATAGCAATATTAATTAAGCGATCTAGAAATGTATACATAACTGATTTTCTCAGTGTAACTTTGCATCCAACCGGATAATCATCCCGAATTTTGAAAGTTGCTATAGATTTCTTTGCTTTTGTAACAACCGGTTTCTGACCTGCTATCTTTTGCATATCACCTACTGCATGCTCAATAACCTTCTTATCAGCAACTGCCTCACCAAGACCCATATTAAGTGTAATTTTTTCAATACGTGGAACTTGCATTGGTGACTTGTACTTAAACTGTTCACTCAACTGTTTAATTATCGTGTCATTATAATAATCTCTAAGTCTAGCCATAATATTTTCCTAAACGTCTATTGCTTCTTGATTAGATTTGTAAATACGGATCTTTTTCCCGTCTTTAAGCTCTTTAAATGTAACTTTGTCTGCTTTTTTTGCTGCACTATTAAAAATAGCTATATTTGAAATTTGCAGTGACATTTCTTTGCTAATTAAACCGCCTTGCTCCCCTTTAGCTGGATTAGGTTTGGTGTGTTTCTTTACCATATTTAAACCCTCAACAAGGACCTTGCCTCCTTCAATCAATTGAAGAACAATGCCTTGCTTTCCCTTATCTTTGCCAGTGTTGATTATTACTGTGTCGCCTTTACGAATCTTATTCATCCGTATACTCCTAGATAACTTCCGGGGCCAATGAAACAATCTTCATAAACCTCTCTGTTCTTAATTCACGAGTTACTGGTCCAAAAATCCTTGTTCCAATTGGCTCGTACTTATTGTTCAGTAATACAGCAGCATTTCCATCAAATTTAATTAATGACCCATCTGCTCTTCGCACTCCTTTTGCTGTTCTAACAACGACAGCATCATAAACTTCGCCCTTCTTAACCCGACCACGAGGGGCAGCATCTTTGATGGTTACTTTAATGATATCGCCGACACTTGCATAACGTCTCTTCGAACCACCAAGGACTTTAATGCACATAACAGAGCGTGCGCCCGTATTATCAGCAACTTCTAATCTTGTTTGCATTTGTATCATATGAATATATCTCCAACTTAATCCGCTTAATTCTATTTAGACTCAAAAAGAGTCTTCCGCAACGGTCAGTATTGGGGCGCTAGCTCTAAAATGTACGAGCGCCAAAAAGAGCAGAATTATATGTTATTTAATAAAATAGCTCAAGTTTTGAACCAATTAAATGGTTCTCGCTTTTGAGACGACCTTTGTTACAACCCACGTTTTATTTTTAGAAATGGGTTTACCTTCGGTAATTTCTACCATATCCCCTTCATTAATCTCATTTTTTTCATCGTGAGCATGGAATTTGTTAGATAGCTTAATAACTTTTCCTATCAAACCGTGTTTAACAGTCCTTGGGACTAAAACAGTCACTGTTTTATCCATTTTATTGCTTACCACTTTTCCGGTTAATGTTCTTGTAATCTTTTGTATATCGCTCATTATGCTTGGCTCGCTTTTTCGGCAAGAATTGTTTTGACCCTTGCTATGTCTTTTTGAATTTTTCCCAGCTGATCATGTTTGTTTGACTGCTGAGTACTGATTTGCATTCGGGCTGAAAATTGGGCTTTTCTTAACCCGACCAATTCTTTACCTAAATCATCAACACTTTTTGTTCTTAAATCTGAAGCCTTCATAATTATCCTTTAACCACCTATGTGACGAGAAGCAAATGTTGTTAATAACGGTAACTTAGCTGCAGCTAATCTAAAAGCCTCGCGCGCTATAGTTTCTGGTACACCATCCATTTCATACAACATTTTTCCTGGTTGAATTTCTGCTACATAAAACTCAACGCTACCTTTACCTTTACCCATTCTTACTTCAGCAGGTTTCTTTGAGATTGGCTTATCTGGGAAAATTCTAATCCAGATACGTCCACCCCTTTTAATGTGGCGGGTCATTACCCTTCGAGCAGCCTCGATTTGCCGTGCTGTTATTCTGCCTCTTCCAATAGCTTTAAGGCCAAACTCACCAAAGCTAACTTTATTCCCAGTCGAAGCAACACCTCGGTTTCTACCCTTATGTTCTTTCCTAAATTTTCGTCTAGCTGGTTGTAACATTTTTATGCCTCATCTTTCTTATTTTCTTTTGAAGCTTCTACATTTTCAGACTTTACTTCTTCTACATCTGATTCTGCTTTAGCTTCTTCTTTAGGTTTAGCTACTTTCTTAACAACTGTCTTTACCGTTGTTTTTGTTTTATCTGCAGCTGGTTTAGTCACTTTTTTAGTTACCGCATCTTTAACAGTCTTTCTAGCTGGGATAACTTTTTTTTCTTCAATAATGTCCTTATTTTCAGGAATAGCCGACTTAGCTGGCTCTTCAAATCTTTCACCTTTATAGATCCATACCTTAATACCAATAATTCCGTAAGTTGTTTGTGCTCTTGCAACTCCATAGTCAATGTCAGCTCTCAAAGTATGAAGAGGTACACGGCCTTCTCTGTACCACTCTGACCTAGCAATCTCAATACCATTTAATCGTCCAGAGCTCATAATTTTTATACCCTGAGCTCCTAGTCTCATTGCATTTTGCATAGCTCTCTTCATTGCTCTTCTAAACATAACTCTCTTTTCAAGTTGTTGAGCAATGCTCTGAGCGATTAGTGTTGCATCAACTTCAGGCTTTCTGATTTCTTCAATATTTAGTTGGACTGGAATACCCATAAGGCTTTGAAGGCTTGATCTTAATGTCTCTATGTCTTCACCTTTTTTTCCGATAACAATGCCTGGCCTTGCAGAATATATGGTTATTTTTGCATTTTTAGCAGGTCTCTCAATCACGATTTTACTTACAGCGGCATTAGCTAGTTTTTTATTTAAAAACTCTCTGACTTTTATATCGTTTTGCAGTAACGCAGCAAAGTTTTTTGAATTTGCATACCACTTAGAGGACCAGTTTTTTGTGACCCCTAAACGGAAACCTATTGGATTAATTTTTTGACCCATAATTTTCTCTAGCTTCCCACTGTCACTGTAATGTGACTTGTTTGTTTTTGAATCTTTCCTGCTCGGCCTTTAGCTCGAGCACGAATACGTTTTAAAATTGCACCTTTATCTACATATATAGTCTTGATCATTAGCTCATCAATATCCGCACCATTATTATGTTCTGCATTAGCAATCGCCGACTCTAATACTTTTTTAATAATATCTGCGCCTTTTTTTGGGCTAAAGGCTAATATATTTATAGCATTATCAACTTTCTTACCTCTGATCATATCAGCCACTAATCTCGCTTTTTGCGGAGAAATTCTGACACCTTTTAAAATTGCTGAGACTTCGTTAGCCATAATTTATTTCGCCTTTCTATCGCCAGAGTGGCCTTTAAATGTTCTAGTTGCTGCAAATTCTCCAAGCTTATGTCCTACCATGTTCTCAACTATTAACACAGGAACATGCTGCCTTCCGTTATGCACAGCAATAGTTAAGCCAATAAAGTTTGGAAGTATTGTTGATCTTCTTGACCAAGTCTTAATTGGCTTACGATCCCTTACTTCCGATGCAATCTCCACCTTTTTAGCAAGGTGCAAATCTACAAATGGTCCTTTTTTAATCGATCTTGACATATCATTTACCTTTTATTAGATGGTCTACGGCTGATTCTCATATTATCAGTACGCTTATTATTTCTTGTTCTATATCCTTTTGTTGGTGTGCCCCATGGGCTTACCGGATGACGACCACCAGAAGTTCTTCCTTCACCACCACCGTGAGGATGATCTACAGGGTTCATCACAACACCTCTAACAGTTGGCCTAATGCCTCTCCATCTGTTTGCTCCAGCTTTACCAATCGATCTTAGTGAGTGCTCGTTGTTTCCAACTTCTCCAAGAGTGGCTTTACAGTCCACATGAATCTTTCTCACCTCACCTGATTTTAATCTTAATTGAGCATAAGCTCCTTCACGTGCTAATAGTTGTACTGATGTTCCTGCAGAGCGAGCCATTTGTGCTCCTTTTCCAGGCTTCATTTCAACGCAATGAATAGTGCTACCAACGGGTATGCTTTTAAGAGGTAGTGTATTACCATCTTTAAAGGGAGCCTCTATGCCACTCATTAGTTTGTCACCTGCAGCAACACCCTTGGGTGCAATAATGTAGGTTCTCTCTCCATCAGCGTAACAAAGCAAGGCTAAGTGAGCAGACCGATTAGGATCATATTCTATTGTTTCAACTGTAGCCGGTATACCGTCTTTTGTTCGTTTAAAATCCACAATTCTTATGTGCTGTTTGTGTCCGCCGCCCATATGCCTTACTGTAATTCGGCCGTGATGGTTACGTCCAGCGTTTTGCTTCTTCTTAATTAGTAATGGTGCGTGAGGTTTGCCTTTGTGAAGACCCTCTGTTACTACCTTCTGCAGACCACGTCTTCCAGGTGAGGTTGGTTTTACTTTAACTATAGCCATCTACTTTCTCCTTATTCACCTGTAAAGTTAATCTCTTGACCAGCTTTTAAGCACACATATGCTTTTTTCCAGTCATGACGTTTACCCATTGAACGTCCAGACTTTTTAGTCTTTCCATTCACATTTAAAATATTTACAGACGATACCTCAACCTTAAACATCGTTTCAATTGCCATTTTCACGTCGGCTTTAGTGGCTGATTGTGTGACTTTAAATGCAATCTGGTTGTTATTGTCTGCAATCATTGTTGCTTTTTCAGTTACTTGCGGAGCTAGGATGGATCGTAGCGATCTATCTGTTTGTTTGATTAAGTTACTCATGCAAACATCTCCTCAAGTTGTTTAACAGCTGCTGTTGTTGCGATCACCTTAGAAAAATGTACAAGACTTACCGGGTCAGCATATTTAGCCTCCACCACCAATACATTTATTAAATTTCTTGAGGATAGATACAAATTTTCATCAAAAGAATCAATTAGTACCAAAACATTTTCAGTAATACCGAGTGTTTTAATCTTTTCGACAAACTGTTTAGTTTTAGGTGAGTCGACTTTGAATTCTTCTATTATTGACAATCTTTCCTGTCTAACCAGCTCTGAAAGAATAGACTTCATCGCCACCCTATAAGCTTTCTTATTAATTTTTTGGGTATAATTTTCATCTGGTCTGTTTGGAAAAGCTCTTCCTCCCCCACGCCAAATTGGGCTAGATGTCATTCCTGCACGAGCATTACCAGTTCCTTTTTGGCGAAATGGCTTTCTAGTGCTGTGCTTAACTTCCCCACGAGTCTTTTGCGCGCGAGTAACAGAGCGCCCATTACTCATATATGAGGTTACTAGCTGATGGATCAATGACTCATTAAACTCGCTGCCGAATATCTCGTCAGATGCTTTGTGAGTTTTTTTAGAGTCTTTTCCAGATTTATCGAGGATCTTAAATTCCATTATGCGCCCCCTTGAGACTTAACAGCGGGTTTAATTAAAACATCAGAGCCCTTAGACCCGGGAATTGCACCTTTAATTAAAATTAGATTCCTAGGTGAATCTATTCTTACCACTTCTAAGTTTTGTGTTGTTCTTTTTTTATCCCCTAAGTGCCCAGCCATCTTTTTACCAGGGAACACTCGACCAGGATCTTGACATTGGCCTGTTGACCCATGTGAATTATGTGAAATAGAAACGCCGTGGGTAGCTCTGTTAGAGCTAAAATGATGTCGTTTTATGGGACCTTGGAAGCCTTTACCAATAGTTGTACCCGTTACATCAACCTTTTGGCCAACTTGGAATATTTCCACTGACAATATTGATTCTGTCGTGTATTTGCTAATCTCTTCTTCAGATAATCTTAGCTCGTGAAGTCCTAGTCCTGCCTCAACTGACGCTTTGGCATAATGACCTACAAGTGATTTATTTAGCTTGGTAGATTTAGATTTTCCATACGCTAACTGAAGGCTGCTATAGCCATCACTATTTAATTTTTTGATCTGTGTCACGCGATTAGGAACCACTTCAAGTACCGTAACTGGAATGCTTGCGCCTTCATCAGTAAATACTCTGGTCATTCCGACCTTGCGACCAATAAGCCCTAAGCTCATGATCTTCTTCCTTATTATTATTAGTTACAAAGCCAATTACAATTGATTGACTTCTTAAAAGAGCGCTATTATATACAACGCTCGTGTTTTTTACAACTTAATTTCTACATCTACTCCAGCAGGCAAATCAAGCTTCATTAATGCATCAACTGTTTTGTCTGTTGGGTCTAAAATATCCATCAATCTTTGATGGGTTCTTATCTCAAACTGATCCCTAGATTTCTTATTTACATGAGGAGACCGTAATAAGTCAAACCGTTCAATCCTGGTAGGAAGCGGTACTGGGCCTTTAACAACCGCACCAGTTCTTTTTGCTGTGTCAACAATCTCTTGTGCAGACTGATCAATCAGCTTGTAATCAAACGCCTTTAATCTAATTCGTATTTTTTGACTAACCATTATTTAATAATCCTCTAAAGAACGAATACCTATTTCAAGATATTTTTTTGTTTAATTTAAATTTACTCAACAATCTTTACAACAACGCCTGAACCAACTGTTCGGCCACCTTCACGAATCGCAAATCTTAAACCTTCTTCCATAGCGATTGGTGCGATTAGTGTTGCTGTGATTGATACGTTATCGCCTGGCATTACCATTTCTGTACCTTCTGGTAAATCCACTGCACCCGTTACGTCTGTTGTTCTAAAGTAGAACTGAGGTCTATAACCATTAAAGAATGGAGTATGACGACCGCCTTCATCTTTACTTAAACAGTAAATTTCAGCTGTAAATTTTGTGTGAGGCTTAATTGACCCTGGCTTACATAGCACTTGTCCACGTTCGACGTCTTCACGTTTTGTTCCACGAAGCAACACACCAACGTTGTCACCTGCTTGACCTTGGTCAAGTAACTTACGGAACATTTCAACGCCTGTACATATGGTTGTTACTGATGGCTTCAAACCCACAATTTCTATTTCTTCGTTTATTTTAACGACGCCTCTTTCGATACGGCCCGTTACTACAGTGCCTCGACCAGAGATTGAGAATACATCCTCAACTGGCATCAAGAAAGCACCATCAATAGCACGTTGAGGCTCAGGAATGTATGTATCTAATGCTTCAGCAAGTCTAAGGATTGCTGGTTCACCCATTTCTGATTGATCACCTTGTAATGCTTTTAATGCGGAACCTGTAATGATAGGAATATCATCACCAGGGAAATCGTATTTACTCAATAATTCACGCACTTCCATTTCAACCAACTCAAGAAGCTCGGCGTCATCAACCATGTCTGCTTTGTTTAGGAACACCACCATGTGTGGAACGCCAACTTGACGAGACAATAGGATGTGTTCACGTGTTTGAGGCATTGGTCCGTCAGCAGCTGAACATACAAGGATCGCACCGTCCATTTGAGCAGCACCGGTAATCATGTTTTTCACATAATCGGCGTGGCCTGGGCAATCAACGTGAGCATAATGACGTTTTTCTGTTTCGTATTCTACGTGTGATGTATTAATAGTAATACCACGTGCTTTTTCTTCAGGAGCTGAATCAATGGTAGCGAAATCTCTAAGATCTCCACCATATTTCTTCGTCAATACTGATGAAATCGCAGCAGTAAGAGTAGTTTTACCATGATCGACGTGACCAATAGTTCCTACGTTAACGTGCGGTTTGGTACGCTCAAATTTACCTTTAGCCATAATCTTTTTCCTTTGTTCTCTTAAAAATTATTGTTTATTAATTACTGCTTCTGCAATATTTCTTGGTGCTTCCGCATAATGCTTGAACTCCATCGAGTATGTTGCACGTCCCTGTGAAAGCGATCGAACCGTTGTTGAATAACCAAACATTTCTGCAAGGGGCACTTCTGATCTGATAATCTTTCCGGTTGCATTATCTTCCATGCCCTGAACAATGCCTCGGCGGGATGATAAGTCACCCATAATATCACCCATATATTCTTCCGGTGTCTCTATTTCAACCGACATCATCGGTTCAAGTAGCACTGGGTCCGCTTTTCTACACCCGTCCTTGAAAGCAAATGAAGCCGCCATTTTAAACGCATTTTCGTTAGAGTCAACATCATGGTAAGAACCATCATAAAGCGTCACCTTAACATCTTCAATTGGATATCCTGCAAGGACTCCTGCTTTGATCGTTTCTTTGAGGCCTTTATCAACTGCTGGTATGAATTCTCTTGGTACTGAACCACCTTTAATTGCATCTACGAATTCGTATCCCTTACCCTGTTCATTTGGTTCAATCCTCAGGTTAACGTGTCCATACTGACCTTTACCACCAGATTGTTTAACAAATTTACCCTCTTGCTCCACTGATTTCTTAATTGCTTCCCTGTACGCCACTTGTGGGGAGCCAATATTGGCTTCTACAGCAAACTCTCTTTTCATTCTATCTACCAGAATCTCTAGATGAAGCTCACCCATTCCTGAAATAATAGTCTGGTTAGTTTCCATGTCTGTTTTAACCCTAAATGAAGGATCTTCTTGAGCCAGTCTTCCAAGCGCAATACCCATTTTCTCTTGGTCAGCTTTTGTTTTTGGTTCTACGGCCACATGGATAACTGGCTCAGGGAATATCATACGCTCTAAAATAACTGCATTTTTCTCAGTACATAAAGTGTCACCTGTGGTTACATCTTTTAATCCTACCGCTGCAGCAATATCGCCCGCATAAACCTCTTTAATCTCTTCTCTATTATTGGCATGCATTTGCAAAATACGTCCCAATCTTTCCTTCTTTCCTTTAATTGGATTGTAAATGGTGTCGCCTGCTTTAACGACTCCTGAGTAAACCCTAAAGAAAATAAGTTGACCCACGAATGGATCGGTCATAATTTTAAATGCTAATGCAGAGAAATGTGCCGAGTCAGATGCTTCTCGAGTTGTTGCTTTCTCAGTAACCTCATCGATACAAGGCATAGGAGGAACGTCAATAGGTGAAGGCATTAATTCAATCACCGCATCGAGCATTGCTTGAACACCTTTATTTTTAAATGCTGAGCCGCATAACATAGGCACAATTTCATTGGCAATAGTTCTGGCTCTTAATCCTTGCTTAATGTCCTCTTCGGATAAATCACCAGTTTCCAAGTATTTGTTCATTAAATCTTCGTTTGCTTCAGCAGCTGATTCCAGCATGTTTTCACGCCATTTTTGGCATTCTTCTTTTAGATCATCACGAATATCTTTATATTGAAACGTTACGCCGTTATCTTCTTCATCCCAGATTATTTCCTTCATTTTCACCAGATCTACAACACCAGTAAAAGTTTCGGCTGCGCCAATAGGAAATTGAATAGGAATTGGATTTGCTTTGAGGCGGGAGCGCATTTGGTCATAAGCTTTAAAAAAGTCTGCTCCGGCTCTGTCCATTTTGTTTACAAATGCCATCCTTGGCACTTTGTATTTGTTTGCTTGTCTCCATACCGTCTCTGACTGGGGTTGAACTCCACCAACAGCGCAGTAAACCATACATGCTCCATCAAGAACACGCATTGATCGCTCTACTTCAATAGTAAAGTCAACGTGACCAGGTGTGTCGATGATATTAATTCTATGCTCATCAAACTGCTTACCCATTCCGCTCCAGAAGCAAGTTGTTGCAGCAGAGGTAATCGTTATACCTCTTTCTTGCTCTTGTTCCATCCAGTCCATAGTAGCAGCGCCATCATGAACTTCTCCAATCTTATGAGTAACCCCTGTATACAAAAGAATTCGTTCAGTAGTTGTTGTCTTACCAGCATCAATGTGTGCACTGATACCAATGTTTCTATATCGATTTATGGGAGTTTTGCGAGCCACTTAAGTCTACCTTTTACTTTAAATTAAAAACGGAAATGTGAGAATGCTTTGTTTGCTTCTGCCATTCTATGAACTTCTTCTCTTTTCTTCATAGCCGCACCTTTACTTTCTGATGCTTCAAGAATTTCTGCGGCCAGGCGTAAATCCATCGACTTTTCACCTCTTTTAACAGCAGCCTCTTTAAGCCATCTCATTGCAAGCGCTGACCTTCTTTGAGGCCTAACTTCAACAGGGACTTGATAGTTTGCTCCACCGACTCTTCGACTTTTAACCTCAACCACTGGTCGGAGATTGTCAATAGCCAATGAGAAAACTTCGATCGGATCTTTACCACTTTTAGTTTGCACTTGATCGAAAGCGCCATAAATAATTCTTTCAGCAACGGATTTTTTACCGCTAACCATTAATACATTGACGAATTTAGAAACTTCTTGGCTTCCAAACTTTGGGTCTTGTAGTATCTCTCTTTTTGGGACTTCTCTTCTTCTTGGCATATCATGTAACCTTTTAAATTATTAAGCTTCTTTTGGACGTTTTGTACCATATTTGGAGCGTGATTGTCTTCTATCTTTAACACCTGCTGTATCTAAACTACCTCGGACCATATGATAGCGTACGCCAGGAAGATCTTTAACTCTTCCGCCCCGAAGCAATACAACAGAATGTTCCTGCAGGTTATGGCCTTCGCCACCGATATAACTAATTACTTCATAGCCAGTCGTTAGTCTAACTTTTGCCACTTTTCGCAACGCTGAGTTAGGTTTTTTTGGTGTTGTTGTGTACACGCGGGTACACACTCCTCTTTTTTGAGGAGACGCTTCAAGAGCTGGCACCTTACTTTTTTCAATAATTCTTTTTCTTGGCTTCCGAATTAACTGGTTTATCGTGGGCATTGCCTATCCTTATTATTTAAATTAACTTTAATCTAGCCTTTTCCAAACTTATGCTAGAAAAGGCGAGAATTGTATTTTGCTTCTGTCTTATTGTCAACTGAAAATTTATTCGGCTGGCATCTCTACTTCAGGATTATCTCCTGATACATCAGTTGTTAATGGAGCTTCACTGGAGACTGGTTTAACCTCATTATCGGTAGCGAAAATAGCTTCAGCCTTTTCAAGGCTTGTCATTTGAGCACTTTGTGCCGCTGTCTCAGCCTTAATTCTTGCCGCTTCCTTTCGATTTAAATGATGTGCCATACCTGATCCCGCTGGAATTAATCGGCCAACTATCACATTTTCTTTCAAGCCTCTAAGCTCATCACGCTTACCTAAGATAGCTGCTTCAGTAAGAACTCTAGTTGTTTCTTGGAACGAGGCTGCTGATATAAATGAATCGGTTGCTAAGGATGCTTTAGTAATGCCTTTCAGCACATATTCAAACTTTGCTGGTTGCTTGTCTTTGGCAACAATCGCTTCATTAGCTGTAAGAACTTCTGCTCTTTCTAGCTCCTCTCCAGGAATAAATGTGGTGTCACCTTTTTCTACCACTCTTACTCTTCGGAGCATTTGTCTTACAATCACCTCAATATGCTTGTCATTTATTTTTACCCCTTGCAAACGATACACGTCTTGTACTTCGTCAATAATATACCTTGCAAGCGCTTCTCTTCCTTGAAGCCTAAGTATGTCAGCTGGGTCCGCAGGTCCATCAACAATCACTTCACCCTGTGTTACAACTTGGCCATCATGGGCAGTAACGTGCTTGTCTTTAGGGATTAAGAATTCTTTTACTTCCCCGTCTACATCAGTAATGACTAGTCTTTGTTTGCCTTTAGTGTCTTTTCCGAATGATACAGTACCTGTTACCTCAGCTAACACACCTGCATCCTTCGGTGATCGTGCCTCAAATAATTCAGCAACACGTGGCAACCCACCGGTAATATCTCTTGTTTTTGAGGACTCTTGAGGAATTCTGGCTAATACATCGCCCACTTTTACATCCTGAGTATCTGCAACTGTAATGATATATTTTAATTGGAATGTAACATTCACAGAATTATCAGAATTCAGAAGTTTTACCTCCTCCCCATTACCATCTAACAGTTTAATTTGCGGCCTTGTTCCTTTTGACTGACCCACCTTAGCTTTTGATTCGATTACGACTAAAGATGATAATCCAGTAACCTCGTCAATTTGTTTAGAGACAGTAATACCTTCTTCAACGTTCTCAAACTTCACGCGTCCTGCGTACTCAGAAATAATAGGTCTTGTATGCGGGTCCCATGTTGCCATTACTCCCCCTACTTTAATAGACTTACCATCATTCACAAGGAGGGTAGCTCCATAAGGCACTTTATGTCTTTCTCTTTCTCTTCCAGAGTTATCCTCAATCAAGAATTCTCCGTTACGTGAAATAACGACTTTTTCATCTCTTGCATTAGTAACGTATCTCATCGTTGAGGTAAATCTAACTGTACCAGCTGATTTTCCTTCGATCTGGCTAACTGATGTTGCTCTTGAAACAGCGCCACCAATATGGAAAGTTCTCATAGTTAGCTGTGTTCCAGGTTCACCAATAGACTGGGCAGCAATCACACCGACAGCCTCTCCTTGATTTATTAAATTGCCACGACCCAAATCACGTCCATAACATTTAGCACAAATGCCGTATCTTGTTGCACACGTGAGCGCTGTTCGAACTTTAACTTCATCAATACCGAGACTTTCTATTTTCTCTACTTCATCTTCCGATAATAATGTTCCGGCTGGATATAAAACTTCTTGCGTTTCAGGATTAACTACCTCAAGCGCCGTAACTCTTCCGAGTATTCGATCGCTTAAAGGCTCAACTATTTCACCACCCTTAACAAGGGCTTTAGTAACCAATCCTTCGTCTGTACCGCAATCATGCTCCTGGACTACCAAGTCTTGTGTTACGTCTACAAGACGTCTTGTTAGATAGCCTGAGTTAGCTGTTTTAAGCGCAGTATCTGCCAAACCTTTCCTGGCTCCGTGGGTTGAAATAAAGTATTGCAAAACATTTAACCCGTCTCTAAAGTTTGCTTTGATTGGCGTTTCAATAATTGAGCCATCTGGACGAGCCATCAAGCCCCTCATACCAGCTAACTGTCTAACTTGAGCCGCTGAACCCCTTGCTCCAGAATCTGCCATCATATAAATTGCATTAAAAGACTCTTGCTTTAAATCATTCCCTTTGTCATCTTTTACAACTTTTCCATCATGACCAATCACAGTCTCTTCTTTAAGCTTCCTCATCATTGCGTCAGCAATCTTATCTCCGGCACGGCCCCAGATATCAACTACTTTATTATATCTCTCGCCCTGAGTTACTAAACCAGAAGAGTATTGATTTTCAATCTCTTGAACTTCTTGGTCTGCTTCAGAAATAAGGTCCACTTTTTCGGATGGGACCAGCATGTCATTAACAGTCACTGACATCCCAGCTTTAGTTGCAAACTTATAGCCTGTATACATAAGTTGATCAGCTAAAATGACCGTTTCTTTGATGCCAAGCTTTCTAAAGCTTAAATTGATTAGCTTTGATAATTCTTTTTTCTTTAACGTTTTATTGATGTTTTCAAAAGCTAATCCATGAGGAAGTATTTCTGACAATAAAGCCCTTCCAACGGTAGTTTCATACCTATTAACTTTTAATGTTTTGCTGTTATCAAAATTCAACTCGTACTCTTCTACGCGAACAGTAACTTTTGCATGAAGATCAACAAAGCCTTGGTCATAAGCGCGACGAGCCTCATCGATATCAGAAAACTTCATACCTTCACCTTTGGCAGCTATTTTTTCTCGTGTCATATAATATAAACCAAGAACAATGTCTTGAGAGGGAACGATAACTGGCTCACCGTTTGCAGGTGACAGTACATTGTTAGATGCCAGCATTAAAGTTCTAGCTTCCATTTGGGCCTCAATTGAAAGAGGGACATGAACAGCCATTTGATCGCCATCAAAGTCAGCATTAAATGCAGAACATACAAGGGGATGCAATTGAATTGCCTTACCTTCAATTAATATTGGTTCAAAAGCCTGTATACCCAATCTATGTAACGTTGGAGCTCTATTCAAAAGTACTGGATGTTCACGGATGACATCCTCAAGGATATCCCAAACCTCAGGGCCCTCCTCTTCAACTTTTTTCTTAGCTGCTTTTATTGTTGTAGCAAGGCCTAACAACTCCAATTTATTAAAGATAAATGGTTTGAATAGCTCTAAAGCCATCTTTTTAGGAAGGCCACATTGATGAAGCTTTAACTCAGGTCCAGCAACAATTACGGAACGGCCGGAATAATCCACACGCTTACCCAATAGGTTTTGCCTAAATCGCCCGCCTTTTCCTTTAATCATATCAGCTAAGGACTTCAAAGGTCTCTTGTTGGCACCCGTCATTACTTTTCCGCGTCTACCATTGTCTAAAAGCGAATCCACTGACTCCTGAAGCATTCTTTTTTCATTTTTCACAATGATTTCAGGTGCTCTAAGGTCAAGCAATCTTCTGAGACGGTTATTTCTGTTAATAACCCTTCTATAAAGATCGTTAAGGTCTGACGTTGCGAAACGCCCGCCATCCAAAGGCACTAATGGTCTTAACTCAGGGGGTAGAACTGGTAGTATTTCTAGGATCATCCACTCAGGTTTGATTCCTGACTTTTGGAAAGCTTCAAGCACTTTAAGTCTCTTAGCAATTTTCTTAATTTTTGCTTCAGATCCAGTGGCCTCCATATCTACGTTCATTCTTTCTATTTCTGATGGAATATTGATAGACCTCAAAAGTTCTTTTACGCCTTCAGCACCCATAACAGCAGTAAACTCATCACCAAATTCCTCAGCTTTTGCCACGTAATCATCTTCGGTGAGCAACTGTCCTCTAGTTAATGGAGTCATGCCAGGGTCTACAACCATATAAGCCTCAAAGTACAGCACTCTTTCAATATCTCTTAACGCTATATCAAGAACCATTCCAAGTCGGCTAGGAAGACTCTTAAGGAACCAAATATGCGCAACCGGACTTGCAAGGTCGATATGGCCCATTCTTTCTCTTCGAACTTTTGAAAGCGTAACTTCTACACCACATTTTTCACAGATAACCCCTCTATGCTTTAAGCGCTTATATTTTCCACACAAACACTCATAGTCCTTAACCGGGCCAAAAATTTTAGCGCAAAATAAACCGTCTCGTTCCGGCTTAAAAGTTCGATAATTAATTGTTTCAGGTTTCTTAACTTCACCATATGACCATGATCTGATTTTTTCAGGAGAAGCTAAAGCAATTTTAATAGCATCAAAATCCTCAGCCTGAGTAGTTTGTTTAAATAGATCTAATAATGCTTTCATGTCCTATCTCCTAGTTTCTATCAAGATCAATATCAATCGCTAAAGAGCGAATTTCTTTTGTTAACACATTGAATGACTCTGGCATACCAGCATCAATTTTATGTTCGCCTTTAACAATATTCTCGTAAACTTTCGTTCTTCCCATTACATCATCTGACTTAACTGTCAGCATTTCTTGCAATGTATAAGATGCGCCATAAGCTTCAAGCGCCCATACTTCCATTTCACCAAATCGTTGGCCACCAAACTGCGCTTTTCCGCCAAGTGGTTGTTGGGTAACTAGTGAGTATGGTCCAGTAGATCGAGCATGCATTTTATCGTCAACCAAATGATGAAGTTTTAATACGTGCATATACCCTACCGTAACTGGTCTTTCAAAACTTTCACCAGTTCTTCCGTCATACAAACGTACCTGAGTCTTCTTAGATGCAAAATTTAAAGTCTTAGTATGCTCACTGTCATCAGGGTAAGCCAAATCAAGCATTTGTTGAATATCGGATTCTGCACCACCATCAAATACTGGGGTAGCGAAAGGCACACCATTAGAAAGGTTTTCTGCTAGCTCTTTAACCTCGCTGTCTTTTAAGCTTTGGATATCCTCACCCTTACCTGAAGAGGTATTATAAATTTTATCTAAGAATTTTCTTACTTCAGCAATATTGGTGTTACTTCTCATCATCTCGTCAATACGATCACCTAAGCCCTTTGCAGCCCAGCCTAAATGTACTTCTAAAATCTGACCAATATTCATTCGTGAAGGAACGCCCAATGGATTCAACACAATGTCCAGAGTCTTTCCGTCTGCCATATAAGGCATATCTTCAACAGGTACAATTTTCGAAATAACGCCTTTATTTCCGTGACGACCAGCCATTTTATCTCCTGGCTGAATTCTTCTCTTCACTGCCAAGTATACTTTGACCATCTTTTGAACGCCTGGGGGAAGTTCATCACCCTGGGTTAGCTTTCTTTTCTTTTCTTCAAAACGATTATCAAATTCTTTTTTAGCAAAATTAAAGCTTTCTTTCATAGCTTCTAACTGTTTAGAGTCTTTATCATCGGACACCCTAATATCAAACCATTCATATTTACCAAGCGCTGCTAATTTTTCCTTGCTTAGTTTGTCGCCTTTTTTAATGCCCTTCGGTCCACCTATGGCAGATTTATTAAGGAGTACCTTTTCAATTCGTCCAAAAATATCTTCCTCAACAATTCTTAGTTGATCGGCAAGATCTTTTTTAAATGCTGTAAGTTGGTCCCCAATTATTTGTTCAGCTCTGTCATCCCGGTCAATACCCTCTCTAGTGAAAACCTGAACATCAATAATGGTTCCCGACATTCCGGATGGCACTCTAAGACTCGTATCTTTAACGTCAGATGCTTTTTCTCCAAAAATGGCTCTTAGGAGCTTCTCTTCTGGAGTTAATTGGGTTTCACCTTTAGGTGTTACTTTTCCTACTAGCACATCGCCAGCCTCAACTTCTGCACCAATAAAAATAATTCCAGCATTGTCTAAACGGCCAATCATTCGCTCCGAGAGATTGGAAATGTCTTGTGTTATCTCTTCCGGTCCAAGCTTGGTATCTCTAGCCACAATAGATAATTCCTCAATATGAATAGAGGTATACCTGTCATCTGAAACAACACATTCTGAGATAAGAATTGAATCTTCAAAGTTGTAACCATTCCAAGGCATAAAACCAACCAACATATTTTGACCAAGCGCTAATTCACCTAGATCTGTTGACGCTCCATCAGCAATAACAGCACCTCTGTCAATTTTATCTCCCATTCTAACTAATGGTTTTTGATTGATATTAGTGTTTTGGTTGGACCTTGTATATTTAGTCAGATTGTAAATATCCACGCCTATGCCATCTTGCGCAGTTTCTTTTTCATTCACTTTAACGACAATTCTGTTTGAGTCTACGTAGTCAACAACTCCACCTCTTTTTGCTTGAACAGTTGTTCCGGAATCCATAGCTACCGTTCTTTCAATACCAGTTCCAACAAGGGCTTTTTCTGCTCTAAGACATGGTACCGCTTGTCTTTGCATGTTTGCACCCATTAATGCTCTATTAGCATCATCATGCTCTAGAAATGGAATTAATGAAGCAGCGACCGAAACAATTTGTCCTGGGGCTACGTCCATAAAGTCAACCGTGTCATTTCCAGCCATCGTAAATTCATTTTTATATCTGGATGAGACTAACTCTTCTTTAAATTTACCATTGGCTGCTAATTCTGAGTTAGCTTGTGCGATTGTAAAATCGCTTTCCTCAATTGCAGAAAGGTACACAATATCTGCAGTGACCTTACCACCCTCAACCCTTCTGTAAGGAGTTTCTAAAAAACCGTACTTATTTGTTCTTGCGAACATGGCTAGTGAGTTAATCAGGCCAATATTTGGGCCTTCTGGGGTTTCAATCGGACAGACCCTTCCGTAATGAGTGGAATGCACATCTCTTACCTCAAACCCTGCTCGTTCTCTTGTTAAACCGCCAGGTCCCAGGGCAGAAACCCTTCTTTTATGGGTTATTTCTGACAATGGATTGGTTTGATCCATAAACTGCGAAAGTTGTGAGGAGCCAAAAAATTCTCTAATAGCACTCGAAATTGGTTTTGAATTAATTAAATCATGCGGCATTAAATTATCAGCTTCGGCCTGGCCCAACCTTTCTTTAACTGCTCGCTCAACTCTTACAAGACCAGTTCTAAATTGATTTTCTACTAACTCACCAACCGACCTAATACGACGATTACCTAAGTGGTCAATATCGTCAATCTCGCCTCTTCCATTTCTCAGCTCAATCAATAAGCCAACTACAGCAAGGATGTCTTGATTAGACAATATCGCCTCGCCAGTCTCATCTTTATCGCCTGCGCTGTCATGAAATCTTTTCATCCAATCAGCATATTGGTCATAAGTTTTTGGGAATGCTCTTCGATTGAATTTCATTCTTCCCACATTAGATAAATTATAACGGTCTGCATTGAAGAATAAACCTTCAAACAGTGCATTAACCGAATCCTCTGTCGGGGGTTCTCCAGGACGCATCATGCGATAAATTGCAACTTTTGCGCTATATTGATCTGGCACATCATCAGACGCAAGCGTTTGCGAAAGGAAATCACCGTGATCTAAATCATTAGAATAAAGCGTGTTAAATTGTGGTACTTTTAATTCCAATAGCTTCTCTATTAACTCTTCCGTTATCTCGGCATTTGTCTCAGCAATTACCTCACCACTATCTGTATCAATGATTGCTTTTGAAATTTTTCTACCAATCAAATAATCTGAATCAACCGTTATAGTTTTTATGCCGGCTTTCTCAATCTCTCTGATATGTTTAACCGTGATGTGCTTATCTTTCGCAATAATTACATTGCCTTTTTTGTCTTTTATATCAAATTTAGCAATCTCCCCTCTAAATCTTTCAGGGATAATATGGAATTGAAAAGCATTAGATTTAACCTCGAATGTATCCAAGTCATAGAAAGTAGACAAAATTTCTTCAGAAGACAGCCCTAGAGCTTTAAGCAAAGTTGTAACTGGCATCTTTCTTCGTCTATCAATTCTGAAGTACAAGTAGTCTTTTGGGTCAAATTCAAAGTCTAGCCAGGATCCACGATAAGGAATTACTCTTGCTGAAAATAGCAATTTACCAGAACTGTGCGTCTTACCTTTATCATGTTCGAAGAATACGCCAGGGCTTCTATGAAGCTGAGACACAATCACTCTTTCAGTTCCATTAATTACAAAGGAGCCATTTTGTGTCATCAAGGGTATTTCGCCCATGTAGACTTCTTGCTCTTTTACTTCTTTAATTGTTGGTTGAGAAGCCTCTTTATCCATTATGGTCAGGCGAACTTTTACTCTCAATGGAACAGCGTAGGTTAATCCTCTTTGCTGACATTCCTTAACATCAAACACTTCATTACCGAGGTTGTAACTCACGTAATCAAGCTTAGCATTCCCAGAATGGCTTGATATCGGGAAAAGAGTATTGAAAGTAGACTCTAGGCCAGCACTCTCTCTATCTTCGACTTTTACCTCTCTTTGAAGAAAAGCTTTATAAGACTCAAGTTGCATTGCCAAAAGATAAGGAATTTCAAGTACTGTTTCTCTCTTCGCAAAACTTTTCCTAATACGTTTTTTTTCGGTAAACGAATAGCTCATAGCATCTCCAGAATTAACAATCGATATAAGAAAAAACTCTTATAAACTTTCTCTTATATAAACTCTTTTATTTTAATAAAATAAGGCTGGACCTTTGTTAAAAAGATCCAGCCTTTTCTTTTTTTATAACTACTTAAGCTCAGCAGTTGCGCCAGCTTCAGTTAATTTTTTCAGTGCTCCGTCAGCCGAAGCCTTATCAAGTGCTTCTTTTACAACTTTTGGTGCTGCATCAACAATGTCTTTAGCTTCTTTAAGTCCAAGCCCCGTAATCTCTCTCACTGCTTTAATTACGTTAACTTTGTTATCGCCAATACCTGTTAAGTGAAGATCAAATTCAGTTTGTTCTTCAGCTGCTGCTGATACACCTGCTGCTGCTGCTGCTGGTGCTGCTGCTGCTGCTGCTGATACACCAAATTTCTTTTCCATTTCTTTGATCAATTCAGATAAATCTAAAACAGACATTGATCCAATTGCTTCTAAGATATCTTCTTTTGAGATAGCCATAATTTATTTCTCCTAATAGTTTAAATAAGCCTTGTCATTTGATCGTTATGCAGGTTTTTGGTCACGAACTGCAGCTAATCCTCTGACAAATTTTGTTGGTACTTCGTTTAAAGTACGTACAAATTTTGCAATAGGGGCTTGCATAGTGCCCAATAATTTTGCAAGTAGTTCTTCTCGACTTGGCAATGAAGCTAATGCTTTAATTGCATTGGCATCTAACCTTTCGTTTGGCATTGCTCCTGATTTAATAACAAACAAATCATTTTCTTTAGCAAAGTCATTTAAAACTTTAGCCGCTGCCACAGGATCATCGGAAATTCCAAACACTAAAGGACCAACCATATCTTCAGACAACGAAGAAAATGGTGTATTTTCCACTGCTCTTTTAACTAACTTGTTCTTGAGCACCTTTAAATACACGCCAGAATTTCTGGCTTTAGCTCTTAGGCTTGTCATATCTCCAACATCTACGCCGCGATACTCAGCGAGTATCATGGACTGGGCATTTTCAATTTGCTTGCTAACCTCAGCAACTACTGCCTTTTTTTCATCAAGATTCAGACTCAAGGTCTTCTCCTTCCGTTAAATAAAAGTATTAAATAATATTTAATACCAACAAAACGATGACCTATATCAGGATGCTATCCCTTAGGGTACCGCCATCTACGTAGGCTTATTACAATTAAACTTTCGTACCTACGGTCTTTGACAACCTCGCATTAAAACACGAGCCCAAAGCACTTTTTGTAAGGCTTTAATACCTCACAAATTCTTTAATTCAATAAACTTGCTTGATCAATTTTTATACCAACACCCATGGTGCTGGAAATTGTAACTTTTTTAATATAAATCCCTTTTGTTCCCGTAGGCTTTGCTTTATTTAGCGCATCAACGATCGCGACTAAATTGCCTTGTAAATGCTCGACCGAGAAAGAGGCCCTGCCAATCGTACAATGAATTATTCCTGCCTTGTCAGTTCTGTATTGAACCTGTCCAGCTTTAGCATTTTTAACTGCTTTTTCTGTGTCTGGAGTAACCGTACCAACCTTTGGATTTGGCATCAAACCTCTAGGTCCAAGGATTTGGGCTAATGGTCCAAGAATTTTCATTGCATCTGGCGTGGCTATCACTACATCAAAATTCATTTCGCCCGCTTTAATTTTTTCAGCTAAATCTTCATACCCAACTATGTCTGCACCGGCTTTTTTTGCCGCTTCAGCTGCATCGCCCTGTGCAAAAACTGCAACGCGCGTTGTTTTTCCTGTGCCATTTGGTAGCACAAGAGAGCCTCGAACCAATTGATCTGATTTTTTTGCATCAATACCTAGGTTAATAGAAGCATCAACTGCCTCGTCAAACTTGGCTTTAGCTGTTTCTTTTACAAGCGTTAGTCCGTCGTTTACCAGATATAATTTGTCCCTATCCACACTATCCGAAAGGGCTTTCATTCTTTTACTAGCACCCATTTATACGCCCTCCACTTCAATACCCATACTTCTTGCGCTGCCTGCAATTGTTCTAACAGCTGCATCCATATCGGAGGCTGTCAAATCAGGTTCCTTGGTCTTAGCAATTTCCTCAGCCTGTGCACGGGTTATTTTTCCCACCTTATTGGTATGTGGAACAGGTGATCCTTTTTCCAGCCCAGCCGCTTTTTTCAATAAAATTGAAGCAGGAGGAGTTTTCATAATGTACGTAAAACTTTTGTCAGAATATGCTGTAATTACTACAGGAATAGGTAAACCAGGCTCCATGCTCTGTGTTGCCGCATTAAAGTTTTTACAAAAATCCATAATATTCAAACCACGTTGACCAAGTGCAGGTCCAACTGGTGGACTGGGGTTTGCTTTCCCTGCTGGGATTTGAAGCTTGATATAGCCTTCAATTTTTTTTGCCATCTTACTTTCTCCTAATTATTGGTTCAAACGCTTTTTTAAAAAAGCTCCCAAACATCGTTAAACTTCTTTTTCTATTTGTCCGAACTCCAATTCAACCGGTGTTGCTCGACCAAAAATCACCACAGAAACTCTTAGTTTGCTTTTCTCATAATTAATCTCTTCAACCGCTCCAGAAAAGTCTTTAAACGGACCATCTAAAACTCGAACAGACTCACCAACTTCAAACGTCATTTTCTGCGTTGGATTTACTTTACTATCATCCATGCGCTGGAGAATAATATCGACTTCTTTATCTTTTATTGGCGTCGGCTTTTGTGCAGATCCACCAATAAATGCTGTGACCTTTGGTGTACTTCTAACCAAATGCCAGCTATCGTCATTCATATCCATTTGCACCAACACATATCCAGGATAAAGCCTTCGCTCACTTAGAGTCTTGTTTCCACCTTTCATTTCAACTACTTCCTCTACAGGAACCAAAATCTCACCGAACTGATCGGATAATTTTGCTTGCTCAATTCTTTCTAATAGACTTTTTTGGACAATTTTTTCATAACCAGAATAAGCTTGAACTGCATACCAACGTTTAGACATCAATTACCCTCTTCCCAAAATCAAATTAATAATGTAAGAAAAGCCAATATCAACAAATGCTAAGAAAATAGCCATCAAAACAACCAAAATAAAGACAATTAAAGTCATTTGAAACGTTTCTTTTCTTGTTGGCCAAACCACTTTTTTTGCTTCTGTTACCGCATCTTTCAAGAACCCTATTGCTTGTTGCCCTTGCGGCGTAGTCCAAAATACTGCAAAAGCTAAACCTAGCCCAACTAGCACAGATAAAATTCTTAGCACTACTGGCTGTCCAGATAGCACGTAAAACCCTAGTAATCCTGCTCCTAAGAGTAAAAATGATAAGCTCAATTTTATATTTATATTCACTTCTACTTCTTTCCTTTATTGGCAGGCCAGGAGGGCTTCGAACCCCCAACCCTCGGTTTTGGAGACCGATACTCTACCAATTGAGCTACTGGCCTAGGTATTTAAATTTACTCAACAATCTTTACAACAACGCCTGAACCAACTGTTCGGCCACCTTCACGAATCGCAAATCTTAAACCTTCTTCCATAGCGATTGGTGCGATTAGTGTTGCTGTGATTGATACGTTATCGCCTGGCATTACCATTTCTGTACCTTCTGGTAAATCCACTGCACCCGTTACGTCTGTTGTTCTAAAGTAGAACTGAGGTCTATAACCATTAAAGAATGGAGTATGACGACCGCCTTCATCTTTACTTAAACAGTAAATTTCAGCTGTAAATTTTGTGTGAGGCTTAATTGACCCTGGCTTACATAGCACTTGTCCACGTTCGACGTCTTCACGTTTTGTTCCACGAAGCAACACACCAACGTTGTCACCTGCTTGACCTTGGTCAAGTAACTTACGGAACATTTCAACGCCTGTACATATGGTTGTTACTGATGGCTTCAAACCCACAATTTCTATTTCTTCGTTTATTTTAACGACGCCTCTTTCGATACGGCCCGTTACTACAGTGCCTCGACCAGAGATTGAGAATACATCCTCAACTGGCATCAAGAAAGCACCATCAATAGCACGTTGAGGCTCAGGAATGTATGTATCTAATGCTTCAGCAAGTCTAAGGATTGCTGGTTCACCCATTTCTGATTGATCACCTTGTAATGCTTTTAATGCGGAACCTGTAATGATAGGAATATCATCACCAGGGAAATCGTATTTACTCAATAATTCACGCACTTCCATTTCAACCAACTCAAGAAGCTCGGCGTCATCAACCATGTCTGCTTTGTTTAGGAACACCACCATGTGTGGAACGCCAACTTGACGAGACAATAGGATGTGTTCACGTGTTTGAGGCATTGGTCCGTCAGCAGCTGAACATACAAGGATCGCACCGTCCATTTGAGCAGCACCGGTAATCATGTTTTTCACATAATCGGCGTGGCCTGGGCAATCAACGTGAGCATAATGACGTTTTTCTGTTTCGTATTCTACGTGTGATGTATTAATAGTAATACCACGTGCTTTTTCTTCAGGAGCTGAATCAATGGTAGCGAAATCTCTAAGATCTCCACCATATTTCTTCGTCAATACTGATGAAATCGCAGCAGTAAGAGTAGTTTTACCATGATCGACGTGACCAATAGTTCCTACGTTAACGTGCGGTTTGGTACGCTCAAATTTACCTTTAGCCATAATCTTTTTCCTTTGTTAAACAACTTCTACATAAAAATATTAAAATCATCAATTCAATAAATTGGTGCCCATGGCGGGAATCGGACCCGCGACCTCTCCCTTACCAAGGGAGTGCTCTACCACTGAGCCACATGGGCTGATTCAAAAAACCGAATCTGGAGCGGGCGACGAGGTTCGAACTCGCGACATTTAGTTTGGAAAACTAATGCTCTACCAACTGAGCTACACCCGCATACCCATACTAAACCCGACAAATAGCAGTAAAAGCCTTTTTTAATGGTGGAGGGAGAAGGATTCGAACCTTCGTACTCTGAGAGAACGGATTTACAGTCCGTCGCCTTTAACCACTCGGCCACCCCTCCCAACCGAACCCAAAATTATGTTATGTTTGACAGAGTTTGTCAATGAAAATAATAGCTTAAATTAAAAAGATTTGGTGCCCTCTGTCGGATTCGAACTGACGACCTACGCATTACAAGTGCGTTGCTCTACCAACTGAGCTAAGAGGGCTTTAAAAAAAATGTAACTATATCAAATTTTTATTCTTTGGCGATATATTTTTTTATTTTACTAACTTCAAATAGCTTTTTTTTAACTTATTAGAAGGATTTAATGTTTCTTTGTCAGCTTTGCTAATATTTTTATTTAGGCTTGCTTTAAAATACAGTCCCTCATTATTTTCAGCAGCATAAATCGATTTTACCGAACCTATTGGTACAATTACAGACTCGTTAATGCCTGAAAATCTTGCTGAAAATGATATGAATTCATTGTTAATAAGAAGCTTGGCAACTGATGATGGTGCTATATTTAAAATAATTTCATTATTTTTAACATGACTTTTAGGTGCTATAACGGCACTATTTACCTCTGCCACGATATAAGGCGTTAATCCCTCATCAACACACCAATCAAATATTGCTCTTATTAAGTAAGGTTTTGTAGATTCCATTTTAACTTACTAGGGACGCATAGCTTTTTCCGCAGGAGACATAGCCTCATGAAACAAGGGTCTTTCAAATATTTTGTTTGCATACTTTAGCAATGGTGCGCAACTGCTTGGCAGCTTGATATCATAATAATCTAATCTCCATAAAAGGGGAGCAATAGCAACATCCAACATTGAGTACTCTTCATGAAGGAGGTAAGGCTGTTTACCTAAAATTGGGCTGATTTGTATTAACACATCGGTCACTACTTTTCTTGCACTGTCCGCTTTTAACTTTTCATTAGGCTCTAAATCATGCATATGCACAAATAGCTGATTTTCAAAATCTTTTAAAAACAACCTTGCGCGCGCCCTCATTACTGGGTCGGGTGGCATCAATTGTGGATGAGGAAATCTCTCATCTATGTATTCATTGATAATATTAGCATCCGTAAGCACTAAATCACGCTCAACTAGAACAGGGAAGTCTGAGTATGGGCTCAGAATAGCTAAGTCTTCGGGTTTATTGGTTAAATCGACATCAATAACTTCGAAGTCCATGCCTTTTTCAAAAAGAACAATACGACATCTATGGCTGAATGGATCTACAGAGTTTGAATATAATTTCATCATAATTTTTATTTAATATTTTTCCAATATTCCTTTTTAAGATTAATTGCCAAAACTAATAGCAAGAAAAGAAAAGCGAGCACATAGTAACCTATTTGCTTTCTTTTTTGTTGATTAGGCTCCGCCATAAAAACCATATAATTAGTAATGTCTCCAACAAACTGATCGTATTCTTTAGGGGACAACTTTCCTGGTCTTTGCAAAACTAACTCATGAGTCTTTGGGTCTAAAATCTGCTCCCCCTGGAGCTCCCATAACATATGAGGCATAGCAGAGTTTTTATACACACTATTGTTCCAACCCATTTCACGGGAAGTGTCTCTATAAAAGCCTCTAAGATAACTATAAATCCAATCTGCTCCCCTGGATCTTGCAGTAACTGTAAGGTTTGGTGGTGCGGCCCCAAACCATTTTTTCGCGTCCTCATTATCCATAGCTATGCTCATAGGGTTACCAATTTTTTCTGAGGTGAAAAGTAAATCTTTCTTAATCGTTTCATCGGAGAGCCCTATTAATTTTAATTGGTTATAACGCATATAACTTGCACTATGACAATTTAAGCAATAATTTACAAAATTCCTTGCGCCCCGCTGCAACGAATGTGAATCATCAAGATTAACAGGAGCACTCGAAAGATTCACATCACTCGCCCCAAACGATAGGAGGCTAAAAAACAGCAGCAAAAAAGAAAATATTAAATTTTTCATCGCATAGTTATCCTTTTTGGAACAGTCTTAGTCTTATCTTTTTTGCTATAAAAAGGCATTAAAATAAAAAATAAAAAATATATTATTGTAAAAATTCTAGCGACAAAAGTTGCTATATCGCCATTACCCAATAGTGGTATCGAGCTACTGAATTGACCCCAAATATTTGAAGGAACAGTCCCTAGATAACCGAGAACGATAAAGCTTAAAACAAAAGCTGTTAACCATTTTTTATACAACAGACCTTTATAACGAATGGATCTGACCGGACTCTTGTCAAGCCATGGGACAAAAAAGAAAATTAAAACAGAAAGTCCCATAGCAGCAACGCCAGGGAATTGGCTATTTAAAATGGGTGGCACAGCTCGAAGAATTGAATAAAACGGGGTGAAATACCATACCGGAGCTATATGGTCTGGAGTTACTAAAGGATTTGCAGGAACAAAATTATTATGTTCTAAGAAGTAACCTCCCATTTCCGGGGCAAAAAATATAATAGATGCAAATACAATCATAAAAACTGACAGTCCAATCAAATCTTTAACAGTGTAGTAAGGATGGAAAGGAATACCGTCCAAAGGTATTCCCGTCTTTTTGTCTTTAAACGCTTTAATCTCAACTCCATCCGGATTATTAGACCCAACCTCATGAAGCGCGATAAGGTGACCAAAAATTAAACCAGTTAAGGCAAGAGGAAGGGCAATAACATGAAACGCAAAAAAACGATTTAAAGTTGCATCTGAAACAAAGTAATCCCCCCGGACCCATTCTGCTAAATCTGGACCAATAAAAGGAATAGTTGTAAATAGGTTAACAATTACCTGCGCGCCCCAATAAGACATTTGGCCCCAGGGCAATAAATATCCAAAAAAAGCCTCGGCCATCAATAAAAGAAAGATTAAAACACCGAATAACCACAGCAATTCACGTGGTTTTTTATATGACCCGTACATTAACCCTTTGAACATATGAAGATAAATGACAACGAAGAATAATGACGCTCCAGTTGAATGCATATAACGTATAAGCCATCCAAAGGATACATCACGCATAATATATTCTACTGATGCAAATGCCTCTGCTGCATCAGGCTTGTAATGCATTGTTAAAAAAATTCCAGTCAAAATTTGCATCACAAAAACAAACAAAGCCAGTGCGCCAAAAAAATACCAAAAATTAAAATTCTTTGGAGCGTAGTATTCGGTTAGATGGTTTTTTATAAATGATGACAGCGGAAACCTTTCGTCTATCCAGCCAATCAAGCCCGTTGATTCGTTATTCTTGTTATTAATCATTCTTAAGCTTTTTCCTCTTGGTCTTCGCCAATAATAATTGTAGTTTCGTCCAAATATTTATGAGGAGGAACAACAAGGTTTGTTGGTGCAGGAGACCCCTTATATACTCTGCCTGCTAAATCAAATTTTGAGCCATGGCATGGGCAGAAAAAACCACCCTCCCATTCATTTCCCATGTCACCTTTTTTCTCTAGTTTCGGCGAAGGTGAGCAGCCCAAATGCGTGCAAATACCAACCACAACCAAAACATTTGATTTGATAGATCTGGTGGCATTCTGACAATAGGCTGGTTGTTGTGATACTACCTTAAGATTTGGGTCGGAAAGATTATTGTTCTTGACGTCCAGGGACTTAAGCATATCCTTTGATCGATTCAAAATCCATACTGGCTGGCCACGCCATTCAGTTGTTTTTATTTCTCCGGGCCCGACTGAACCGACATCAAACTCAACAGCAGCACCAGCCGCTTTAGCTTTTTCACTTGGAAGCATGCTTGAAACAAAAGGTACGCTTAGGGCAGAAGCGCCAATTGCCCCTGTAACCGATGTTGCCGCCAATAAAAACTTTCTTCGCTTAAGATCGACTTTGTTGTTACCGTTTGCCATGAAAAATCCTATCTAGTAAGGTAATGGGAGAGCTGAATTTAAACTAAATTTTTACTCCTGGCATTATACAAAAATCATAGAGAAACTTATAGCCCTAAATTAGTTAAGTTTTATTTTTTTTGAAAGCACAATTCCAATTTCATATAAAAAGTATACGGGTAAGGCTAAAAGTATCTGGGAAATTATATCTGGCGGTGTAAAAATTGCACCGAACACAAATGAAAATGCAAAGAAATAAGAGCGATTTTTTTGGAACGTAACAATCTCAATCCATCCAAACTTTACTGATGAGATAATTAGTAGTGGCACTTGAAATGCTAATCCAAAAGCTATAAATAAGGCGATTATCATTTCCAAGTAATTAGAAATATCAATCATCAAACCTACGTCTTTTGGAGTCATGGAAACAAAAAAGTGGAAAATTGCTGGGAATACAATAAAGTAAACAAAGATTGCTGCGAGCATAAACAATAAGAAAGAAAATAAAAATAAAAAAGTGGCAAAAAATTTTTCGTTTTTATATAAACCTGGAGCTATAAAACTCCAAACATGATAAAAAATAATTGGGTATGAAACAATAAATGCTAATAAAGCAGTAATTTTAAAAGGAACAATAAATGTTGCCGACAGTTTTGTGCTAATAATTGATCCATTTAATATTGCTAACTCATCTAAAAGGGGTTGTGCAAAAAATTCATAAATATTGGTTGAGAATGGTATTAAAATTATTACTACGGCTAAGTATATTAATAATGACTTAATTAATACAGATCTTAGTTCCAGCAATTGCTCAAAAAAGTTTTTTTTAATGTTCAATTCTTTCTTGATCTACTTTTGATTTCTTTTTCAATGTTTTTAAGCTCTTTAAATCTATCCTCTGTATCTATTTCATTTTTTATTTCAAGAATAAAGTTTTTAGTTTTTTGTGTAACCTTTCCTAATGCACGAGCAAGGGTAGGTAAGTTTTTAGGGGCGACGAAAATTATAATGGCTAAAATAATTATAAACAGCTCTGAGATTGATATGTCGAACATGCTTAATTATTTTTCTTAGTCCTACTTTTTCCCTTTACTGTAGATTTTTTTTCTGAGTTGACTCCGTCTTTAAAATTTTTGACTGCTGCACCCAAATCAGCTCCTATATTTTTCAATCTTCCAGCACCGAATAAGACCAAAACAATTCCTAACACGATCACTAGCTCCCAAATACCTGGCATATTCATCTCCTTTATATTTTAACTAACTGTTCACTTCCGCCGTACATATGAAAATGCATATGAAACACTTCCTGGCCACCTTCTTTTCCTGTATTAATCATTATTCTAAAACCTTTTAAGTGATTTTCCTTTGCTAACTTTGGCGCTAGTAAGAGCATTTTAGATAATATGTTTTGGTGGTTTTGGTTGCATCCTGAGAGGTTATCAATATGCTCTTTTGGAATAATTAAAATATGTACCTTATCTATTGGGTTGATGTCCTTAAAAGCTAACAGATCTTCATCTTCATATACTATTGAGGAAGGTATTTCTTTCTCTGCTATCTTACAAAAAATACAATCGGTCATAACAATCCCTATTAAAATTTACCTTGCTCTCTATTGTTTTTTTCTTCAATCCCGGAAATTCCTTCCCTTCGCCTTAGTTCATCAACAACATCAACTACGTATAGGTTTTTTTTCGAGAGAAGAACTAGGCAATGAAACCAAAGGTCCGCTATTTCATGAATTAACTCATTATCATTATCTGATTTTGCAGCAATAATAGTTTCAGCTGCTTCCTCTCCGATTTTTTTTAAAATCTCATTTAAACCCTTTTTATGTAAATGCGCTGTATAGGAGAGGCTAGGATCATTATCTTTCTTAGATTTAATAATGTTTAATAAATCTTCCAAGTATTCATTTGTCATTTTTTTTCTCATACATGTCATTAGGATCCCTAATAACTTTATCATTGATCTCAATTTCATTGGTGTGCATATTAATGCGATTAAAGAAACAACCCTCTCTTCCAGTATGGCAGCTTATTCCCCCTTCTTGCCTGATCGTTAACAAAAGAACATCGCAGTCACAGTCCAAATGAATATCTTCAATCAATTGATAATTTCCAGACTCCTCACCCTTTATCCATAATTTATTTCTTGATCTAGACCAATAAACCGCTTTTTTATGCGCCAGTGATTGTTCAAGGCTTATTCGATTCATCCAGGCAAACATAACAACCCTCTTGGATATAGAGTCCTGAACAATAACGGGTAGCAATCCATCTTCATCCCAGACAATGTTGTCAATCCAATTACTCATAATCTAATTTCGATATTATTTTTAGCCATATATTCTTTTGCTTCTTGTATTGTATATTCTCCATAATGAAAAATACTAGCCGCGAGAACAGCATCAGCTCCACCTTCTTTGACACCATCCACCAAATGCTGCAAATTACCTACACCTCCTGACGCAATGATTGGAACATTAACTTTTTCTGAGATCAATTTATTCAGCTCATTATCAAACCCAGCTTTTGTTCCATCCTTATCCATGCTTGTAATTAAAAGCTCTCCTGCGCCTAAATTAACCATTTTCTCTGCCCACAGAATTGCATCAATTCCGGTTGCATTTCGACCCCCGTGAGTAAAGACCTCCCAATGATCTTCAACTCTTTTTGCATCTATAGCAACCACTATTGCCTGAGAACCAAATCTTGCAGATGCTTCGGCAACTAAATCTGGATTATTAATAGCTGAGGTATTTATGCCGACCTTGTCAGCACCAGCATTTAGGAGATTTCTTATGTCCTCACAAGACTTTACGCCGCCGCCAACAGTCAGAGGAATAAAAATTTGTTTTGCAACTTTTTCTATGATGTCAAATATTAGCCCCCTACCATCTGAGCTGGCAGTTATATCAAGAAAGATTATTTCATCTGCTCCTTGCTCATTATATTTTTTAGCTATTTCAACAGGATCGCCTGCGTCTTGCAACTCAACAAAATTGATGCCTTTCACTACACGCCCATCCGTAACATCAAGGCAGGGTATTATTCTTTTAGCTACAGTCATCCTTAGCCAGTAAGCTCTTGGGCAAGTTTTTGGGCAGCCTTAAAGTCTAATGTTCCCTCATAAATAGCAGTGCCGGTAATGACTCCTCGGATGCCAATATTTGCAACCTCGCATAAAGCCTTAATATCTTCCATATTCGAAACTCCACCGCTTGCTACTACGGGAATTTTTAATGCCTCCGACAACTTAACAGTAGCATCTATATTAACTCCTGATAACATGCCATCCCTTCCAATATCGGTATAGATTATAGACTCTATCCCATACCCTTCAAACTTCTTAGCTAGCTCAATAACATTATGTCCAGTCAATTTTGCCCAACCATTAATTGCGACATCTCCCTCCTTTGCATCTAAGCCAACAATAATTTGACCTGGGTATGCGAAACAGGCTTCATGTAAAAATCCAGGATGGGTAACCGCTGCAGTTCCGATAATTACCGAGTCAACGCCACTATTAATAAATCTCTCGACAGTATCCAAATTCCTGATACCTCCCCCAAGCTGTATTGGGATCTCATTTCCCACTTCAGCAACAATGGCCTTTATTGCAACTTCGTTTATTGGTTTGCCAGCGAAAGCTCCATCAAGGTCAACTAAATGTAATCTTTGAGCCCCTAAATCTAGCCATTTTCTTGCCATCTCCGCAGGATTTTCCGAAAAAATTGTAGATTTATTCATTAGCCCTTGCTTTAAACGAACGCACTTCCCTTCCTTTAAATCTATTGCTGGAATTATTAACATATCGTAACTAAATGTCCCATAAAATAAAGTTTTTCAATAATTGTAAACCGAATTGCGCACTTTTCTCAGGATGAAATTGTGTGGCAAAAATATTATCTTTTGCAACTGCGCATGCAAAATTCTCTCCATGCTCAGAGTAGCCTACCTCTACATCCTTATCACTTACATCGGCATAATAACTATGAACAAAATAAAACCTGCTGCCCGTTTCGATTTTATTCCACATTGGATGTGAGCTCAATTGGTTTACATTATTCCATCCCATATGAGGTATTTTTATTCTTTCAATATCACTTAATTTAAAGCGCTTAATCTCACCCGGTAAAAGCCCAAGTCCTTTTTGATTTCCTTCTTCACTTTTTTCAAAAAGCATTTGCAGGCCAAGACAAATACCAAGAAAAGGTTTTTGTTTTGCTACTTCGAGTAACGCATCTGTTAAACCTCTTTTATCAAGTTCGCGAATGCAATCTGGCATAGCGCCCTGACCAGGAAAAATTATTCTGTCTGCTTTGATAATTTTATCGGGATCGCTGGAAATAAATGATTTCGTTTGGGGTGAAATAAATCTCACAGCATTATGGACTGACTTTAAGTTACCAACTCCATAATCAATAATTGCAATCATAAATTAAATGCAAATTTTGGCTACAATGTGCCCTTAGTTGAAGGCATTACACCTTTAATCTTTTCATCCAACTCTACAGCAAAGCGTAAAGCTCGGCCGAAAGCCTTGAAGATTGTTTCAGCTTGATGGTGCGAGTTTTCACCCTTCAAATTATCTATATGAAGCGTTATATTTGCATGGTTTATAAAGCCTTGAAAGAATTCATGGATCAGATCAACATCAAATTCTCCAATTCTAGCTCTTGTAAAATTAGCATTTAACTCCAATCCTGGTCTACCCGATATATCCAGCACTACTCTAGAAAGAGCTTCATCTAGAGGAACGTAGGCGTGGCCATATCTACGGATTCCCAATTTATCTCCAATGGCCTTATCAAATGCTTGGCCAAGAGTTATGCCAATATCTTCGACGGTGTGATGTGCGTCAATATGCAAATCACCTTTTGCCTTTATTGAGAGATCAAATAAGCCATGACGAGAAATTTGCTCGAGCATGTGATCTAGAAAACCGATACCTGAATCTAAATTAGAGATACCAGTTCCATCAATATTGATTTCTACTGAAATATCAGTTTCTTTTGTTTTTCGGGAGACTTTTGCTGAACGTATCATAGTTAAGATTTTAGCATGAGTTTAATATAGTTAATAAAGATTTGAAGGGTGCTTTTAGATTAATGATCTTATAGCTTTAATTAATTTTTCCATTTGATCCTTAGTTCCAATAGTTATTCTCAAGTAATTACTTATCTTTGGTGGGCCACTAAAATATCTAACTAAGATACCTTTTTCTCTTAAAATTTTAAACATCTCTTCAGCTTTTCTTGTTTTATGTTTTGTAAAAATAAAGTTAGCCCCCGATGGAAGGGTATCAAAACCCAATGCACCTAATTTAGACACCAAAAAATCTCTTGTTTTAATTATATTTTGAGTTGTAGATTGAAAGTAATTCCTATCTTTAAATGCTTCAATTCCAGCAATTTGAGCAAGTCTGTCAACCGGATAAGAATTAAAGCTATTTTTTACCCTATTCAACCCTTCGATAATGCTTTTGCTTCCAAAAGCACACCCTAAACGCATTCCAGCCAGGGAGCGCGATTTTGATAAGGAGTGAGTAACTACTAAGTTTTCGTACTTACCAATTAATGTAATTGCTGATTCAGTTCCAAAATCCACGTATGCCTCATCTACTACCACCACGCTATTTTGATTAAATTTTAACAGTCTCTCAATTTCTGATATTGGTTTTGGGATGCCTGTTGGAGCATTAGGGTTAGGAAAAATAATCCCCCCATTTCGAATCAAGTAATCATCTACATGAATCTGAAACTTGCTATCTAAGGGTATTTTTCTAAACTCGATTCCATAGAGCTTGGAATAAACCGGGTAAAAACTATAAGTAATATCTGGGAATAGTATGGGCTCACATTTCTTTAATAAACCATAAAAAATAAATGCTAAAACCTCGTCAGAGCCATTCCCCACAAAAATATTGTCTATATCTAGCCCGTAATACTCGGCAACAGCTTTTCTTAACTCAACACTTTCGGGATCCGGGTAAAGCCTTAGACTATCGTTTGACCCCAACTTTATAGCGTCTAAAACCTTAGGGCTTGGTCCATAGGCATTCTCATTTGTATTGAGCTTTAGAGATACTTTATCCTTTGGTTGTTCGCCGGGAATGTATGGGTCTAATTGGTGAAGAGATTCGCTCCAGAACTTACTCATTTTTTTATTCTGTACTCAGCCGATAACCCATGTGCAAACAAGCCTTCTCCTTTGGCAAGTATTGATGCCACTCGCCCCAGTCGTGACGCTGAATGTTCTGATAGCTCAATTAAGCTTGATTTTTTTTGAAAATCATAAACACCTAATGGGGAGGAAAATCTTGCTGTTCCTGAAGTAGGCAATACATGATTAGGTCCGGCACAATAATCGCCTACAGCCTCACAAGTATTCCTTCCAATAAATATAGCTCCTGCATGCTTAATTTTCTCTAAAAGTTCATTAGGATTATCTACTGCAAGTTCTAAGTGTTCAGGTGCAATTTGATTAGATACGTCTGCAGCCTCATCAAGATTATCAACTAAAATAAAAATACCCCTATTTTCTAGCGATGTTTTAATAATCTCTTTTCTGGGCATTTTTTCTACTAAATTTTCAATGCTTTCTTTTACCCTATTGAAAAAACTCTCATCATCACAAATTAATATTGATTGAGCTAACTCATCATGTTCGGCCTGAGAAAATAAATCCATAGCAATCCAATCAGGATGAGAATGCTTATCAGATATGATAAGGATTTCTGATGGGCCAGCTATCATGTCTATTCCCACCGTGCCAAAAACTTTTCTTTTTGCTTCTGCTACATATGCATTTCCTGGGCCAACTATCTTATCAACTTTTGGTATAGTTTTTGTGCCGTAGGCTAATGCGCCAATCGCCTGAGCTCCACCGATAGAAAATATACGGTCAACACCCACGATCCTTGCTGCAGCAAGGACTAAATCATTTCTCTCTCCCTTGGGGGTAGGGACGACCATTACAAGCTCTTTTACGCCTGCTACTTTAGCAGGAATAGCATTCATTAAAACTGATGAGGGGTAGGCTGCTTTCCCTCCAGGAACATACAGTCCAACTCTATCAAGCGGAGTAATTTTTTGGCCAAACCTTGAGCCTTCATCATCATTGTAGGACCATGATTCCATCTTTTGTTTTTCATGGTACGCAAAGATTCTTTTAGCAGCTTCCATTAATGCTTCTTTTTGCTCAGAAGAAACTCTTTCGAAAGCAGCGTTTATATCATTTTGAGTTATCTCAAGCTCAGATGCATCAGAAAAATCTAACCCGTCAAACTTCTTGGTAAATTCTAAGAGAGCTTCGTCACCTCTTTTTTTTATTTCCACCAAGATATTGTTAGTTGTTTCAACGATCTTTTCATTATTAGATGAATCAAAATTGAGAAAACCTTGCAGGCTATTGTGAAAGTTTTTTTCAGATGTTTTTAAAAATTTTATGTTCATTTTCTTACTTAATGGCTTCTGAAAATTGTTGAATCATCGGTTTTAGTAAGTCATTATTTAATTTGAGTGACGCCTTATTAATTATAAGCCGTGAGGTAATATTAGAAACCTCCTCGACCGGAACTAAATGATTTGCTTCTAATGTTTTTCCGGAGCTAACCAGGTCAACAATAATGTCTGCTAACCCAACAATTGGTGCTAACTCCATAGAGCCGTAAAGTTTAATCAAATCAATATGAATCCCTTTTTTTGCAAAAAAATTACTGGCAGCATTTGTATACTTAGTTGCTACCCTAAGTCGGGATTTACTCTGAATCGCCTGTGTATAGTTAAATTCTTTTTTGCACGCAACCATCATTTTACATCTTCCAATATTTAAATCTAATGGGTGGTATATTCCTGTGCCCTGATATTCATCAAGTACATCCTTTCCTGCTATACCGATATCAGCTCCGCCACATTCTACATATGTTGGCACATCTGATGCCCTAACAATAATAAGCCGAACATTCTTATTATTAGTTTCAAAAACAAGCTTTCTAGATGATTCTGGGTTTTCAGAACAGACAATACCCGCTGATTGTAAAATCGGCATAGTTTCCGTAAAGATTCTACCTTTAGATAAAGCAATTGTTATCATCTAGCTTGTCCTCTTAATATTTGCCCCAAGCTTATTAAACTTGGATTCTAAATCTTCGTAACCTCTATCCAGATGATAGATTCTGTCGATTTGCGTGTTTCCCTTTGCCACTAATGCTGCTAATACTAGGCCTGCTGATGCCCTTAAGTCCGTGGCCATCACATTGGCGCCTTCCAAAGACTCTCCTCCTCTAATAATAGCGGTATTATGTTTTATATCAATAACTGCGCCCATCCGCTGCAGCTCCTGCACATGCATAAATCGATTCTCAAAAATGCTTTCTGTTATCTCTCCAACACCATCTGCAATAGTATTAAGCGCCATAAATTGTGCCTGCATATCTGTGGGAAATCCAGGATATGGTGCTGTTGTTATATTCACAGCTTTTAGTTTTTTGTTGCTTTTAATGGTGATGGAAGTTTTATCAGATTCAATGTCGACTCCACATTCTAATAATTTTTGAACTATAGCTTCCATTTTTGTTGGGTCAACATTTCTACAAGTAACTTTCCCGCCTGTCATTGCTGCTGCAACAAGATAAGTGCCTGCTTCAATTCTATCAAACATAATTGTATGCTTTGCTGCATGAAGATTGCTTACTCCCTCAATCACAATTCTGTCGGAGCCTAATCCCTCAATTTTTGCCCCCATTTTTTTTAGGCATATTCCTAAATCAACTATTTCAGGCTCTCTTGCAGCATTGTGTAAAATGGTTTCTCCTTTTGCCAATACTGCTGCCATCATAAGATTTTCAGTTCCGGTTACTGTGACTTGATCCATGAATATCTTCGCTCCCTGAAGGCGATTTCCAGGAAGATGGGTAGAGGATGCATCAATATAGCCATGATTGATTTTTATAATGGCCCCCATTGTCTCTAAGCCTTTTATGTGGATATCTACCGGTCTTGAACCAATAGCACAACCACCTGGCATTGAAACTCGAGCTTGTCCAAACCTAGATAATAGTGGTCCTAGAACTAAAATTGAGGCTCTCATTGTTTTTACCATTTCATAGGGAGCCTCATAACTTGTAATATTTTTTGCACAAAGCAATACACTATCCTTAGCTTCAGATATTTCTACTCCGATAGCCTGCAAAAGTTTTTTGGTTGTCTTGATATCATGAAGGTCAGGCAAATTTGATAGCTCTATTGAATCGCCTGATAACAATGAACACATCAAAATGGGCAGAGCGGCATTTTTTGCCCCCGATATATCAACATTACCGAATAAGGTTGTTTGACCTTGAATGAGGAGCTTGTCCAAACTAGGTGCCTGAAATTACTTTTGCTAACTCTCCAGATTCATACATCTCTCTGATGATATCTGCACCCCCAACAAACTCTTTATTGATGTAAAGCTGAGGGATCGTAGGCCAATTGGAAAAAGTTTTTATACCTTCTCTAATATCTTGATCCTGCAAAACATCAACTGTTTCATAATTAGCGTCGCAAGCCGTCAAAATCTGGCAAGCAAGGCTTGAAAAACCACACTGTGGAAATTTTGGGCTTCCTTTCATGAACAATAAAATTTTATTATTCTCAATAAGGCTATTAATTTTATCTTCGATACTCATAATCTAATTATCTCCATGTTGAATTTTCCCCCACTGGGATGCTGTATACGTTTTTATTGATAATGCATGTAATTCTTGTTTCATCATTCCGTCAAGCGCATCATAAACTTTTTGATGTTGTTTTACTTTTGATAAATCGTCAAAAATATCACTGACAATAATGGCTTCAAAATGGGTGCCGTCATCCCCTTTGATTTCAATAAAGACGCAGTCCATATTTTTTTGGATCACAGCCTTAATATATTCCGGAGTTAACATTTAGGTCCTTAGTTTAAATCCTGATTTTAACATTTGAATTGCCGCAAATGATAACGTAATAAAAAATAAGAAGACAATTAGTAAGCTTAGATACGGCGAAACATCTGATTGACCAAAAAATCCAAATCTAAAACCATCAATCATATAAAAGAATGGATTCAATTGCGATATATTCTGCCAAATTGTCGGGAGTGAATGAATTGAATAAAAGACTCCAGACAAAAATGACAATGGCATAATAACAAAATTACCGAAAGCAGCCATCTGATCGAATCGATCAGCCCAAATACCAGCAATTATTCCAAAGGCGCCCAACAAGCCCCCTCCAAATAAAGCAAACCAGAATACAATCCATGGATGATGTATAGGGAGGTCAATAAATATTATAGCCAAAAAATATATAGCCAGCCCGACAAAAAGACCTCTTACAATTGCTCCTACAATAAATGCAATAAAAAATTGAATATAACTTAACGGGGAGAGCAATATAAAAACTATATTCCCCATTACCTTTGATTGGATAAGGCTGGAAGAACTATTAGCAAATGCATTTTGTAGCAGAGACATCATAATTAAACCCGGAATTAGAAATGATGTGTAAGAAACACCTTCATAAATTTCAAGCCTATCTTGTAATACGTGAGAAAAAACTACCAGGTATAACATTCCAGTAATTACCGGAGCAGCTACAGTTTGAAATGCCACTCTCCAAAACCTTATTAACTCTTTTTTAATCAAGGTCCATGTGCCAATTAACTGGGTTTTTAGGGTTACCATCTATTTTTTCGCATTAGTTAACTTTAAAAAAACATCCTCAAGATCCGTATCAACTGTTTGGATATCAATAATTTCAATTTTTGATTGCTTTAACCCTTCAGTGATCTCTGTTATGTCAGTAATTTTCTTTAATTGAAATGTGTAGAAATCTTCTGTTATTTGGTGAGGTATATGCGCTATTTTAATTGGTAATTTTTTTTCATCTTTGAAATTTAGCCTAAGCTTCAGATTTTTTGTTGAGAATTTTCTTAATAAATTCTTAGTAGTATCCATAGCGACTACCTTTCCAGCACGAAGCATTGCAACAGAATTGCAGAGCTCCTCAGCCTCTTCAAGATAATGGGTGGTAAGAACAATGGTGTGGCCTGCTTTGTTTAGATCTTTTATAAACGCCCATAGCTTTTGCCTTAATTCTACATCTACCCCAGCGGTTGGTTCATCCAAAACAATTATAGGGGGTTTATGAACTAGTGCTTGTGCAATCAATGCTCTTCTCTTCATTCCTCCCGAAAGCATTCTCATGTTTGTTGATGCTTTGTCAGTTAGATCAAGCCGCTCAATAATCTCATCTACCCACTTATCATTCTCTTTTCCTTTACCAAAGTATCCAGCTTGAAACCTCAGCATCTCTCTAACGTTAAAAAAAGGGTCGAACACTAACTCTTGAGGCACAATGCCTACCGCATGCCTAGCTTCTTGATAGTTTTTTTGTACGTCGTACCCCATTACAGATATTTTTCCTGCAGATGCCTTTGTAAGTCCAGCCAACATATTAATCATAGTGGACTTCCCTGCACCATTAGGTCCTAGTAAGCCAAAGAACTCACCTTGCTTTATATCAATTGAGATTCCGTTTACAGCTTTCAAGTCGCCATAGAATTTTTTTACATTTTTATAGGAAATAGCAGTTTTCATATTTTAAATAAATTATAGATGGAATTAAATGGTCTTAATTGCTAAATAAATTGCTCTACGCCATAGAGCTTTGCTAGCGATTTTAGGCTTGATGGCTGATTTTGAACTATTACTTCTTTGCCAAACTTCTTTGCTTGACGCCTTTGCTCAAGGATAAAACTTAGCAATGAGGTATCAAGCTCTTTGACCCCAGTTAAATCTATAAATACAGAGTCTTTCCAACCATAATTCTGAACTTGGTCATGAACGCTTAGTATTTCCTTAAAAGTAATGTCGCCGTTAAGAAACCAGAGATTATTTTTTAGCTCAATTGACTGCATTAATTATTATTCGTTTTATTTTTGTTAGCGAGCTCTTTAATTAGAGAGTCCATGCCATTCCTTTTAATCTCGCTAGCAAATTGACTTCGGTAATTTGTTACAAGGCTTACGCCCTCAATGATTATATCAATCACTAACCAGCCATTGTCTTGTTTTGCTAAAGCATAATCAACATCTATAGGCTGTGCTCCACTTTGAATCATTATAGTTTTAACTGTAACGATTTCGTCAGTTGGTTTCATACGCAATGGTTTATATTCTATTTTTTGATCTTTATATTTAGATAATGCGACCGCATAGGTTCTTAATAATAAATTTTTAAACTCATATTTAAATTGAGTTTTTTGGTCGTCAGTTGCTGTTCTCCAGGCCTTACCAAGAACCAATCTTGATATCTTCTCAAAATCGAAGTTTGGGAGAATTTTTTCTTCAGCCAGTTTATAAATCTTATTTGTATCTCCAGCCTGAATATCTTTGTCTTGTTTGATTATGCTGATTACGTCATCAGCAGTTTTCCTAACCAGTTCGTCGGGTCCTATATTGGCGAATAAATTAATGCTTACAAAAATCAATGCAGTAAAGAAAAATATTTTTTTAAACATTACTTTTCTTCCTCCGATGCTTTGCTATATAAAAATTGGCTAATTAACTTCTCTAAAACTACAGCATCCTGTGTTTGGGTAATCAGATCTCCTGCAGCCAAATTCGTCATATCTCCTCCTGCTTCAAGCCCGATGTATTGCTCACCCAGAAGTCCTGCTGTATAAATATTTGCAAAGGTATCTTTGGGAAAGACGTATCTTTTGTCAACATCAATACTTACAACTGCATGGTAGGCTTCAGTATCAAATATTATTGAATTTACTCTTCCAACTACTACACCTGCTGCTTTCACTGCAGCCCTGGGCTTCAAGCCCCCAATATTTTCGAAGTGCGCATACACTGAATAGGTTTCTTTAATATTATTGGATGTCAAATTTCCAACTTTTGTTGCTAATCCGAATAATGCAGCGAGCCCTATTATTACAAATATTCCGACCCAAATATCTAACTTAGTTCTTTCCATAATTTATCATTCCTAATTTTACAAATATAATATTATACAAACATAAATGAAGTTAATATAAAGTCTAGCCCAAGAACAGCTAGTGAAGATATAACGACTGTCCTAGTCGTTGCTCTACTTACCCCTTCTGCAGTTGGTGGAGCGTCAAATCCTTCAAATAGAGCAATAATTGTACAAGCAAAACCAAACACAATACTTTTAATTGCTCCATCAACAATATCATTGCTAAAATCAACGTTAGCTTGCATTTGTGACCAAAAGGCTCCTTCGTCTACACCAATAACCAACACAGCTATGAAATAGCCTCCCAGTATTCCCACCATAGAAAAAATAGTGGCAAGTATTGGCATGCTGATCATACCTGCCCAGAATCTTGGAGCAATAATCCTTGCGATTGGGCTTACAGCCATTACTTCCATAGCGGATAATTGCTCCGTTGCTTTCATTAAACCAATTTCCGCAGTAATTGCTGTTCCTGCTCTGCCTGCAAATAATAGTGCTGTAACCACAGGGCCAAGCTCTCTGACTAAAGCCAAGGCAACCAAAACACCTATTGCTTCTGAAGACCCATATTTTTCCAGCGTATAGTAACCCTGCAGTCCTAAAACCATGCCAACAAAGAATGCGGAAACAACTATAATTACCAGTGATAAAACCCCAGTAAAATATATCTCCCTAATAGTTAGCCCTATTCTCTTAAAACTATCAGCTGAGTAAATTATTATAAGGAAGAATAAGCGAGTACCTGCACCCAGCCTTATCATCTTTGACCTAAAAGAGGATCCCAGTCCTGCAATAATATTTAACAAATTGTTCATAACTGCAAGTCTACCCCATATGCTGGTGCGTCCACATGAAATGGAACTGGGCCATCTTTTTCTGAGTGAATAAATTGTCGAACAAATGGTAGTTTTGATGCTAATAATTGTTTGGGGCTTCCTTCTGCTGCAACCTCTCCATCAGCAAGGAAATAAATATAATCAGCAAATGAAAAAGTTTCTGCTACATCATGCGTCACAATAATTGATGTTGCACCCAATGCGTCGTTAAGCGATCGGATTAAATCACAAATTACGGCCATTGAAATTGGGTCTAATCCAGCAAATGGTTCATCGTACATAATGATGTCTGGATCAAGAGCTATTGCCCTTGCAAGCGCAACGCGCCGAGACATTCCACCGGAAAGCTCAGAAGGCATTTTTTTTTGTGCTCCCCTTAAGCCAACCGCATTTAATTTAAGCAGTACCAAGTCTTTAATCATGTTCTCAGGAAGGTTGGTATGCTCTCTCATCGGAAACGCAACATTATCAAATACGTTTAAGTCAGTGAACAAGGCGCCATGCTGGAATAACATTCCCATCTTTCTTCTAATATTATATATTCCCTCTCTTCCTTGGTCATGCACCACTTGACCATCAACAACGATTTCCCCCGACTTTGGTTGCAACTGACCAGCTATCAATTTCAGTATAGTTGTTTTACCGCAACCACTTCCGCCCATAATTGCTGAGACTTTGCCACGACTAAATTTCATATTAATATTCTTATGGAGCGTTGACTCACCATAGCCAAAGCTTAGGTTATTTATTGATATTAGTTCTTCCATAACATATTGCTTACCTAGAATATTCTGATGACTCATTTTAACTTATAATTTGATTTTTTAAAGCTCTCCATATGAATGAAGGCCAGACAAAAACAAATTAACTCCTAAAAAACAAAAGGTAGTTATTAACAATCCAGCAATCGACCACCAGGCAAGAATATTTCCTCTCAATCCCTTAATCAATCTTAAATGTAACCAAGCAGCATAATTTAACCAAACGATTAAAGCCCAAGTTTCTTTTGGGTCCCATGACCAATATCCTCCCCAGGCTTCAGCTGCCCAGACGGCTCCGAGAATAGTTGCGATAGTAAAAAATATAAATCCAATTGCTATGAGCCTATAAGTCATCTCATCCAGAATCTCTTTAGCTGGGAGGTGCCTTCTCCAGAAAATATTTTCCGTTAAAAGGTATGCCACAGATACCATGGCTGCTACTGAAAAAGCCCCGTAGCCAATGAAGTTTGCTGGTACATGAATTTTCATCCAATATGACTGCAGCGCTGGTACTAGGGGTTGTATAACATCTGCATTTTTGGCTAAGGTGTACCATAAAAGAAAACCGACTGCGGCATTAATTACAATCAATACGAATGGGCCTAGTTTTTTTGTATTTAACTTTTCTTCGTAAAATAAATAGATTAATGAGGTTATCAGACAAAATAAGATGAAAACTTCGTAAAGATTGCTTACCGGAATATGACCTACCTCTACATCTATGAGATAAGACTCAAACCATCTAATTAATAATCCTGCAGATGCAAACACTACAGCTATCCAAACCATGCAAGTAGCAAAGTTTCCATAAAATTCTTTTTTTGAAAACAAATAAAACCAGTAAATTAACAAGGATAAAGGGAAAAGAGCAGTCATCCACATAATGGCAGATTGACTAGATAAAATGTATTTGAGTAAAAATTTACTTTCCGATTGTCCAAGGTCGCCTTGGTATAAATATATGCTCAAAAAAGCGAGTACAAATGATGCAATAAAAAAATATTTAAACCTCGCCCATTTAATTCCCAGATATGAGAATCCTGCAACAGAGGACACTAAAATAGCGACTTCATAATTGTCCATATAACTATAAAAGTTTGTTAGGGCGTACAAACCCAGCAACGATAACAATGCAACAAAACCATAGTCATACATATTCTTCTTCATGAACCGCCCCTTAATGTGAATAAAATCTTTTTATTTTATCTTTTGTATCAAGAACAAATTTTTCAAACTCTAGATGCTCTCGATTACTAGCAAATGCCAAAGTGATTTTTTTGGATCCTTTTTTCCTCACAATCCAAAGCCTCGCCTCTTGAATATATATCATGCAGAATATACCCAGCACCAACATAATAGACCCTAAATACACCCAGAACTGCCCAGGAGATTTAGTTAACTGTAATCCACTAGCCTGAATGTGATCAAAATCTCTTAATTCTACCCAAAAATTACTTCCGTAAAAGAAACTATCACTGTACCCATTTAAAGCGTCTTGAGAAAAAACAGTTACGTCATCAAAATTGAAGGGAGTGCTTGTTGGATTGTTATCCTGATAATCCAAAATGAGTTGGTCAGCAATAAGATGAATAATCTTTATGTAGGTGCTGGCGACTTGCTCTTGCTTTTCTTCCGGCACATTACTATCGATGCTCATCGCAATATTATTGTATCCGCCAGATACAAAATTTTCAAAAATAGCCTTGAAACTATTTGCCAAATCTTGAGATACTTCCTTAGTCTCAATTAGATTTTTTTTGGCAAGTTGATTGGCCGCTTTATCAATTTTTTTACCATCATGAATAAGGCTCTTAAAGATTGTGAATCCTTCTAGTGATCGGTCAGCATCAGCTGGAATCCTCAGATACTTATAATCTTCCTGGGGTGAGTTTCTCATACCACTCATAAAAAAATATCTGTCCTCTACCATCATAGGGAGTTGATAAGTTTCATATTCTCGCGCTTGCCCTGCCTCGTCCCTTATCTTGAAGCGAAAATTAGGACCTACATTCTTTGGCTTTTTATTTTTTTCAGGCCCAATATCTAAAATATTGAATAATCGGAAATCTTCAAACTCAAAATTCACTTTTTTATTATCAACAATCATTACATTATGTTTAAAAACTTCGGCCTTCATATTCAATGGGCCTGCTATTGAGTGCAAATCAATCAGGTCAAGATTCATCCTTGATCCTCCGTCCTGAAAATCTGACTGATAAATTGTAACTCCCTCAAAGGTCAGTGGTTTGTTTACACTAATTTTTCTTGTTAAAATTTCACCGTTTTTTTTACTTTTAATGACTAAGTCACTTTCAAAGGATCTCGGTTGCCCAGAGGCGTAGTGCTCAATCTTAAAGTCCTTCAAAGAAACAGAAAAAGGAAGGTCTTGAATTAAATAGCCGTCTTTCACAGGTATAACTGCAACGTCTTGACTCTCCCCTTCAGCCAAAAGCATATTGGCTCTATATGAGAAGTTAGATATTTCCAGCCAGCTTTTTTTTGATATCTCGGAGATAGGCTTGTCCTGCATCTCAATTTGCTTAATACCCATGCTCTCTTTAAGCTTAAACACAAGATTACCATCCATCAGCCCACCTATACTGATAATAATAATTGCCATGTGAGTAAATATGTAGCCGAGCTTTTGAAAATCGCCTTTTTTAGCAATGATCAAATCATCCTGTCCATTAATTTTTTTTTCTCTGATCTTGAATTGCATCCCCTTAAGAAAATCTATTAATTCCAATCTTTTAAAATCTTTAAAGGGAATTTCTAAAGCGTACTTATTTCTTTTGAGTGATTCTTCACGAATATTTTCTTGAAAACGTTGAATGTCTTTAACCACTTGTGGGGTATTCCTATAAACACAGAGGCTAGTTGAGGCAACTAAAAAAAATAATATCAACAAGAACCAAGTTGCTTGATAAACATTATAAAGACTTAACATCTCAAATAATTCAAACCAAAATTGGCCAAAATTTACAATATAGGACTCGTAAGGCTGGTTTTGTTGCAGGACAGTTCCAATAATTGAAGCTAGGCCAACGACTGACAACATAGAAATAGCAAACCTCATTGAGCTCATCAACTGAGAAAATGTCATTATTTTTTTTGTTGGGCTATTCAAATGAGCTGGGTACTTTAAAATTTAAGTCAGTGGGACTAAATTAAAAAAGTGAAGTTGCATTTAGTTGGGTAATTATCTTAATCCCTGAATGTAATCGGCAACAGCTTGCATTTCATCCTCGGTTAATTTTTGCGCTATTGATCTCATCATCATTGCAGAGTCGTTAGCCCTCTTGCCTAATCGGAAAAGGTTTAACTGTGAAACAGTATAGTCAGCATGTTGGGCATTAAGTCTTGGGTAGGTATCAGGTATACCATGCCCGGAAGGTCCATGGCACCCCGCGCATGCTGGTACGCCCTTCTTGTTGAGCCCTGAGCGAAATATCTTCTCACCAAGAGAGCCAATACCATTTTCTTTTGCCGCACCCAATGTTAAAGATTGTGATGCATAAAATAGACCGAGATTTTTCATGTCTTCATCAGTTAAATTTGCCACCATTCCTGCCATTACCGCATTATCTCTTGTGCCACTTTTAAAATTTTTTAACTGTTTTGTTATGTAGGCTGCATGCTGCCCGGCTAACTTTGGATTAGTGGATATTGTGCTATTCCCATCCACTGCGTGACAAGCAATACATAAATTACTAATAATTTTTTTTGTTGATTTGAGATCTTTGGACGTAAGTGTCTCAGCTAAAACAATGTTTGTCGTCAAAATAAAGAGTATGAGGAGAAAATTTCTAGCGAATCGCATTCTAATATTCCAAAATTTAATTAATGGGTCATTCTAACTAAATTAGGCTCAACGTGATAGCATTATTGCTTATGAAATAAGGAAAAATCATGCCTTTTTTGCAAAATGCAAAGTTTACAATTTCTGTAAACAATTTTAATGAATTACCAGAGGACAAAGGAGTTGAAATTGCTTTTGCAGGTCGGTCCAATGCAGGTAAATCAAGCTCCATTAACACTTTAAGCAATCAAACCAGACTTGCATATGTCAGTAAGCAGCCAGGTAGGACGCAGCTAATTAACTATTTTGCAATTGATGAAGGTAAGTCTTTGGTTGATCTTCCTGGCTATGGTTACGCAAAAGTTCCTGGGGTTATGAAGGATCATTGGCAGAAGATTCTTCCAGCCTATCTGCAAGAAAGACAATCACTAGTTGGGCTTATTATTGTAATGGATATCCGAAGGCCCTTAACAGATTTGGATATACGCATGCTTGATTGGTTTGCTCCACGTAAGAAACCAATCCATATTCTTCTTACTAAAAGTGATAAATTATCGCGAGATAAGGGTATGCAGGCTTTACTTAAAACTCAAAAAATTGTTAAAGAAAAATGGGCTGATTTTCACCAAACACCTTGTTCAGTTCAATTGTTTTCTAGTTTAAAAAAAAATGGTGTCGAGGAAGCAGACCGAGTTATCCAGGGGTGGCTAGCTTCGTAAAAAAATAATATCCCAAACCTTGTGGCCTAAATTCAAACCTCTCTTCTCGTACTTCGTATATGGTCTGTGGTCAGGCTTTTTGTGAAAATTCTCAGTTTTTAAAGTGTATTCATTACACGCTTTAAATTCCTCCAGTATCCATAATGCATAATCTTCCCAATCCGTTGCAATGTGAAGGTAAGCATTATTTTTTAATTTAGCTGCTATCTTATGGAGAAATTCGGCACGAATAAGCCGTCTTTTATTATGCCTTTTTTTATGCCATGGGTCTGGAAAAAAAATATGTACCCCGTCAAGACTCTCATCGGCAAGCATAGTATCAACAATCTCAACGGCATCGTGCTGAATGATTCGTAAATTTTTTAATTCATACTCTTTTATTTTATTTATTAAGTTTCCAACGCCAGGGGAATAAACCTCTACCCCAATAAAATTGATTTGCGGAAATGTTTTAGCTATTTCGGCTGTAGTGTCCCCCATACCAAAACCTATTTCAAGAATTGATGTTGCTTCCTTTAATGGAAAAACTAAATCCCACTTTATCAAATCATTAGAGCTTGGTATTATTAACTCATCGCCGTGTTCGGTAATTGCATCAGATTGATGCTTAGTCAGTCTTCCTTGCCTGAGCACATAACTTCTTATTGGTCGATTTTTTTTATTCTCTTCCATTATTTATAAATTAAACGTCCTGTCGTTTCTTGAAAATTCTGCAAAATCAAGATCTATATTTTTAGTTATCGCCATCACCTTTACCAAATCCCCCATTTCAGATGGTGACACTAATGTTTGGATACCAGATGACATTTTTACATAATTAATCTTATCCTCCGGACTTATCTTTTCCATTAGATTTAATATGCCTGCATTAATAAGAAAATTAGCCTGGGATGTATACAAACTAATTTTGAAATTTAATTGCGTGGCTGTTCTTGCAATATGAGAAAAATTAACATGTGAGGTAATATCTTGGAGCCCAATAAGCACCAAAGGGTTTGAATGTGCATGGTGTTTAAAGTGGCACATTAATGTGCCTTCTGAACGGTCTATATGAAAATATTCACTTTCTGTAAAGCCATAATCTACAATATAAACCACAGCTTTATCAATTGCCTCACCGAACTCTTTTAGCAAACTATCGTATTGTTCACAGTACTCAAAATTATAATGTTCAGGAAGGCTCTCTAATGGTAACTTGCTTTTTAGCTCCTTGTTAGGCTTTTTATCAAGCTGCCATTCTAGTTCATTGTTAATAATAGTGACGCCTTTTTTATAGGGCTCATGCCCTCTAATCTCATAAATATCCGCAGGCAGTGCATCAAATAATTCATTTGTAAAAATTATGCCTTTGAACCCTGCTGGAATTTTTTTAACCCAAACAATCTTCTTAAAGGCGCTATCACTTAAATCTTTCTGTAGTATTGTTTTTTGTCTGCCGATTAAATCTTTGCTAATTTCAAGTATAAAAAAGTTTGCAATATCAACTCCTTCATTTTCAGCATTAAGTAAAATATCTTTGCAGAAGCATCCATTTCCCGAACCTATTTCAAGAATATTGTTGTCAACTTTTTTTAAAGCACTAACAAAATGATTAAAGAACGTTCCAGCAAATAAATTTGAAATGTTTGGTGCCGTTACAAAGTCTCCCTTGGGTCCAAAAACTTCACTGGGAGCTGTATAGTAGCCATATTGTGGATCATATAAGGCCATATTCATAAAATCTGAAAAAGATAACCAATTATTACTTGCCCTTATCTTTTCTTTTAGCTTATTGGTTAATAATTGACTTAAATCTAACTCTTCTTTGGAGGCTTCAGGAAATTTTGTCATCGGGTTAGATTATAATATTTAAAATTTAAAATACATTACTTATGAATAAAATAAAACGCATTGCTTTAATTACTGGAAGTGCAAAAAGAATTGGTGCATCAATTGCCAGACATCTTCATCATTTAGATATTGATATCATGATTCATCATAATCAATCATATGAAGAAGCAGGTCAGCTTGCGAAAGAGCTGAACAAAAAAAGAGCAAATTCAGCAGCTACGGTTCAGGCCAACTTGCTGCACTCAGATTCCTATACAAAAGTTATTTCTGAGGTTATTTCAGTCTTTGGGCAATTAGATTTTCTTATCAACAATGCTTCAACCTACTATGCTACCCCTATTCATACTATTAATCAGGAAAACTGGGATGACTTAATTGGCACTAATTTAAAAGCCCCATTAATGCTATCCCAATCTGCAGTGAAATATTTAGAGAAAACAAAGGGGAGTATTATTAATATTACTGATGCACAAATTCAGAATCCTAAAAATGATTATGTCGTGTATTCGTTAGCAAAATCTGGCTTAACGACCCTAACGAAAGAGCTTGCCAAGAATTTAGGTCCTAACATTCGAGTAAACGCTATTGCTCCTGGTGCTATATTATGGCCAGACTCTAATCAAGAGATGGATGAAAACTACAGAAAAAGTGTTGTATCTCAGACCTTATTAAAACAAATGGGTTGTCCTGAGGATATTTGCAGTGCTGTTGAATATTTATTGCTTCATGCTTCCTATGTTACGGGGCAAACAATAACTGTGGATGGTGGAAGGAAGTATTCATGATAATTCATGGGCTACCCGTAAACCCATCACAAAATTTTCTTAAGGTTCAAAAGAAGTTAATTGGGCAAACAGGAAAAGCAATCGCTCATTTTAATATGATTGAAGATGGAGATCGCGTGATGGTCTGCGTTAGCGGGGGCAAAGACTCTTTTACATTGCTAACAATACTGCTAACCCTTCAAAAAAAAGCGCCAATTAACTTTGAAATAATAGCAATGAATCTTGATCAAAAACAACCGGGTTTTCCTGAGAATATTCTTCCAAATTACTTTAAAGGTCTGGGAATACCCTTTGAAATTGTTAATGCTGATACTTATTCCATAGTTAAGGAAAAAATACCTGAAGGTAAAACAACATGCTCTCTTTGCTCCAGACTTAGAAGGGGCATTATTTATAAGACAGCCAAAGCACTTGAAGTTAATAAAATTGCACTAGGGCATCACAAAAACGATATTGTTGAGACATTTTTTCTGAACATGTTTCATGGATCAAAACTTAAAGCTATGCCACCTAAGCTATTATCAGATGATAAAGACAGTATTATCATCAGACCTTTAGCATTCTGCGAAGAAAAAGATATTGTTAGTTATGCTAATACTATGAATTTCCCTATCATTCCATGTAATCTTTGTGGATCTCAAGAAAATCTTGAAAGAAAGAAGATTAAAGCTATGCTTAAAAATTGGGATGAGGCCAACCCAGGAAGAGTTAATAATATTTTTGGTGCTATCTCGAATATTGAGCTATCTCATCTTGCGGATAACACCCTTTTTGATTTTAATGATTTACAAAAAAATAAGGTGAAAAAAAATGATAGGGCTAGAAAAATAATTAATATCTTGCATGCTATTAAATAAATTAAATCTGATATTGCCTTGAATTGTTTTTCATTTCTCCTTATGATGCCTAGTTTTAAATCAACGTATAAGTCTATTACATGACCAAATTATTGATCGTTGAATCACCCTCCAAAGCAAAGACCATAGGTAATTATCTCGGAAAAGATTACCAGGTGCTTGCCTCTTACGGCCATATACGTAATTTACTTCCTAAGTCCGAAGGAGTAGACACCTCTAATTTTGAAATGAGGTATGAAGTTGGCGCTCGAAGTAAAAAATATATAGATGCTATTGCAAAGGCTGTGAAAAGTTCTGATGAGATATTGCTGGCAACCGACCCTGATCGAGAGGGCGAAGCTATTGCATGGCACATAGTTGAAGTCCTTAATGAGAAAAAAATAGTCGGTAGTAAAAAAATAAGTCGAATTGTTTTTGGTGAAATTACCAAGACCGCAATTATTGAAGCCTTAAATAATCCACGACAAGTAGCTCAGCCACTGGTGCATGCTCAACAAGCAAGACAAGCTCTAGACTATTTAATTGGATTTAATTTGTCGCCATTGCTATGGTCAAAAATTCGCTATGGATTGTCAGCAGGAAGAGTTCAAAGTCCCGCACTAAGGCTTATTGTTGAGCGAGAGAAGGAAATAGATGACTTTAAATGTCTTGGGTACTGGAGCATTCATCTCGATGCCTTAAAAGGTAAATCTAAAATACCCTCAAAGCTCTCCGTTTTGAATAATGAAAAAGTTGAGCAGTTTACAATTACCTCCGCTGAACAAGAGAAAAAAATTGTAGGGGAATTACTTCTTAAAAGTTCTGGAAAAATTCGGGTGTCAAGGGTTGATAAGAAACAACGAGTAAGAAATCCTACTGCACCTTTTACTACATCAACACTGCAACAAGAAGCGGTTCGTAAGCTGGGTTTTACTACCAAAGGTACAATGATGACTGCGCAACAATTATACGAGGGTATCAGCACGCAAGAAGGTACCGTTGGCTTAATCACCTACATGCGCACTGACTCAATGAGCTTGTCGGAAGAATCGACTTCACAAATAAGAAAGTATTTAGAAAATAATTACACCAAGGAATACTTTCCGCAAAAAGCAATAGGATACAAAACAAAAGCAAAGAATGCACAAGAGGCTCATGAAGCTATCCGCCCTACAAATATTGAGAGAACGCCCCAAAGTCTTAAGCCTTATCTTAGCGATCAGCAATTTAAGCTCTATGAAATTATCTGGAAAAGAACCTTGGCTTGCCAAATGTCTCCAGCTATTTTCGATGCAGTTAGTATTGATTTGGAGGTTGGTCAAGGCGAAAGTATCTTCAGAGCAAGCGGGCAAACATTAAAGTTTCCAGGTTTTATGTCTGTTTATCTTGAAGATGAAGATGATGCTAAAAAAGATGATTTAGGTGATCAAAAAATTCCCGATTTAGATGTTGGGGAAATTTTAATGGTGGATAAAATTTCAGGCACTCAACACTTTACTGAGCCACCCCCAAGATTTACAGAGGCTAGCCTTGTTAAAACGCTGGAGGAGTATGGTATTGGAAGACCCTCAACTTATTCAAGTATTATCAGCACTCTTCAGGACAGAGAATATGCCCTGCTAGATAAAAAAAGATTTACTCCTACCGACGTTGGCATAGTAGTAAACAATTTTCTTACCGAACACTTTACAAATTATGTTGATTACGATTTTACTGCCACCCTTGAAAGTCAGCTTGATGATATTGCAGCTGATAAAAAAAATTGGCTAGAAGTTATTCAATTTTTCTGGGATCCATTCATTAAGCAAGTAAAAGAAAAGGGAGGCCTGGATAGAACAAAAATTACACAGAAAGAAATAGGTGAGGATTGCCCTAAGTGCAACATGCCACTTCTTTCAAAATTGGGCAAGCGAGGTAACTTTGTTGCATGCTCAGGCTACCCTGAATGTGATTTTACAAGAAGCTCCAATGGCGATTTACCCCAAGAACCTAAAATTGTTGGTGTAGATGAATTAACGAAAAAATCAATTTACTTACTGATAGGTCCTTATGGCCCATATCTTCAGCTAGGTATACCTGAAGAAGGCGATAAGGTTAAGCCAAAAAGAACGACGATACCGCCTGAGATTGCTTTAGCTGACTTAGATGAATCAATCGCGAAAAAACTCATTTCTCTTCCAAAAGAACTAGGGATGCATCCAGAAACAGGGAGGCTAATCATAGCCAATATTGGTCGGTTTGGTCCCTATGTCAATCATAACGGTAAATTTAAATCCGTACCAAAGACAGAAAATATTTTTGATATCACTTTTGAAGCTGCAGTAGAGTTATTAAGGCCTCTTAAGACGATAGGTGTCGATCCTGAATCAAAAAATCCAGTCGAAGTCTATAAAAGTCGATTTGGTTTTTACATACAATTAAAAGCTACGAAAGTTAATATCTCCAAAGATACCGATCTTGATAAAATCTCTATGGATAAAGCGCTGAAGATGTTATCAAAAAAATCTGAGGAGGAAGCTAAGAAAAAAGAAGCTCTAAAGAAACCAAAGAAGGCTAAGAAGGCTAAGAAGGCTGTTTAGTAGAATTTTTTAGGTTTGTTACCTTATTTATTTTTGCCTCTTTCTCCATCCATGTTTTAATTCTTTTTGCATCAGCAACTCGAGTATATTTCCCAAAAGAGTCTAGTAGGACAATGATGACAGGCTCATTGTTAATGACTGTCTGCATGACTAAACACCTTCCAGCCTCACGAATAAACCCTGTTTTTGAGAGGCCTATATCCCACAGCCCCTTTCTAACTAAGCTATTGGTATTTGAAAAACCAATGGATTGTCTTTTCTTACCCACCTTAACATTACCGTTAGGGTTTGTACTCAGATCTCTTATCAGGGGATATTGGTATGCAGCCCTTGTCATTCGAACAAGGTCTCTTGCTGTAGAAATATTTCTTTTATCCAATCCGGTTGGATCTGCAAACTTACTATTGTGCATACCAAGCTGCAAGGCCTTAATATTCATTGCTCTTATGAATGCCTTTTTACCTGCTGGGTAAGATCTGCTAAGCGCAGATGCTGCACGATTATCAGAAGCCATTAATGCAACAGAGAGGAGCTCTAATCTCGTTAATTTGGTGCCGACAGTAAGCCTAGAACCCGTCCATTTCAGTCTATCAATATCATGTTTTGATATCGCTACCTTTTCGTTTAAATCTATACCAGAATCAAGGATAACCATTGCAGTCATAAGTTTAGTTAGAGATGCTATCGATGTTTGCGTGTATGCTTTTTTTTGATATATAACTTTATCAGTATTTTGATTAACAACCATAGCCATTGAGGATCGAACCTCAGGCAATCTCTGATCTTTTGCGTAGCTAAAACTAAATGCTGTTAAGGATAGAAGGAATATTAGTAGAAAATTTCTTGTTATCTTATTCACAGGTTACCTTGTTTTAATGTTAATCAAGATCATATACAATCTAGCAAAGCTTGTCACTGCTCAAAAAAATAAACTTAAGGCTAAACTAATGAGAACTATAAACGAATTAAAATTTTCTCAAGATCATGTATGGCTTGCCCAAATAGACAGTAATAAATATCACTTAGGCATTACTGATTTTGCTCAAAACCTTCTTGGTGATATTGTGTTTGTTGATATAAAATTGAATGTGGCAATACCCCCAAACAGCCCTCTAGGAATTATCGAGTCCGTTAAAACCGCATCTGATATTGTGTCTCCTGCGAATATTAAAGTCATTGGCCTCAACCCTTTAATAGAAAAATCTCCGGAAACTATTAATAACAAACCTTATGAAACATGGATCTGCGAGATTACCTTAGACTCCGATGTTGAAATCGATAATCTACTTAATTATGAACATTACCTAGAGTTAATTAAAGAATAATTTGCGAATGCTCGATAGCATCTAATTTATATCCGCAGTCCTTATAGAAGGTATAACGTTCCCTAGCATTTGATCTTTCATACTCGTCCAATCCGACCAATTCATAAAGCTTTAGGTATCTACCAAAGCCTTCAATTTTTTTCTTAGTCGTATTAATCAAAATATCATCCATAAGTTTCACCTCATAATCGCTCAAACATATTTTATTAATAGCGGAGGATTGATTGGTTAAATGTGGAAGAAAAGATGCCTTGTCATTACGCCAAAGCATATCTGATAAATTATTCATCAATTCTTTGTTGTCAAATAGCGTGAGGCTTGCTCTATTTTTTTTAAATGACGAAACAATAATCTGGTAGATTAAATCTTGCTTGTCAGACACATTGAAAATAAATTGAATATTTGTCAAATTACTTTTTTAGCTCAGATCGATTTATCAAAAACTGACTTATCATAGGAACAGGCCTTCCTGTGCTTCCTTTGTCCTTTCCTGATTTCCATGCAGTGCCAGCAATATCTAGATGTGCCCAATGATACTTCTTCGCAAATCTCGCCAGGAAACATGCGGCAGTAATACTGCCTGCTGGACGGCCACCTATATTTGCCATGTCTGCAAAATTACTATTTAATTGGGGCTGATACTCTTCCCATAATGGCATATGCCAGGCCTTGTCTAAAGAAACATTCGAGGCTGATTTTAGCTCATCAGCTAAAGGATCATGATTACTGAAAATTGCAGTTGCATGATGGCCTAATGCAATCACACAAGCTCCCGTTAAGGTCGCTACATCAATGACCAACTCCGGATTATATCTTTCAGCATAAGTAAGGGCATCACACAAAATCAATCTTCCTTCAGCATCAGTATTTAGTACTTCAATCGTTTGTCCTGACATGCTTGTAACTATATCCCCTGGTTTTAAAGCTAACCCATCAGGAAGATTTTCACAAGAAGGGATTAGCGCTACAACATTAATAGGCAACTTCAATGCACCAATTGTTTTCATGACTCCTAGGACAGAAGCCGCTCCACCCATGTCATATTTCATTTCATCCATATCAGAAGACGGTTTAATTGAAATGCCTCCTGCATCAAAGGTGATTCCCTTTCCAACCAAAACAATTGGTTTTTGTTTCTTTAGACCAAGATTATGCTCAATAGTAATAAATTTTGGGGCCTCCCTACTACCCTTGGCTACCGATAAAAATGAACCCATCTTTAATTGCTCTATTTGCTTTTTATCAAAAATCTTTGCCTTCATTCCATATTGTTTTGCTATATCTTTTGCCACAGTTGCAAGATATGTCGGTGTGCAAATATTCGGTGGTAAATTACCTAGATCTTTCGTAAGATTTGCACCTTCTGCTACCGCAGACCCATGAGTGAGACCTAATTTCACTTCCTTTATTGAAGCTCCCTCATATTGAAGAAGGGTTTGTATGCTAACAGTAGGGGCTTTAGTTGTTTTTAAAGAATTAATTATGTATGAAGCATTAATTAGCTCTCTTACAATAAATTCAGTTCCGGCATGGGCGCTTATATGCTCATTAAAAAACTGTTCGATAGGTAGTAAAACTTTTTTAATGTTCAGTTTACTGATTACATTTGAAAAAATGTTCGTTATCTTAATTAATGCTTCAGCATTGAATAGTTTTACACTTCCCGTTCTAACTAGCATGACCCGCTTGAATGTTTTATCTCCATGGACCACGAGAGATTCCCCAACCTCAGACTTTAAATCATTGGTATTTATAATATTGGATAAAAAAGCGTTTGAAGCTACTGGTAATTTAGACTTGAGAATAATTTGATTTTTATCGTCCACAGCTAATATGATAATATCGGCTGATAAGTCATGTATTGAGTCGCTTTTAATGTTAAATTTCATTTATTATCCTTTTTTAGAATCAAATTTATAATCACATGCTTTTTAAAAAGTCCTTAACCAGGGAATTATTTTATACATCCCTATCCACAATCCTTATCTTATCTGGGATTGTCATTGCCCAGAGGGCGGTAATTGTTTTTCGTTTTGCTGCAAAAGGAAGTATACCAAACGACGCTATTGATACGGTGTTAGTTTTTAATCTTTTAAAGCACATGCCTCTTTTACTTTCACTGACAGTATTTATTACCATTTTAATTACTTTGAGTCGCTGGTATAAGGACAGTGAAATGATTATATGGTTCAGTTCTGGGCTTGGACTGTATAGCTTAATCAAACCTATCATTACATTTTGCTTTCCCATTATTATTTTAATTGCATCACTTTCACTCTATATCAGTCCCTGGGCTGTACAAAAAGCAGAGGAATATAAAAGTGGTTTAAAAGGGAGAGATGAGATTGCAACTATTACCCCGGGTACCTTCAAAGAAGCAAAATCAAATAAGCGAATTTTTTATATAGAGGGCTTTGGTAGTCTGGGCAGCAAGGTGAAAAATATTTTTATTCAATCCCTGCAGAATGGAAAACTTGGAGTAATTGTATCCAATGAAGGGGAAAGGGTGGTGGATAAAGATAACAATAACTACATCGTGCTAAAAAGTGGCCGGCGTTACGAAGGGATGAATGATACTAAGGAATTCTCCACTACATCCTTCGATGAATATGGCATTTTGATGGGAAAAAATACTAAAAGGAATCTAAATGTTGGAGCTAACGCAGGGATAATAGAGGCGATACCAACATTAGATTTAATTTTTAATCAAAATGACTCCAACAGAAGGAAATTTTTGGCTGAATTAATGTGGCGCATATCGCTGCCCCTATCCACCATGCTTTTAATTTTTCTAGCCATACCTATGAGCTTTATTAATAATCGAACTGGAAGGTCTTTTAATATGATAATTGCTATATTTATATTTGTTATATACAACAATTTTTTAGGTGTTTTTCAAAGCCTCATTTCGGTCGGAAAAATCCCTTTGTGGCTTGGCTTTCTCCCCATTCATCTTTTATTTGGATTTACAGCTTTTTACCTTCTTCATCGAAGATCACTAAACCTTCCATTACTTCCTTCGCGCTTTATTAGAAAACTATGATTTTAATAAAATACATAAACAAAGAATTTATGATTGGAATATTTATGATCATGTTTGGATTGATAGCATTATTTGCTTTTTTTGATTTTATTCAAGAAATTGGAGATCTTGGGAAGGGAAGCTATGGCATTGCTCATGCTATTACTTTTGTAATCCTTAGTATTCCTGGCCATATATATGAAGTCGTTCCGCTAGCAGTGCTTATTGGGTCAATGTATACGATAGGTCAGTTATCCTATAATTCTGAACTGAATGTTATAAGGTCTAGCGGTTATTCAATTAAAAAAATAGCTTTATCTTTAATGATAACAGGAGGATTTTTTGCTATCTTTACTCTTCTGATTGGCGACCTTATAGCGCCTAACTCTGAAAAAAATGCTCAGCAAATGAAGATTGGCATTACAAATGCAGTTGTGGGCCAAGAGTTTAGTTCCGGATTTTGGATCAAAGACGGAAATAATTTTGTTAACATTGAAAATGTTTTGCCTGACGCCACCTTAGAAAAAATTCATATTTATGAGTTTGATGATCTCTTTAATTTAAGAACGGTAGTGAATGCGGAGAAAGGTGCCTTCAGAGATGGGGAATGGAAACTTCAAAACATATCACAAACAACACTGTACGATAACTCCGTTAAGACGCTATCCATACCAATGGGAAGTTGGAAATCACTCATGCGGCCGGAAATGATGAATGCTCTGATCATCTCGCCCGAAAAAATGTCATCCTTTAATTTATATAAATTTATTAAGTACTTAAAAATAAATAATCAAAAGTCCACAAAGTATGAGGTCGCTCTTTGGGAAAAAATTGTTCACCCTCTGATGTCCTTGGTCATGATAATTTTTGCTGTCCCTTTTGGGTTCCTACAAGAGCGTTCTGGTGGAAAATTCTTTAAAATGTTTGTAGGGATAATCATTGGCATTGCTTATCAGATTATTAATACTATAATAAGACATGTAAGCCTTCTTAACGACTGGCAGCCATTTATAAGTTCACTTGTTCCAACCCTTATATTTTTATCTATAGGGTTTTATCTAATCAAGAGGTTTGAATATAAATAACTTTAGACTTTAGAATCAAATCGTGCACATACTGTCTTCCACCAAACAAAATATTCAGATAAAACGATAAAATTAACAAGATGCCTAGAGTAGCCAAAAAATATCGGTACAGAAAAAAAGAGAATTGGTAATTCTTCGGCGGAATAAGCTTTAGCTTCCAGGCTTTCATTGCAAGCGTCTGGCCCCCTTTAGACCATGAAAAAATAAAATATAATCCGGAAGCAATCCATAGAATAATTCGTAAAATATTCGGATTTTCCGCGATTTCAATATGAAAAGACAACGATACGAGAAGTGTTACAAAAAACCATAATGCAATATGCGTGATAAGCTCATAAAAAAGACAACCATAAAATCTAGCTACAAGACTGAGTTGCATCTTATCCTGACTATCCTGACCGTCGCATATCTTTTTATTTGCTACGTTTCTGAAACTTATAGAACAATGGAATCAATATTAAGGCCATAACGCAACCCAGTCCTGTTCCGAAAGCTAAGGGCCAGTTTAAACTGACAGCGCCCCCCATAAAATCACTCACTGCATTTCCAATGCCAGCGCCAATAATGGCCCCAAGGCCGACCTGTAATCGTCGAGGCAGATATTTTTCAAGTCCAATCCCAAAAAAAGCACCTAATAACATTACTCCATTATCGACAATGCCAAATATAACGTAATCAATAAACATTTAAGCCTCCATTAAAAGTAAATGTAATGCTTAAAACGACAAAAAGCATTAAGATATGATTCTATAAATTGTCAAAAGTATAAGCGAACTTAATGAATTCATGTTCAGATATTTTTAAAATAAATAAACAAGGCTTTATTGAAGGCATCAGACTTGTAAAGTCACCGAACTTTGATAACAGGCCTATGAACGCTAAAGTTAGTTTGTTAATTATCCATAATATTAGTTTGCCACCAGGTAAATATGGTGGGAAATTTATTGAAAAATTTTTTACGAATTCCCTTGATCCTTCAATAGATCCTTTTTTTGATAAAATTAAAAATTTAAAAGTATCGTCTCATTTTGTAATAGATAGATTAGGTAATTTAATACAATACGTAAGCACTGACAGCAGGGCATGGCATGCTGGCGATTCTCTTTGGAACGGACGAGCTAATTGCAATGATTTTTCTATTGGCATAGAGCTGGAAGGCTCAGATAATATACAATACACAAACCCGCAATACGAGAAACTTAATGAGCTTATTGATTGTCTGACTAAGGAATATCCAATTAAAGATATTGTTGGTCATTCTGACATTGCACCAAACAGAAAAACAGATCCTGGGGTTGCATTCCAGTGGAATAAAATTAAACCATTAAAAGACAACATAACTTTATGAATAAAATTTTTTTAATCCTATTCGCTTTAACTTTAGCTGGTTGTGGGGAAAGTGATAAAGTATCTGAAAAGTCACAGAGGCAGACCTTTATATCCACATCACAATCTAAGCTTATGCAATTTACGGATCAGCAGTCAGCCATGGGGACAATCGAGGGATTAATTGATCCGACTCTATCAGCAGAAATTAATGGTAAAGTCATTAAAATTTATGCCCGAACAGGTACTACAGTAAAAAAAGGGGCATTATTAGCTGAGATTGAATCTAAAGACTATCAATATCAAATCAATTTAGCAGAAGCCGAAATTAGGCGCTTAAAAGCAAGACTTTCTAACCAGGAAAAAATTCTTGAGAGAAGCTTGGCTCTTGTTGATAAAAAGTTTATATCCGCTAATGCTCTTGATACTATCGCTACAGAAAAATCTGAGACCTATGAAGAATTAGAGATTGCTAAGTCTCGACTTGATATTGCTAAATCAAACTTTGACAAAACTAAAATCTATGCACCTATCGATGGTAAGGTACAAAAACAAATTGCTTCTATTGGTGACTATTTGAAAATAGGCGATGGAGTTTTTCAAGTCATTAATAATAAGAAAGTGAGGGCTCATATCCCGTTTCCGGAACATCTTGCATACAAAATTAAACCCGGAATGCCAATAAAGCTTTCAGGCGCAGTTTCCCAAACAACTATTACCGTTAATATAGCAGAGCTGAAACCAAGCATCAGCGAAGAAAGTCGCTCCATTGACGTTATTGCTGATATTTCAAATTTACCTGATTGGCAGCCAGGTTCAACGGTGCATGGCACGATAATTTTTGATGTAAAACAAAATATAGCGGTTCCTGAACAGAGCGTTGTACAAAGACCTGCAGGTGCTGTTGTCTATGTGGTTGAAGATAGCAAAGTAACTGCAAAAGTAGTAAAAACTGGAATATCCCAAAATGGATTTGTTGAAATTTTATCAGGCCTTAATGTAGATCAGACAGTAGCAGTAGATGGTGCAGCATTTCTAACTGATAATATCGCTGTTAATGTTAGCAACCCCTCATAATCATGACGCTCCCTGAAATTTCGATTAGAAGACACGTTTTGGCATGGATGATCTCTGGTGTCTTTATCTTGTTTGGCATTATTAGTATTCAAAAAATTGGTTTAGATCGGTTCCCGATGATTGAGTTTCCCGTTCTTTCTGTTACGACTACTCTTGAAGGAGCTAATCCTGAAATTATTGATGCTAGTATCACTAATATTATTGAAAGCGCAATTAATTCCACTACCGGTATTGAGTCTATCAAATCAAGTTCTTCGCCAGGAGTGTCAGTTGTTACCATTACCTTCAATCTTGACAAAGATATAGAGGTTGCATTCAACGAAATACAGTCCAAAGTTAGCCAGGTAACAAGAAGGCTCCCTGGTGATATTGTTCCTCCTGTAGTAAGAAAAGTTGAAACAAATGCCAGCCCTGTTATGTGGCTTGGTTTTAGTGGCGACAGAACCATTCAAGATTTAAATCTTTATGCGACTAATATTTTAAAGAAACAGTTAGAGACAATAGATGGTGTTGGTGAAATTAGAATAGGGGGAAGAAGAGATAGGACGATCAGAGTTAATTTAATCGTTGAAAAAATGTCTTCTCTTAATATTGCAGCAAATGATGTTGTAAATGCCTTTAAAAAGGAACATATCCAGCTACCTGGTGGATACCTTGTAAAAGATCAATCTGAAAAAATGTTTAAGCTTGATCTTGAATACCATCAAATAGATAAGTTAAATGACTTGGTGGTTGCATACCGCAATGATGGTCCTATAAAAATTAGCGATATCGCTGAAATTGAGGATGGGCTTGAAGATTACAGAGAAACGGCAAGATTTAATGGTTTGCCATCTGTAGGATTAGGTATTGTTAAAGTTGCAAACTCAAATACGGTAGATATCATCAATAAAGTCAAGCTTAAGCTCGATGAGGATATAAGGCCCAATCTACCTCCGGGAGTAACTCTTCAGATATCTACAGATGATTCAATTTTCATCAAATCAATGGTGAAATCATTACAGAGCCATATCGTCGAAGGGACCTTTTTAGCATCCTTTGTTGTTCTGCTTTTTCTTATGTCCTTAAGATCTACGCTTATCATTGCAGTAGCAATCCCAATCTCACTGCTTGGTGCCATAGCAGTTATGTATTTCTTTGGCTTCACTTTTAATAGCATGACATTGTTAGCACTAATTCTATTAATTGGTGTTGTTGTAGATGACGCGATAGTGGTTTTAGAAAATATATTTAGGCACCATCAAAATTATGACGTTAATCCATTTGATGCGGCCATTAATGGAAGTAAAGAGGTTGTTTTTGCGGTCCTTGCGTCGACTATGGCTCTAGTTTGTATTTTTGCACCTGTGATTTATATGGATGGGATTATAGGTCGATTTTTTGAATCTTTTGCTGTTGTTGTTACCTCTGGTGTCATAATTTCATTGATTGTTTCTCTTACATTAACCCCAATGTTATGTTCAAAATTTTTAATAAAACAAAACTTTAATATTGGTTGGAATAAAAAAAAATCCAAGAAAAACTTTATTGCAGACAAGCTCGAAAGATTCTTCGCTCTTCTAGAAAAAAAATATTCTAATATTCTTAAAAATTCATTAAATAACCGATGGAGAGTTCTTCTATTAAGCTTATTGGTTGTTTTATTAAGTGGTTATTTTTTCTCAAACATAAACAAAGACCTAGTTCCGGAAACTGATGAAAGTCGTTTCACCGTAAGATTCAAAACTCCCTTAGGCTCGAACATAGACTACACCTACAGAAAACTTCTAGAAATTGAAGATAAAATAAACACTGAAAAACAAAATATTGCCAGCGTCTTTTCGTCAATTGGTTTAGGGAGTCAGGGACAGGTAAATAGTGGCTATATTAGTGTAAGACTTATTGATAAAGACATAAGACGAGCAAGCCAAACTGAAGTCATAAATAACTTAAAAAAAGAATTTTCAAGGCTTGCTGGGGTACAAGCTTTCCCAGCTGGCGTTTCAATTGCGGGAGGGCAAAGGTCTGAAAAGTTAAAATTTTCACTTATAGGGCCTAGTATAGAAAAAGTTGCTCTTCTAAGTAGCGAGCTCCAAAACAAGCTCTCTGAAAATCAAGAAATAGGTAAGATTGACCTGGATTTACAACTTAATCTTCCGCAACTAATTCTTGATATTGATAGGGAAAAAGCCACTAGTCTTGGAATCTCTGCTAGAGATGTAGCTGAGTCAATATCTGTTCTAAGCAACGGATTAGATGTAGCAAGATTTAATGACTATCCTGGTGATGGGCAACGCTATGAAATTAGACTCAAGGCTAAAAAAGGTACCTTTAATAATGTGAACGATCTCAATAAAATTTATTTGCGAAGTAAAAGTGGAGAGTTAGTCAGGCTGGATACTATCGCCTCCTTTAATGAAGTGTTGGGGCCGGCTGTCATTGGTAGAGAAAACCTACAATATTCGGCTAATTTTTATACTGACCCATCTATGCCGCTTGGAGAAGCTATTCAATTAGTTAGTGATGCGAGTATGGCTATTCTTCCCAGTGACTATAAGATTGAGCTAGATGGTCAGGCAAAAGAGTTTGCAAAAACCTCAAAAAATTTATTTTTTGTCTTTGTATTGGCAACCGTTTTACTCTACATGGTTCTGGCTAGCCTATTTAACTCCTTTTTTCAGCCCATCATTGTCATGTTAGCTCAGCCATTGGCTGTGGTTGGTGGGGTTGCATTACTATGGGTAACAGGAAAAAGTTTGAATATTTATTCTATGATTGGAATGGTTTTGCTTATTGGTTTGGTAGCTAAGAACTCGATTCTTCTTATCGACCTAACCAATCAACTCCGGGCTAAAGGAAAAGAAACAAACAAAGCATTGCTTGAGGCATGCCCTGTAAGACTTAGGCCAGTATTAATGACGTCATTAACACTTATTCTAGCTCTACTTCCTGCGGCACTTGGTTTTGGTGCCGGGTCTGAAGAGAATGGTCCCTTAGCAATAGCCGTTATTGGAGGTATGATTTCATCAACCCTGTTAACACTTATTGTGATTCCAGCAGCTTATTCGTTATCTGCTCGATTTATTGAAAAAAAATTATAATTTAGTTACTTTTTGTACAATCAATGATCCAACTAAGTCACCCTCCACATTAATAGTTGTTCTAAAGGTATCTAAAAGTCTATCCATTGGCAGAAGTAAGGCTAGAGCCTCAAGAGGAAGGCCAAGAACTTGGAGTACCATTGCCATGGTTACCATTCCAGCACTAGGTATACCAGGAGCCCCAATGGAAGCAACCATTGCTATAAAAAATAAAATAATTTGTTGGGATAAGCTAAGATCTATCCCAACAAGATTAGCAATAAATAGTGCGGCGGCGGCTTCGTAGAGAGCAGTCCCATCCATATTGATGGTAGCTCCTAATGGAAGTACGAAGTTAGCTACATTTCTAGGTACTTTAAAATTATGCCTGGCAACACTTAATGTTAGCGGTAGGGTGGCAGCACTAGAGCTGGTAGCAAAAGCACTAATGAATGCTGGCCTGCCATTACTCCATAGATTCCAGGGGGTAATTTTTGTAAAAATAAAAAGTAAGGCAGGTATGACTAAAAGTCCGTGGATAAACATAATCCCTATCACGGTAATAATAAATATACTTAACTGAGAAAATAATTCAGCAGATTGGCTCTCAACCATTGTAACTAATAAGGCAAATATCCCTATTGGTGCAAAAATCATAATCCAGTTTACAATTTTCATCATTACCTCATACAAGCTTTCAAAAACCTTTTTACCTGCCATAGTTTTTTCTCCGCCCCCATTAAAGCTCGCCCCAATTAAAATAGAAAAAATAATAAGAGGTAAAATATTTCCTGAGGATAAAGAGTGAAACGGGTTAGCAAATAAGCTCAATATAAATTGTTTTAAAAAGTCTTTAATCGACAATGTATTACTAATAACATCATGGGTTGTAGGCCATGTATCAATAGTCAACCCTACTCCCGGTTTTACTGCATTCATTATCACAAGGGCGGTAATGATTGCTAAGGCCATTGTGCTGAAAAAATAAATGAGGGTGTATTTCCAAACCTTGCTAGATTTCTTTTTGTTACCAAGATTTGAGACGCCAACCACAATTGAAAAAAAGACTAATGGCACAAGAATCATTTTTAATGACTTAATGAATAGCTGGCCAGCCAACTCATTAAATCCAAGAAAAATATTATAAAAAGACCATTCTGGATAAAATTTTAAAAATAATCCAAACAATATACCTAGTAATGCTGCAAGCAAAATATTTCGATTTATATTTTTCATCAATCAACGCGCTCCATTAAAGCCCCAAAAAATCCATCAGTTTTGTGAGTATGCGTGGTTAATTTTAAAAAGTCTCCATCCCCAATATCAACGCCGTGCTTTTGCATAATAGTATGCTGAGGAATTATTTTAAAGTGCTTATTATTTTTCAAAAACGTTGTCACTATATCTTCATTTTCATCATTTAATATGCTGCATGTTGCATAAACCAAATAACCACCTTTTTTACATAGTTTAGATGCAGCCTCTAGAATTGATGCTTGTTTAATCGTTAATTCAGAAAGAGATTCTTCTGTTTGTCTCCACTTTAAGTCTGGGTTTCTTCTTAAGGTTCCAAGTCCGGTGCAGGGAGCATCCACCAGCACACGATCCAGCTTATTTCTTAATCGCTTTATTTTCAAATCATTTTCATTAGAAATTCTTTGCATAGCTATGTTTGACGCCCCTGATCTTTTAAGCCTTTGTTTCAAGTTAGCAAGGCGTCTATTAGAAATATCAAAAGCATAAATCCTACCTGTATTCTTCATCAATGCTGACAAGGCCAATGCCTTGCCTCCTGCTCCTGCACAAAAATCTGCAACCATATGCCCTCTTTTTGCATCAAGTAGTAAGGATAAAAGCTGGCTTCCCTCCTCTTGAACCTCTATGGACCCACCTAAGAAAAGCGGATGTTTTTGTATTGGTGTTCCTCTTGGCAATGAGATGGCTTGTTTAGACAATTCTGTCTGCTTAATTTTATCTGCTTCAGCCGGAAAGGATAAACGAAACTCGTCAACTACATCCTTGACGGATGACGCCTTTAATGAGTTAACGCGCAATTGAAGTGTTGCTGGCGTTAACAATGCTGTGGCAAGGGCAATAGCTTCTTCTTCACCGTAATATAAAACTAATTTCGTCCATATCCAATCTGGAAGGCTAAGCTTTTTAGGCCAGGAATCTATATGTACTTTGTTTTTTTTCTTATCTATTAGCCATTCAATTTCATATTCATCAGTAACTTCATTTAACTCTTTTATGCTATGTCCTTTCAGCACCAACAAATATACCAATATCATTTTTTTACAATGAGCATCTCCAACAATTTCCTCAAGGAGCCTTTTATTTCTAATCACCCCGTAATAAATTTCTGCGATAGCTCCTCTATCAATGCTCCCTAAATTCCGATTATTCTTAAAGTAATAACTTAATTGGACGTCAGCAGGTAAATTTTTTCTGAAACTTTCACTTAAAATATCGGCACAAGCCTTAATAGCAAGTCTATTCATTTTTTATTGCCTTTAACGTAATTATTTCTTGCACGATTGTACTCAAATCATCCTGAGTTATTGAAATTTTTATAGGAAGGTATCCGTATTTTTCAGAAAGCCACAAATCAATTCTTTCAGGATCCTCGTAATCAAACTTGGCAATATGTAGCGCCTTCACCTCTCCCGCTTGAGTATATAGTATCTCTTCATCAACATAATGATAATTATAAATTTTTAACCACTTTGCATTAGTAATAGGAATTTGCATTTTGTCTAGCGGGTTTAGGAACATAAATTGGAACATAAAACTTAATTGATCTTGCGAACCAGGTAGCAAATGGTAGGTTTGGTCTGTGCCACTTTTTTTTATATGTAGCTTCTTTTCCTTCCAGTTAAAAAAAGCCTCATTGATTCTTTCTTTACCATGTTGGTATAAATAATAGTTTGGGCTCAATCCATCTTCGTTAATATTGCCTGTACTTTTCTGAATTAACGGCTTCGAATAGATGACAGACGCTATTCCTGTTGCTGACGCATTGTATTCAATACTATACTGACCATCAGCTACTTCATAAGTGATAACTAGGCTACCCACCTCATTAAAGTCTTGTTGGTATTCTTTTTTTTGGTTGCTGCCAAATGGATTTACATCTCTTAAAGTCCCTTTATTAGGACCTAGATCATAAGAAACTTTATATTGAAGCAATAATGATTTTATTTTTTCTCCATAGCTATCGGGCTCTGCTTTTATCTCAATTTCATCCACTGGGGCACATAATAAACATAGATTTTCTGTTAAATCAGAGATTGTTGGTCTATCTAAAACTCCTGCCTCTTTCTTATTATTGAGCTTATGTTTCTGTATTGATTTTTTCGTCTCTTGTTGTAGGCTTATGCGTTGGTCATCTGAGCTTGCTTTACTTAAATCTATTTTTTTAACTGGTAGCGGAACAAATTCAACTACCATTAATTCGTTTTCTTTTGAGGTATGAAATGAATGATTGATATTTGATAAGAAAATTATATGAATTACAGTTGAAACCAATATTGTAAACAACAAAATATAGCGTTTCATATCTTTTTCTTATAAATTCAAACTTGTGTTAATAAGGGTCTGTTCTATAAGCAAGCCAAAGTCTGTTTGTATTTTTAATTTTATGGGTACTCGATAATTTTTTTTTGAAAACCATACATAATGTGTTGAATTGTCTCTTCCCTCAATATTTCCCTCATACAAGTCGGCTTTTATAATTTTTTTATTTACTTTAACGTCCTCCTGTTTTAGTTTTTTATATCTGTATATTCGGACTTTCTTACCCTCTAATATTTTAAAACTGTAAACTGAGTTTTTGCTTTTTATAAAATTAAATTGAAATAAATAAATAGCTAAGTCTAATGTTCCAGCAGGAAATTCCCCTCTAAGCACTTTATCGTTATAGTAAGTCGTTATTAATTTTTTATCATATGAAAATTCTGATTTGATATTTTTATTTGGTTTTTTTACGTTTATAAACTCAAAACTTATTGGCTTAAAACCTTCTGTTCCAATCTCCCCTTGACTTACAAGCTTTCTATCCCCTAACAGTCTCAATATACCTGCTGCATATGTGCTTACTTCAAAGGTATAAGTTCCTTTCGATTGAGCAAAGGTAACGCCTAACTCACCAACATTTTTTGTTGTATGCGTAAGTTGATACTTAATATCAAATGTAGCAGGAAACTCTTTTGCTAATAGATTGGTCGATATTAATACTAGAAATATACACAAACACCTAGATGTATTGAACAGGCGCATCGTTATTGCTTAATTTTTTTATTTCCCCAATCACAAAAACCTCTTCTCCTGAAGCCTTTAATATATCGCATGCCCTTACTGCATCTTGTTTAGCAACTATTATTGCCATGCCTATTCCGCAATTAAATGTTTTGAATAGCTCCGTATCATCCAACCCTGCTTGATCTTGCAGCCATTCAAATAATAAAGGAAGTTTCCATGACTTTTTATCAATTACTGCAGATAAATCTTTAGGCAGAATTCTAGGTATATTTTCCGATACTCCACCTCCAGTTATATGGGCCATAGCTTTTATTTCCACTGATTCAATTAATTTTAGAATTGATTTTACATAAATTTTAGTTGGCGCCATTAGCACATCAGCTAATTTTCTTCCATCAAAGTTGCTTTGTAAGTCAATATTGTTTGTTGTAATAACTTTACGTATCAATGAGTAACCGTTTGAATGAGCCCCTGATGAAGCAATTCCTAGAATAATATTACCTTCCTGAACTGTTGATCCATCAATTATTTTCTCTTTTTCAACTGCGCCGACACAAAAACCAGCAAGATCATATTCACCATTAGGGTACATTCCTGGCATTTCAGCAGTCTCGCCACCGACAAGCGAACAGTTAGCTAATAAGCATCCATCTGCAATTCCTTTGATAATAATGGTAGCTATATCGACTTCGAGCTTACCGCATGCGTAATAATCTAAGAAAAATAATGGCTCTGCACCTTGAACCAAAATATCATTAACACACATAGCTACTAAGTCTTGGCCAATCGTATCATGTTGATTAAGCTCAAATGCTAATTTTAGTTTTGTTCCAACGCCATCTGTACCGGAGACGAGGACTGGCTTATTAAATTTTTCAGGAATTTCAAATAATGAACTAAATCCGCCGAGGCCGCCAATCGATTCCTTTCTGCTTGTTTTTTTTGCAAAAGGTTTAATATTTTCAATTAACTGGTCCCCAGCTTCAATATCGACTCCTGCATCTTTGTAGGAAATAATTTGTTTCTCTGTAGATTTTTCTGACAATGGTTATTTCCTCATATTTAATTGATGATATTTCGTATAGTATAATTTTAACTGAAATTACCTCTTTATTAACACTTTCTAAAAGGCTGTATGGACCAACTTCTACTTAATATTCATCCTGTGCCAAAAAAAACTATGGAAAATTTTGTGGTTGGTAAAAATTCGGAGTGTTTAAGCTCTATTGAAAATCTTATAAGCTTTAACGATCATTTCTTTATGTATATTTGGGGTGAAAGTGGGAGTGGCAAGTCTCACTTAGCATCAGCCTTAAGAAGTAGGAATGTTAACGTGATCGAAGATGTTGAGAAGCTCGACAATGACCAACAAATCAAATTGTTTAATCTTTTTAACGAATCAAAAAGGTTACATAAAAAATTAGTCATTGCAGGCAATGATGCCCCAAACAAAATGAATCTCAGGCCTGATCTTGCAAGTCGGTTAAGCTGGGAGTTAGTGTATCAAATTAAATTATTAACTGATAACGAAAAAAAAGTTGCCTTAGAAAGCTATGCCGCTGAGAAAGGCATGTCTTTAGATAAAAAAATCATATCTTATTGCATGGCAAACCTCAAAAGAGACCTTCATTCCCTTATTTTAACGCTGGATGCATTAGATGAGTGGTCTCTAAAAGCAAAAAGGCCCGTAACAATTCCTCTTTTAATTCAGCTGCTCAAAAAATAAGCATGGTAGGTTATAGACCCTAAACGTAAAATTTTACTAATTTCTTATGAGGTAATCAAAAGCACCCAGTGCTGCTTTGGCACCCTCTCCCATAGCAATAATAACTTGTTTATACGGAACTGTAGTTACATCTCCGGCTGCAAATACACCCGGCAAAGATGTTGCCCCGTGATCATTAATCTCAATTTCACCATATTTATTTAATTCTATAGTGCCGTTTACCCAATCAGTGTTGGGCACTAATCCAATCTGGATGAATATTCCCTCAATATCCAATTGTTTCTCTTCCTTGGCTGCTCTTTCCATATATTTTATGTGTGTCACTTTATCTGAACCATATATCTCATTTGTTTGGACATTTACCAAGACATCAACATTTTTTAGCGTTCTTAATCTATCAACCAATACCTGGTCAGCCTTTAATTCAGGGGCAAACTCTAGCACAGTCACGTGTCCAACAATACCAGCTAGATCAATAGCTGCTTCTATACCTGAATTTCCTCCTCCTACTACAGCAACATTCTTACCTTTAAATAACGGTCCATCACAATGGGGGCAGTAAGCCACTCCCTTGCCTTTATATTCTTTTTCTCCTGGTACTCCTAGTTCTTTCCATCTAGCGCCTGTTGAAATGATAATTGATTTACTCTCCAGCCTTCCTCCGCCTTCAAGCTCAAGTACGTAATGAGAGGCTTCGTTCTTAGATAGCCTTTTAGCTTTTTGTAAGCTCATAATGTCAACGTCATACTCCTTAACATGCTCTTCTAGTGCGGCAACTAATTTTTGGCCTTCGGTCGCCTTAACTGATATGAAATTTTCAATGCCAAGCGTATCCATAACCTGCCCACCAAATCGTTCTGCAACAATACCTGTTCTAATACCCTTTCTCGCTGCATATACCGCAGCAGAGCTTCCTGCAGGGCCTCCACCTACTATAAGCATATCAAAAGGCTTTTTTGCCGAAATTTTTTCCGCTGCTTTGTCTGAAGCTTTTGTATCAATTTTATTAATAATTTCCTCAAGGTCCATCCGGCCTTGTCCAAACTCTTTCCCATTTAAATGTATGGTTGGAACAGACATAATTTTTTTGGTATTTATTTCGTCTTGAAATAACGCGCCATCAATCATGCAATGACTAATGCCTGGATTTAATAGAGATAAAATATTGAGTGCCTGAACAACATCTGGGCAGTTATGACAGCTCAGAGAAATGTATGTCTCAAAATAAAACTCTCCCTCAATATTTTTTATTTGCTCAATTTGCTCTTCAGATATCTTTACGGGGTAACCGCCAACTTGTAATAATGCCAATACTAAAGAGGTAAACTCATGCCCCATGGGTATACCTGCAAACTGAATGCCAGATGACTCATTAGGTTTATTTACTTTGAAGGATGGAGTTCTCTCATTGCTATCGTTATAAATATTCAATGATACCTTGTCAGACATTCCGGATAATTCTTCCAATAAATCTACCATTGAAGATGACGAAGGTTCTTTGTTGGTATATGCATCTATACTCACTGGAGATACAATTTTTGTTAAGTATTGATTTAATTGGTCCTTAATTTTTGCCTCGAGTGCCATTTTTATTCGCTTTTTATATTTAATGTGTGAATAATTTGAGCCAAGGTTCTGGCCCAAATATTTGCTTTTATTGAATTAGATCTTGCCAACCAAGTCTAATGAAGGAGTAAGCGCTTCCTCTCCTGGCCTCCAAGATGCTGGGCATGCTTGATTTGGATTTGCTGCAATATGCTGCGCTGCTTGTAACTTTCTTACTAAGTCAGCAGCTGAACGGCCGATGCCTAGGTCATTCACTTCTGCTGTTTTAATGATACCTTCTGGATTTATAATAAACGTTCCTCTTAGTGCCAATCCAGCTTCTTCAATCATTACGTCGAAATTTCTAGTCATAGTGCCTGTTGGGTCACCAATCATAGGAAATTTAATTTTCTTAATAGTATCCGATGCATCATGCCAAGCTTTATGCGTAAAGTGCGTATCAGTTGATACGGTATAAACCTCAACACCCATTTTTTGTAATTCGTCATAATGATCAGCAACATCCCCGAGTTCTGTTGGGCAAACAAACGTGAAATCAGCTGGATAAAAAACAACAGCTGACCACTTACCCTTAAGGTCAGCTTCCGTTACTGTAACTTCTTTACCGTTATGAAAGGCGGTAGCTGAAAAAGGTTTAACCTCTGTATTAATTAGTGAAGACATAATATTTCCTTATCTATTTAAAAAGAATCCACATTGTATTGAGATAATTTTAATATGTATAATTTATTATATAAATATACTTGATAAGTTTTTCTTATTGAATATTGTCGTATAAAGTTATTTCTCCTTGGATCTCCTTTAATCTTTGTTCAGTTCTAGCCTTGTCGTAAAAATTAGCATCTACCGACTTAATAGCTAATCCCATCTGATTGGCAGCCTCTTTTAAATCAAAGTTATAGTAAAAATATTCACTTAAATTTTTATGCTCAAGATATAGCGAGCCATTTGCTGAATGCGCTGTAGCTAAAAGCTTATATAAATTAGCATCGTATGGATATATAGATACATACCCCTCTAACAAGAACATTGCCTTTTTAATTTGGTTTGTGCTTAGGTATAAATGGGCTAATCCATAGATATAAGCTTTGTAATTAGGAAAAGTCAAGAGTGCCTGGTTATAATGTTTTTCTAACTCTTTAACCTTGTCGCTTTTGAGCAACAAATTAGCTTTTAACTCATTAACCATAGGGTTAACGGTTTGCAAATGCTTAATTTGATCAAAAGAATCTTGAGCTTGTTTTAGCTTACCTCCTCTTAGGTAGGCATAGGCTAAAGCAAAATGATCCGCATCTTGGTTAACCCCTGATTTATTCTTAATATTTGTTTTAAGCAAGCTAATACTAGTGCTTGGATTACCTTCAAATGCTTGCAGTTTAGCTCTGACCAAGGCAAAACTAAGCTCGTCCTCTCTCTGCTTATATGGAATCTGAGTAAGTCTATCTTCAATATCACTTATTCGGTCTAAGGTTATAGGATGGGTTCTTAAAAAAGAGGGGGCAGCGCCAGATGAAAATTTATTGGCTTCATCCAAGCTCTTAAAGAAACTAATAAATGCTCTTTCATCAAAGCCTGACTTGCTTAAAATCTTCAAGCCCTCGCGATCAGCTTCTTTTTCATGCTCCCTTGTAAAATCCAAAGTACTTTGAACAGTCGAAGCTTGGGCAGTTTGCATAGCAGCGTTTGCTAACTGTGGGTTAGATCTGGCCACTAAGAGAGCAAAAACCATCGCCAAGGATGTTTTAAAAGTATCCTTTGATTGGGCTTCAATAATTCGCGGGAGATGTTTCTGGGTAATATGAGCAATCTCGTGTGCTAACACACTGGCCAGCTCAGACTCAGAATTGGCAGCATAAATTAGTCCAGTATGCACACCAATAACTCGACCTAGCATAGCAAAAGCGTTAATAGTCCGGTCTTGTATAATAAAAAAGCTAATGGGATCAGTTTGTAACAACGAAGATCCATACATCAATTTTTTTCCTAATCGCTCCATGTATGCATTTATTTCCGGGTCTTTAAGCACGGTTGGGCTTTGATTGGCTTGGTACAAAAGCTGCATTCGAATTTTTTTTTCTTGAAATGCGCTAATAATACTGTCTGAAGAGCTCCCTAAATCAGGTAATTCATTAGAAAAGGCAAATGAATAAAATAAAATAAGGGCAAGGAAAATCTTTTTCATAGAATCTTTATGCCTTAATATACATTAATAAATTAAATTATAAGGCTATATTATTAGAATGCTGACACATATTGATGAGAATGGTAATGCAAGAATGGTTGATATCACTGAGAAAAATAAAACGTTTAGGGTTGCAGAGGCTCAAGGATCAATTATTACCAGCAAAAAAATTATTCAGAGCGTATTACAAAATATCAATAAAAAGGGTGATGTATTAACAGTTGCTAAAATTGCTGGGATTCAGGGCGCTAAAAGAACATCCGACCTGATTCCTCTATGCCATAGCATTTCTCTTGATTCTATTACTGTTGACTTCAAGATATTTGAAGAGAGTTTTGAAATTCAATGTATAGCTGTGGCTAAATGTAGCGGCTCTACTGGAGTAGAAATGGAAGCAATGACCGCGGTGTCAATATCTCTTCTTACGGTTTATGATATGTGTAAGGGGATTGACAAGGGAATGATTATTAACAATATTATTCTTACAAAAAAAACAGGTGGCGCCTCTGGAACATGGGAAAAAGTAAAATAGTATTTATTAAAGCGTAAGCAACACTTTTAAAGTTTATTTGCTTTTATTACCAACCGATTCCATATTTTTAATAACATTCTGGAAAATTACGTCGGGCTTTATCTTGCTGATATTCCTTTCGTCATCTTGAAACCAACCAGAGGCTTCTCCCCAAGGTTTATAACGATGAGGCTCGCCGGGCCCAAATATCGTAAATGTCTTTGTTTTTACAGCGCTTGCTATATGCCCTAATCCCGAATCATTACCTATAAAGAGCTCTGCTCTTTTGAGAATAGCTGCGGTTGTTAGTAAATCAACTTTCCCATTTAAATTGATAACATTTCCACTGAAAACTGTTTTAAAATTCTTTGTAAAGACATCATCTTTTTTATCGCCAACAAGCACAACCAATTTGAAATGATCTTTTAACATGTTACATAATTCAGCATAGTTTTTTGTGGGCCAAATCTTTTGAGGGGAGTTTGCTCCTAGGCCTATAGCTAATATCTTACTATTGGATTTTGGAAGAATTTTTCTTGCCTCATTTTCATGTTCCCTTCCTATCCAGATAGCTGGATTAGTTATCGATGCCTCCTTAATTGACTGAAGATGCTTCTCAACACTATGTATATTATTATTATTAACTTTATGAAATTTTGTTTCTGCCCTAACAAAATATAACAACCCATCCGATCTTAAATCTACAGCAATATCATAGTGATTTTTTCTTAGCATCCTAATTAACTGGATAGTACCTATTAATCCCTTAGTCTTGTCTTTCTCGTAAAAATTATTAATCAAAGGGCAGTGATTGAATAAAATCCTAGAACGTGCATCGCCAACAACATCAATTTTTGCATTGTTGTATCTTTTGATGAGCGTTAACAGTGTTGGTGTAGTTAAAACAACGTCCCCAATATTTGACAATGTGATAAACAATATTCTCTTTACGGTTTCGTTTTTTTTCATCTTTGGGCTATCTTTTTATATCGATCATAGCTCCAGCAATATTGTGTGGGGTTTTTCCTAATAAACCTTTCTATCTGTTTATTAAGATCTTCGGTTGAGGCAATGTCTTTTTTATCAACCTTCTCGAGGTAAATATTGTAGCCAGCCCCATCCGCCAATCTTTCTCCGTATGCCATGACAATATTTGCGTCTGTTTTTTGTATTAACTTTTTTATCAGTACCATCGTATAAGCCGGTTTCCCAAAAAAATTAGCCCATTCACCCTGGCCCTTGTCTGCAACCTGATCAGGCAATATTCCAACTGCTTCGCCTTTTTTTAAGGCTAGTAAAATTTTCTTTAACCCTTGGATATCCGGCGTTGCTAACTTAACCATACCTTTCTTGCGACCTTCTACCATTAAATCATTCATCCAATTCTTTCTTGCCTTCCTATACATAATAGTTATGGGGTTTTGTGCCCCGTAAAAAATTGAGGTTATTTCGAAGCATCCTAAGTGAGGGGTTAAGAAAATAATGCCTTTCCCATTGCTATGCATGCTTTTCAGACAATCTAAACCATATACATTTTTAACCAAGCTTAATGCTATAGATTGATTAGAGGCCCAAAGATAAAAAGTTTCTAATATACTTTTTCCGAGCTCTTGCGTATTTTTACTAATAGCGTCAGCAAGATTGGTTTTAGTAAATATTTTGGCATTGTCTAAATTGTCGACCAATAGACTATAGTTTTTTTTTCTTATCCAGAAATAGGTGATACCGAAATATTTTCCGATCCTATGCACATTTTTTAAGCCCAGCTTTGAAAGCAAGAAAACTATACAATTGAATAATTTTATTGGCATACTAAATTTTCGATTTACTTATCTTTTAATGGTTTACTATATGTTATCAGTTTAATAGTTTAATACTTATGCGTTCATTAAAGATTTTTGAAAAACATATTCCTTACCTCCTCCCTTTATTGCTAATGTTTTACCGGGGGTTAGCTGACTTCACCGTATTATTTATTGGTATTCTTTTTCTTTATAAATCCTACAAGGATTCAAGCTGGTTATGGGTTAAGGAGCCATGGTTCAAGATGGCTTTGTTATTTGTCTTATACCTGCTTACTGTTAATGTTTTTATTAGCCTAAACCCTCAGGACTCCTTTTTTTATGCCCTTACTTTTCTACGATGGCCTATTTTTGCAGCGGCATTAGCGTATTGGCTACTCAAACAAGAAGACTCCATCAAAAAGTTTCTGATTGGAGTATTGATTATTACAGCATTCTTCGTATTTGATGTTTGGTATCAATTTTTCCAAGGTGAAGATATTTTTGGGTACAGTCAACACAGTCTGGGCAGGTTAACTGGTCCATTAAGAAATAATCCCGTGGTAGGAATTTTTATAACTAAATACCTCTATATTCTTTTAATCTCAGTCATTATTTTCAATAAATTTACTAAAAAGTCTATGCAATTATTTGCAATCCTTTCGTTACTTTTAATTGGGTTTATTACAGTATTTATAACCGGCGAAAGAATGTCATTTATCTTATTTACATCATCCATTTTAATTATTTTATTATCCATACCGACCCAAATAAAACCTAAACTTTTAATTTGTGTTGGCTTTTCCATTCTTTTGGTTGCTATAACATTAATGATAAGCAATTATTTTCCGTCAGTATCAGACCGGGGGGTTGATAGTTCAATAGATAAATTATTGCATTTTACAGACTCAGATTATGGACAGGTCTTTAAGGCCGCCTATTTAACCTGGTTAGGAAGTCCAATGCTAGGAGGAGGCCTTCATCAGTTTCAAGACCTGTATTCCTCTTACGATCCAAGTGCTTGGCTCGGCATGCTACACCCCCATAATCACCCACTTTCATTGCTTGCGGAAACCGGCATTGTAGGATTGCTATTGTTCTACTCACTTATATTTGTCATTGCTAAAAATGCGCTAATGCCCCTGCTTAATAGAAAAAGTTGGTTTACCGCTGCACTTTGCTTCAATTTGCTCTATTTGTGTTTCTTTCCCTTCATGACGCATTTCAGTTTTCAACATAATTGGATGAATGCCACAAGCTGGTTGATTGTCGGTTTAGTTTTTGCCATATCCAAACATAAACATGAGTAAATTAATACCTATACAAATCATCAATAAATACAAAGATGTTAATCTCTTTGACAGGTTAGAAGATTTTGAATCCATAGACTTAGCCAACAATACAAACATAAAAAAAATATTAATTATAAAGTGGGGAGGTATGGGGGATTTAGTTATGGCAAGCGGGGTAATGGAAGATATCGCCTATTCATTTCCTCACAGAATCATTGATCTTAATACGCGACCTCAGTGGCAACCTTTGTTTGAAGATGATAAAAGATTCAATAAGGTCTGGGGGTCGAATAATAAAAGCTTAGGGACATTCATCCATTTATGCAAATGGCTAAAATTTGTAATATCGCAAAAATACGATTTGATTATTGATCTTCAAACAAATGATAGGACAAGAATTTATCTTTCATTGCTTAAATTTTTCCAAAAGAAATCAATGCAAATTATTGGCAATCATGCCGTATTCCCCTACACAATAAAACCGAGGTCATCTGTAAAAATTCACAACCCTTTGCAAATGATGCAAAGAACGATAAACACTATCGGAATTGAAGCGAGGACCTTTCGTCCTATTATTAACATTGGGAATGCTATTAAAAATAGTTCCTTGCGTATCTTAAAGAATAATAATCTAACAGCGAAGAGTTATTGCATTTTTATTTGTGGCAGCAATCCCCGCGGGCATTTAAAGCGCTGGGGTATAAAAAACTATACCGAACTCTCTGTCTTGGTTGAAAATAAATACAAAATTCCAGTTGTTCTGATTGGTGGTACTGAGGATGAGGAAGAATGTTTGGCTATTTCTAAAGGGAACAAAAATATTGTAAATCTATGCAATAAGACAAGCCTTACAGAGCTGATAGAAATATTTAATCAAGCATCATTTATTGTCGCGAATGATACTGGGCCAGCACATCTCGCATCATCCACATTAACCCCTATGATTGTTATTACAGGTCCCACAGATCCCAAAAAAGTTAAACCTTTGGGGGGTCAAATTTTAGCGATACAGCCAGAAATTACATGCAAAAACTGCTATAAGAAGGAATGCTCTCATCATTCATGCATGATTGGACTATCACCTAATGAGGTTATAAATACTATTAAAGAGGTCTTATGAAAAATCGATCCATACTTTGGTGGGGGAGATTTGATAAAAATTACTCCCGAAATAGGATAATAAGACAAAGCCTAAAGAGTCTAAATTATCAATTAATCGATTTTATACCCCTTATAAGTGAGTTTGGTTTTGCAGAAGCAGTTTTAAGAAATATCAAAAAAACAGACTTCGTTTGGGTGCCCTGTTTTCGTCAACGAGATATCGCAAGCGCCCACAAATGGTGTATTAAACATAATATTAAGTTAATTATTGACCCCTTAATAAGTTCTTGGGATAAAAGGGTTAATGAAAAGAGCAATGCCTTTAGTCAGAGCTATGCAAATAAAATCAAACAACGAGAATCTGCCTTATTTAATAAAGCGGATATTATCATCTCGGATACATCAAAACATTCCGAGTTATTTATTAAGGATTTGTTAGTAAAAAAAAATAAGGTCCGTACGGTTTTTGTTGGCACTGAGGAAAGTATATTTATGCCACGAAAAACAATACGTAAGCCTAATAATACTATTGAGATATTATTCTACGGTAGCTTTATATCCCTTCAAGGGACACAAGTAATTGTCAATGCGGCAAAAAAAATGGCAAGTCGAAGTAACATTAAATGGACATTATTAGGTAATGGGCCCGATCTTTTAATATGCAAAAAGTTGGCAGAAGCCTCGCCCCATATTTTCTTTGAAGATAAAGTAGATTATTTAAAACTTCCAGAGAGAATTCATAAAGCAGACATTCTTCTTGGTATTTTTGGAGATTCGAAAAAAGCTAGCAACGTCATTCCAAACAAGGTGTACCAAGCATTAGCTTGCGGAAAAACCGTTATTACTCGATCAAGTATGGCTTACCCAACAAACATAAGGAATGCAAAGAATGGTATTATTTTTATTAATCCAAATAATCCCGAAGCTCTGAAAAATGCTGTTCAGCGATTAGTTAATAATCCTAAATCTATTCAAATTAGCAATGTTTCAGCCAGAGCTATCTATGATAAAAATTTCTCACAAACCATAATAATTAATCAGCTCCAAAAGGTTTTTAGTACGGTCTCCTAGGAAGCTATGTCTGTGTAGATTTTTAGAGTGTTGCTAACCATGCCCTTTAAGTCGAATAGCTTAGTATCCTTAATCAATGGCCTTCTTTTTATTATTGACTTTGTTTTTTGGTAAAGTTCTTCTTGATTTCTGTAGGCTACTAATCCTTCAGGAAAAATTAATCTTAATTGCTCACCAACTCCTCCATGATCATATCCAAGCACTGGAGTTTTTATTTTTATGGATTCAATAATTGTTCTTCCAAATGATTCTGGCTGGATTGATAATGAATATACGATATTTGATATGGCTATAATATTTTTTACATCCTTTCTGTATCCAGTGAAAGTTACATCATTCTTCAAATTTAAATCATCAATTCGTTTCTTTAATAATTCGATATAACCTGTATTACCAGTTTTCTCATCGCCAATAATAAGGCCATGAATGTCCGCTGTGTCTTTTTTTAGTCTATGGAGTAAATTGAGGAAATCTTCATGGCCTTTTGCACTTGTAATCCTATAGGGTAAGCTTAAAATAATTTTATTTTGAATTTTTGGGTACTCATTTCTCCACGCCTCTAACCACACTTTATTCGTCAATTTTTTCTTATTACAATCTATGGCATCGACTCCTCGGTAATTCATAAAAACCTTACTTTTATCTACATCATAATGTTTTAGTATGAAATTCTCGACCGATTTAGATACTGTGATAACCCGATCACCTTTAGTCATAATAGCGCTGTAAAGACTAACCGAATTAAATCCATGGACTGTAGTTATGAAATATGGTCGTCTTTTTTTATTGATTAACTTCAGCGCGATAAAAACTATCCATGCTGGAAGTCTTGACCTTGCATGAATAATATCAATATCCGTTTTCTGAATTAGACGAATTAAACGAATAACGTACATGAATGTGAGTAATGATTTTTTACCTATGCTCCATTGGATATGTTTGCTTCCCTCACCTACAAGCTGGGAAACCATTCTACCGCCACCCGAAATAACGATTGATTTGTGCCCTTTTTCAACTAAGAATTTTGCTACTTCTAATGTCCCTTTTTCTACTCCTCCTGAAACTAGTGATGGAAGGACCTGAATAATGGTTAATTTTTTTTTCATCTTAATTTAAGCCCCAATTACTTGTAATTATGAGAGCGCATCTTCTAGCCTCATTCATTGTCATTAATTTTCTTGGCTTTAATCTTTGTCCTGAGTACTTATTAATGATTTTTAAATTGATTAACCTTTTGACTTCATCAGAGATTTTTGAGTTACCTTTCTTGGTAAGTTTGATCGGAGTAACATACGACCCCGAAGCAACTAATTCATAAATCATTGATATAGAATCTTCAGTAACCCATGCAAACTTTGACTTTTTGGCGCGATCCTCCAGCCAATCAGTACTTACATCTTCATATAGAATAATTTTGGTGTCACGAATAATATTGCTTTTTAAGTAACTAATAAACTGTTCTGGGGTCCTTCTTGAGGTTGAAATTGTAATTCTAAGATCGTGATTTAACTTTATAATTTTGTTTATTTGATCTGTTATGTCAGCATAATTCCATACAAAATATCTTGATTTCCCGCCTATTAAAATTAATCCAACACTAGAGCTATGCTTGCTTTCGTTATCAATATTGTTTATTGCGCCATTGGTTTTGATTACATTACTCTTTACCATAAGTCTGTCATGCGATGGAATAAGGCACAAATCAAAGCAAGAAATTGGGAGGCTTGGTTTCATTATGACTATTGTTCTTCCACCAAAAAAGAATTTTGATACGATCATTCTTGCGTGTGTTGAATGTCCTGCACCTATTATAAGGTGTGGCTTTTTTATTGCTATTTTTTTCCCCATAAAAACAAGAAAGTAGTCAAATAATAGGCCCCATACTGATTGGTATTTTATCTGAATGATTTCAACATTAGAAATTGCTCTTATTGCATTAGCTAGCGCCTCCGATTGTTTGTCATGGCCGCGTTTATTGTCTTTAATAAGCCATATATTGATTTTTTTATTCTGCCTCATCAGCTTATCCCATAATTAATGATGTAATTATTTCTGCGGATTTTGGTGCCATAGTTACTCCGTAACGATGATGCCCCACATTGAGATATAAATTTCTGTAATCTCTATATTTTCCGATAACCGGTATATTGTCATGAGTTCCTGGTCTAAATCCGTACCATGATTTCTCAATTTTCACCTCTTTTAACACTGGATAGATAGTTTCTGCTTTATTTTTTAAGCCTTGGATACTGTCTGCATTTACTTCGGTACTAAAACCTACTTTCTCCAAAGTGCTTCCTGCAACTATGGTCCCATCCTTTCTAGGTATCAAATAAAATCCATCTTGATATATAATTTTTTTTATCTCTAGGTTTGTATTAGGGTACTGAATCATTTGCCCTCTTATGGGGAAAATTTTTTCCTCGTACTCCTTTAATAAGTCTGCAGCCCAGGCGCCAGAAGTGATAATAAATACTTCTCCCATAAAGCTCGTACCATCAGAGGAAGAACACCACTTTATCTCTCCTTTATCAATATGAAAATCTGTAATTTTAATATTTTCATACATTTTAATATTGAGGTTCTGCATATAAACCTTTAAGGACTTAATTAGTTCAGTTGGTCTGATTTGCGAGACATTTTTTAATTCTATTGATGGATTGCCATTAAATACTGTTTTTTTTAATTTGATTTGATGCTTATTACACCAATCATCTATTTTTTTAGTATTTACCGGGTTGATTATAATCAAACCTGACTCACAATATTCAGGATCTATGCCGGTATTTTTTAATAATTCCCCGCAAAAAATTTTGTAATAATTAGCTGCAAACCTACACAAATCATATACCTTTAAATCATAATCCCACGGCATCAGCGGAAACAAAATTCCTCCAGCAGCGATCGAAGATCCAGACCCTATGTTAAATTGATCAATAATTGAGACATCAAAGCCCTTATGCTTCATTTCTATTGCTGTTAAGCAGCCGACAAGGCCTCCGCCAATAATTACCGCTCGTTTACTTTTCATGCACTTATTTTTCCGGTTCCTATATATTTTTCAAATTTATTAATATCTTTTTGAAGGCCGAGAATAACAAGTGCATCTCCATTTAACAGAATAATATCTGGCCTTGGCTCTATATCTTCAAGCATGTTAGGTCTTCTTAAATATTGAATTTGAATATGGAAATCCTCAAACCTTATATCCTCTAATTTGAGTGATAGTAATAAGGGATTTTTTCTTACCTCAATTGAGTGTAATTCAAGCTGTTCTTGACCACTAAAGTCATCTGTTATATCGGTAGCCCCCTTAAAGTAACCCCTAAACATGGCATACCTCTCTGATCTGAATGTACGAATTTTTTTAACAATTCTTCCTAACGGCACTCCTAACACCATTAGTGCGTGTGAGCTTAGCATCAAACTGCCCTCTAATATTTCTGGGACCACCTCTGTGGCACCTTCTTTTTGCAGTCGCTCAATGGATGTTTCATCCTTAGTTCTTACAATAATAGGTAGCTCATGATAAGTCTCTCTTATAACGCTCAAAACCTTAGACGATGCTCTATCATCTGCGTAAGTTATAATTACTGCTTTACAGGTGCTGATTCCTGCCGCGTTTAGAACAACTCTTCTGCTAGCATCGCCATACATTACTTGCTCACCTGCGGTTGCAGCATCATTCACCCTGTTTAAATCCATATCAATTGCAATAAATGAAATATTTTCTTCCTTCAGAAATCTTCCCAAAAATTGCCCACTTCGACCATACCCACATATGATCACATGATCGCTTAAGTTGTGGCCAACCTCATTGATCTTATCAATATTTATTTGACTATTTTTTGTATAGCTTCTAGATAAAGATCTTGCGATCTTGCCGTTATAAGGAATCAAGAAGGATCCCGCTATCATTGAAAGAAGGCATACCGATAACACTATCTGAAGAGTCTCGCCTCCTATAAGATTTTGTTCATTAGCTAATGCAAGAATAACGAAACTGAATTCCCCAGCTTGGCCAAGGATCACTCCTGTTCTTATTCCCACACCCAATTCATATTTAAAAGCCTTCGTTAATAGCGCAATTAATGATGCTTTAAACAAGGTGTAAGAAATTAAAATTGCAAGAATAACCCAAAAATTCTGTACGAAAATTTGCAGGTTTAGCATCATTCCAACGCTTATAAAAAATAATCCCAGTAAAATATCTCTAAACGAAGAAATGTCAGACTCAACTTGGTAGCGATAACGCGTTTCAGAAATTAACATACCAGCTAAAAAAGCCCCAAGTGCGTAAGAAAGCCCTGCAAGCTCTGTTAGGTAAGCGAAAAACATGGTGATCATTAAGACATTTAATACAAAGAGTTCTCTAGACTTTTGCTTAGCAACTAAACCAAACCAAAAGTTCATTACTGGTTTGCCTAGCCAAAAGAGAATGCTTAGCAATAAGATTACTTTCAATGAAATTGAGATAAAGATTGTATTAATATCAATTGATTGAGAACTTAATGCAGGGATAAGGATAAGGATGGGTATAACAGCAATGTCTTGAAACAATAAAATACCAATAGATAGTTTACCGTGCCTGCTATTCAAATCTAATCTTTCAATCAAAAGTTTTGAAACAATTGCGGTTGAGGACATCGTCAAAGCAGACCCAACAACAAAAGCCATAGTAAAATCTAATCCAAATAGTCGGGAAATAAATAGTGATGTAGCTAATGTTATTAAAACTTGCGCTCCGCCTAATCCAAAAAGAATGCCACGCATCGAGTTTAATTTTGGCAAGCTGAATTCCAGACCAATGGAAAACATAAGAAAAACAATGCCAAATTCTACAAAATGCCTGACGGACTCGCTATCATGAAGAAGACCTGCTGCACTTGGTCCTAGCAGGATGCCAATAGCGAAATATGCAATCGTAGCTGATAGTTTTAGATAGCGGAATACGGTCAGAAATATAACCGAACTTATAAGCAATAAAATGATTAATTCAACAGATTCGAGCATATCGAGAGCTACAAAGTAAGTAATAGCTTTATTCTACTATTAAACCCTTTTATACTATCTTTTTAATATAAAATTAAGCCATGAGTAACAATCACGCCAACATAATTTTAAATGCTAAAAAAGTCCTAAAAATAGAGGCTGATGAAATTTATAATGCCTTAAATAATATTGGCGAAAGTTTTGTTGATGCAGTCAAAGCGATTGTTGATTGTAAGGGAAGAATTGTGCTTAGTGGTATGGGTAAATCTGGCCATATTGCTAGAAAAATCTCATCTACTTTTTCAAGTACAGGGACCCCAGCTTTCTTTATGCACCCAGGAGAGGCCAGTCATGGTGACCTGGGAATGATTGTTAAGACTGATGTAGTTATTTTATTTTCAAACTCAGGCCAAAGCGAGGAACTGGTTTCAATACTTCCCAATATCAAAAGAATTGGGACGAAGATTATATCTTTAACCAACAACGAAGCTTCTGATCTAGCCTTACAAAGCGATATTCATATCAATCTTAATGTTAACAAAGAGGCTTGCCCCCTAGGACTTTCTCCTACAGCCAGCTCAACAGTAGCGCTTGCTCTTGGTGATGCCTTAGCAATTTGTGTTCTCGAAGAAAAAGGTTTTTCTGCGGAAGAATTTAAAAGATCGCACCCTGGAGGAAGTTTAGGAAAAAATAATCTAGCAAAAGTCAAAGATATTATGTTGACTGGAAATAAAATACCCACAATAGATCATAACGCTCTGCTTAGCGATGCAATAAAAGAAATATCTGCGAAAAAAGTCGGATTTACCGCCATAGTTGATAACCAAAAAAAACCTATTGGTATATTTACCGACGGGGATCTTAGAAGAGCAATCCTAGGCAACAAAAATACCAATTCTCCAATATCAGAATGCATGACTAATAATCCAATCATCTTAAATGAAGAGCAGCTAGCTATTGACGCTGTCAATATTATGGAAAAATCAAAGATTAGTGGCTTTCTAGTAGTGGATAAATCTGGAGATTTAAAAGGTATCTTAACTCTTCAAGTACTTTTAAACCAAAAAGTTATTTAAGGTTATGGAAAATAAATTATCTTCAATTTTTGTATTGATTTTTATTGTCTTCATTGCTGGGTTGTCTTTTTGGCTCAGTCTTGAGGTTAAAAAGGAATTAACTGATGATGAAAAAAATACAACCAGTGCAGCAGATTTCTATCTGAAAAATTTTCACTCAAAACAAATGACAGCTGAAGGCTCTATTAAATATACTTTTGAGGGGCAGGATATGAAGAACTATAAGTACTCTGAAAAAACTTTCTTAACTAAACCAATATTTGTAAAGTTTGATGGCAGTAATCCAGTCTCAAATATAACTGGTGACTTAGGAGAGATAATAAACATGGGGCAAGAGATTGTTGTAAAAAATAATGTAGTGTTAACCCGTCTGGCCACAAGTGCTAAAAAAAAGATGACTCTTTATACCAATCAACTGAATATTATTCCATCTGAAGATGTAGTATTTTCAAAAAAAGCCGTCAAAATTATTCAAGAACCTAATATAGAGGTTGATGGGGTTGGAATGAAGTATGACAAAAAAGAAAATACGATAAAGTTATTAAGCAATGTTAAGGTTCATTATGAAAAGCCTAAGAAATAGTTATCCGCGCTTAATGAATGTAAAAAATTCATTGCTTTTTTTGGTTGTACTTTTATTGCTATCCACTCCTTCTTTGGCGGAAAAATCTGACAGGGACAAACCCATTGAAATAGAATCTGATACGATGACTATGGACGATACGAAAAATGTCAGCATTTATACGGGCGATGTAATATTAACTCAAGGCACATTAATTATTAAAGCAGATGAGCTTATAGTCAGGGAAGACAATCAGGGATTCCAACATAGCACATCAACTGGCAACCCAACCTCATTTAAGCAAAAAAGAGAGGGAGTGGAAGAATACATTGAAGGTATAGGCCAAAGAATTGAATATGATGGTCATATGGATAAAGTTCACATCTACAGAGATGCTATTGTTAAGCGGGGAAATGACACCGTTATGGGCGATTATATTATTTATGATGCTAATGCAGAAGTTGCTCAAGCAATGTCCAGCAAATCAAACAATGGCGAGGCAAACGATACCTCAAAGAAAAAAATTCGAACAAAAGCAATAATAAATCCTAAGAAAGACTAATAAAAAAATGCCTAAATTAATTGTTCAAAATATCAGAAAAAGCTATAAAAAAAATATTGTTGTAAAAGACATTTCTCTTAATGTAACTAGTGGTGAAGTCATAGGCTTACTTGGCCCTAATGGTGCAGGGAAAACAACATCTTTTTATATGATAGTCGGTCTTGTTTCAGCAGAACACGGATCGATTTCAATCGATAATAAAGATCTAACAAAAATGCCCATTCATCATAGATCAAAAATGGGCATATCCTATCTCCCCCAAGAGCCGTCAATTTTTAGGAAAATGACGGTCAAAGAAAATATTTTATCTATACTAGAACTAAGGAAAATTTCGGATAAAGCTAGGGACATAAAGCTAAACTCACTGCTTGATGAGCTAAATATACAACATATAAAAAATAGTCCGGCCATAAGTCTTTCAGGAGGCGAAAGGAGAAGGGTCGAAATAGCTCGCTGTCTTGCAACAGATCCAAAGTTTATATTACTTGATGAGCCGTTCGCAGGAATTGATCCTATAGCTGTATTAGATATTCAAAAAATAATTATTCATCTTGCCTCGTTGGGGATAGGTGTGCTTATTACAGATCACAATGTGAGAGAGACACTAGGCATATGTGATCGTGCTTATATTGTCAACCAAGGTCTAATATTTGCTTCTGGGTCACCCAGTGAAATAGTATCTAATCAGAGCGTAAGGGACGTGTATTTAGGTAAGAATTTTGTTTTATAGTAGAGCTTTAATTTTATTTGAAACTTTGATAGAGGAGAAGATTGATGAACATTATTATCACCGGCCATCACATAGAAATTACCCCGGCAATTGAAAGCTACATTACAAACAAATTCCATAAAATTGAAAACCGTCTTAATAAGGTTGTCGACGTAAAATTCACCTTATCTGTAGAAAATAAAACGCACGTAGCAGAGTCAACAATGCATCTTCCAAAACAAGACATTCATGCGCAGGCTAGTGACGGTGATATGTATCATGCGATAGAAATGCTTATAAATAAACTTGATAAACAAATAATAAGATATAAAGAAAAACATAACGATCATCATAATCAAGAGTCACAGAAATATAAATAGAGGGAACGGCGCATGGTTGGAATATTATTAGTCACGCATGGTGGTATCGGCTTTTCTCTTCTTAAGAGTGCCACTCAAATCTTAGGGAAGCATCCTAGCAATATAAATTGCATTTCCGTAGAGACTGATCATGAGGTTCACTCCTATAAAAAAACTATCAATTCAGAGCTCCTTAAATTAGATGGTGGTATGGGAGTGTTAGTAATGTCAGATATGTATGGTGCCACGCCAACAAACATTCTAAAAGAACTGATAGTGCCAAATAAATTCCAAGTGCTTACAGGCTTAAACCTTCCAATGCTTATGCAAGCATTAACCAGCAGAGACTCTTCGCTAAAAGATCTTACTAATGACTGCTTAAAATATGGACGGGATAATATTATTAATCTTAATAATCATGATTAAAACACAAATTACTATTTCAAATACGCTTGGCTTGCATGCCAGGCCATCAATGAAACTTGCAGAGCTATGCAGCAAGTTTAATGCCGGAATATACATTAAAAAAGATGGTAAAAAAATTAATGCGAAAAATATGATGGATATTCTAATGCTTGCGTCAGGCTATAGAAGTCAAATTGAAATTTTAGTCGATGGTGATGACGAAAAAATTGCAATGAAGGAAATTAAAAGTCTTTTTTCAGATAGATTTGGCGAGGAAAGTTAATGCAAACATTTAATGTGCATGGCATAGCGGCATCGTCGGGGATAGCTATTGGGAAAGTACAGCTAGTTTCCAATGCATTACAGGAAGTCGAGCATTATAAAATCAAGAAAAGTGGACTTGATAGTGAAATCAATAGATTATCCAAGGCTATTTCAATAGTAAAAAATGACTTAAGTAATATCAAAAAGGATATTAAGAAAAAGTCGTCCGATGACTTTTCCTCATTTATTGATATTCATTTAATGATGCTAGAGGATAAAAATTTTTCATTTTACCCCCAGGAAATAATTAAATTAGAACAATGTAACGCTGAATGGGCTATTAAAACACAGTTAGATTTAGTGATATCAAAATTTGATGCTATTGATGATCCTTATATCAAAGAAAGGAAGCACGATGTTACACAGGTGGCTGAGAGGCTTATTAAGATTCTACTCGGGCATCAAAATAAAAAAATTGCTCAAAAAAACTATCGTTCTACCATATTAGTTGCTCATGATATTTCTCCGGCAGATGCTCTGCAATTTAAACATCATAATTATGCTGCTTTTATAACCGAGCATGGAGGAGCAAACTCACACACCGCCATTCTTGCTCGCGGACTTAGTATTCCGTCACTAGTAGCAGTCAAGAATGCTAGGAGGTTAATTAACAACAATGATCTAGTTATTGTTGATGGGGATAGTGGGTTAGCGATAATTAACCCTAATGATCAAATTTTAAAAGAATATGAATATAAACAAAACTTATGGGAAGTTCAATATAAAAAATTACTGAAAATTAAAAATGTTAAAAGTGTTACGCTGAATAATCAAGCAATATCATTAATGGCAAATATTGAGGACCTTGATGGTATAGAAACAGTTTTAGAGAGCAGGGCCTCTGGTATCGGATTATTTAGAACTGAATTCTTATTTATGAACAGAGAAGACCTTCCCGATGAAGAAGAGCAATTTAACACCTATAAATCCATTGCAAAATCAATGAAAGGAAAGCCTGTAGTTATTAGGACATTAGACTCAGGAGCTGACAAAACTACCGCAGCCGACACGATTAAAGCAACGAATCCAGCTTTAGGTTTACGAGCAATTCGCCTATGTCTATCTCATCCCCATCTTTTTCTAACCCAATTAAAAGCGATTCTTAGAGCCTCAGCTTTTGGAAATATTAAAATATTGATTCCAATGCTCTCTTCTCTAGGAGAGTTAAAACAAGTAAAAATGTTAATCAAAAGGGCGAAGGATAGTTTAATTTATGAGGGCATAAATTTTGATGCTGACATTCAGGTCGGAGGGATGATTGAGATTCCTGCTGTAGCAATAAATGCCGATGCATTTGCTAAGGAGTTAGATTTTTTATCGGTTGGCACTAATGATTTAATTCAATACACATTAGCTATAGACAGAACGGACGACAGTGTTTCACATCTATATAATTCCGTTCATCCTGCCGTTTTAAAGCTAATATCAAATACTATCAATGCAGGTAAGAAATATAAAAAAAATGTAGCTATATGTGGTGAAATGGCAGGCGACCCAAGACTAACTAAATTACTAATTGGAATGGGACTCACAAACTTTTCTATGCATCCAGCAAGCATACTTCCTGTTAAGCAAAAAATATTAGAATCGGATTCATTAAAACTAAAAGCTCTTGCCAGAAAATTACTGAGGCTAAATGATTCTGAAAAAATAGAAACTTTAATACAAAAAATTAATCAATAAACTTTTGGAGAACTTTATTATTAACCCCTTATTAAATAGAGATACGCTGCCGTCATTTTCTAAGATCAAACATGATCACGTAACCAGCGCTGTTGACACAATTATTACAGAAAATAAACAAGCCATTAATCAGATAGAATTAAATAGTGCGAATCCTAGCTGGGAAAATTTTGTTATTCCCCTTGAAATTATTGATGAGAAACTTAGCAGAGTATGGTCACAAATCGGGCACCTTAATTCAGTAGTAAACTCGGAGGAATTAAGAAGAGAATATAATAAAAACCTGGGGAAGATATCACATTATTATTCTGAATTGGCTCAAAACTCGAAAATATTTACTGGTTTTAAAAACCTTACATTAAAAAAAAATTACAGTAAACTTAGCGTAATACAAAAAAAAATAGTCAACGATGAGTTAGTTGGATTCAAGTTGGGGGGGATTGATCTTTCAACAAAAAAACAGAATACATTCAAAGAAATTAAATCTTCCCTATCAAAATTAAGTGCAAAGTTTGAAGAAAATTTACTTGATTCAGTCAATGCTTTTAATCTGCATATTACATCAAAGGATATTTTATCGGGCTTACCAACCAATATCTTAAAAACTGCCCAACTTACAGCTAATGAAAATAAGAAGAAAGGGTGGGTATTTACCTTAGATTTTCCGACCTACATTCCTCTTATGCAGTATGCAGACAATCGGCAATTAAGGCAGGATATGTATTATGCTTATGCCACCAAGGCTTCAGAGTTGTCAAATAAAAAACTGGATAACACATCACATATTAATGAAATTCTAAAATTAAAACTGCAATTGGCTAACATTCTCGGATTTGAGGACTATGCATCAATGTCGCTGACAACCAAAATGGCAAAGTCCAGCGATCAAATCATTCAATTTCTAAATAGCTTAGCAAGGAAAGCCAAGCCTTTTGCCACAGAGGATATGCATGATTTAGAAGAAATTGGTGCTCGTTATAATATAAATAAAATTGAGGCTTGGGATATAGCCTACTTATCTGAAAAAATTAAAATGGAAAAATTTAATTTTTCTGATTTGGACGTAAAAAACTATTTCCCCAAGCCGAAAGTATTAAATGGTCTATTTAATTTAGTTCGTAGGCTTTACGGAATAACAATTACACGGGTTAAGACTGATGTATGGCATAAGGATGTTGAGTTTTATCAAATACACAACCATAGACATAAGTTAATTGGTCAGTTCTATTTAGACTTATACGCCCGTAAAAATAAAAGAGGTGGAGCTTGGATGGATGAAGCGGTATCTAAATTCAATTTTAATGGTTTAGAGTCAATACCAGCCGCTTACTTGACATGTAATTTTTCCTCACCTTCTCGAGGTCGTCCAGCGTACTTTACTCATGATGAAGTCATAACACTTTTTCATGAATTTGGTCATGGGCTACATCATTTGCTTACTGATATTACTCATTATAGTGTTGCAGGAATTAAAAGTGTTGAGTGGGACGCCGTAGAGCTGCCCAGTCAGTTTATGGAAAACTTTTGTTGGGAATGGTCTGTTATTAAAGATATGACCGAACATAGTGACACAAAAAAAACTATGCCAAAAATTCTTTTTAATAAAATGATTGAGGCTAAGAACTTTCAATCGGGACTACAAACTTTAAGACAGGTTGAGTTTGCTTTATTCGATATTACGCTTCACAGCTCATATAAGCCTGCTTCTGGAAAATTTTTAGCACATCTTGAAAAGATTAGAGCCTCTGTTGCCGTTGCTAAACCTCCAAATTGGAACCGTTTCCCTCATAGCTTTTCTCATATCTTTGCTGGAGGTTACGCTGCTGGATATTACAGCTATAAATGGGCAGAGGTTTTATCAGCTGACGCATATAGTTTATTTGAGGAGACAGGTATTTTTTCAAAAAAAATAGGGAATAAATTTAAAAATGAAATTTTAGGCAGAGGTGGTTCAAGACCTGCCATTAAATCATTTGAGGCTTTCAGGGGAAGAAAGCCTAAGATTGATGCTTTACTCAAACACTCAGGCCTCACTTCTCGATGAAAATTGCTACATGGAATGTTAACTCGCTAAATGTACGCCTGGATCATGTGATTGATTGGATTAAAGCTCATAACCCAGATGTGCTATGTCTTCAGGAGACCAAGCAAACCAATGAAAAATTTTCTCATGAAGCATTTGAGGCTATTGGATACAAGTCTTATCATAACGGTCAAAGAACATATAATGGTGTTGCATTAATAAGTAACAAGGGTTTGTTAGATGTTGGCAACGATTTGCCTGGGTTCGACGATCCTCAGAAACGTATTATTCATGGATCTTATCCCTCAGAAGAGTTAGGTCCAATAAGGGTTGTAAGCGCATACGTCCCGAATGGGCAGGCTGTAGGGTCAGAAAAATTCAAATACAAACTTTCATGGCTCCAAGCATTTAACCTTTGGGTTAAAAAATTAAATAGTGATAATAAACATGTCATTCTTACTGGGGACTTTAATATTGCCCCGTGCGATATCGACTGTCATGATCCGGAAGCATGGCTTGGAAGTATTCTAGTGTCTCCAGATGAGCGCGATCTCTTTAATGCTGTTATCGATTGTGGTTTTATAGATAGTTTTAGGTTCCTCAATAGAGATCTACAAAAGTTTTCATGGTGGGACTACCGCATGGCAGGATTCAGAAGAAATTTAGGGATGCGTATAGATCACATACTGATAAGCGAATCTCTTAAAGGCAATCTTTCGACTGCATACATTGATGAGGACCCAAGGAAACTAGAACGACCATCTGACCATACTCCGGCAATATCCGAATTTCGATAATTATTTATTTTTTAAACCAAGTTGTTTTAACTTTCTATATAGATGTGTTCTTTCAATGCCTGATACCTTTGCAAGATCTGATACAGATTTTCCTTGCCCTATATGATAGTTGAAATATTTTTTTTCAAAATCTTCACGCGCTTCCTTAAGATTTTTACTATAAAAATCGGTATCTAGCTCAACATTGTTATTGTCAGTAGATTTTTTTTCAGTAGTCCTTAATTTATTTATATGTGAATTAACATCCTCCGCCAAAATGAGTTCACCCGACACTTGTTGGACTAACATTGAAACGCAATTATCTAGAGTATCAATATTTAAGAAATAGCTATTAAGTCTTAAGGCATTTAATGCCGAAGTATCAAAAGATTTATAGCCTAAATTTACATTCTTAGTAAGGTAGAAGTCTAGAATTGATTTAGCGTACTCAGGAATCATGTCAGAATCTCTTCCTATCGGGAGGGATATATAATATTTATTTAACATAACATCTTTATCAAATAGCGAATTAAATATATTGATTCTTACATCTGCAAAAACTATTCTTATGTTATTTTTTTTATAAAAATCAAGCAATTCCTTAAGCTCTTTTTTATTAAAGTTCGATAGTTTTTTATAATGACTTACGAGTAAATTGTTTTTACCCTTAGCTTGTATTTTCTGGATGAGCAAATCATCAAGAACAGATTCATTTTGTAATTTGTAAAAATCATTCTCAAGTAAGTAGTCAATGATAATATTTAAAAAATTTCCTTCGGGACCATCTATGTATATTACTTGCTCATTTTTTATTTCAGATAGCCTATTACGATATTCCTTAATAAAAGTCTGTTCATTTGAGTCAATAAAACTTCTGTTTAATTTAGAAATATTAATAGTTGCTTTAAGGCAATTACTTACCGTTTTTAAAAGTTTCTGCAGTGATATTGGCTTTTCAAGAAAATCAAATGCACCAATTTTTGTTGCTTCAATGGCTGTATCTATTGTTCCATGACCTGACATCATAATCACTGGACACTTAACATTATTATTTTTTTTCCACTCTCTTAGCAATGAAATGCCATCACAGTCAGGCATCCAAATATCTAATAAGATTATGTCTAGATTTTCTTTTTTTTGAATTTCCCTCGCCTCAACGGCATCTTTTGCTAGATAGGTATCGTATCCTTCGTCCATTAAATTTTCATTCAATGAATCACGTATCCCAGCTTCATCATCAACAATTAATATCTTTGCTTTTTTCATTACATGCTCATGGGTAGTATAATTATGGCCTTGGACCCACCAAGTCTTTTATTTTTTATTTCTATCGATCCTTTGTGCTCCTCAATTATCTTCAAAACAATAGCCAAACCAAGTCCGGTACCATGGCTCTTGCTTGTCACATAAGGTTCGAATATCTTTCCTAGAATATTTTCAGGGACTCCTGATCCGTTATCTTCAAACACTATTACTATAGTGCCTTCCATTACTTTAGTTTGAATTGTAATTTGAGGTTTTCTTTCGTCAACCAAAGCATCCTTAGCATTTTCTAATAAATTAACGAATACTTGCCTAAGTTTATTTTCATCTCCCATAACCATCAATACTTGATTTGGTTGCTTAATGCTAATATTAATTCCTACTGGCTCATATAAGTCCACAACAGATTGGATCAACATGTTGACATTAATATTATTCTTTTCTATTTTTGGTGGCCTTGCATAGTCTGAAAATTCATTTACCATAACTTTCAATGCATTGACTTGTCCAACTATGGTATTTGTTGCTTTTGATAGCATCGTCTGATCCTCATCATTTAATTTAGTTTTTAATTTATGCTCGATTCTTTCAGCAGATAATTGAATTGGGGTTAAAGGATTCTTTATCTCATGAGCTAGTCTGCGTGCTACTTCAGACCAGGCCTGATGGCGCTGCCCTTCTGTCACATCTGTTATATCGTCGATTAAAACAATATAATTATTCTTCCTATCATCGCGAATAGAATTAATTTGTATTCTTATAATTCGCTCGTTTTTATTTGTATTAATTTTATACTCCCTACTCTTGTCTTTGCTTTTTCCTTCAGCTAAAACATAAGACGAAATAAATTCTAGGACCGGTAATAATTCTTTATTATTAACCACTGCTTTATCTAATACTTTGTTTTTAATTGTTTTTTTATTTATCTGGAGCAACGTCAATGCAGCCAGATTATAAAGCCTTATCTTTTGGTCACTATCAACAACTATGACGCCCGAAGACAAATTAGTCAGGATTGTATCTAAAAATAATCTTGCTAACTCAACCCTGTGTTGATTTTTTTTATCGTTCTGTGTCGCAATATCCAATTGCTTAGTCATACTATTAAATGATTGTACTAGCGTACCAATTTCATCTTTTTTTCCATACTCCGGAATTATTTTATTAAAGTTACCTTTCGCTACTTGCTTGGTTGCATCTGCTAATTGAGACAATGGCTCTGAGAATTTCCTGCTTATTACAAAGGAGATTGCAACAGCAGATAATATGGCCAGCAGGAGAACAATCGTGAGAGTGAGCGTATAAACAATATTTAATGATTTTCTGCTATAGGAAAGTCTTTGATAGTCTTCATACACTGATTCAACTGATATTGCTAAGTTAGATATTTCCGTTGGTATCGGTTGTCGAACTTCTAGGTACCCCCTCTCAGTAATCTTATTTTTAAGATTCACAGGAATATAAGCCCGTAATATTATAGTATCGTCAAACTCCTCAATAATTCCATAAAAATCTCTACCGGCCCTCTCTATGTGTTCATAATTGGCTATTGTTGGTACGTTTGATTTATTTGCACTAGAAAGTGCAAGAATATTAATTTTTTGGTCGTATAGTATAACTTCATCAAGAATAAACTTTTCCCGCATATCTCGAAGCAAGCTATCTCTCTCACCTTCCTCAGCATTTCCTATGCTGTATGCCATACTTCTACCTTTAAGCTCAACATCCCGCATTAGAATATTTAAGGTTTTTTGGCCTAAACTTAAACCTCCTTCAAGAGCTGATTCAACTTTAACGTCAAACCATGAGTTAATAGATTTAGTTAAAAAGCTTACAGAAACCAAGTACACAATTGACACAGGGACAATAACCATTAAGGCAAAAGAGATAACGAGCCTTAATGTCAGCTTGCTTCCAATAATTTCTTTTTTTATATTTTTTAATAATCTTAATATTTGATGAGCAATAAGGAACACAAGGGATGCAATAAAGAGCACGTTGAATATAAAAAGCAGTCTAAATGTGTCGGTTGATACTAAATCTGTGTTTGCTAAGGACCTTGCTAGCATGATAAGAAGCGCAAGGCCAACTAACCCAAAAATTGGAATTAGATATTTCAATTACCAGTCTCTATTATATTTACTGTCGAATCTGATTGAAGATTCCATATATCATCTTCAATATTAAGTTGTATCGGTTTTGGTAGGCTGCTTTTATCTAATTTTATTTTTAAAGACATGACTAAATTGCCAATAGGCTCGACAACAATACCTACATTCCATTCTTTTACATTTTCTATGAAATTTATACCATCCTTTATCTCGCTAAAATATTTTTTATCTCCATTTATGTTAATGGCTTCATATTGCTGAATTAAATTTTTATACTTGATTTGGTAGGTCCCTTTTTTCATCAAAACTGTTTTATCTAACCAAAATTTATTATGCTCTATTATTTGAAAATTAACATTAAATTGCAAGGGAATGCCTTTTTCTAATGCGCCAAACAATGCTGGAGTAAGATCAATATGTTGACTGAAGCTAACATAAGCAATATTTTTTACCTGATGCATACCTAACAAACTAACAAGGATTTTATTTTCCGCAATAACAGAAGTATTAAGCCCTGCTGAAACTAATAAAATGATTGCGAGTTTAATTTTTCTCGAGAATCTCATAATACAATCCATCATGATTTTTAGAGGGTAGCATCTGATTTTTTAAGTGCACTACACTTTCAGGGAATTGCAGCCCTTTTTTTTTAGCATCTTGATGTTGTTTGCAAAATGCAGAGACGACATCATTATTTTCTTCTTGGAAAACGGAACAAGTAACATAAAGAAGCTTCCCGTTTTCCTTTAAAAGCGGCCATGCATTATTTAGGAGTTCCAATTGGTTCTTTCCAAAATTTATAAAATCCGCCGGTCTTCTAAGCCATTTTATATCTACGTGCCTTCTTACAATTCCCGATGCTGAGCATGGGACATCTAATAAAATCCTATCAAATGCCTTTTTATCCCACCATAAATTTTCTTTATCTAACCCTTGCTTAACAAGATTGGTTCGAAGTCCTAACCTTTTAAGGTTTTCGTCAATCTTTTTTGCTCTAATTGCATTTATTTCAAGGGACACTAAACTAACATCATAAGACTCTAGGATGCTAGTTGTTTTTCCACCGGGTGCGGCACAAGCATCTAAAACTAATTGGCCGTCTTTAAGCTCTAAAAAATTAGAAGCTAACTGTGCTCCATAGTCTTGTACGGAGAAATAACCCTCATCAAAACCTGGAATATCTTGCACATTTACTGGTGTCTCTATAATTAAAGCATTGTCATGGATAAGACGAAAACTGATATTATTATCATTTAACATATCAATGTATTTTTCAACAGCAATATTCTTTTTATTTATTCTTATGGTCATCGGTGGGTGCTCATTTCCTATACGTAAAATATCCTCCCAATGCTCCTGGTATTGCTCCTTCATTTTATCCACCCACCACAACGGGTAATTATATTTTGACTCGCTTTGTTTGACGAAACCTTTAATTAACGCTTCTTTGTTTCTTAGGAAGTTTCTTAATACAGCATTTACCAGATTACTTTTTCTAAAATCAATCTTCTTAGCTGCCCGCACAGCCTGATCAACGACAGTAAAATCTGAATGAGCCTCTTGTGTTAGTTGGTATATAGCAACATGAATAAGAGACTCTAATACTCTATTTTCAATTTTATTCTTTATAAGGATGTCTATTAGATAATTTGATTGGCCCATATACCTCAGCGTTCCGTAGGTTATAGCTTTTACCTGGCTCTGCTGAACAAATTCATCAGAATTTTTAAGAGCTTTATCAAATGCAAGGTCTAGGTTGCTTCCACCAAGAACCTTATCAATAATAATTGCCGCGTACCTTTGTGACTCGTGCATCAATTTATTCTATCTCCTTGATTTATCTTGTATCTAAAAATAAAGTCTTTAGCCTCAATTTTTTTTTCACCTTCAACCTGCATTTCCATCAACTCTATCCCACCTCGATCCAATCTAAGTATCAGTCTTTTTTCAATGACTTTCAAATCACCAGGTTGTAAATTCTTCAATATGTCAAAATTATCAATTAATACGGCATTCCATACTTTTAGTCCCTTACCTCTAAATAAACCTTTGACTCCAGGGTAGGGGTTAAATGCTTTTATTCTTTTTATTAGAATGCTTGGGTCCTCATTTAAATTGAGTATCCCCTCATCTTTACGAATTTTTTTTGCGTACGTAACATCACTTTCATTTTGTTCTATCCAATTTATTGAGTTGCCAGAGGCAATTACATCGATAATCTCCATCATTAATTTTGCTCCCATCAAGGCCATAGCTTCTGTCATGTCACCTGTAGTGTATTTTTCTAACAAATCCATGCTTACCTTTTTGGCCATTGGCCCAGCATCAAGTTTTTCAACTACTTGCATAATGGTGACACCAATTTTAGGGTCGCCACTTTCAATCGCTCTATGTATCGGTGCCGCCCCTCTCCATCTTGGTAATAAGGATGCATGGACGTTAAAACATCCCTTTGGAAATATATGCAATATGCTTTCGGGAATAATTAATCCATACGCAGCCACTATCAGGATATCAGCATTAAGGTCCTTTAAATTTTCCATTACATTGTGATCGAGTGACTCAGGCTGCAAGATATATAACGCGCGCTGTTGTGCTGCCCTTTTTACTGGGCTTGGATTTATTTTCATTCCTCTTCCGGAACGTCTATCAGGCTGTGTTAAAACGCACACAACCTCATGTGATGATTTATTTAATAGATTAAATGTTGGCACAGCAAATTCTGGGGTGCCGGCAAAAACTATTTTGAGTTTATTGTTCATCGCTATGACTTATTTTTTCTTTGTTTTATTAACATTCTTTTAATTCTGTTTTGCTTCAAGGGGGATAAGTATTCGACAAAAACCTTACCTTCCAAATGGTCCATTTCGTGCTGAATACATACAGATAACAATCCTCGTGCTTCAAATTCAAAAAGTTTGCCGCTGGTGTTAAGAGATTTGACTTTGATGAAGTCAAATCTTTCAACTGCCTCATAAAATCCTGGGACAGACAAGCACCCCTCTTCATATTCCTGTTTACCTTTTTTTTCAATGATTTCAGGGTTGATTAATACGAGTAGATCATTCTTATCTTCGGATATATCGATGACAATAATGCGTTCATGAAAATCAACTTGAGTTGCGGCTAAACCAATTCCCTTTGACTTATACATTGTCTCAGCCATATCTTTAATTAATGTTTTATGAATCTCATCAACGCTCACCAGAGCTTTTGCTACTTTATGCAAATTAGGGTCTGGATAAGTTAGTATTGTTAAAATCGCCATAAATTAATATTGATTAATTGTTGTTAAGCTGATAAATTATTTCTAAGGTGATAACAATAAAACAATTTATCTCTAGCTTTAATTATACTGCCTCAAGGCGTCTTTTCTTATATTTTACCTTGCTGTATTCATCTATAGAATTTAATAACTGTTCGTCAGAAGGAATGTTATGTTTGAATTATTAATATACATGTTTGAGAATTATCTAAGCTCTAAGAGCTACCTGGATTTTAATAACATTTCTATGGAGCTAGAGGCTGCAGGATTTGATAATGACGATATAGAAGAAGCTTTTGATTGGTTTTCTCAATTAAAAGCGATGTCCGATAAAATTCCCCAAGCTATCGATGCAAAAGAAAACACTAACCTAAGAATTTTTACTGAAAAAGAATATAAAAAAATATCATCCGAAGGGCTTGGGTTTATCCTTTTTCTAGAGCAAGCAAAAGTTTTAAATTCTATTGAAAGAGAGATTATTATTGATAGGGCAATGGCATTAAATCAAAACATTATCTCTATCGACGAAGTGAGGTGGGTAGTGATGATGGCCTTATGGAATAATGGAAAGGAAAATGACTACCTGTTTGTTGAGGATGCCTTATATAACAAAGACACCTTAACCATTCATTAGGATTTAAGGTTGTTGATAATTTTTATGATAATCCCTGATTGATTTAAAGTGTAAAAATGAATGCTTGGCACCCCGTACTGAGTAAGTGTTTCGCATAACTCAGTGATAACATCAACCCCAAAGCTTCTCAAGGACTCCAAATCGTCCCCGTAATCTTCTAATCTCATCCTAAGCCATCTTGGAATCTCTGACCCACAGTTAGCAGAAAATCTTGAAAGTTGCTTAACGTTATAAATCGGCATAATCCCTGGCACTACTGGAATAGCGATAGATCTTCGCTGGCACTCTTCCATGAATTTAAAATACGAATCAACATTAAAAAAGAATTGCGTTATTGCTCCCGTAGCTCCAGCATCGATTTTTCTTTGGAAATTATCCATATCATTTTTTGCTGACAATGCCTCTGGATGAAATTCTGGGTATGCTGCTACTTCGATATTAAAATAATCACCTGTTTCCTGAAAAATATAATCAACTAATTCATTGGCATATTTAAAGTTACCGTAACTGGGAGCTCCCGATGGGTTGTCTCCTCTCAATGCTACTAGGCGATTAATATCATGGGCTTGATACTTTGCAAGCAAATTACTGATATCTTCTTTTGATGAGGATATACAAGAGATGTGTGGAACAGCAGCTGAACCTAATGCCCTTATCTTAAGCACGGTCTCAAGTGTTTTTTCTTTAGTTGATCCACCGGCACCAAAGGTAACCGAAAAAAACTCAGGGGTAAATTCTCTGAGATTTTTGATGGCTAGCTCAAGGCTTTGAGTTCCCTCCTCATTTCTTGGAGGAAAAAACTCAAAGCTTATTGGGGGCAATGTTGCCATGCTAGTACCTGTATTGCTCCGGCTTGTATGGCCCAGAAACCTTAACCCCTATATAACCTGCTTGCTCTTCAGTAAGCTCAGACAACTCGGCATTTAATGTTTTTAACTGAAGGCGCGCTACCTTTTCATCCAAGTGCTTAGGAAGGGTATATACGCCTAATGGATAGTTTTCCGTATTCTTAAAGATTTCTATTTGCGCAATGACTTGGTTAGCAAATGATGAACTCATTACATAGCTAGGATGACCTGTAGCACATCCCAAATTTACCAGCCTGCCCTTGGCCAATAAGATGATTTTGTTTCCTCCAGGGAAGGTCACATGATCCACTTGAGGCTTGATTTCATCCCAGTCACAATCAGACAAGGATGCTACATCAATCTCATTATCAAAATGGCCAATATTACAGACGATAGCTTCATTCTTCATCTTGCTCATGTGAGCATAGTTGATTACATTTAAATTGCCCGTGGCGGTAACAAAGATATCGCCGTGTTCACAGGCATAGTCCATAGTTACAACTCTATAACCCTCCATGGCTGCTTGTAGTGCACAAATAGGATCAACCTCAGTTACCCATACCTGCGCAGAAAGTGCCCTTAAAGCTTGAGAAGATCCCTTGCCAACATCTCCATAACCAGCTACGACCGCTACTTTCCCCGCAATCATCACGTCAGTGGCGCGCTTAATAGCATCCACTAGAGATTCTCTACAGCCATACAGATTATCAAATTTTGATTTGGTTACTGAGTCGTTAACGTTGATAGCAGGAAATGCCAGTTCACCATCGCGATACATTTGATACAAACGATGAACGCCTGTAGTGGTTTCCTCAGTCACTCCCTGGATATGCTTAATACGATCTGAGTACCATGAAGGGTTAGCCTTTAAATTCTTTTTAATAGCATTGAACAAACACACCTCTTCTTCTGACTCAGGACTATCTAACACTGCAAGATCTTTTTCGGCCTTAACGCCTAAGTGAAGAAGCATTGTTGCATCACCACCATCATCTAAAATCATATTAGAAAACTTACCGTCTTCCCATTCAAATATCCGATGAGTAAAAGCCCAATACTCATCTAATGATTCACCTTTATAGGCAAAGACTGGGGTTCCTCCAGCAGCAATAGCTGCTGCTGCATGATCCTGCGTAGAATAAATGTTACAGGAAGCCCATCTTACCTCTGCACCGAGGTCTTTAAGCGTTTCAATCAGCACTGCGGTCTGAATAGTCATGTGCAGTGAACCGGTAATAAAAGCGCCTTTAAGGGGTTGGGAATGTGCATATTCTTCACGAATTGCCATTAATCCCGGCATCTCAATTTCTGCAATAGAAATTTCTTTTCGGCCAAAATCAACTAACGCTAGGTCTGCAACAAAATAATCGTTTGGTTTTAAGTTTGATTCAGTCACTGTGTTCATTTTTTTCCTTAAAAATAACAGTGGCAGTGGGATGAGGTTTTATGTTCACTTTATCCAACAACTGGCACTGAAGTTAAGTGAACGCGGTTTGAAATATTAGCCGAGCCTAGGGTAGTCCTGCAGCGTTCCTCGGTATTTTATTATTTTAATCGATCTTTTATTCTAAATCAAGTACTTAGGCTTTCATTAACGCCATCTTTTTATCCAAGTTCTCCCAAGTAAATTCAGGCTCATCTCTTCCAAAATGACCGTACGCAGCTGTTTTTTTATAAATAGGCCTAAGAAGATCAAGCATTTCAACGATACCTTTGGGTCGTAAATCAAACTCACTTAAAACTAAATTAGATATTTCTTCGCCTGTTAATTTTCCTGTGCCAAGGGTATCCACCATGACTGAAGTCGGTTTTGCTACACCAATAGCATAGGATAGTTGCACTAAACACTTTTCTGCTAGGCCGGCTGCTACGATATTTTTTGCAACATACCTTGCAGCGTATGCTGCAGATCGATCAACTTTGCTCGGATCTTTTCCAGAGAAAGCTCCGCCACCATGGGGTGCTGCTCCACCGTAAGTATCTACAATAATTTTTCGTCCTGTAAGCCCACAATCCCCTTCAGGCCCACCAATAACAAATCTTCCGGTTGGATTGATCAGATACTTAATGTCGCCTTTTATTAGATCGCTTGGTAAAATAGGCTTAATAATCTCTTCAACCACAGCTTCGCGCAAATCCTTTAATTCTATGTCTGGTGCATGTTGAGTTGATACCACTACCGTATCAATGCTATGAGGCTTATTGTTTTCATACCTTATAGTCACTTGAGATTTAGCATCGGGTCTCAACCATGGGAGCCTTCCATCTTTTCTTAGCATTGCTTGCCTCTCGACCAATCGATGTGATAACCAAATCGGCAATGGCATTAAATCTAAAGTCTCGTTGCATGCATACCCAAACATTAATCCCTGGTCTCCTGCTCCTTGATCTTTCGGATCATCCATTGCACCATCTACACCTTGACCTATATCTCTGGATTGCTCTCCGTACCTAACCATGACATCACATGTTTTATAATCAATGCCATATTCTGGATTGTCATAACCAATACTTTTTAGGGTATTTCGCGCAATTTGTTCATAATCGACGGTGCTATTACTAGTAATTTCCCCAGCAAGTACAATAAGGTTGGTTGCGGCCATAGTTTCTGCAGCAACCCTAGCATTCGGATCTTGCTCAAGAACGGCATCTAAAATAGCATCGGATATCTGGTCGGCGACTTTATCGGGATGGCCTTCTGATACTGATTCAGAGGTAAATAGGTAATTTTTCATTTTATAAGATTTTTTAAAATTTGATAATGTCCGATACAATAACAAAAAAAAGAAAAAATTCATATGGTCAAATTACTCAATATTCCTTTCAGCAAGATGCATGGGGCCGGCAATGATTTCGTGGTTATTAACCAAATGAATCGCGACTTCCAACTAACATCTCTTCAAATAAAGAAAATGGCCGACCGTAATTTTGGTATTGGTTTTGATCAGTTGCTAATTATTGAAAAACCCACTCAAGCTTCGGCAGAATTTAAGTACCGAATTTTTAATGCAGATGGGGGGGAAGTTGGGCAATGTGGGAACGGGGCTCGATGTTTTTTTCACTACCTAAAAATTAAAAATTTATCCTCAAATAATGAAATTACTGTGGAGACTCAATCAGGTGTGATTGTCTTGTCTTACAAGAATGATGGTCTTATTTCTGTGGATATGGGTGTTCCCGTATTTGACCACGAAAAGATACCTTTTATTTCTATCAATGCCAACGTACCTAGCGTTACAGTGGATAGCAAAACCTATGAATTTTATCCGCTTTCTATGGGGAACCCACATGCAGTTATCAAGCTACCCAAGCTCACAGGGATTGACCTCGTAACAATAGGCAAAGTATTACAACGGTCACCCGCATTTCCTGAGAGTGTGAATGTAGGTTTTGTTCAAGTAATCGATAAGCATACCCTGTCATTAAAGGTTTATGAGCGGGGGAGTGGAATGACCTTGGCCTGTGGTTCCGGGGCTTGCGCTGCTGCTGTAATAGCAGTCCAAAACCAATGGGTACAAGGGCCTGTCAATGTCTTGATGGATGGGGGGCAATTAACAATCAACCTCACTCCCAAAGGCTCCATTGAGCTTATGGGCCCAGCTGAATGGGTCTTTGATGGTGAGCTCAATATCTCCCAAATAATTTCGCATGACGAATAAAGACTACATAGAAAAATATACTGATTACATAAAATTTGAGAAGAGATTAAGCGCGCTTACAATAAAAAGTTACCTCAGAGATATTCAGCTTTTAGATAAAGAGTTGCAAGGTAAAGATTTAAAACATTATCAGGTGAGCGATATTAGGAGAGGGATATCAGTTTTTCATGCTAAAGGAATCAACGGGAAGTCATTATCGAGAATGCTTTCATCATGGCGAGGATTTTTTGACTTTCTCAACCATCGCTATCAATTTAGTCTCAATCCGGTTATTGCGATTAAAGCTCCAAAAGCAAAAAAATTATTACCCCAAACACTCTCTATTGAGAGTGCCATTAAATTAGTCAGCATTACGGACAAATCCTTTTTAGGATTGCGCGACCGAGCTATTATGGAATTATTCTATTCGTCAGGATTACGACTCTCTGAGCTGGTAGGAATGACTCTTGCCGACCTTAATATGAGCGAGCACACAGCGAATGTATTGGGCAAGGGAAATAAATCAAGAATTGTGCCTATTGGAAGCCATGCTATAACCGCCTTAAGTGCCTGGTTAACAATGCGTGAAAAAATTAGCGATCTTGACCCTCACATCACCAATGTTTTCTTGTCGAAAAAGGGTCATGCCCTAGGCGTACGATCAATTCAGTATCGATTAAAGTTTTGGGCTATTAAACAGGGTATTCCGGAAAATATTCATCCTCATTTATTAAGACACAGTTTTGCAAGTCATCTCCTGCAATCGAGCCAAGATCTCAGAGCTGTTCAGGAACTTCTTGGGCATGCCAATATAAGCACTACGCAGATATATACCCATCTTGATTACCAGCATTTATCGAAGATTTATGATGACGCCCACCCTCGAGCGAAAAAAATTAATAGAAAGAAATAGGCTATTGATGATGATTAATATTTACACTATAGTGAAGCCATGCAAGAAGAAATTAATCTATTAGAAGAAAAAATTAACTTATTGGTTACTAAAATCAATAACATGAAAAATGAAACGGAATCAGTCGTGCCTGAGCTTTATGAAGCAAAAGAAGAAATAAAGATGTTAAAAGCCAAAATTGCTGAGACAACGGTCAAAATTGAAAATTTATTAGCGCAAATTCCTTAAAATATTATGGCAAAACAAATTGAAGTAAAAATTCTTGGTCGTGACTTCTCAATTGCCTGTCCCGAAAATGAGGAGGATAGCCTGATGAAATCAATCAATTATCTCAATCATAAAATTGAAGAAGTACAGTCCTCTGGCTCAGTCATAGGAGTTGATAAAACGATTATTATGGCCGCACTAAACATCACACATGAATACCTTAATAAAAATAATAATGCCGACGCTGATGTCCATACATTGGGCTATAAAAACAAACTAACTGATTTTAATAGGCTGCTAGATAGCATTCTGGATTAGAATACGGGTAAGAGTTTGTTTGGGTGTTGCTTAGGCTAATTATTCCTTGAACTAGTCTATAGCATCGGTTTTAGTCAATCAGAATGTGGTGCGATCGCTCACGATTGGGTAACCTTTTAAGGGCTCTTGGCGAGCGAACCTAAAACTTCTTAGTCTATTACCACTTGAACCTTTGGTTCTGGATGCTGGTCTAGGCAACACCCAAATAAATTATTTATGCAGTTTATGGTATTCCAAATCGCTCATTTCTATAATATCTAGAGCCTTTTCATGGGTAGCCTCTAGAATAATAGGAGGGGCACAACCTGCTTCAGCTGACTCCAGCCATCTGCTAGCACATAAACACCATCTGTCACCTGCCACGAGTCCTGGAAAATTAAACTCAGGCCTTGGTGTTGAAAGATCATTACCGCTCTCTTTTGAGAATGCTAGGAAATCATTATTAACCTCAGCGCATACCGTATGTTGACCGTTGTCGGACTGACAATGATCGCATTCGCCATTCCTAAAATATCCAGTAATAGGGTCTAGGCTACAGACTTCCAAATCTTTCCCTAAAACATTTTTCTTCTCCATTCTATATTTCCTTTATTAAACTATAATTACGATACAACAATTATTTACCTTTAGGAAAAATTATGCGCTATTGGCTAATGAAATCTGAGCCTACAGACTTTTCAATAGATGATCTGGAAAAAGTATCTGATCAAAGTATCGATTGGTATGGTATTAGAAACTACCAAGCACGTAACTTCATGAGAGACACCATGGAACTCGGCGATCTTGCTTTCTTCTACCATTCGAATTGCAAGATACCAGGGATTGTTGGTGTTATGCAGGTTTCTAAATTAGCCTATCCTGATAAATCACAATTCATCAAAGGTCACAAGTACTTCGATCCAAAATCCTCACCAGACAATCCGCGATGGGTTAATGTCGACGTTCAATTTGTAAGGCGCATCTCATTGATAAGCCTTCAAGACTTAAAAACCTATCCCGAATTAAGTGAGATGAAAATACTACAAAGGGGCAACCGACTTTCGATTACCCCTCTGTCAAAAAATGAATGGAATTTTATAAATAAAATCCCCAAAAAAAGCTCTTATCGTGGCTGGTCTAAGCTACCAATAGCAAGAGGGTAACTTACAATACCCCAAGGTATGCCCGCCACTGGAATACGTTTCTCCACTGCGAGATCGCCTACATCGACCACTACAATTTCATCTGAACGTCCACAGGCTAACAAAATATCTTGATTGTCAGGAGTGAAGGTAAAGTGCCAACATCTTTTACCCTCTATGTTGATATCTTTAATTTTACTGTAATCAGTTGCGTCATAAACTTCTAATGTCTTTGAATTCCCAGCCGCAACGAAAAGCTTATCACCCTCAGCATTAAAGCTTGTTCCGTATGGTGATTTACCAGTCGAAACCGTTTTTAAATGGTTGAAGTCTCTATCAAGCACAATAAAATTATCGCTATACTCCAATGTGGCGATGTAATGTTCCCCGTTAGGAGAGACTTTAATGCCTCTTGGCCTTTTTCCATAGGGCTCAACTGAAATAGTCTTAATTAATTCCCCAGAGATAAAGTCGTGCACTGTGATCGTATTGTCCGCTTCGTTGGTAACAATAATTTGCTTACCGTCTTTACTAAACTCTATGCCCTCGGTTTCTGGTCCAGCAGTAATATCTCGCACCTTCTCACCCAATGCTAAGTCAACAATAGAAACTTTGGCTGGCGTCCTATCGTCGTCATCTTCTTCATGCTTCTGCTCTCCGGGCGCAGGTGGCTTACCTTTGGATGAAGGCTCAGTAGATATAAAAGCTAATCCGTCTTTAATCCTAACGAACTCAGGGTTAATGCCAACTTCTATGGTCTTTTCAATGACCTTTGTTTCGACGTTTACCAGACTAATAGAAGCATCATCTTTATTTGCTGTTACAAGGTATTTTCCATCCTTAGTTAGACCGATACCTCGTGGAAAACCTCCTACCTTAAACTCATCTACAACTTCCATTGAATTCAAGTCGATCACGGTGACTCCACTATTTTGCGAAGTAACATATACCTTTCCTCTATCGCCTTGGCTACATGAGGATAATATCAATACGACAGTAAATAATTTCAACCAATTCATTACAACTCCCTTTTTAAAGTGTTTGTGAAAATTCTATGTTACGTTTTTTTATCTAATCAATTGCCTAAAAATAATTTGTAAGCCGGGTTATTTGTCTCATCCCAGCTCGGGTACCCTACTTGACTTAAGAATGCTTGGAAAGTTTCTTTTTCACTCGGCGGTACTTGAATCCCGACTAGCACACGCCCTATATCTGCCCCATGATTTCGATAATGGAATAAGCTGATATTCCAATTTTCCCCCATATTATTTAGGAAGTTTGATAGCGCGCCTGGTCGTTCTGGAAACTCAAATCGATAAATTACTTCATTTTCAACCTCCGGGGCATGGCCGCCAACTAGATGCCTTAAATGTAATTTAGCAACCTCATTATGAGACAAATCAATTGCATCAAGACCAGCATCATTTAACGTTTTAATTAATAATTTAGATTCTTGAAAATCTTTAACGCTAATGCCGACGAAAATATGTGCACTAGCATGACTTGAAAATCTATAATTAAATTCCGTAATACTCCTCGAACCTATCAGACCACAAAATGCCTTAAAGGCGCCTGGCTCTTCAGGAATAGTTACCGCAAAAACCGTTTCCCTTTCTTCTCCAATTTCTGCTCTTTCAGCGACAAATCCTAAGCGATCAAAATTCATATTGGCACCTGATGCGGTTCCAATTAAAGTCTCCGACGTAATGTTATTTTTCTTGATATAAGATTTGATACCGGCAACCGCCAAAGCCCCTGCCGTCTCAAGAATAGTTCGCGTGTCTTCAAATACGTCTTTTATAGCTGCACATATTTCATCATTGCTAACCACAATCATTTCATCAACATATTCTTGGCAGAGTCTGAAATTTTCTTCTCCCACCTGCTTTAGCGCAGCGCCCTCGGCAAAAAGACTAACATTCTCCAACAACACCCTCTTGTTGGCTTTCAAAGATTGCGTCATTGCATCAGCGCCTTGCGCCTCAACTCCTATGACTCTAATTTCAGGTCTCACCGCCTTAATGTATGTGGCAATACCTGCTATTAATCCGCCGCCGCCAACACAAACAAATACGGCATGAATAGTACCTGGATGATCGGCCAAAATTTCCTTTGCGATAGTGCCTTGTCCAGCTATGACATCGGGATCGTCATACGGATGAATGAAGGTGAGGTTTTCTTTTTTTTGAATTTCTAATGCATGATTATATGAGTCATGTAATGAATGACCATGGAGAATTACCTCGGCGCCTCGTCTCTCCACAGCCTTAATTTTTATTAAGGGCGTTGTACTTGGCATAACAATTAACGCCTTACATCCTAATTTCTGGGCTGCTAGTGCCACCCCTTGAGCATGATTGCCGGCAGAGCATGAAATGACACCTTTTTCCAGATCCTCTTTGGATAAATGCACCATCTTGTTATAAGCGCCACGAACCTTGAATGAAAAAACAGGCTGAAGATCTTCGCGCTTTAAAAGAATATTGTTATTAAATCTTTGAGATAAGTTTTGTTGTTTTTGTAGGGGCGTTTTTATTGCTGCCTCATAGACGTTAGCCTCATCAATTCTTTTTTTATATGCATTTTTCATAATTAGTTAATTTTCAAGAAACTTGTCGCAGTGTATGATAGTAAACCTAATTATAGTTAAAAATGAAGGGTTTGGTAGAAAATGGCTTTATCACAAGACGAATTAAAAAAACAAGTCGCTAGAGCAGCAATTGAATACGTAGAATCAGGAATCATTGGCGTAGGAACCGGTTCTACTGCCAACTATTTTATTGATTTTCTCGCTGAAGTAAAACATAAAATTGATGGCGCAGTAGCCAGCAGTGAGGCAACAGCTGAGCGGCTTCGTAAGCATGGAATTGAGGTGTTTGATCTCAATTCGGTGAATGGCATGGATATTTATGTAGATGGTGCAGATGAAATCACGGAGCATATGCATATGCTTAAGGGTGGTGGTGGTGCCCTAACGAGAGAAAAAATCGTAGCGGCTAATGCAAAAAAGTTTATCTGTATTTGTGATGAATCAAAATTTGTCCCGACACTAGGCAAGTTTCCTTTGCCAGTAGAAGTGCTTCCAATGGCTAGAAGTTATGTTGCACGCCAATTAACAGCCTTAGGGGGTCAGCCGCAATTAAGAGATTTTACGACAGATAATGGAAATATTATTCTTGATGTTCATGGAATGAATATCGTCGATCCTATAGATACTGAAGATACGATCAATCAAATAGTAGGGGTTGTTACCAACGGACTTTTTGCCAAAAGACCAGCAGACATATTGTTACTGGCAACAGATTCGGGCGTCAAAACTATGCGCAAGTAGGCTGAAATGCATTGGCTATCTTAATTAAAATGAATTATTATTATCATTAAATTAGTTTAATCAAAAGGTTATACCGCTTTATGGCTTCAGAACATATATACAAACAGTATGATGCAGACCTTCAGTCTATCCGAGCAAAAGTGCTGGAGATGGGCACTATAGTTGAGGAACAGCTCAGCGAGGCAGTTCAATCGCTCATTGAGGCTGATACAAAACTCGCCGAAAAGGTTATTCGAAGAGATGAAGAGGTTAATGACCTCGAAATTGATATCGATGAAGACTGTTCGCTGTTAATTGGAAAACGGTCCCCAGTGGCAGCAGATTTAAGAAATGTGTTAATGATGATTAAAATCATTAGCGATCTTGAGCGTATTGGTGACGAGTCTACAAAAATTGCAAATGCTACCATACGCATTATTGAGAACGATATAATGAGCAAGCCGCAATTTAAAAATATTCAATCGATGTTAAGTTCTGTACAGTTCATGCTAAGACAAGCATTAAATTCTTTTGCTAGACTTGACACTACGGAAACCATTGAGGTCTTGGAAAAAGACAAGGAAGTGGATGAAGAATACCGTTCACATATGAGGCAATTGCTTACCTACATGCTTGAAGATCCCAGAACTATTTCTATGTCACTAGAGCTGATGTTTGTTACAAAGTCATTGGAAAGAATTGGCGATCACGCAAAAAATATTACCCAATCTGTCATATATACCGTCAAAGGTACTGATGTTCGTCACTCCAGCATCAAAGAGATTAAGGCTGAATTAAAACACTAAGACTACGGTTTTGGTGGGATATAACCAGAAGCTTGTTCTGCGCCATCCCCAAAAAAATACGCCTCTGTTTGTTCTTTAAGATACTTTCTTGCTTGCGGGTCAACCAAGCTTAATCTGTTTTCATTAACCAGCATAGTTTGATGTTTTAACCACCCAGCCCAAGCCTCTTTAGACACGCTCTCAAAAATTTTTTTCCCCATATCTCCAGGATATGGAGGGAAGTCTAGACCTTCTGCTTCCTTGTTTAGTTTGACACATTGCACCGTTCTTGCCATGACATACTCCTTTAAATGACCTTCATGATAAGCTAAAAATTATCAACCAGACATTAATTTTCTATCAACACCCAATTAAACTGATTCCCTTCATTTTAACAAATATATTTCGTGTTACTATCTTATTTGTTGTTAGGTGACATATATTCTTTCGAAAATATGTTTAAACGGGAAGTTAAGTGAAATACTTACGCTGCCCCCGCAACGGTAAGTGAGTGTGGATAAATATCGAGCCACTGAGGACGAAATTTTCCTTGGGAAGGCATTTATCTAGTCTTATGAGCCCGGAGACCGGCCTAATGATCAGTTCAATTGCATATGTTGCGGGGAGGCAATATAAGAAATAAATAGTTAATATTTAAATCTTTCTCCCACTATATTTGTATCTTTTTAATCCATTCGGGGTTGAGTGGTCATTTATTTAGAAGGTTTTTTTATGTTAAAAAAATTATTAATATTAAGTATAATCTCGCCACAAATCGTTTATGCAGAATCACTAAAGTCTAATCAAGTTTTCGTTACGGAAGATCTCTCAGCTGCGCAGGAAATCACTTCCACATCGTCGAAAGAAATTTATACTGCTAAAGACATAGAGCAGTCTGGCAGTTTCAGTATATTTGACTTTTTATCCCAACATACGTCAATCAATATTCAACCTCAATACGGCAATAAAGCTAGTCCGTTAATTGATATGCGCGGCTATGGGATGGAGGCTGGCTATCAAAATATCGTGATTAATGTGGATGGAGAAAGGCTTAATCGTATCGATATGGCACCACAAATTATTGGAAATATTACCTTAACAAGTATTGAGCGAATTGAAATTTTGCGGGGTTCTGGTTCCGTGCGCTTCGGTGACGGTGCCATGGCAGGGGTCATTAACATCATATCGAAAAATACGGTTGAGCAAAGCTTTCAATCAGTAATAGGGACGCAAGGTGCTCAAAGCAATATCCTTAATACGGGTTATCAAGGAGACAGCTTCAATATTATGCTTAATACTAGCTCAGAAAAAAATAATGGGCAGGTTGTTGCAGATCCTTCAGGAGATACAGCAAAGTCAAAAAATGATTACAATAAATTAACCGTGAATCTGGTGCCCACTGATGATTTAAAGGTCAAGGTGAGTATATTGAATTCTAGAAGTAATAATTATTTTCCAAATAGTCTTACAAAAACTCAACTTTTAGCAGACCCTAGCCAAAATGGCACAGGGAATGAATACACAAACAATGACTACGATACGGATAGCTATTCATTGAAAACTAATTACAAGATCAACCCTTCCCTTGATCTTGATATGAGCTATTCGAGAGAAGATAGATCTATAAACTCGCAAGCCTATTATGGGAATGCCCTTCAAGATTATGATTCGGAATCTTTAAAAATTGCGCTTCCGTACCAAGGCGAAAAGTATGCCTTTATAGCCGGTGTAGAGTTATTAGATGGGGAGCGAAAAGATAGCTCAGGTATCGTCACTAAAGATAACAAAGCATTTTTTGTAGAGGCGGAAGTTAAATTGGCTGAAAATTTATTGGTAAGTGGTGGTATTCGGCATGAAAAAGTCGACTATACCTATGATGGTTCTTCATCACTTAAGACAGACGAATCTTTAAATGCCTATGAAGCTGGAGTTAATTATAGTGTGAATGACAGTTTATCAATCTTTACTAACTTTACCCATAGTTTTCAAGCGCCTGATGTGGATCGATTTTTTAAAGGGTTGTATCCGGCTCCTAATTACACTCTCTCAGGCAGAGAGTTTAATGGATTTATTGATCCCGCAAAATCTAATACGATTAACATAGGATTTAATTACAAAGAACAGAACCATTCCACGTTGTTTACAACTTACTACTCAGACCTTGAGGATGAAATCGTTTATAACCCCAATTCATACATTAATGAAAATATTGATAACTCAGAAAAGTATGGGCTAGAAATTCAACATACACACAAAGTAGGAAACAAAACAGTTCTTGGCATTAATTATAATTTTGTTAAAGCAAAAATAGGTAGCAATGCGCAGGGCTTTAATGATGGGAATGATATGCCAGGGGTGCCAAGACAAACCCTAATAGCAAATGTGAATTATCAGTTTATAGACAATGGTTTTATTACTCTCAGTCATGCTTGGCGTGAACGATCTTATGATATGGGTGATTTTGCTAATGCAAGAGATAAAGAACAACCGCTATACAGCTCTACTGATTTATCAATAAACTATAGCTTAAAAAATGTTAGTAAATTTGAAGACGTCGCTATTTTTGGTTCTATTAATAATATCTTTGAGCATACGAATGCCATAGCGGTAAGCGGAAACAGTTTCTATGTGTCAAACTTTGAAAGGTCATTCTTAGCAGGTATTAAGGTAAATTTTTAAAAAAAATGGTGCTTAGATGTTAGAATTTGTTAACAATTTTTTATTGAGAAACGTTATGCAAATAAAAGAAATAAAGCTTCCTCAAGTCCTTGCGATTGGTGCGCTACTATTTTTTATCTTTCTAACAAGGGTTAGTCACGAGCTAATATCTTTTTCCCTTCCAGATGCTAGTCTCATTATTTTTTTTACTGCGGGAATTTTGTTTAAGCCTGGCAGGCTATTAGCTCTCTTTATTTTAACGCTTATTTTTGTCGATAGTTTTGCTATTTACAAAGAAAGTTACACTGAGATAGGTCTGCTCAATCTTGGCTACCTCCTGCATCTATCGATTTACCCACTAGCATGGTTCATTGCAAGTAGGATAAAAACAGCCAATGCTTCTTCATTTAGCCAAAGCGTTCTTTGGGTCGTATTGCTAGGTTTTTTAATATCGTATGGAAGTCATTATTATCTACATATATCACCTTCGAACCCCACTTACACCCTTTTGTCTTTTTTTCAGGATAATTTATGGGCCTATTTACCATCAAACATAGGCTATGCAATCATTTTATTCGTTATTTTGAAAGTAATAAGAAATCATGAGCGAGTTGGACTAGAAGTACGCAGTAATTAAATACTTGTATCTAAGAAACTATAAATCCGATAAGTTTGATATAATTTCGCACTTAAAGTTTTGATGGCCGGATAGCTCAGTCGGTAGAGCAGTGGATTGAAAATCCTCGTGTCGACAGTTCGATTCTGTCTCCGGCCACCATCTTCCCCTAAACAAAATCATCGGTCCTTCTCCTGTCCTTTTTGGAGAACAGTATGGCAAGTTTTAGGAAACGAAATGGTAAATGGCAAGCAAGAATCCAAAGAAAATATCTTCCTTCTGTTAGTCAGTCATTCTACGAGCTAGACATTGCTAGAAAGTGGGTTCGAAAAATAGAAAGAGAGATTGATTTAGGTCTCATTCAAATTCGACCTGCAAAGACAAACCTCTCACAGCTTCTGTTACGCTATCAAAAAGAAATTCTTCCATTAAAGAAGAGTCCACAAGCAGACATCTATCGTATCAATGCCCTCCTTCGCCTTCCAATCAGTCGCTTATGCATTGAGGATATTAAAAGTCATGATATTGCAGACTTAAGAGATAGTTTCGTAATGGCTACTAAAGCGCCTAATACAGTCAGGCTCTATTTAGCTATTCTTTCTCATCTTTTTACCGTTGCTAAAACCGAATGGGGGTATGTGCTAAATGGTAATCCCGTACTACGCATTCGTCGCCCTAAATTGCCAGCCTCATCCGCTAGACGATTAACTGATAAAGAAATAAGCCTTATATGCGAGCATACTCAATCGTTATATCTTCCTACCGCAATTATGCTAGCCTTACATACCGCAATGCGATTGTCAGAAATTATTAATATAGGCTGGTCTATGATTGATATGAATCATAAGACCATAACTTTATCACTGACTAAAAATGGCGAAGAGCGAAGTGTGCCTTTATCAAATTCCGCCATGCTATTAATACAAAGTCTGCCATTAGATTCTGATGCATTGTTTCCCATTACTCCCCACGCCATTACCGTTGCATTTATGAAAGCATGTAGGCGAGTAGGTATTGAAGGTGCAAGTTTTCACACCCTTCGTCATGAAGCGATTTCAAGATTTTTTGAGATGGGGCTAAACCCTATGGAGGTTGCTGCTATTTCAGGGCATAAGAGTATGCAAGTATTGAAGCGTTATACGCATATAAAAACATCACATTTATTGGCAAAAATTAATGAGGTAAGTTAGCATTTGTAGCATAACTATGTCACCCATTATTGACATAAGTCATTGTTTAATAAGTAAAAATAATTATCAAGCTATTGACCAACGCCGCCATATATGATAAAATCATACCTATATTAAGATGTTTTATAAGATTAGAAAGAAATATAATAAATTAGTTTTTTAGCTCTTAAATAAGAAGTTAACATTATCAGCACCGCAGGTGCGGCTGCTTTTAGATTTTATCAAGATATGATTATCAAGAGCCAGTAATTTTCTCAATACTTTAAAACTAGAGCTTGTATATACATATTACAATCATATTAAAGGTCTTTATTTAATGGGGACAAGTGTGAATAAGAAAGCTATTAGTAAAGCTAACAAAGGCAACAACAATTCTAATAAAGAGAACAGAATGCCTACAGAAAGATTACGAATGGAGCTGAAGCAGAACCCTGAAAAGGTTAAGAAAATGATGGTGGCATTAATAGATAAAGCCATTAGTGGAGATATGGCAGCAATCAGAGAAGTATTTGATAGAGTGGATGGGAAAGTAGAAACTAATGTCAGAACAGAGATTGTTGATAATAAACCTGTCTATGTAGTAACAGGGATTAGATAATGGAGACCTCATAGAGTCTTTAGATGATGACAGAGCAGCAAATGCAATATTAGTTAATACTGGATTCCATGATTAAATTAGCATATAAAACAATAGTTTATAGAGTTAAATAAAGATATATTCTGTATAGAAAAGACCTTATTCCTAGCCAATATTTAGAGGTATGGCACTCATTTTTTTGCTATTAACCCGGTTGACATGCTTGTTAGGCGAACCCTCCGTTTGCACCAATATTCTGACCTGTTACCCATGATGCTTCCTCACTAACAAGGAATGACACTATACGAGCAACATCTACTGGTTCACCAATACGGTCAAATGCAGACATGCTCGCAAGTCTATTTATAACCTCTTTGCTTTTTCCCGCAGTAAAAAGTTCAGTGTTGATTGGGCCCGGTGAAATGGAGTTGACCGTGATATTTCGCGCACCAACCTCTTTTGAAAAAACTCTTGTGAGTTGCTCTACAGCCCCCTTTGTTGCGCAATATGCTCCATATGTTGGTAGCATTAGGCGGGTCGTAGAGCTGGAAAAATTAATAATACGCCCGTCATTCTCAAGCCGTGAAGCGGCTTCACGAAGTGTATTAAATGTACCTTTCACATTAACAGAAAATATCTTATCAAAATCATCATCCGTTGTATCTTGAATTGTTTTATACAAAATCGAACCTGCATTATTAATAAGAATATTTATTTTACCGAATTGGCTAATCGCCGAATCAAACATTAGCTTAACTTCTTCAGGGCTACTTATGTCTGCCTTTATAGCAATGGCACTGCCACCATTAGCTTTAATATCAGAGACAACTTTATCTGCTGGTTTTTGATTGCTAGAGTAATTGATAACTACGCTTGCTCCAGCCTCCGCTAGTGTTATTGCTATTTGAGCGCCTATTCCTCGCGACGACCCTGTAACGATAGCAACTTTATTGTTTAGTGATTTCATGAATTACCCGCTCCATCTGTATTCTTGCCCTGATTTAGAACCCAGACTGTAAGTTCTAACATATCGTTTCTTTTACAACCGCTTTTTCCCATTTTCTTTACAACTTCTTGAGCGTAATTTGGTTCGCCAGGTGTCGGTTCTTTTACAAATGAACTTAAAGAACAAACTCCAGCCGAAGCTAGATTAGGTATTAAGAATAAGAGTAGGAGTAAGAGTTTTTTCATTTAAGTTTTCTTTGTAGTTTTTTCACAAGACCAGTTTATCCCCAGATAATTAAGTGGTCAAATGGAAGTATTAATAAATTTTTCTAAAAATTGATGTTAGAATTATTCTGTCCTTTTAAAGAAGGACAAACAACTTTTTGACAGGCTGGAAGGCTTGATTTATTAGTGATTAGCGGTAGAGCAGTGGATTGAAAATCCTCGTGTCGACAGTTCGATTCTGTCTCCGGCCACCATCTTAATACCCTCCCACTACCTCCTCTTTCTATTATCCTTATTCAAGAAATCTTGATAAGATTCCATGACTATGATGAAAAACTATCACATCGGAATCGATCTTGGTGGAACTAAGATAGAGATAGCTATTCTCGACGCGAACCTAGCCCCAAAGTACAAAAAAAGATTACCTACCGAAAGCGCAAAAGGCGCCGAACATATTGTCAGGCAAATAAGCTTATTGTACGAGGATGCAAAAGAATCTATCAAAGGTGCGTCCCATAGCATTGGAGTGGGGACTCCAGGATCCTTGTGCATTGATAAGGGACTCATGAGGAATTCTAATACCCTATACTTAAATGGCCTACCGTTAAAAAAATTAATTGAAGCAAAAATTCAACATGAAATATATGTAGAAAATGATGCTAATTGCTTTGCCTTAGCAGAAGCTGTTATGGGTGCTGGAAAAGGCCATTCTTTAGTCTTCGGAGTGATCATGGGAACAGGGTGTGGGGGAGGGTTTGTTATTAATCAATCTATTCGCATTGGGCCCCAGCAAATCGCCGGTGAATGGGGGCACACGGTTATCAATACTAATGGCCCTGAATGTTATTGTGGTAAAAGGGGCTGCGTTGAAACCTATATCTCTGGTGGCGGGCTTGAAAAAATCCTACGAGAAAATAATATTTATCACACTACTGCAGAACAATTTTTGAATAAAAAAACATCTACGGAAAAAGACCATATTATTTTAAATAATTTTTATGCTAACTTCGGGTTCGCGCTGGGCAATGTTATCAACACTATTGATCCTGATATTGTTGTCCTTGGTGGAGGACTATCGAATCACTCAGGTCTTTATGATGCGGGGAAAAAACTAGCTTATAATAAGATATTTCATGAACACCCAACCACCCCCATAGTAAAAAATATGCTGGGGGATTCGGCAGGTGTTATTGGTGCCGCCCTACTGTCAAGGAATTAACATATGCTATTGATTACTGCTTTTTTTGCATCAATTTTGACTTTAATTTACATCAAGCTTGCCAAGAATGTGATCCGACTTCGTCGTGAAAAAAAAATATCTCTTGGACATGGAAAATCTGAAAACCTAGAGAAAGCTATCCGAGCCCACGCAAATTTTAATGAATACGTACCCATAGGCTTAATCTTAATGGCCTGCCTAGAAGTAAACAAGTTTAATGCAGTCATTATTGTGTTGGTGGGTGGGCTCTTTTTAGGCGGAAGATTCTTACATGCGCAATCTTTTCTAAAGGACGAAATGGATATTGATTTAAGGGTGAAGGGAATGAAGTGTACCTTCTGGTCTTTAATGATTATGTCTGGACTAAATCTCTTTTCTATCGCTATGTCATTCTTATAATATAAGAATGATAATAATTCTCATTCCGATAATTTTTATTTCTATCGGTATAATCCTTCTAAACACACTTATTGGAGATCAATATGAAAGATAATCAAAAAATTATAGATGCATTAAATACTATTCTAGAATTCGAACTAGCGGGTGTTGTAAGATACACGCATTACGCCTTGATGGTGTATGGCTACGGTAGGATACCTATTACGAACTGGTTACGTGGCCAGGCTACCGAGTCTCTTGCACATGCAAACCAAGCTGGGGAATTAATTACTAACCTTGGTGGTCATCCCTCCCTAGCAATTGGGCCCCTGCTTGAAACACACAATCATGATATTGGGACCATCCTTAGAGAGTCACTCGATCATGAGAGGGATTCACTTAACTCTTATAAAGCCTTACTTGCTTTAGTGGAAGGTGAATCTATTATGCTAGAAGAGTATGCAAGAACTATGATTTATACCGAAGAGTTACACCTTGGTGAGGTCGATAAAATGTTGAGGAATCCAGGTGATGTAGAGCCTTTTAGTAAGTAACATTACCTGTGAAAAATATTGGCCCTCACGAACTAACCGCTCTACTTAATGAAAAAGATGTGCTTCTGGTGGATGTTAGAAACGATAACGAAGTTGCCCAAGGCATGATAAAAAATGCATTGCATGTGCCTCTAGCTTCGATAAATACTTGGCTAGAGCAACAAAATTCCGACCATCATTATGTATTTTATTGTCACGTTGGTGTTCGTTCTGAAACTGCCGGCTTACTCGCTGAGGGTCATCAGTTTAATAATATATACAACTTAGTTGGTGGTGTTCTAGCTTGGCATCAAGCTGGATATGAGTTTACGCAGAAATGATTAAGTTTGATGCGGAAGTCGATGCCATAGGATTAAAGTGCCCAATGCCTATCCTCAAGTGTAAGAAAGGCCTGAACCAGCTTGAAAAAAAGGGGGTGCTAAAAATCATGACTACGGACAAAGACGCAAAAAAAGATTTTGATTTTTTCTGCAAGCAAACCGGACATAAAATTTTATCCGTTGAGGATCATGAAAGCGTAACAACGTTCTTTATTGAAAAAGCTTAGTTCAAATTTCGAAGCTGTTTAATAAACTTTGTCTTTGAGGCAGTAAAACTCTCTAGCCTATCTTTTTCTTGGCTAATAACCTCAGGTGGTGCTTTGGCAACAAAATTCGCATTATCCAATTTAGAATGAGCTTTATTAATTTCATTCTCTAGGCGAGTTATTTCTTTTTGTAATCTTTCCTTTTCCACCTCGACGTCTATCTCAATATTCAACATTAACTTATAGTCGTCAATGATTGCTACTGGAGCTTCTTTTTTTGGTAGGTCGTCACTGACCTCTACGCTAGAAAGCTTAGCCAAACCAATTAAGTACGGTATGAACGTTGCGGCTTCTTCATCATTTCCTGCTAAAGCCAGGGGTATCTTTTCTGCTGGAGAGATATTCATCTCCCCTCTCAGACTTCTGCAATGCTCTACCATTTGTTTTAGCGTATCCATCCATTTGACTGACTCTGCGTCAACTTTCTCTTCTCTTGATTGAGGGAATGGCTCTAACATAATGGAGTCATTATTCTTCAAAGTCATAGGGCCAATGATTTGCCATATTTCTTCGGTAATAAAAGGTATTACAGGATGAGCTATTCTTAAGATAGTTTCCAAAGTAGTCAACAAGGTCCTTCTGGTAGCTCTCTTCTCTGCTTCGCTTCCTTTCTGGATTTGAACTTTTGCTAATTCTAGGTACCAATCACAATACTCATCCCAAATAAATTGATAAATTTCCTGAGAAACCAGATCGAATCGATAGTCTTCATAAGCTCGCTCGATGTTCTTTAAGGTCAATTGCAGCCTGCTCACAATCCATCTGTCTGCTTTTGAAAAGTTCAAATAACCATCGACACATTCATCAAAACCGTTGTCATCCGTGTCGCAATTCATTAAAACAAACCTGGAAGCATTCCATAATTTATTACAAAAATTTCGGTAGCCATCGCATCGCTGTAAATCAAATTTGATGTCTCTTCCAGGACTTGCAAGACTGGCAAAAGTGAAACGCAGTGCATCGGTACCATAGGATGAAATACCCTCTGGAAATTCTTTAGTTGTCTTCTTAATAATCGATTCTGCTTGTTTAGGATTCATCAAGCCTGTGGTTCGTTTCTTCAATAAGTCATCCAGGGAAATGCCATCAATTAAATCTATTGGATCAAGAACATTGCCTTTCGATTTACTCATTTTTTGGCCTTCTGCATCACGGATCAATCCATGGACATACACATGCTTAAAGGGAATCTGGTTCGTGACATACTTTGTCATCATCACCATACGCGCCACCCAGAAAAAGATAATATCGAAGCCTGTTACAAGGACTGAAGAGGGTAAATATCTACCTAAGGCTGAATTAGATTGTTCAGGGTATTCTGGGGTCCAATCTAATGTAGAAAACGGCCATAGCGCTGAAGAGAACCAGGTATCTAACACATCGTCATCTCTTCTTAGTTCGCCCGTGTAGCCATCCTTCTTTGCCAAGCTCTGCGCTTCCTCTAATGTGTGTGCCACGAAAATCTCTTGATTATCTCCATACCATGCTGGTATCTGGTGGCCCCACCAAAGCTGTCGAGAAATACACCAGTCCTGAATATTTTCTAGCCATTGATTGTAGGTATTAACCCAATTTTCTGGGTAAAACTTAATCTCTCCAGTCTTCACTACATCCAACGCCTCCTGCGCAATACTTTTGCCATTTGCTGGATTACTTTTTGTCATTGCAACATACCACTGGTCGGTTAACATAGGCTCAATAACTGTTCCTGTTCTGTCGCCTTTAGGAATTTTTAATGCATGTTTTTCTATTTTTTCTAAATAAGACTTTGCCTTAAGATCTTCAATAATTTTTTTTCTCGCCTCAAACCTATCCATTCCTTCATAAAGAGGTGTTCCGTTTTCATTAATATGCCCATCTAAGGTTAAAATATTAATCATAGGCAGATTATGTCTTTGGCCTACAGCGTAATCATTAAAGTCGTGCGCTGGAGTCACCTTAACTACCCCTGTTCCAAAGGTTGGATCTACGTAATCATCAGCAATAATAGGAATTTCCCTATCTATTAGAGGAATAAGAACCGTCTTTCCAATGTATTTTTTATAGCGGTCATCGTCTGGATGAACCATGAGCGCTGAGTCGCCCAGCATAGTTTCTGGTCTTGTAGTTGCAATGGTGAGGCTAGTTTTATCAGTGAGCGGATAATTAATGTGCCATAAGAAGCCATTTCCATCCTCTTGAACTACCTCAAGATCTGATACCGCAGTTTGCAAAGTCACGTCCCAATTCACCAGTCTTTTCCCACGATAAATTAATCCATCACGGTATAGCTTTACAAAAACCTCCGTTACACTTTTGGACAATCCTTCGTCCATTGTAAATCTCTCTCTGGACCAATCGGGTGAAGTCCCTAGACGTCGCATTTGTTTAGTAATCGCTCCGCCTGAAAAATTCTTCCATTCCCAAACTTTTTCAATAAATTTCTCTCGCCCTAAATCATGTCGTGAAATGCCTTGCTGATCTAACTGTCTTTCTACAACAATTTGCGTAGCAATGCCTGCATGGTCGGTACCTGGCTGCCAAAGCGTGTTGTCGCCCTTCATCCGATGATACCGCGTTAGCATGTCCATTAGTGTTTGGTTAAACCCATGCCCCATATGAAGCTGACCAGTGACATTAGGAGGGGGCAGTAAAATAGAAAAGTTCTCTAGCTTTGTATCGTCTTGGCCAATCTGGTAATAACCCTTAGATTCCCAAAATTCATACCATTTATTTTCAATATCTACTGGAGCAAATGATTTAGGTAATTCTTTTTTCATGAAAAGTTTTTCTTTAATAAGATCATAATTCTATCATGGCAGCTTTGTTGCGGCACTGAGCTATTTGTCTGAACAAACCTTGCAAGCTGGATCTTTCTTTACCGCAAACATTTGCCATTTCATACTCTTAATATCTAGTGTTCCCAATGATCCTACCAAAGTCTCGCCAATACTTAAGAGTATTTTTATTGCCTCGGCTGCTTGTGCTGAGCCAATCATTCCTACCAAAGGCGCAAAAACACCATGATCTGAGCATCGTAATTCCTGATCATCTTGGGTGTCTGGGAATAAACACTCGTAACAAGGAGAAAGAGGGTTTCTAAAATCAAATACACTGAGTTGTCCTTCAAACTTTATAGCTGCTCCTGAGACTAACGGTTTTTTTAAGTCGAATGCAATCTGATTGAGAGCATATCGAGTAGTAAAGTTGTCTGAACAGTCGATAATGACATCTGCATTGGTAGCAATTTTTTTCATGGAGGCTATATCTAGTTTGTCCTCTACTGGTATGACGTTAACTTCCAGGTTAACGTTGTTAAGAAAGTGTTTAGCGGATACTGCCTTATTAATACCTATGGTCGATTCAGAATGTAATATTTGTCTTTGTAAATTACTGAGATCTACATCATCAAAATCACAAACTGTAAGAGTTCCCACTCCAGACGAAGCCAAATAAATTGCTACTGGAGAGCCTAAGCCGCCTGCACCAACAATCAAAGCATGACTGTTAAGTAATTTTTCTTGTCCAGCATACTCAATTTCTGGCAAAAGAATATGTCGGCTGTACCTTTCTAATTGATTATCTTGCATATGCTCAATTCTAAAGGAATTTATACGTTTCAAAAAAGATTTGGAAGGATAATTTAATAATGGGGTGGCTGATGGGGCTCGAACCCACGACAACTGGAATCACAATCCAGGGCTCTACCAACTGAGCTACAGCCACCATAAAATTGGCCTGCCCGACAGGATTCGAACCTGTGACCCTCTGCTTAGA